>Ga0182024_10020674_pt1 | contig 12014 bp, 12 predicted proteins | sample P32metaG_FD_120480 | JGI IMG/M metagenome (GOLD analysis project Ga0182024, IMG submission 120480) | Permafrost microbial communities from Stordalen Mire, Sweden - P3-2 metaG (Illumina Assembly) | ecosystem: Environmental > Terrestrial > Soil > Wetlands > Permafrost | place: Sweden: Stordalen... | reverse complement strand
GTCGCGCGGGGCGGGCTGATGTTCATGCTGATCATCTGGCTGCAGGGCATCTGGCTGCCCCTGCACGGCGTCGACTTCACCGACACACCGCTGCGGGCGGGCATCTACATGCTGCCGCTGACGCTCGGCATGCTCGTCGCCGGCCCGACCTCCGGATATCTTTCAGACCGCTTCGGGGCCCGCTGGTTCGCGACAGGAGGGATGCTCGGCTCGGCGGTGAGCTTCTTTCTGCTGACCCTGCTGCCGATCGACTTCTCCTTCCCGCTGTTCGCGCTCGTGCTCGCGATGATCGGCGTCTCGATGGGCATGTTCGCCTCGCCGAACCGGGCCGCGGTGATGAACAGCCTGCCGCCGCAGCACCGGGGCGCCGGCGGCGGGATGAACCAGACCTTCCAGAACTCCGCGCAGGTGCTCTCGATTGGCGTGTTCTTCACGCTGATGATCCTCGGCCTGGCCTCGAACCTCCCGCACACGCTGTCCTCCGGGCTGCAGGCGCACGGCGTCTCGGCCACCGCGGCCAGCGGTGCCGCGCACACCCCGCCGGTGTCGGTGCTGTTCGCGGCCTTCCTCGGCTACAACCCAATCGAACACCTCGTCGGGCCGCACGTGCTCGCCACGCTGTCGGCCGCCAACCACGCGACGCTGACCGGCCGCTCGTTCTTCCCGCACCTGATCTCCGGTCCGTTCAGCACAGGACTGCACGAGGCGTTCCTGTTCGCGATCCTCGCCTGCCTGATCGCGGCCGGCGCCTCGCTGATGCGCGGCGGGCAGTATCACTATGCCGAGCCGGCCACGGCGAGGACGGCCGGCGTCGGCGAGCAGTCCATCTACCAAATCTCCACCAGAGAGGAACAGCATGCAAATTGAGTGGTACGGCCAGTTGGCCTTTCGCCTCACCGCGGACGGTGCCGGCGTGGCGCAGGCGTTGGTGGGCTCACGGTGACGAGCGCGGCGCTGTCGGGCGTGAGCTCGAGCGCCAGCATATCCGCGCGCGTAGCGATGCTTTCAGTCTGTATGGGAGCGTGCCATGAGCCGTCTGCCGCGACCGCACGGCCGGCGAGCAGCGCGCCGGCGGTGGCGCTTTGCGAGGGCGCGGTAAGGCGCAGGATGTGTGCCGCACCCATGCCGGCGCCTACGTCCAGTGCCAGGGCGAGCGGGCTCGCGCCCGGCGGTTCGTCATCGACGAGCACAACCTTCAGGGAGTGGCCAGATCCCGAGAATGACGCTGCCACGAGGTTGGGTGAGCTTGCGGCTGAGATCGTGGTGGGCAGTGGGCGGTAGCCGACGAGCGAGCTCGTCAGCAGCAGCGCGTACCACTCCGGCTCGGCGCTCAGCGCACCTTCCGCGACGGCCGTCGGATCGGGCGTACACAGAGGCGTATATCCGGCGCAGTTCGCGGGGTTGCCCTGGAGATTGATGCCCGCCGCGCCAGCCGCCATCGCCTGCGTGATGTAGGCGGTCGCCCACAGCGTCGAGGCGAACGTGTCGCTGATCCCCGCCACTCCTCCGCAGGAGACGGTGTTGGTCTCGTCGATGCGCAAGGGGATGCCGTACATGCGCGACACCGACAGGTAGGTCGCCAGCGACTGTGCCTCGCGTCCGCGGGTCGCGGGACTGAGCAGCGCTTCGATCGAGGGCGCGGGTGTCTGCGCACAACCAAGCGGGTAATGATGTCCGGTCAGCAGGACTGGCCTCTGCGAGAGCGCCTCCTCCTCGCCCCATTCTCCGAACACGCCCGACCCAGACACATCCGGACCGGCGATCGGCACACCGGGGGTGAGGGCTTCGATCGCTTCGCGGTAGCTCGAGACCTCTTCCTCGTAGCCCTGCGCGATCCAGGGGAGCTCCCGAAAACCGTGGCTGCCGTAGGCGTTGGGCTCGTTGCCGATCTCGACCGCGGCGAGGTTTGCTCCGAGCGCCTTGTGGGCCGCCGCGACCTCGCGCGCGGCGGCCGCCGGTTCATAGTGGGCCAACCCGACCGTCAGCAGGACTTGCCATCCGCTGCGACGGGCGAGCACGCCGATCGCACGCAGCTGCGCTGCCCCGATTACGCTCGACGCCCACGCCGGCCGCGGGGTGGCGGCGTCGGTCCACGCGACGTTCTCATCCGCGGTGATACCGCCGAAGCGCAGCACGCCGGGCCCCAGCGAGCGCAGCAGCCCCACCAGGTCGCCGCGCTCTGAGTACTGCGCGAGCTGGCCGAGCGCCGCCACCTCGAAGGACAGCCCGAGAAACCGCTCCGGCACCGGCAGCCCTGGATCGAACGGGTCGATCGTCACGTTTACCGGGAGCGCGGACTGTCCAGCCGCGTCACCTGCGCGCACAGTGGCAGGCAAGAGAGATCGTGAGCGGCTTGCCTGGGCATCGGCCTCGACGGCTGAGGTGCCTGAGGTGCACAACGCGAGCATCAGGCCAGCCGCGACGAGCACGCTCAGCGCTACACGCCCGGCCCACAGGCGCGCATGCCGCTGCGCCCCCGCCACCACGGAGCCGACGGGACGTATCGACCGCTGTTTTAGAGCCATCCCGTGATACTAAGGAGCCATGACGGTCGCCTGCACCCATCTCGAGCAAGTCCTCGTCGAGCGGCCCGAGCGGGTCATCGTGTGCGAGGACTGGTCTCACCGCTACGTGGATGACGTGGCGTTCGTGCTCGAGGGCCCCGCATGAGCGAGCCGCTTGGGCTGGGGGTGGAGGAGCCCGAGAACCGGAACGGAGCCTTCCCCCGATTGGACGATCAGCAGCGCGCGCGGCTGCGCGCGCTCGGGAAGGTGCGCGAGGTCGAGTCCGGGGAGGTGCTCTTCCGCGATGGCGACGAGGGCTACGACTTCTTCGTGGTCGAGTCCGGTGTCGTGGCGATCGTCCAGGGCTACGGCTCCGAGAACCGCGTGATCGCCGTCCACGGTCCCCATCGCTTCCTCGGCGAGCTCAACCTGCTGAGCGGCTCGCGTGTCTATCTGACCGCGGTCGTGCGCGACCCCGGCGAGGTCATCCAGGTGCCCGTCGCGGCGTTGCGTGCGCTCGTCGCCGAAGACGAGGAGCTGAGCAACATCGTCCTGCGCGCCTACCTGTCGCGCCGCTCGATCCTGATCGAGGCCGAAGCCGGCGTCAAGGTCGTCGGTTCGCGCTACTCGAAGGACACGCGTCGCCTGCGTGAGTTCCTTCAGCGAAACCGCGTGCCCTACCAATGGATGGATCTCGAGACCGACGCCGAGGCGGACATCCTCCTGCGGGCGCTCGGCGTCGAGCCGGACGAGACGCCGGTCGTGCTCGGCGGCGACGGGGTGCTGCGCAACCCCTCCAACGCCCAGCTCGCGGCGATGCTCGGCCTGAGTTCGCGCGGCGCGCCGCCCGCGATGTGCGACCTGGTGATCGTCGGCGGCGGCCCCGCCGGCCTGGCGGCGGCGCTCTACGGCGCCTCCGAGGGCCTGGACACCCAGGCGATCGACGCCGTGGCCTTCGGCGGCCAGGCGAGCACCTCCTCGCGGATCGAGAACTACCTCGGCTTCCCCGCCGGGATCTCCGGCAGCGAGCTGGCCGAGCGCGCCGGACTGCAGGCTCGGAAGTTCGGCGCCCGCCTCGTGGTGCCAGCCGAAGCGGTCGGCCTGGTCCGCGAAGACGGCCACTTTGCGATCCAGCTGGGGGGCGGCGAGACGGTCAACGGCCTCACGGTGATCGTCGCGACGGGCGCCCAGTACCGCAAGCTGGACGTGCCCGGCCTGGAGCGCTACGAGGGCGTTGGCGTTTACTACGCCGCCACCCAGGCCGAGGCACAGCTGTGCTCTGACGAGGAGGTGCTGATCGTCGGCGGCGGAAACTCCGCCGGCCAGGCCGCGATGTTCCTCTCCCGGCACGCCGCCAGCTGCCGCCTTTTGATCCGCGGCGGCGATCTTGGCAAGTCGATGTCGCGTTACCTCGTCGATGAGATCGAAGGCCGCGAGCAGGTTGAGGTGTGCACCCACTGTGAGATCGTCGAGCTCAAGGGCGAACCCGCTCTGGAGTCCGTCGTCATTCGCGACAGGAGCACCGGCGAGCGCACCGAGCATCGAGCCAAAGCCCTGTTCGTCTTCATCGGCGCCTCGCCCCACACCGACTGGCTCCGCGGCGAGGTCGCGATGGACGAGGACTGCTTTCTGCTCACGGGACGCGATGTCCAGGACGAGGATCTCCTCGCCTACGGCGACGAGCGGCCCTACTTCCTCGAGACAAGCCAGCCCGGCGTGTTCGCCGTCGGAGACGTGCACTCCTGCTCGATCAAGCGAGTCGCCTCAGCCGTCGGCGAGGGCTCGATGGCCGTCCGGCTGGTCCACCAACGACTCGCAACCCTGCCGTGACCTCGCGGTGCACGTCGTCTGATCGCCCCGCAGATCCTCACGCGCGCGCACCAAATCAGGCAACGCCTCCAGCTCAGGAGCCGGCACCACGACCGGACGCAGATGGCCCGCCGCGGCTTGTGGGGCGCTCACTTCAAGGTCTCATCAGCGAGCAGCGAGTCGATGCGGCGGGCGATGTCATCGCGGATCGCGCGAACCTCCTCGAGCGGATGTCCCTTCGGGTCGGGGAGATCCCAGTCGATGTAGCGCTTGCCGGGAATGTATGGGCAGGCGTCACCGCAGCCCATTGTCACAACCACATCGGCCTGCTGGGCAAGCTCACGCGTAAGGAGCTGGGGCCGGTGGTTGGATAGGTCGATGCCAATCTCGTGCATCACCTCGACGACCTCCGGGTGGACGTGCTCGGCAGGCATCGTGCCTGCCGACAGGGCGGCGTGTCGGCCCACGGCGGCGCGCTCGAAGAGGGCTTGGCTGATCTGGGAGCGCCCGGCGTTATGCAGGCAGACGAACAGAACGGCCGCCATCGTGCGAAGCCTCCTCGTTGTGCGGCAGGATGACCTGTGCTGCCTCGGCCGGAGTCACGTCCGGGTAGAGCACCCTGATCGCGAGGATCGCGCAAGCGCCGCCGATGAGTTGCGCCACGACGAAGCCGGGCACGGACGCGGGTGCGATGCCAGCGAAGGTGTCTGAGAACATGCGGCCCACGCTGATCGCTGGGTTGGCGAAGCTGGCTGAGCTGGTGAAGAAGTAGGCAGCGCCGATGTACGCGCCGACGGCGGCCGGGGCGGTGTTCGAGCGTTTGGTGCGCGCGAGCGAGAAAATGACGAGCAGCAGCCCGGCGGTGGCGATCGCCTCGGAGAACAGGTGTGCCGTCGAGGCGCGATGATGGGTGGAGATGCTGATGGCGGCCAGAGAGAACATGCCGTTCGCCGCGACGGCGCCGAGAACACAGCCGGCTACCTGCGCGGGAATGTAGGCGAGCGCGTCACGCCAGCGGATACCGCCGAAGCATGCGTCGGCGAGCGAGACGACGGGGTTGAAGTGCCCACCGGAGACCGGGCCGAACATGAGAATGATCGTGTACAGCCCTGCCGCCGTGGCGGCCGCGTTCTCGAACAGCTCCAGGCCAACTTCATTCGGGGACAGCGTCTGCGCGGCGATACCCGAGCCGATCACCACAGCGGCGAGGAAAGCGGAGCCGAGCAGCTCGGCGAACAGGCGGCGTGCGAGCGGAGGCACGTCGTGAGTGGGCATAGGCCCGATCGTATTACATAGACAGACATGAGTGTTATTGATATAAGTAGATTGATGTCCGTCGATCTGGAGCTCGCCCCCAAGCAGAAGCGAGCAGCGGGTGAGCGTTGTTGCGAGCCCGTCGTCTACCCCGACGTTCAGCGCGAGCCTGCGATCCGCATGGCCGAGGTCGCAAAGGCGCTCGGCGACCCGATCCGCCTGCAGCTGGTCGACGTGCTGCGCAAGCACGCCGGCAAGGTCTGCGTCTGCGAGCTCGTGCCGCTGTTCGACATCTCTCAACCCACGCTCTCCCACCACCTGAAGAAGCTCCGCGACGCCGGGATCGTGAGCTCCGAGCGCCAGGGCTTGTGGGCCTACTACTACGTCATCCCCGACGGGCTACAGGAGCTATCGGAATGGCTGAGCTGACCGCGACTGGAAGACCGGCCGAGGCGGTCGTCCAGTCGCGACGTTCGATGCCCGTCTTACTTCACGATCTTGATGATCCGCTCCATCCCCAGCTGGCTGTGACTGCGCCCGTCCTGGGTGTCCATGAAGCAGACCTCGACGTAGATGCCAGGCTTGGCGGTGATCGTCTCCTGCTGGAAAGCTTCGTGTGAAAGCGGCCCGGCGAAGGCCGCCGGAGGCCCTGAAATCAGCTTTCCAACCGCCTTTTCCTTGCCTGCCAGCAGGTCCTTGACGGCTTGCTTGGCAGCCTTCATGTTCTTGACGGGCGCCGCAATGTCCATGTGCACGAGGAAGCCTTCGTTTTCAAAGCGGACAAGCTCGCCGTCGTGCAGGGTGCTCGGTCCGCGGAAGCCGAACTCGATCGAGCGGATCGTGGCTTCAGGCGTCGGCAGCGCGACGGGAGATGCGGCGGCGGTCACCGTGAAGAGCGCGTGCGCCTTCGACCCCTTGCCTTCTCCTCCCGGGACCAGCGCGACATACTGGCCGGGCTGCAGGTAGGTCTGGGCTTCGTTGGTCTGGCCGGGAGTCACTTCGGCGTCGAACACGAGCGAGCCGTACTTGCTCGTCACGTTGGTTTCGCCGTGGGCCTTCTGCACGGCTGCTTCGGTCTCTTCGAAGGTGGCGCCAGGCTTCAGGAGAAACAGGATCACGCTTGCTTCCTTGACGCCCGTGGCGGTCGAGACGACGTTGACCCCACCGGACTGCGTGGCGCCCCCGACGGTGATCGAGGAATTGGTGACCGTCAGCGAAAGGGTGGGAAGCGTCGAGGCCGCCGCCGCGGTACCCGCGGCGATCGTGCCGCCGACAGTTAGCAGAGCGCTCGCGGTCATGGCGAGGGTGAGGAGCAGGGTGAGTCGCTTCATTGCATGGTCTCCAGAGGTCGGGTGTGGGAGAGAGAGTATCCGAGAAGAGGATCAGACAGCGGGCTCCGCAGGCCCCCGCTCTCGACCAGGGTTGGCAGGGCGAGCGCGTTCGGGATTTAGAGATGGCTTACCGCCCGCATATAGCCTGGACGGCAATGAGCACCGAGAGCACTGGCGCCCCGGGCCGGACTGGAGTCGACTGGCGACGCGCCGAGTTCATCCTGACGCTGCTCGCGTTCCTCGGCTTCCTCACGCTGCCGATCCGCATCACCACGATCTACAGCGGCCTGCCCGCGCACCCGTTGTTCGTTCACGTGCCGGTGGTCCTGATCCCGAGCACGGTCGTGGCCGCGGTCGTCTTCATGTTCAAGCGGGAGTGGCTCTCGCGTTACGGGATCGCGCTGGCTGTGGTGTCGATCGTCGCTATGAGCTCGATATTCCTGACGATGCAGGCCGGCGCCGCGCTACGTGCCGCGCTGCACCTGCAGGGCCAGGCCGCGACACTGATCTCCGAGCATTCGCACGCCGCGCACATCCTCGCCTACCTCTACGTGGTTTTCACGGCGACCCTGATCGTCACCTTCGCCGCGCAGCGGATCTCCGGCGGCATGCCGACCGGCCTTGGTTTCGTGGACGCTTTGCTGTCTGGAAAGTCGGTGTTCACGGCGCTGCGCGTGGTGCTCGTGCTGCTGTCGATCGGCGCCGGCTACATGACCTTCAGGACCGGCGATCTCGGCGCGAAAGCGGTGTGGGAGGGACGGCTCCAGGCCGTCCACCACGGTTTCCCTGGCGGTCCGGGCGAACCTGGGCTGTTCGGGCCGTCGGGCGCCGGCCCGCCTTAGCGAGGGGTGAAGGCGGGGAGCTCGACCTGCCTTTTACGTGCATCGGAAGTCAGCCGCGTGAGGGCGCGATGAGCCCTGTCTCGTAGGCGAAGACGACTATCTGCACACGGTCGCGCAGCCCGAGCTTTGAGAGGATGCGACCGACGTGGGACTTCACCGTGGCCTCGGAGAGCACGAGACGCTCGGCGATCTCGGCGTTCGAGAGGCTGGCGGCGACCTGCAGGAGCACCTCGTGCTCTCGCGCGGTCAACAGCGCCAAGCGCTCGTGTTGAGCGTGATCGGGGCGACCGGGAACCGGCAGGCGGTGAGCGTAGGTGGACAGCAGCCGTCGCGTGACACTCGGCGCCACGACGGCGTCCCCGCTGGCGACAGCGCGGATGCCGGAGAGCAAATCGGCCGGCGGAGTGTCCTTCAACAAAAAGCCACTTGCTCCGGCACGCAGCGCCGCGTAGACGTACTCGTCCAGGTCGAAGGTCGTGAGGATGATGATCCGCGCACTGCTGGGAGACTCGACGATCAGCCGGGTGGCCTCCACACCATCCATCTCGGGCATACGCACATCCATCAACACAACGTCCGGTGCCAGCCGCTCGACGGCAGCGACCGCCTCAACTCCGGTCGCGGCCTCCCCGACGATCGAGATGTCGGGTTGGGTATCCATCACCATCCGAAACGCCATCCTCATCAGCTCCTGGTCGTCGGCCAGCAGCAGACTCGTGCTCATCGCAAAGCGCCCTCGGCGTCAGGGTTCAGCCGCAGGTGCACGCGCCAGCCACCGTGTGGTCTCGGGCCGGCTTCGAGCTTGCCTCCGTAGGTCGCGGCACGCTCGCGCATGCCGTGCAGCCCGCGTCCCTGAGACGAGGCCGCCACTGCTTGCCCGTTGCCGGTATCGGTGACCTCCAGCTCGACCGCTCCCGGCCGGCAGCTCAGCGCCAGATGAGCGCGGGTCGGTCGGTCGGCGTGCTTGAGCGTGTTGGTCAGAGCCTCCTGAGCCACCCTGAACACGGTCAGCTGGACACCATCGGCGAGTTCGTGTGGGTCTCCATCGAGGTCCATCGTCACCGGTATCCCAGCGGCGTGCACGCGTGCGAGCAGCTCGTCGAGCCGGCCGAGACTCGGCTGCGGCTCGAGCGGGTGCGCCGAGGACTCATCGCGTAGCACGCCGAGCAGCCGGCGCATCTCCACGAGCGCCTGACGGCCGGTCGCCGAGACGCGCTGGGTCGCCTGCGCCGCGCGCTCGGGCGAGGTGTCCATCGAGTAGGTGGCGCCATCGGCCAGGGCGATCATCACGCTGAGGTTGTGGGCCACGATGTCGTGCATCTCGCGTGCGATCCGCGCTCGCTCGGCGGCGGCGGCAAGTCGACCTTGCTGGTCGCGCTCGAATTCCAGCCGTGCGGCCTTCTCCTGCAGGGAGGCAAGCAGCGCTCTACGCTGGCGGATCGTGACGCCGAGCACGCCCGCCGCGGTCGCCAGCCCCGTCAGCCCGACCCAGACCTTCAGCGGCTCGGACGGCGACCAGCGCACCGCCGCCATGACGGCTCCCAGCTCGACTGTGCCGGCGGCGAGGGCTCCTTCGATCAAGCTCCCGTCCAGGGCCACCCAGTACAGGGCGACCAACAGCGCGACATCGGCCAACTGTGGGCCCGCGAGCAGCCACTGCGCCAACGCGACGAACGCGATCACCCCAAAACAGAGAAAGGGGCTCAAGCGGCGCAGCAGCAACGGCCCACACAGGGCCCCGCAGAAGATCACGGCAATCGTGTCCAGACGGTGCTGGGTCGACAAGCCCCCGATGCTCAACGCTGCGATGGCGAGGCAGATCGCGAGGTCAATCGCGAACGGATGACGGGCGCTCAGCCGGCTCAGCCGCTGCGCCCGCTGGGTCAGCCACGTCGACGCAAGCTCTTCTGCTGAATCATTCATGCGTCCATATTGGCGGTTTGCCACGAGGGGATCCCGGACGTGGGTCCACATCATCCCCCTCATGTTGCTCTTACTCGACCTCTGTGTCGAGGACCAGCCGGGGGTCCGGGTGTGGTGTGGTGTGCTCGCCACTATATGTTGCGGCCCGTAGCTCGCCCTGGACGTCGAGCTTGGTAAGCGCCACGTAGGCGACGAGTGCGATGAACACGAGCAGTGACAGACCGCTGACGGTGCCATCGCCGAGGCCGAGACCGGTGATCGAGTGCGGCTTTGAGAACCAGTCGGCAAAGGACGCGCCGATCGGCCGAGTCACGATGTACGCGAACCAGAACGCGACGATCGGGTTCAGGTCAAAGCGCCACCAGCCGACCGCTGGGATCGCGATCACCGAAATGAACAGCAGCGCCGAGGGAAAGAAGCCGAAGCTCAGCGGCGTCGCCGTCAGATCCCCCGCCGCGGTGCCCAGCGCGAACGTCGCGAGCACCGTAGCCCAGTAGAAACCCTCACGACGGCGCGTCGTGATGCTATGGATCGAGAGCGTGCCCTCGCTGCGATACCAAAAGAAGAAGACCGCGGCCATAATCAACCCAAACAATGGCGTAGTCACGGAGTAAGGGATGCTCGCCCCGTCATGTATGCCGTCGGCCATCATTGTGCCGAAGATCGCGACCATCATCACCGCGAACCAGTACACAGGCGCCCGATATTCGCGCTGGCGCATCTGTAGCCAGATCGCGAACCACAGGCCGAAGATCCCGATCGCACCGGCGATCGGGACGCTGTGTTGGCCGAGGAAGTCCGACATCGACTCGCCCATACCGGTCGTCAGGAGCTTCAGGACCCAGAAGATCAGGGTGATCTCGGGGACCTTGGTGATCGCTTCCGTGGCGGTTCGGTGTTTTACTGGAGATGCACTCATCAAGCCGTGGCGTTACGCATCGCGCCGCACCAGCATGTACGCGGCGATCGCGAGCAGCACGAGCGTGTAGGAGCAGTACAGCGCGAACCCGCCCCACGGTGAGAGCGTGTGCGCGTCCGGGACGGCCGCGGCGATCGCCCCGCCGGCGCTGGAGGGCAGATACGGACTGAGCGAGTTGCCGATTTCGCTCGGGAGGATGTCGACGATCCCCGGCAGCACGAACAGCAGGCCGGCGAACGTCGCGATGCCGCCCGCGGTGCTGCGGATGATCGTGCCGAGCGCGACACAGAGGATGCCCGTCACGGTCATGAACAGCACCGTCCCGACGAGCGTGCGCAGCGCGTGCGGGTGGCTGAGCGTCACGTTCACGTGATGCTCGGTGAGGATCGCCTGAGCACCGAAGAACGCGACGAAGGCGCTCGCGAGCATCAACACGAACGTCACCGACGCGAACACGGCGATCTTCGCCCACAGCACGGGCAGCCGTCGCGGCACCGCCATCAGGCTCGAGCGGATCATCCCGGTCGAGTACTCGCCGCTGATGACCAGAACCCCGAGCACGCCGATCGCGAGCTGGGCGAGGTGATAGCCGCCGAGACTGCGGTCGATCGAGTCGAACGTCGTCCGGTCGTGCAGGCTGAGCTGCGACCAGCGGCCCATCGAGACCGCCGCGATCAGCACGCCGAGGCCGGCCATCGCGACGACGGCAAACAGCAGCGACCAGCGAGTCGAGCGCAGCGACCACAGCTTCGTCCACTCCGAGCGCAGCACATGCCCCTGGGTCACACGGCCGGTGAAGACAGGGCGCTTCGGCGCGGCGGCGGCGGGCAGTGTCTCGGTGGCGCTCATGCGGCGGCCCTCACATTCTCGGTCGCTTCGTTCTCCTCGCCGGCGCTTGCGCGGTACTCGACCGACTCGCCGGTGAGGCTCATGAAGGCCTCCTCCAACGAAGCCTGAAGCGGCGTCAGCTCAGAGATCACGATCCGGGCCTCCAGCGCAAGCTCGCCGATCTGCTCGCCAGTCAGGCCGCTGACCTCCAGCAGCCCCTCCTCGATGCTCTGCACCTGCACCTCGCGCCGAGCCAGCGCGTCACGCAGCTCGCCGGCCTGGGGCGAGCGGACACGCACGTTGGCATCCGAGGAGGCGCGGCGCACGAACTCCGCCACCGACGTGTCCGCGATCAGCCGACCACGCCCGATCACGATCAGATGATCGGCGGTCTGCGCCATCTCGCTCATCAAATGCGAGGACAGGAACACCGTGCGCCCCTCGGCCGCAAGGCGCTTGAGCAGGTTGCGGATCCAGTGGATCCCCTCGGGATCCAGGCCGTTGGCGGGCTCGTCGAGGATCACCGTCGCGGGGTCACCCAGCAGCGCGGCCGCCACGCCCAAGCGCTGACCCATGCCGAGCGAGAAACTGCCGACCCGTTTGC
>Ga0182024_10020673_pt1 | contig 12014 bp, 8 predicted proteins | sample P32metaG_FD_120480 | JGI IMG/M metagenome (GOLD analysis project Ga0182024, IMG submission 120480) | Permafrost microbial communities from Stordalen Mire, Sweden - P3-2 metaG (Illumina Assembly) | ecosystem: Environmental > Terrestrial > Soil > Wetlands > Permafrost | place: Sweden: Stordalen... | reverse complement strand
CAATGATGGCAACTGGCGATGCGAACATTGCACGTATGCTTTCGCCATAGACGGAGGGGATGATGCCCGCATCACGATGTGTGCCGATTGCGCTGAGGAGCGCAGAATGTATGAGGACGAAGATCGGGAGTGGATGTGCTTTGAAGTGCCTAGCGTGAGCTGCCTGACCAAGGAATGGGACTGAAACAACTCCTAGAGCTGTCGCCGCTCAATGCGGAGGCACATTGATCAATTTCGGCAAGATCCAGCGTTTGCCTGTCAATGGAAGTTTTCCACCAGCAGCAGCTCGGCGGCCGATTGGTCATATTGCGAATAGAGCAAGTAGTGCCCATCCGCAGAAAGGCTGAGTCCGGCCGCAGGTGTGCGCGGAATGCTGGCAAGTGTTTTGGATTCGCCGCCCGCTTGGCTCATGAAGCGGATGAGAGCGCCGCGTTGGTCAGGGCTAGGCGCCAAGTAATACACACCGGCGGCCGCAACGGAGAAATCTCCCCAGTTTCGCGCCAAGCCGAGGTCCCCGAGGCCGCGCACATAGTCGGACTCCGGGCCACCTTCGAGCGGCATCCTGCGAAGCGTCCCGCCTGGCGCGGTAAAGTACAGCCACTTCCCGTCCGGCGATTCGAGGGCGAAGAGGCCGCCGTTTCGCGTCACCTGCGTCGCCGGTCCGCCGGAGGAAGCAACCTTCCAAATGTTGCTCATCCCGCCGCCGCGGTCGGAGGCAAAGTACACCCAGCGGCCGTCTCGCGACCACGTAGGTCTGGCGTCATTTGCAGAACCACTGGTCAAGGGCTGCGGTGTTCCGCCGGAAGCGGAGACGATGAAAACGTTCAACTCTGAATCGGCCGTGGGGCGGGCGTCGTAGGCGATCTTACCGTTGTCAGGAGACCATTGCGGATTGCCAACCTCAGCCCAGTCCGGAGCAGCCGTAAGCTGCACAGGGTCCTTGCCGTCCGCGGTCGAGACCCAGATCTCAAGCGGACCCGTTCGATTAGAGATGAAGGCAATGTGGGAACCATCGGGAGAGTAAAACGCACTGTCATCCCGCCGCGAAGAGGAAATGAGGGCTTGCGCGGCCTCGTGAATCATGCCGTTGGGTTGCAGTGCGACACGATAAATATTGGTATCCCGGTGCAATCGCGTAAACGCCATCCGGCTTCCTCGCCGCGCAATCGCGAGGAACCAGGGATTATCCCCGGCAAAGCTAACCCGTTGCGGTTCGCCGCCATCGACGGCCACGCGATACATGGTGGTATCGCCGCCGATGTTCGCGTTCCCAGCGGATCGAATAAACAGAATTTCTTTACCGTCCGGCGTCCAGGCCGGGCTCACGATTCGCCAATCCGGCGGGGTCAGCAGCTTGGGTTCACCCTCAGGCTTATAGTCGCTCGACAGGCCTACGACATAAAGGCCAGGATGGTGGTAAATAAGCGCAACTTTACTCGAATCTGGAGACAGAACGCCGGCTCCGACCTCAAACTTTCCCTGCAACGGACCAATCACCAGTTTCTTGTCACCCCCGTTCAACGGCGCCAGGTACAAGCTTTGCGGACTCCCCGCACAGTACGACACCCACTGGCTGTCGGCGGACCAAGAGACATAGGTTGTGCTCTGTTCCCGCGTAATCACTCTCTCCGGCCCGCCCAGCGCAGGAATCGCGATAATTCCGGCCGCGCCAAGGCTTCGAGGAAAGGCAATCCACCGGCCGTCGGGGGACCACTGTGGCATTCGTTCATCCTCGGGTGTGTTGGTCAGCCGGATAGGTTCCCCGGGTCCGACCAGCTTCACGTAAATGTCCGGGGCTCCGCCCTCTGGTCCCCACGCAAATGCCACCTGGCTCCCATCGGGCGAGAACGAGGGATCGCGTTCATCTCCCGGATGGGCGGTAAGCGGAACAACCGTCACCTCTTTTGCGGGTTCAGGCGATGTCCGGGTCGAGCGCCACCACGCGGCTCCGCCGGCCAGTAGCACAAGCAGGGCAACTGCCGCAACGACCTTTCCGTAAGGATGCCTCCCCAGCGAACTCGCAAGCGCACTCCCCGCTACCGCGCTCGATGACGCAGACGGACTCACCAGCGGCGAAGAACCTGATGCGGGCACCGACTCGTGCGCGACCTGAGCACCAGTTGCCTTTACGGCCGCCATAGGACCTGCATCGACTGACAGAGACGGCCGCGTTTCCATTTCCCGCTTCAGCCGTTTTAAGTCGGCCCGCATGTCCGCGGCGTGTTGATAGCGCAGCTCGCGGTCTTTCTCCAGCGCTTTGTTGATGATCCGCTCCAGTTCCAACGGCACGTCGGGATTCAAACGCACTGGCGGTAGCGGAGTGCGGCTGAGAATTGCTTCAAAGATGATTGCCGTGCTGTCTCCACGGAAGGGCAACTGACCGGTTGCCATCTCATACAGTACTGCTCCCAGCGAGAACAGATCCGTGCGCGCGTCCAGTTCTTTCGCCCGTGCCTGCTCCGGCGACATGTAAGCGATGGTGCCCAGTGTGGAACCGGGGCTGGTCAGGTGCTGTTCGTCCACGGCCGTCATCGTGTTCGCCGACGCAACTCGGCTGGAAGAGCCGGCGCTGGGCGCGATCTTAGCCAAACCGAAATCCAGTACCTTAGCGTGCCCGCGCTTGGTGACAAAAATATTCGCCGGCTTGATGTCGCGATGCACGATCCCTTGCGAATGGGCTGCGTCCAACCCATCGGCAATCTCCGTGGCCAGCGAGAGCACCGTTTCGTTGTCCATCGGCTTTCCCGCAATCAGATGCTTCAATGTCATGCCATCCAGAAACTCCATGGCGATGAACGACTGCTCGCCGTGTTTGCCGATTTCGTAGATGGTGCAAATGTTGGGATGATTGAGAGCCGACGCGGCGCGCGCCTCGCGTCGAAAGCGCTCCAGCGCTTGCGGGTCTTGCGACAGGTCATCAGGCAGGAACTTAAGGGCGACAAATCGGCCTAGGTCTGTGTCCTCGGCCTTGTAGACCACTCCCATGCCTCCGCCGCCAAGTGTTTCCAGGATGTGGTAGTGCGAGGTGGTCTGGCCGATCATTAGAAGATGCGTGGCTCGCGGGGTCGCTTCATCTTACGGACGCCGCGGCGACCAGTCAACGAACTGAAGCTCAGACCGAGCGTGTCAAGCCCAGAGCGCCTGTTTAGCAGGTCGAAGAGGAACAGGCGCGAGCAGCGGCAGTTCTTCCCGCCGACGCACCGGTCTGGACGGATGAAGAAGACCATGGGGGCTGAACCTCATAATCGCTAACTTAAAGCAGAACGCGCTAGAAGCTGCCCGGCCGCTTTCTGGGCGTAACTTCCCGGCAGCTGACCAACCGCCCGGAACCGCGGTCGCTGACTTCCCCGAAGCCCGTTTTGTCGGGACCAATCTGAAGACGTTTACTTCCGGTGCCTATCACTCGATTCCTTCTATTTGTTCTCGTCTCGGCGTCGGGCTGTGTTCGTATCCGAGTCTTATGATGATTCCTTAACCCGCAACCAAGGGATCAATCGTGGAAGAGAAAAGGGGTTAATGCTGCTTGGGTGCAACAACAGTTCGGTGCGGATCATCCCGCGGCCGTTCGGGCGAGTGACGCTAGTGCTTTTTCGGAGGCGCGCCCTTGGTGATCAGAGTGGAGCGGAATAGAGAATTGGGGCGCGCGTTCGAAAAAGCCGTCAGAGCGTCACATGGCGGCAAAGGCGTGTCTGGCCTCAATGACAGGTGACGAGATATAGTTCCGATATGAAGGCACGACTGTTGCTCTCTCTCATCGCTCTCGTGGCCAGCGCCCTCGCGCCGGGGCTCCAGGCGCAGTCTTGTGAGAGGCTTTCGAAACTAGCCTCGCCAACTGTCTCAATCACTTTCGCGAAGACCATCGACACTGGTGCCTTCACACCCGATGGGAGCACAACTACGATCTCCCACCTGCCCTCGTTCTGTCGTATTGTCGCAATAATCAAACCCACTGCCGATTCCGATATCGGAACCGAGGTTTGGCTCCCGGTCGCCGACTGGAAAGGTAAGTTCCTCGCTGTCGGCAGCGGCGGTTGGGGAGGCTCAATCGCCTACGACGAAATGGCGGATGCACTGCGCCGAGGATACGCTACCAGCGCTACTGATGACGGCCATACTGGCCGAGGCGCCAGTTTCATCGTCGGTCACCCGGAGAAGTTCGTCGACTTCGCCTACCGTGCTGAGCACGAGATGACTGTGGAGGCCAAGATGCTAATCAGGACCTTTTACGGTCGTGCCCCTCGATACTCCTACTGGAATGGCCGCTCTGGAGGTGGACGCGAAGGCCTCCTTCAGGCCTCCCGCTACCCAGCCGAATTCGATGGCATTATTGCCGGAGACCCAGCTAACGTCCGCCGCAATGCGTGGGCTCTCTGGCTCGCTGTACAAACCTTCAAAGATCCCTTCGCCTACATCCCGCCTGACAAGTACCCGATGATTCACCGCTTCGCTCTTGATGCCTGCCGTGCTAACGACGGACTAAAGGACGGTCTGATTGAAAACCCAGAGAGCTGTCATATTAATTTCAGAGCCCTGCAGTGTAAGGGGCCTGACGGCCCCAACTGCCTGACAACTCGCCAAATCCAAACCGCGCAGACAATCATTAGTCCCGCCACCACGAGTACAGGCAAGATTCTCTTTCCGCGTCTTGAGCCTGGAACCGAACTTCGTTGGGATCGTCTCGCTGGCGGTCCGCGCCCGGCTGATCTCTTTCTAGACGAGTTCCGCTATGTTGTGTACCAGGATCCCAACTGGGACTGGCGAACCTTTGACCTGGAGCGCGATTCTGCCAAGGCGCACGAGGTCGATAAGGATGTGGACGAACTTGACCCCCACCTCGCGGCCTTTGCGAAACACGGCGGTAAGCTGCTCATCTATCACGGATGGGCTGATCAGCAAGTAGCTCCAGGCTCCAGCATTGAATTCTACAAATCAGTGGTGAGCCTCAGCGCCGATCCTGAACACGCGTCGAACTGGGTCCGTCTCTTCATGGTCCCGGGAATGGGGCACTGCTCAGGGGGAGAAGGACTCGACTCATTTGATAAGGTCAGCGTCATGGAACAGTGGGCCGAGCAGGGCAAAGCTCCCACCCAGGTCATCGCTGCCCACCAGACGGCAGATAAGGTCGATCGCACACGTCCTCTCTGCCCTTATCCCCAGGTTGCTCGCTATAACGGTGCCGGCAATATTGATGACGCCTCAAATTTCACTTGCCGTTTGCCCCAATAAATTTCGTCACGAGTACGGCGGGCTTTTTTCTCAAGGCTCAAAGCCATCCTCCCGATCTGAATGATCGGCGAATGCATAGCAATCACAAACCGATGGCGCGGCCAAAACGACTCGCCTCGTACGCAGAATACTCAACGTGCCCGGTACTGAAGGTGGATGTGACCTTGGCTCACACTGCCGTTATTTGCTTCCATTGCCTTCGTAGGCGACATGCCACACGCTTCGGCTGCCGTCATCGGTGACGAACATACTTCCGTCCTTCCCAATGGCGACACCAACCGGCCTGCCCCACACCGAACTGTCATTCACAACGAAGCCTGTGAGGAAATCCTCGTAAGTGCCGTCCGCCTTTCCGTTATGCATCGGGATACGGATCACCTCATACCCAGTACGTTTTTCACGGTTCCACGAGCCATGCTCTGCAGCAAAGCCGTCGCCGTCATAGGACTCCGGAAAGCTCCCTGAAGTCGGATAGAACGTCATTTCAAGCGAAGCCATGTGCGGCTGCACCAACACATCCGGCGTAAGCACCTTCGCGTGCAGATCGACATGCTTACAACTCTTCGCATCGGGCGACTCCGAAGTGGCTTGTGGATTAGCGCCGGTCCCGTCTGCGCACGGCTGCGGTAGCCTCGGATCCTGATGACCGCCCATGTAATACCACGGCCATCCGAAGAACCCGCCCTCCGGAACTGAGGTTACGTAGTCGGGAACCAGGTGGTTCCCAAGCTCATCTCGCTCATTGGTCGAACACCACAACATACCGGTCACCGGATTGATCGCCTCGCCGACACAGTTCCGCAGCCCCGAGGCATACACCTTGAGGAACTTTCCTTCAGGTGTGTACTCAAGTATGTCCGCTCGATGGAACTCCTTTGGATGATCGTCCGGATTATCGATGTTCGATCCCGAACCGACCGAGACCAGCATATGCTGACCATCTTTGGTAAAAACAACGTCGCGGGTCCAGTGTCCGCCACCCGCAAGCTGCGCATAACCGGGCAGACTGGGAACAATCGTCTGTGGCTTGCCGGACGCATGAAGGTCGCCGGCTTGATAGGCGAAACGAACTACTGAGGTCGTGTTGGCAACGTAGAGAAATCGGGGATCGTCGGGGGGATAGAACGCGATGCCGAAAGGGTGGTCGAGACCTGTAGAGAAGCGCTCCACCTGTGCGGCCTTGCCATCCGGCCCCATACCCCGAAGCACAAAAATGATACCTCCGCCGGAGTCGGCAACGAACAGATCTCCGTTAGGGGCAGAGCGGATCAGTCGCGGCTGGCGGAATGTGCCTTGGTTCGGCGGCTTCGTGCCGTGTTGCTGCGAGTGCTGCTGATCCGGTGACAGGCTCGGCCCATTGTCGCCCCCTGCGTACAGGGTCACCTTGAACCCGGGGGGCGCAATAGGCCACGCATTCTCAGGGCGCGGAACAATATGCGGCTGGTTGCGAACCGATTGCGCAGGGTCGGGCTTTGGCAGATCGGCTATCGAGATCTCTCGCAAAACTCCCGGTTTTTCCTGGCTCCAATCCGCGAACGCATCCTGTCCCGTAATTGGATTTTGTTTTGTCTGTGCCCCCAGAGGGATTGCGGCAGCGACGATGGTCAAAACAATGAGTCTCGTTTTCATAGACACTCTCAGATGCCGGATCCGACGAATTGGTAGCATACTACGAAGCCAGAACCGCCGCTTTTGACTATCTCTCCAAATGCGGTGTGCCCTAGCCAATCTTGGCCAGTGGTGGGCGTGGCAGGAAAGACAAGATTTGAGAGCGTGTCCGGCCCGCATACATAATTCAGACTTTTCAATCCGTCCGGTATTAAAGAGAAGAAGGGTTGATCCATTCGGGAAAACCCGACAGCCCCGCATGAACTGATAGAGAAGGAGCAGCAAACAATATGGAACCCTACAAAATTACCCATCCGGGTCAAGCCTGTGAGGAACCGCACATCGGTCGGCGACTTGCAAAGAAACTAGATACGCACAGGTGGCATGTTCTCCGGCACTCTTTCGACAACGAACCACAGCCCGAAACATGGGAAGCTGTAATCGCTACGAAGACAATCACCCCGAACGCAATCAAGAAACTGTTAGCCAAAGCATGGTGCGCTCGCCAGATCATGTGGCCCAATAGGCAGAACGGAATCTTGGTTGAAGTCGGCGGTAATGGTTACTAGGTCGTAACGCCGGAAAGGTGCAGGAGAGATTAAGAGAAATGGACTCCAATCTGCTTATCGCACTCTGAAGACGTACCTGCTGGACCCAGAATTGTGCAGCCGATACGGCATAAATCAAATCACCCAGCTTTGTGCGGCAAATCATATAAAGAAGGAACTCGTGGCCCAGATTGCCCCGACAAAACGGAGCTGTCTGGGCCATTGTTTTTTCCCGCAAATTTTCCCTTGGTCATGGCTGCCTCGCCTGGCGGGCGAGGAAAAACTACTGGCGTTTGGTCGCCCGATACCCCGAGATCACTGCGCGCCTGAATCTCAGTCCGGCCTCAGTGTATGAGGGCTGACGGCGAGCCTGGCGGCACGACGGTTGCGCGGGGGCGCTGTATCCCGAACTGTGATGCTAGCCTGTATCAAGGCATCGCAGTTCTAATGTGCGCCCGCCTATGGAGATCGGCACTCCATCGGTGATCTCGTCCCTCTCCGGACGGAAAACCACATGCCGCCGTGCAATTGTTTGAAGGTTCCAAGTCTTCTAAAGCAGGGTTTGAGAGAGGACTATGCTTCAGGACTCACGACATGAGCCATTCTGCACAGTATTTCTAGAGCAACTGAGCGAACCTATTACCGGTGTCCAAACTATAAGGAGAAGGAATGCTTTTAGCCGGTAAAGCTGCGTGCGCTGGGATTACCTTCATATTGCTGACGATAGGGACCTCGAGACCACGCCTGACTCGGTTACCTTCGGGAGCCAACCCCAGTGAAGAGGTGATAGGGGTCGCGCATCCAAACGATGTAGTAAAGATGCAGCAAACTCTGCAGGATAAAGGACATTATCGCGGGAAGGTAGATGGCGTGTTCGGTCTACGCACCCGGGCCAGTATTCGCGGATTTCAGAAGGCTGAAAATCTGCCAGTCACCGGGCAGCTTGATACGCTGACGGCCGGCAGACTCGGAGTCACGCCGGAGGGTCAGGAGGAGACTGGCGGCGAGGCTACGAAAGGCAAACCTTCGGCGGGCATAAAATGGGCTAAAGGTTCGGGGCGAAGTAGTAAGCCACTACGGAAGGCAGTCAAGACAGTTGTAGCTCCTGGAAGCGGCTGGGGGGCTCGCGAGAACACACTTCAGGCTGAGAACGACAACCACCCACAGTAGTTTGAGTCTTTCCAGTGGCGCGATGAAACGGAACGATGTTGAATCAGCCTATCGAAAATTACGGAATCATTGGCATCATACGTACGATTGCCCCCCTGCTTTCACCTCATTATCGAGCTGTGCATCGCATTGCATTTGCCTGGTGGAGTCATCGAAACCGGATTGCGCATGTGCCCTCCAGAGAAAAACGCTTCAAAGCTTGGCTGCGGGTCTGTTCGTCGTCAGAACCTCTGAGACCAGCTTGGCCCTTGGGGCTAACGGCATTGCATGGGATTCATGGCCTTGAACGCTGTGGAACGACCAGGCGTTTCTTGGCGGTTCCCTCCACCAGGTGGGTATAAGTCGGGTGATTCATTCACCCACGTCGGTGCAAGTGTACGGTTTTGAAGTGCGTATCGAACATTTCCCGCATGAGGCGTCGGTTTTCCTCTACGTCCCCGACAATGACAAACCACCGCCAACTGGAAAGTTGCCGTTCGGTAGGCGCCTGGGAAGAGGTCCGAAGCGTGTTCGAAATCACCCATTTTCAAGTAACCAAAAAGGAGATTCATGCTTATCAATCGAGTGCATAGTTGCGCAGTCGTTTTAGGTCTTTGTACGCTAATTACAACAGCCTGCAACAACGGGAACAACAACGATACCAACTACAAAGCGGCGATTAACGATCATTTTAAGGCGTTTCCAGTGTGTATCTGGTCTCAGCCGAAAAAGTTTCCGGTCCAGGCAGCTACGGCAGATGACTCAAAGACCGAAGGCTATGATGCACTTACACAGGAAGGTTTGTTGACGCGGACCACGGCTGAGAAGAAAGTTCTGATTATCGCCTCGAAGCAGGTGAATAATTACGACCTTTCGGATAAGGGCCGGACATCGTGGACACCTGATTCCTCACAACCGGGATACGGGAACTTTTGCTACGGAAATCGCGAGGTAACGTCGATCGACAATTCAACGCTGGGGACGAATGCGGCCGGCGCGAAGACGGTCGATGTGACTTACCATTACCAGATCGAAAACGTATCGGCGTGGGCCAGTTCCCAGGAGATGAAGACCGCTTATCCGGGTATCGCCTCAGCACTCGGCTCTAATCCTTCGGATAGGGCAACACTGGTTATGACTGGCGACCATTGGGAATTTACGCAGTAGTTGCTGCAGGAGCCGGCATCGGTAAGACATCGCCGTATTTTTCAATGCTATCTGGCGTGGCCATGAGTGAATCGCTGCGACTCACGAGTTCGTCCCGAAAGCAAAATGCCTTGAGGGAAGTATGACTAGAAACTTTGATGTGATCGCAATCGGAACAGGATCAGCCGCCTCGGCGGTGGCGTCGCGCTGTCGCGAAGCAGGATGGCAGGTTGCGATTGTGGATTCGAGGCTGTTCGGAGGTACCTGTGCTCTCCGAGGATGCGACCCAAAGAAAGTGCTCGTCGGAGCTGCCGAGTCGGTTGACTGGACTCGTCGAATGAAAGGAAAGGGAATTCAGGCCGCGAAGCTTCAGATTCATTGGCCCGAGTTAATGCGGTTCAAGCATTCTTTCACTGAGCCTATTCCAAAACGGCGCGAAGACGGGTTCGCGAAAACCGGCATCGCAGCGTTTCATGGTACGGCCCGCTTCGCCGCCCAAACTACAGTAAAAGTGGGGAAAGAGACATTGGTGGGACGGTACGTCGTTATTGCGACCGGGCAGGTACCGGCAGATTTGGAGATTCCCGGCGCTGAGCACCTTACAATAAGTGATCAGTTCTTGGAGCTGGAGGAGCTCCCGCGCAGGATTCTGTTTATCGGAGGCGGGTATATCGCCTTTGAGTTTGCGCATGTTGCGGCGCTTGCGGGATCGCAGGTCATAGTCCTACACCGTGGCCCGCGTCCTCTCGCCCTTTTTGACCCGGATCTCGTTGATCAGCTCGTCGAGCGAACTCGCGAACTTGGCATTGATGTTCATCTGGGAACCGAAGCGATAGGAATCGAAAAGAGCTCCGATCAGTTGACTGTCCGGGCAGTGGCTTCTGGGAAGACGGGCATGTTTCAGACGGATATGGTTGTGCATGCTGCGGGTCGCGTGCCCGAGATCAACGACCTGAATCTGGATGCGGCGGGGATCGAATGGGAGAAACGGGGGGTGCGGGTCAACGAATTCTTGCAAAGTGTGTCGATTCCAGCTGTGTATGCGGCGGGAGACGCGGCAGCCAGTGGAGGTTCACCGCTGGCTCCTGTGGCGAGCTATGAAGGGCTGATCGTGGCCGCAAACCTCTTGAAGGGGAACCATCAGAAGCCAAATTACGTCGGCATTCCGTCGGTCGTCTTCACGGTCCCCCCGCTGGCTGCTGTCGGTCTAAGTGAACGGGGGGCACATGAACAATACCTTAAGTTCAGGGTCAAGAAGGAAATGACCTCAACCTGGTATTCGTCTCGGCGGGTTGCGGAAACATATTCCGGCTACAAAGTGCTCGTGGAAGAAGGTACGGACCGCATTTTGGGCGCTCATATTCTAGGGAGCGAAGGCGGTGAAGTCATCAATCTCTTCGCGCTAGCCATCCGTTCCGGGATGCGCGCCTCCGATCTAAAGCACATGATATTTGCATATCCAACGAGTGGCTCAAATATGACGCGCATGCTTTAGAAAGGTCGGAAAGAGACCAGGAGATTGTCCACAGCAAGTGCGGTAGTTCGTTCAAAGCAAGTCTCTGACACTCGCGGGATGGTCTCACAGTTGGCGGATCAGTCCAGCCTTGTTGCGGGCTAGACCTTCTTGAGCGACGGTTGGTGCAGTCTCATACGACCATCATCGTCCCATTTGACGACCGCGTCATCTTCGTTAGCTTGCTCAACTGTCCCGAATTCTCCAGTCGGCTTTCCGAAGTTGCCCAAACCTTCGACGCGATCTCCGGGATTCAGTTCCTGGTCGGTGGCAGAGGGCTCGGCGAGCGGCGCTTCTTGGCACGGTCTGAGTCAGACGTTGCGCCGGGGTATGACAGGGGTGGTTGGGAAGCTTTGTGCAGTTTGGGTATCGACTTAGTTGTAAGAGGGGTCATATTCCATTGTTTCTTTCCAAGACGCCACAGCAGCGCCCTTCACTGCGATGTGCATTTTCCTGAATAGATACACCATATGGCTCCTAAGCGATGGTCCGGCTGGTCCGCACTGCACACTTCTAACAATTATTTTGACCAGATGCGGTAGCTCAGGTTGTTGGGTTGTAAACAGCACAGCGGAAGGTCCAAGCACGCTGGACGTCGCGAACTCTTGCGGCTCGACGGCAGCGAGATTGGCAGTCTACACAGCGAACTTAGCGCTCGAAGTGGAGCGTTCCTCTCAGCTTTCATGACGTTGGACTCTGGATCGGCGTAGATAACATGTTGGCTCCATTCAGAGAAACAGTAAAAATCTGAACTTCACTGCCTTACACCCTCCGCCGATCTTCTGACACTGTTCGTCTTCGATAGTCCAACCCTCCGACGGTGT
>Ga0182024_10020672_pt1 | contig 12014 bp, 12 predicted proteins | sample P32metaG_FD_120480 | JGI IMG/M metagenome (GOLD analysis project Ga0182024, IMG submission 120480) | Permafrost microbial communities from Stordalen Mire, Sweden - P3-2 metaG (Illumina Assembly) | ecosystem: Environmental > Terrestrial > Soil > Wetlands > Permafrost | place: Sweden: Stordalen... | reverse complement strand
GCCGACCTCACGATCGGTAACGCGAATACGGCTATTTTCAAAGGCGACGTGAGTGGGCCGTTAGTCGGGGATAGAATTCTCGGCAAGATCGCCATAATGACCAACGACAACACCGGGCTCTATCAAAATACTACCGGCGGCACGTTTGTACCGGCCCCCTTGAATCCCTGCGGATGTTCGCCGCCGCATCGTACGGGTGGCGTTGGAGAGACACACGAAATTATCGTCAAGCCGACGCTTCTTTTCGACATGGCGGATGACGCGCAGTTGAAGTTATTCACCCAATATCAGCAGGCCAACGTAGGCGGTGGCCTGCTCCGTGCCGTCAATATTCCCGGTGCTCCAGCGCTTCCCGTGCAGACCCTTCTTGGATATACCCCATCGAATGCCGCCTATACGGAAAATGAAGTCATTCCGGGCTGGGTTCACCTGGAAGAAGAGCATGCAATTGCGGAACTAGATTTGGAGCACCTATGGGGCGGGGCGTTAACAACAACTGCGGCCTATAGACGTGTCATTTATGATGCGACAGATAATTCGGATGGAACTCCCTTTAATCTGGTGATATTTCCGGATAATGAAGAAGGCAATCATCAGTACAGCCTCGAATCTCGATACAATAGATCGATCGGCGATCAATTCAATTACCTGCTGGGGGTTTTTGTCTATGATTCCGAAGACGCCGTAAGAGAGCAACGCGCGCTAAACGGCATTGCCGCAGGCAAAAGCTTTGACACGACAGTCGATGAATTGACCGTTTGGTCACAGATCGACAAGACGGCGGCGCTGTATTCAAACGTTGACTATAGCCCGATCCACGACCTGACGCTCTCCGCGGGCCTTCGATATGGTTACGAAGCCAAGAATTTTGAAGACATTCCGCTCGCAGCCTGTACCGGAACGCCGTTCGTGGGTTGCCCAACTACTTCGTACTACAGTGCCAGACATTGGTACAGTCTCGATCCCCGTTTTGTGGTGAGCTATCAACTGGATCCGGACCACCTCATTTATGCGAGCATATCGAAGGGATCGCGCGCAGGTAACTACAATGGTCGTGCCACAACCCCGGAGGCGGCGATTACGCCGGCCAACCCAGAGACTGTGCTCAACTATGAAGTGGGAACGAAGAATGAATTCTTCGGTCGGCGGCTACGTATAAACCTTACCGGATTCTATGAGGCTTATCACAACATACAGGAAACCATCACAGTCACTTTTCCTGATGAGCCTGCCGTGCAGAATCTGGCAAACGCGGCATCCGCAGACGTTTATGGCCTCGAGCTCGAAACTTCGCTATTCATCATCCCGCAACTGCGCTTGGACTTTAACGCGGGTGCCTTACACTCCCACTACAATTCCTTTGTAGGTCTCCCGGCGGGTACAAATGTAAGTGAGCTGCGTTTTGACTATGTCCCGAATTTCACGATGGATATTGCTGGAACCTATACCATCGAGGTTCCTGGTCTCGGGGGTAGAGTCGAGGCACGGACAGAATATCACCGTCAAACATCGGTTTATACGGACGTGTACAACACGCCCATCTTCGAGCAGCCCGCCTATGGAATACTCGATGCGAGCCTGGCGTACGTCCAGGGCGATTGGCGGATATCAGCTTTCGGTCGCAACATCCAGAACACGGTCTTCAGCACGGTCATCACCAAAGGACTGTCGTACTTTGAAGGCGGCGGGCAACCAAGAACCTATGGGGTGGAAGTCAGTTACCGATTTGGAAAGCACCGGTGACCTGGTGGAGTGCCGTACCGGAGCACGCGAGAGAGATTACGTGAATATTATTTTAGTTTTCGCATAGATTAACGAGGTCGCGCAAAGTGAGGCAAAAAGGGACACACGCATGTGGCAAAGCAACTGCAACAATGCAGTTAATACCGATACGGTATTGCCGCAATCCAACAGCAGCCATTGGTTGACCATTAGTTGCGCAATCGGACTTTACTCAACACCTGCGCTTTGTCTCATCCGTAGCTCAGATAGTGTCTTGTTATGAATGATGGTGTTCGACGAGGGGAACTATGTCCGCAAAGACGCGGGCTTTCAAACAGTCATATCCTAAGAACATGACCTATCTATCATCCTTCAATACTGCGTTTCGGGAATATAAATACGAATTCCGTCTAGCGCCTCGCTCATAGTAAGCTGGCAGCTGAGCCGGCTATTAAATCGACGTGGTGACGCCGTGCCGTCGAGAAGCTCATGTTCCATTGTGTCGGTGGCACCGAGCTTGTCCAGCCACTCTTCGTCTACATAGACATGGCATGTGGCACATGACACGTTCCCGCCGCACTCACCTTCTATCCCACTTACTCCAATGCGCCGTGCTCCCTCCATGACGGTGGCGCCCAAATCGACCTGAACGTTTTGTTCGTCACCACTAGGGTGAATAAATTTTACAGTCGGCATTTAACTCGTCCTCATAAGTTGCAGGGAGTGGAGTGGGCAGCGTTCTTGCGCGTTCGGTGACTGAAGGCTCGAAGCATGGTAGTTCTACTTTCCAATTGAGGGCTCTGTGGTCGCCAGCATGCACGGCGAGGATCTCAAGACACACCGCCATCTTGCCTTTAAGGAATGAAATGTCAATTCATTATTGTTTCGCGACGCGGTGATATTCGCGACTGATGCAGTCTCATGCCGCAGCGCTTAGGAAATTCACAGAGCGAAATAATGATGCAATAAAGTTGACAACCGCTTTGGGGCGCATAAGGTGCAGTGTTTCACCGGGGCTGAGCGCCAATGTGACCGTCGACACGTAATCGCGTAACGCCAAGCTTGCCGCTGGGACCGGACCCACCTCCGCAGGGACGGTGGCGCGGTGAGCAGCGCCGCTGCGCGGACGGTCGAGATCGCTGCACCACGCCGGACGTACCAGGCGCTGTTGCGAGAGCGCACGCAAGTCAAAGCGCGCTATGACGATGCGGCGCGGTGGCTACGCACACAACGGCGAGAGGAGGAGACGCGACGATTCGAATTGCTGCGAGACAGCCTGCCGCCTACACGTGCGGGCCGGGGACCCCGGCGTGCGAGAGTCGGGTAACTGGGCGACCCTGCCCGGCGGGGAAATCATTTGAGATCGGGAATGGCTAGAGCGGCCGAAAAATCGGGGAGGGATTCAACCGAGAATAAAACTGGTTCATAACGAGTATCGCGGACATTGAAGTAATGGAACCCCCTTTTGAATTCAACGACAGGCAAGGCCGTGGACGCCGATATGGTGTAGATAAACGAAAGGCACAAGGCTCAGGCGGATTATGCCTTGCAGCATAGCGGGGTACCGACTGCACGCGAGCATGATCTCCGTGGCGCTGTAATTGCACCATGTACCAGGCGCGTCCGCCAAAGCACAGGAAATAAGCAATGAACAGTTGTCATGTGACGGACCTCCTGTAGGAGGACTCGAGACACACACCGAAGGAAATCGCCGCCTTTTTGACGATCATGTGGCTCGCAGAGCGAATCCACGGATGAGACTCGATTCACGTTTTTAGAAGTCCGCGCCGCTGATTTTTTTACCGCGGCCTTCAATACATCCGTTGAGAGGCCCAAATCAGCAATTGGCTCAATTGTCGGTATCTAACGACGGTTTTCACGCCTTGCGTTGTCCTTTCGATCAGGCAGACTGCGGCGAAAGCGCCGTGAACACTCGGACATTGCCGGATGAGATTGATGCGCGCACACCGCGCTTTCAAAAAAATATTTAATTGAAAGGATTATCTATATGCGTCGAATTTTGCTCGTAGCGGCATTCCTCGTCGGTACCGGTGTCAGTTACGCGGGTGGCCCGGATATCCACGTGTTGTTGTCGGGCGAGGTTGCCCCCGGCTTATACGGTCAAGTGAATATAGGGAACGAACCTCCGCCGCCGATCGTCTACGCACGGCCGATGCTGATCGAGACGCAACAAGCTCCTGCTCCTGCCATTTATCTGCACGTACCGCCTGATCATGCGAGAAATTGGCGCAGGCACTGCCACGAATACAATGCCTGCAATCGGCCCGTATATTTCGTTCGATCGCGGGAATACGAACCAGAGTACCAGCGTCACTATCAAGATCACGAGCACGAGCGCGAAATAGAGCGGCAGCGCTGGCAGGAGCGCCAACGGGACCAAGACCGCGGACACGGTCGCGGACATGATAGGGACGAGCGAGGCCAGGGAAATGAGGGTCATGACCACAAAGACCATTGATCTAGTACGCGCTATGCGCCGCAATAGCGCGAGTCGTGTGGTTGCGTGGAGCCTGCTCCTTACGCCCTATATCTCGGCGTATGCAGCCGAAGATCAGCCGCACCAATCCGCGGTCTCCATACATGCGGGGGCTTTTGGAGCGGCGGTCAAGCGTGATGCCAAGGCGGTGGGCAACGACTGCAGGGAGGGCGCGCATCGAGTTGCGGTCGCTGCAAAGAAATTGGGACACGAGATAGCGAGTGCCACCAAACGTTCCGTCGCGGAAACCCGATCTGCGTTCCGCGGCGAGAAGGCCGAGACGCCGGCGAGTTAGCTTGGAAACTCCGCGTTCCTCGGAGAGTGAACCAAACCGTGGGAGGCGAATTTTCACTGCCGGCGCCGCCTCGCCTGCTACATCGATAACAATGCCGGGTCGCTCGTGAACTACGGTGCCCGCTACCGCAAGGGGCTTCCTATCAGCAGCAGCATTTGCCGAGTCCGCGGTCAACCAGGTGGTCAGCCATCGAATGGCGAAGCACCAGCAAATGCGGTGGACCGATGAAGGTGCACACCGCCTGGCGCAGGTCAGAGTGGCGGATCTCAATGGCGAACTCTCTGTACAGCGACTTGCCGCATTGGCCAAGATGTCCGCCGCGAACTCGTCGTACGTGCGACAGGCTGCATGATCGGAGGTCCGCAGTGCCGAGTAATTCCGCCGGGTGTGCTGTGACCCTTTGACGCGGTATAATTACAACGCCCTTTCTCCAGCTGAGGTCAAAAAGGATGGCACGCGTCGTTTCGGAAATTGAGAGAGAGATTCGGGCTCTGGAGCGCGACGATCAAGAACATCTCTTACGAGCGTTGCTGGAGGAACTCGATGGCCCACCCGATCCGGGCGTTGAGCAAGCCTGGCTTGAGGAGGCGCAGCGACGCAGCCGCGAACTCGACTCGGGCATTATTGAAGCGATTTCAGCGGATGACGTGCTCGCCAAAGCGCGCGCAGATTTAAAGCGACGGTGAAGGTGAATTTCATCCTGCCGCGGATTTGGAATCGCGCGCGGTGGCCGCGTACTACGAGGAACGGGTGCCAGGTCTCGGTGACGAATTTCTTGCGGAGGTCGAACGGGGGTGCTCACGCCTGAGCGAACAACAGTCCCTCGGACCGAGACTCGATGCGGAGCATCGTCGGCTTGGCTTGAGGCGATTTCCTTTCGGGCTCGTCTATCGACTCAAGTTCTCGAGGGTGCAAGTCATAGCGGTGGCTCACCGGCGCAGGCGGCCGGGATACTGGAGACTGCGAAAGTAATTCGCGGAGCGGCAAAGATTGTCCGGGACCCTCATCATCTCCGTCAGCGACGCGCCGAGACTTACGCGTGGACGTCTCTGCAAAGTGAAGAGCGCGATGCCGCTGGGGTATTTGGCGGGGTACGCCGCTTGAAGCTCCATGACAAAACACAGAGAAAACGCTTACTTCAGTAATGAATGCGAGTCCCAGCCGTCCCACTTTTTATACATAAATCAATATATTACAGTATATATTAAGAATCTCAGTGAATATCCGTTGCCGCGGAAACGTTTGCTCGCGGTGGCCGGATGTGCCCGCCATCATGATGCCTGCGCTATGGGAAACGACGGCAATGGTTGGGTTTCCATCTAGGTCCGCAACCGCTCGCACACGTGTTGTTCTGAGTGGTCGGAGTCTTTCTCTACCTTTAGATCTTCAACATGGACGTACTTAACGGCAGCTTGCGCACGCGGCGCCCAGATGCAGCAAAGATCGCGTTACAGAGTGCAGGCAGCGCGGACGGATAGGCGGGTTCGCCAAGTCCAGTGGGTGGAAAGTCCGTTTTGATGAAATCGATGTGCATCGGCGGGATTTTCCGGTTTCGAAGCAGATTGTAGTTGTCATAGTTACTTTGTTGAACTCGGCCGTTTTCAAATGTGATTTTCTGTCCGAATGCCGCGGACATACCGTCCACAATGGATCCAATGATCTGGTGCTCCGCATTCGTCGGATTGACTATGTGCTTGCCGACGTCCACGGCCACCCATATTGTTTGCGGGGTCACCGTGCCGTCCGCAGTTACGGCGACTTGATGAATTTGGGCGACATAGCCAACATGACTCCAATAACAGGCGAATCCCATTCCCGTGTGCGCCGGCAAATTGCGGCGAGATGTCCAGTTCGAGTTCTCTCGGACGCGTTCGATGACGGCGATCATGCGCGCAGTCATGAAGCCGGGACCAAAGCGGCCGGGAGGTTTGCCATCGCCCTCGCCGGGATTGGGATCCCTGAGTAGCCCCAACTGAAAGTCGATCGGGTCGCGCCCAGTAGCGTGCGCGACTTCGTCCAAGAACGATTGGAACACCCAAGCATGCGCGTTATCGCCGGGGGCGCGTAGCGGACCCACCGGAATATTGAACGGAATACGCGACGTGCGCAGCGCATAGTTCTTAATAAATCCCGCGGGAAAAGAGTCTCGATTGGGGACCGCCAAGCCGGCAAAATATTCGTTGCGCGCGAACCCGACAAAATGGTTATCCCATACCTCAAGCCGGCCCTCCTTGCTGAGTCCCGCCGTCAAATTGTGATAGCCGCCAGGTCGATAAAAATCATGCTGCATCTCGTCCTCACGAGCCCAGAGGACCTTGATCGGGCCATTGATCTCTTTCGAGATCGCGGCTGCCTCAATCATGTAGTCGTTGGCAAGCCGCCGGCCAAAACCGCCGCCGCATCGAATCATGTGAATCGTGATGTTGTTCGGGTCGATGTCGAGCAGCTTTGCCACGCCCGCACGGCCCGGCCCCGGATTTTGCGTGGGTGCCCAGATCTCAACTTTCCCGTCCTGATAGGAGGCTACGCAGTTCTGCGGTTCCATGGGGGCGTGCGATATGAATGGGTACGAATAGGTGGCATGTACTAACTTTGCCGCCTCTTTTAGCGCGCCGTCAGGATCCCCGTCGACCCGGACTTGTCCCTGGGGTGGCTGCGAGAACAATTCTTTAGCCTTCGCATCGAAGCCTGCAGTCGAATCGTCGGCATGCGGGCCTTCGTCCCAGTCTACTTGTAACTTACGGCGCGCCTTTTGTGCATGCCACCAGGTATCGGCGACGATGGCGACGCCGCCGCGCAAGCCATCGTCGATACCCAGCCCCGGTGTTCCCGGGGGGACTTCCATGACGCGGGGAGATCCCTTCAGCACAAACACATGGCTGACACCGGGCATGGCTTTGATTTCATCCAGATTGGCGCTCTTGACGGCAGCATCGAAAACCGGACCCTTCTGGTACACGGCATACTTCATGCCGGGCACTTTGACATCGATGCCAAACTGCTGCTCGCCCTTCACGATCCGCGCTTTGTCCGGATCGATCACGGATTTGCCGATGATCTTGAAGGTTGATTCGTCTTTCAGTTTGACTTTCTCGAGGTCCGGCTGCGGTAGCCTGGATGCATCCTCCGCCAGCAAGCCGTAGGTCAGCGAACGGCGACTCGCCACATGACTCACGACGCCGTCAGAGGTCGAACATTCGGAGGCGGGCACGCCCCATTTCGCCGCTGCCGCGCTAATCAGCATCTGTCGGCCCGCTGCACCGGCCTTGCGCAGGGGCATCCAATTAGACGGGGTTGAGTAGCTGCCGCCGGAAGACTGACCGCCCATCTTGCCGCCCTGGTAATCGGCCATTTCGATCACGACGTCTTTCCACGCGACGTCGAGCTCTTCCGCAAAGATCATGGGCAACGCGGTCTTCGTGCCCTGACCGACTTCGGGATTTGGAGCGAAGATGGTCACAACACCCGAGGGAGAGATGCGCGCAAAGAGCGTGACCATGCCAGCGTCAGAGCCCGCGGCCATGGCGAGGTCTCTAAGCGACGGAAACGTCGCGGCAAATAAGATGCCTCCACCGGCGGCTAGGCTGGCAGTCAGGAAGCTGCGTCGCGACAGTGGGCTCTGCGACGGCCACGTGTTGAGATCAGAAGGGCTCGTTGCCATCGGCATTCCTTTAAGTGTTTTGCGCTTCACCAAGCTGCTTAATGGCTGCGCGGATTCGTGAGTAGCAACCGCAGCGACAGATGTTTCCCGCCATGCCGGCATCGATGTCCTCGTCCTTGGGCCGAGGCGTGCGCGTGAGCAACGCGGTCGCCGACATGATCTGTCCGCCCTGACAATAGCCGCATTGCGGAACGTCCAGTGTGAGCCATCGCTCTTGGACTTTTTTGCCGATTGCCGTCTCGCCGATGCCTTCGATGGTGGTGATCCGCATGTTGACCGCGGCTTCGAGCGGCAGTTGACAGGAGCGAACCGCCGAACCATTGGCATGCACCGTGCACGCACCGCACTGCCCGATTCCGCAGCCGAACTTGGTGCCGGTCATATTGAGGATGTCACGCAGCACCCACAGCAGTGGCGTATCACCCTCGGCGTCCACGTCATTCTTTACGCCGTTCACTTCGATGGTGTAGCTCAATTGAAAGCCTCTTAGTCGGGGGGACGTTGATTAAGAGTTCGGCTTCTGCTGAACTCGCATGAAAGGTGCAATGTCGTAGACTATCGGTGCGGCCCGGTAGTTTCATTTGTCCGAGTACGTCCGATAGCAGCCACCCTTACGAGAGGCCTTTGTGGGGGCATCGACTCGAACTGCAAAATAAAATAATCGTGAAAACAGATGTTCATTACGATAGTTCGGTGGTCAGGTGTTACACCATTATATTATTAATATAATCAATAAATTACAGAAAATAACTATAATCCACATTGCATACCAATCCGCCTCGTGCGCGGATTTTCTCTCGCGCCCCATTTCAACTTCCCGGGTCAAGCAGCCTCGGGCCTGGGCCTTCGCTAGACAGCTCGTCCATTGGGTTGCGCAACGGGCAAACCTTCAGGGATAGGCAACCGCATCCGATGCACTCACGCAGACTGTCCCGCAGGCGAGTGAGCTTTTCGATGCGGTCATTAAGGCTGCACTGCCACGCGGCCGATAGTTTGGCCCAGTCCTTCTTTGTGGTGGTACGGTCATCCGGCAGCTGTCGAAGCGCATCGCGAATCGTTGCGAGCGGAATGCCAATGCGCTGAGCGACCTTGATGACCGCGACGCGCCGCAGAGTGTCGCGCGAATAGCGGCGTTGATTGCCGGCGCTTCGCCAGCCACTAATCAGCCCTTTCGATTCATAAAAATGAACGGCGGAAACCGCAAGACCGCTGCGCTTAGCCAATTCCCCAACCGTAAGGTCCTTGCGAACCTGGATTGCAGCGGATTGGGCAGTCATAGGCGTTTCCTTGACCTCAAGTATTGTTGAGGTTGTACCGTCTCCGTAGATGGTGTGCAAGGTGAAGTTCGTGTCCACGGCTGAGCAGGTTATCTCTTCGCGAACCGGCTGGTCGTTGCACCAAACGGGCCGGTTTGCCCTACTGAGCGTTGGCGTATGGCTGTACGCCGCCGACACTCTGGTCACGGCCACGACTTCTCCAGGAATGGTCTTGGAGATTGGCGGCATCGAATACCTGAACTGGGATCGCGGACCGCTGCGACGACCTGATACCGGGAAGTCTCAATGGACCCGCGCGTGGAAACTCCCTGTTTAGGTGTTCGCGGAAAGGATCGTAGTAAGATGCCTGTTATGAATGCTATTACTCCTGAGGAAGCACGAGCCTACTTCAAAAGGTGGGAACTGGTCCGTGACGTCGAAGCTGCAGAGCTTAGGCGGGCTACAATGGAAACTAAGTTCCAGCAGCTCACTGCGCTAATGGCCTCACGTCATCTTTTTGGGCCGGAGCCAGATCGCGAGGCACAGGTCCAAGAAGTGCGGGACAGATGGGCGCGTCTGCGGCGGGCTCTGGGTGGCTGATCCGGTCCCGCTATCGCTTCAGGCCGCACTCGCGGATGTGGCGAAGTGGTTCGAAGCGGCGCACATTCCTGCGATGATCATCGGAGGGATCGCAGCGTCGGCGCTCGGCCGACCTCGGCTCACTCAAGACATAGATGCGCTGGCGATTATGCCTGACGCAGACTGGGCCGATGTCGTTGAAAGCGCTGCTCGATACGGGATCGTTCCACGTATTGAGGATGCTTTGGAGTTCGCGCGTCGCAGCCGGGTTCTTCTCCTAAAGCACCTCAGATCTGGCATTGACGTAGACGTTACGCTTGGCGGCCTGCCTTTCGAACGGGCGGCAGTTGACAAGAGTGCAGTGCATAACATCGGCGGTTTGCAACTGCGGTTGCCGCGGGTCGAAGATTTGTTAGTAATGAAAGCGATCGCTCGCAGACCCAAAGACATTGAGGACATCCGCGGACTTCTTGCGGCCCATCCGCAGGTCGATATTTCCGAGGCTCGTCGATGGGTAAGAGAGTTTGCGACCGCAATGAGTATGTCGGATATGTTGGAGGAGTTTGACAGGTTAGTGACGCAGCGTAGCTCCGAATCTTAACCCGATAGGATGGTTGGGAGCGTCGCACTGACGAACAAACATAACCACCAAGGCCGGTCAGGGCACAATCGTTTGCCGAAAAATAATATTGTCTGCGAAGCATAGATTTAGTCCGTGAACGGTCACGATCCCGGGGCCACTCGCCGCGTCCATCGCGTGACCATCGAGGGAGATTATGGTCTGGGGCGTTTTTTCTGATGGCACGGATCGAAATTTCGGGTATTGGCATTGAATACGAGTTACTCGGGGAACGTGGCTCGCCAGCGATTGCAATCACGCCCGGTGGTCGCTTCGGAAAGGACGCTCCAGGTCTGCCGGAGCTGGCACAGAAACTGGTGGCTGGTGGCAAGCGCGTGCTGCTATGGGATCGGCCCAACTGCGGGGCGTCCGACGTCTGCTTCGAGGGCGACAACGAATCGGCGCTGCAGGGCCGCACGCTGACGCAGCTGACGCGCGCGCTGGAACTGGGACCGACGGCGCTTGCCGGCGGCTCCGCCGGTTCGCGGACGGGGCTGTTTGCAGCCCTGCATGATCCGCAAGCTGTCTCCCACCTGATCCAATGGTGGATCAGCGGCGGCACCATCAGCCTGATGATGCTGGGTGCAGCGTACTGTTGCGAATCAGCCGTGGCAGCCAGCATGGGCGGGATGGAGGCTGTGGCAGCACTGGCTACGTGGTCGGAGCAGACCCGACGCAATCCACACAATCGCGAAGCTATCCTCCGGCAGGATCCTGACCGGTTCATTGCCACGATGGAACGTTGGGCCTCGGCGTTCATACCATCCGCCGTATCACCTGTGCCGGGGCGCGATCTCTACCACCCGGCGCGGATCAGCGAGTGGGTACACGAACTGATTTCGCATTCGCAACTCGTCGATGCGCCCTGGACGGATGATGCGTTCTCCAAGAGCATGGCGGCGGCAACGCGGACGGGCAACGGGCATTTCCGGGACTGGCCATTGCTCGCGCCTGCCATTCTCAGCTTCATGCACGGATAGGTCCGCAACTGCACGTTGAGCGCGTCCAAGATTTTCGCGGCGCGCTCGAGTGTGATGCTGAAATACTCGTTTCGCTCATCGCGAGAGACTTGTGTTTCGTGCACACCCAGACGCCGCGCGAGCGCATGCTGGGAGATGCCTTGCGCAATGCGCGAGGAAATGAGTAAGTGGCCGAGGCCTCGAAGGTTGTCGAGTTCCTCGAATTCGCCGCGCTTCATTCGTTCGTAGGCTTCAAAGGACTCGATGGCGGTCCTGAGTAGCGAGGCTAAAGACCGACGCGCATCATTTCAAGCCACCGCTGAGTGCTCAAGGGGTTCAATCTCCCGCAGTGCGCGCTTCGTTTCCGAAGAACGCTCGGCTGTTCGAAGATCATATATAGATTGCAAATTCAGCCAGAATTGCGCG
>Ga0182024_10020671_pt1 | contig 12015 bp, 11 predicted proteins | sample P32metaG_FD_120480 | JGI IMG/M metagenome (GOLD analysis project Ga0182024, IMG submission 120480) | Permafrost microbial communities from Stordalen Mire, Sweden - P3-2 metaG (Illumina Assembly) | ecosystem: Environmental > Terrestrial > Soil > Wetlands > Permafrost | place: Sweden: Stordalen... | reverse complement strand
CCATTGGTGCCACGTGATGGAGCGCGAGTCATTCGAGGACCCGCGCACGGCCGAGCTGATGAACGCGAGCTTTGTGTGCGTGAAGGTCGACCGCGAGGAGCGCCCGGACGTCGACGCGCTCTACATGGAGGCCGTGCAGGGAATGACCGGACGGGGCGGCTGGCCGTTGAACGTCTTTCTCACGCCCGAGCAGTTGCCGTTCTACGGCGGAACCTACTTTCCCCCTGATCCCCGCCCGGGAATGCCGGCGTGGACGCAGGTGCTGCAGGCGATCGCGGAGTCCTGGAGCGAGCACCATGAGGAGATCCGCGCGGGAGGCGAGCGCGTTCGCGAGCGGCTGTCAGGCGGGGCGCTCCTGTCGCCGTCCTCTGAGCCGATCCGAGCCGGCGCCCTCGATGAAGCCGTCGCGACGCTCGGGGAGTCCTTCGACGCCCGCCACGGCGGCTTCGGCCGCGCCCCCAAGTTCCCGCAGGCTTCGGTGATCGAGTTCCTGCTGCTGCGCGGAGAGCGCTCGATGACCCTGAGCACGCTGCGTGCGATGGCGAGCGGAGGCATTCACGACCAGATCGGCGGCGGGTTCGCGCGCTACAGCGTCGATGACACATGGACGGTGCCCCACTTCGAGAAGATGCTCTACGACAACGCGCTGCTGGCGCGAGCCTATCTGCATGGCTGGCAGGCGTTCGGCGAGCCGGATCTGCTGGCGGTCTGCCTCGACACCCTCGGGTGGGCGCTACGCGAGATGCGCGGCCCGGAGGGGGGCTTCTACTCCGCGCTGGACGCCGACTCAGAGGGAGTCGAGGGGCGCTTCTACGTATGGACCGTCGCGGAGCTTGAAGAGGTCCTCGGCGAGGACGCCGCGGCGGCGATCGCCTGGTTCGGCGCGAGCGAGCAGGGGAACTTCGAAGATCCCCACCGTCCGACGCCAGGCTGGAATGTCCTCGAGGATCGCTTCCTCCTCGAGGACCGCGGCCGATCGGCGGCGCCGCCGTCGCAGACGATCGTGGGGGGCACGGGCACACGGTCCGAAGGACCGGGTCCGGGAGGGCTGGGTCGACCGGATGAGCCAACGCGCGCGCGCATTCGCACGCAGCTGCTGGACGCGCGTTCGGCACGCGTGCGCCCCGCCCTCGACGACAAGCGGCTGACGGCCTGGAACGCGCTGATGATCGCCGCGCTCGCGGAGACCGGCGCCCACCTGCGCGAGACGCCCGTCGAGGGAGTTGACTCCCGAGAAGCCGAGATGCTCCTGCAGGCCGCGGAGCAGTGCGCCGAGTTCGTCCTGCGCGAGCTGCGCGATGAGCGCGGGCGGTTGCTGCGCTCCTACAGCCACGGACACGGCAGGATCGACGCCTACCTCGAGGACCACGCCTTCCTGCTGGAGGCGATGATCGTCCTGTTCGAAGCAACCTGCCAGGAGCATTGGTTCGAGCAGGCGACGGCGCTTGCCGGGGAGACGATCGCCCGGTTCGCAGACCCCGAGCGCGGCGGCTTCTTCTCTACCGCCTCCGATCAAGAACCGCTGATCGCACGGCGCAAGGACCTCGAGGACACCCCGATCCCGGCCGGTTCCTCGAGCGCCGCGCTCGGCCTGCAGCGACTTGCGCAGCTCACCGGAGAGGACGAGTACGAGCGTCACGCCGTCTCCGTGCTGCGCCTGCTGCACGAGATCGCGCCCCGCCATCCGGCTGCGTTTGGGCATCTGCTGCAGGCGCTGCACTGGCACCTCTCGCCCGCGCGCCCGATCGCGTGTCCGGTCCCGGCGAGCTCGTCGCGCCCGCGCCCTACAGGATCGACAGGTAGCGGTCGAGCTCCCACTGGGTCACCTGCACGCGGTAGTCATCCCACTCCTGGCGCTTGATCTCGACGTAGCGGTTGAACATGTGCTCGCCGAGCGTTCGCAGCACGAGCTCCGACTCGGCGGTGATCTCAATCGCCTCGCCGAGGCTCTCCGGCAGCTGCTCTACGCCCAGACGCCGGCGCTCCTCGCCGGATAGGTGGTAGAGGTTCTTCTCCATCGGCTCCGGCAGCTCGTAGCCCTTCTCGATCCCCTCCAGGCCCGCCTGCAGCAGCACGGCGAACGTCAGATACGGGTTGCAGGCCGGGTCGGGGCAACGCAGCTCCATGCGCGTCGCCCGCTCGTTGCCCGGGTGGTACAGCGGCACGCGCACCAGGGCCGAGCGGTTGCGGCGCGACCAGGCGACGTACACTGGCGCCTCGAAGCCGGGAACCAGGCGCTTGTAGGAGTTCACCCACTGCGCGAAGATCGAGCATATCTCCCGCGCGTGCTTGAGCTGGCCGGCGATGAACGCCTTGCCCACCTCCGACAGGAAGTACTGGTCATCGGGGTCGTAGAAGGCGTTCTTGCCGCCGCTGAACAGCGACTGATGCGTGTGCATGCCCGATCCGTTCTCGCCGAACAGCGGCTTGGGCATGAACGTCGCATGCCAGCCGTACTTCATCGCGTACTCCTTGACTGTGATCCGGTAGGTCATGCAGTCGTCGGCCATCTTCAGCGCGTCGGCGTAGCGCATGTCGATCTCATGCTGGGAGGGTCCGACCTCGTGATGGGTGTACTCCACGTGTATCCCCAGCTGCTCGAGCGCGAGCACCGTCTCGCGACGCACGTCCGAGCCGGCGTCGAGCGTCGTGAGGTCGAAGTACCCGCCCTCGTCGAGCACCTCCGTCGAGCGGGAGTCGCGGAACAGGAAGTACTCGAGCTCGGGACCGACGTTGAAGGTCTCGAAGCCCATCGCGCGAGCCCGCTCGAGCGCGCGGCGCAGCACATGGCGCGGGTCGCCCTCGTAGGGGGTTCGCTCGGGGGTGATCACGTCGCAGAACATGCGCCCGACGCCCTGCTCCTCCGGACGCCACGGCAGGACCGCGAAGGTCGCAGGGTCGGGCATCGCGATCATGTCCGACTCCTCGATCGCGTTGAAGCCGGTGATCGAGGACCCGTCGAAGCCCATCCCCGCGTCGAACGCGTCATCCAGCTCGGCGACGTTGATCGAGAACGACTTCAGCTGCCCCAGGATGTCGGTGAACCAGAAGCGGATGAAGCGGATCTCACGCTCGGCGACGATCGCCTTTACGTCGTGGGCGGTCTGCGGCTGCTGCGACATCCCGGCGGACCCTAACCGATGGCCGTCGCTCTTCGCTATCGACTGCTGGCCAAAGAGAGGCGCTCAGTGGCCGGCCACGGCGGCGACGAATTCGGCGACCTCTTCGGCTTCGCGACCTTGGTAGAGCTGCGCCGGCATCTGACCCAGTCCGCGGGCCCGGCCTTCGGAGATCGCGCTCAACACGAGCGCTTTGCGCCCCGCCGGGGTCGCGATGTCCTCGCCGACCCGGACGTCCAGGTTCGGCCCGATGCGCCCGACGGACTTCACCGCGGAAAGCGTGTGGCAGACCGCGCACGAGCGGGCGAAAAGGTCCCGGCCGCTCTGCTGGGAGGCGTTCAGGTGCAGGCCCCCGACGGCCACGCTCGCCTTGTTCTCGCCGTTGAACGCGAGCACGAGGGCCGGCACGACCAGCCCAAACGCGAACAACAGCACAATCCCGAGCGTGACCGCGCGCTGGCCGATCCGTGACTCTGTGTGCAGCGCCTGGCGCGCGCCGCGCGGACCGCCGCGCATCGCGACGAAGAACACCCCGAGGCCGAGCAGGGCCCAGACGAGAGCGATGGCGATGATCATGCGCGCGGGAAGATATCGGGTGCCGGCGCCGGACGGCTATCGAGTGATGGCGCCGTGCGCCTCCGCGGCCCCGCCACCGGACCCTCGATCGAGACCCCGCCAGGGCGCTCTGGAGGCGCTTTGTGAGAGCTCTCTTGCCTTTAGGAGGGGCCAAGATTCGGCGCTAAGCTGTTTGGTGACCGGGCACAAACTCGAGGACATGGACGTACCGACGTGAACATCCTCCGCCGTCTTTCACTCTCCCGTCTGCTGCTTCTGTGCGGACTCGTGGTCGCCGTCGGCGTGTCCGCCACCGCGCTCGCCTCCGCCCTGGGCTCGGGGCCGACGCCGCCGCCCAAGCCGCTGGCGGTCGCCGTCCACGAAGCATTGAGCGGCCCGTCCGTCGAAGGCGTCAGCGCGACCGTCCAGCTGACCGACCACCTGCTGGAAGGCGCCAACCTGGCCAGCGGCGACGGCGAAGCCAGCCAGCTGACCTCGAGCCCGCTGCTCTCCGGCGCCTCCGGCCGGCTGTGGATCGCCAAGGACGGCCGCGTGCGCCTGGAGCTGCAGTCGGAAAAGGGCGACACCCAGATCCTCTACGACGGACACACCGTCTCGCTGTACGACGGCTCCACGAACACGCTGTATCGCTACAAGGTCCCGGCACACGAAGAAGGCGCCCCGGCCGCCGAGCATCACGAACCCCCGACGGTCGCAAAGATCGAAGAAGCGATCTCCCGCTTGCAGCGCCACGCGAACGTCTCCGGAGCGACGCCGACGGACGTCGCCGGACACGCGGCCTACACGGTGCGGATATCGCCGAACGAAGGCGGGAGCCTCTTCGGCGGCGCCGAGCTCTCGTGGGACGCAGTCCACGGCGTCCCGCTGCGGACTGCGATCTACTCCTCGACCAGCTCCTCGCCGGTGATCGAACTGGCGGCCACCGGCATCTCCTACGGCCCGGTCGAAGCGTCGGTGTTCGAATTCCAGGCCCCGTCGAACGCCAAGGTCGAAGAAGTCGTCCTCCCCGACAAGCACACCGCCAAGCACACCGGTTCATCGACGCAGGGCGGCGACCACCCGAAGCTCACGACCCACGGCGACGGTCCCTCGACGATCGCCGTACTCGAAAGCAAGACGCGCGCAGGCGCCAAGCAGTCCGCGCCGGCCCTGCCCGAAGGGCTGCAGAAGGTCAAAGTCGGCAGCATCGAAGCGACCGAGCTGCCCACCGAGCTCGGAACGCTGCTCAGCTTCGAGCGCTCCGGCGTGCGCTACCTGCTTGCCGGTGCGGTCGGCCCAGCGGCGCTCGAAGCGCTCGCGCGAGGTCTGTAGCGTGACCGGCGAGGCCCCGCCCCCGGCGGATGGATCGTCGTTGACGGCCAGGACGCAAGGAGCGTGGCGTGCTCGGCACACGAGCGACTGAGGACACGGCCAGGGGTGAGGAGGCGCCGCCCGTCAAGGCGCGAGGGCTCCTCAAGCGCTACAAGGAGGTTCTCGCGGTCGACCACATCGACCTGAACGTCCACGTCGGCGACGTCTACGGCTTCCTCGGTCCCAACGGCGCGGGCAAGACCACGACGCTGCGCATGGCCCTCGGGTTGATCGTCCCGACCGAGGGCACGGTCGAGCTGTTCGGGCGCGACCCGATGCGCGAGGGAGCCCGAGCCCTCCAGGGCGTGGCGGGGTTCGTGGAGGCGCCGCGGTTCTACGCGTATCTGAGCGCGCGCACCAACCTCGAGCTGCTCGCCGCGCTGGACGGCGGAGGCGCAAAGGAGCACATCGACGAGGTGCTCGACGTCGTCGAGCTTGCCCCCCGCGCGGCCCACCGCGTGGGTGGTTACTCGCACGGAATGCGCCAGCGCCTGGGGATCGCGGCGGCGCTGCTGCGCCGCCCGCGTCTGCTGATCCTGGACGAGCCCGCCACGGGTCTCGATCCGGCGGGGATGCGCGACATGCGCACGCTGATCCGCCGCCTGGCCGACGATGGGATCACCGTCCTGCTCTCCAGCCACCAGCTGCCAGAGGTGCAGGAACTGTGCGATCGCGTGGCGATCGTCGACTCCGGGCGCGTCGTCTACGAGGGCGCGCTCGCGGACCTGCGCCGCCAGGGCGGAGCGGGGTACCGACTGCGCAGCACCGACGACACGCGGGCACTCGAGGTGCTGCGCGCGCAATCCGGGATCGAGCACGCCGCAAGCGGCGAGCACGGTCTGAGCTTCCAGGCGCAGGAGCAGGACGTGGGCGCTCTGTCGCTGGCCCTCGCACGGACGAACATCGGGATCCTCGCGCTGACCCCAGAGCTGGCGACGCTCGAGGACCTGTTCTTCCGACTGACCGAGGGTGACGGCGCGCAGGGCAACGGCAACGCCGAGTCGATCGCGGGCACCGCCACCGCGACCGGCGCCGGGGACCGCGCATCAGGAGCGCAAACGCAAGACGCCAACCGCAAGGCGGTCGAGATCGGATGAGCAGCGCCGCCACCACCGCGCCCGTGCTCCCGCCCGCCGCGCAAGCGCCCGGCGTCATCCATACGCGACGTCCCTCGACGCTGACGGCATGGCGCTGGGAGCTGCGCAAGCTCGTTTCGCAGAAGCGCACCTACCTCGGCCTCGGACTGGCGGCGATCCTGCCGCTGATCTTCGTGCTCGCACAGAGCCTGCGCAACCATCGCGGCCACGACCAGGGCAACATCTTCGCCTCGCACATCACCCAGTCGGGACTGGCCACGCCGGTTCTGATGCTGCTGTTCCTGTCCGTGTTCATGCTGCCACTGATCGCCGCCCTGGTCGCTGGTGACATCGTGGCCGCCGAGGATGGCAATGGCACGCTGAAGACGATCCTCACCCGCTCGGTCGACCGCGGCCAGGTGTTCGCCGCCAAGACGCTCGCGGCGATGACCTACGCGACGATCGCGGTGTTCCTGTCAGCCACTGTGGCGACGGTCGCCGGCGTCGCGTCGTGGGGCTTTAACAACGTGGTCACCTTCTCGGGCACAGTCGTCTCGGCGCCGGAAGGCCTCCTGCTGGTATTCGCCGCCAACGCTTGCTACCTGATCCCCCTGCTGACCGTCGCCGCCATCGGCGTGCTGCTGTCGACCACTACCCGCAACAGCGCCGCGGCCGTGGTCGGCACCGTGGGATTGACGATCCTGTTGTTCATCGTCGCGCAGATCCCCGGCATCGAAGGCATCAAGCCATACCTGCTGACCGAACAGTACGAGAACTGGCACGGCCTGCTGCGCACCCCCACCGACTGGGCGCCGATCTGGCACTCGGCGTGGGTCTGCGCCCTGTACATGGGGCCGGCGCTGGCGGCCGCCTATCTGGTGTTCCTGCGACGCGACGTCGCCGGCGGCTGAGGCGCCTCTAGCCGACCCCGGCGGGCAGCTCGACGCTCGAGAGCTCGACGTCGCCCATCAGTCGCCGCGCCTCGCGCGCGTCGATCAGCCCGGCGCCGAAGCGTCCAGTGGACTCGGCCCCGCAAGCGACCCCGAAGCGCAGGCACTGGTCGGGGGCGCGACCCTCGTAGCGCGCCGCCAGGTAGCCGGCCAGGAAGGCGTCGCCGGAGCCACGCTTGGCGACGGGCTCGCGCGGCTCGATGCGTGCGCGTTTCAATCGCGGCTGGCCGTCGACGAGCACCTGCGCAAAGCAGCCGTCGGGGAGCGTCATGATCGCCTCGTGGGGGCCCAGCGCGGCGATCTCGCGCACGACCTGGGAGCGCTCCTCCTCGCCGGCGAACTCGTGTCCGACGAGCTCCTCGGCCTCGAGCACGTTCGGTGAGACGACGTCGGGTTCCGCTCGAACGGCCTGGCGGAGAGGCTCGCCGTCTGTGTCGATCACCGTCGTCACCTCCGAGCGCTCCAGGTCGCGGATCAGCGCCGCGTAGATGTCGGCCTCGACCCCGCGCGGAAGCGACCCGGCAAACACGACGATCGCGGCGCCGCGCGCGAGGTACAGGAGCTTGTCGCGGAACAGCTCGACCTCGCGATCGGACACGGAGGGACCGCGTTCGTTGATCTCCGTCTGCTCGCCGGTCGTCGGGTCGAGCACGGAGGTGTTGGTGCGCGACTCCTCGCGGATACGGACGAAGTCGTTGAGAATCGACTCCTCGGTGAGCTGCTCGACGATATGCGTCCCCGTGACGCCGCCGGCAAAGCCGGTCGCGATCACCGGCTGGCCGAGCTCCTTCAGCGTGCGCGCGATGTTGACGCCCTTCCCGCCGGCCATCGTCCGCTGCTCGACCGTGCGATGGCGCCTCCCTAGCCGGAAGTTCGGCACCGAGAGCGACTTGTCGATCGCCGCGTTGAGCGTGACCGTGATGATCATCTTGGCTCCGTACCACCTTCCAGCGCGCTCAACCGCGGTGGTGCCGTCGTGCGCACCACAAGGCTAGCGGAACGGTCAATGCGCGCCGATTGGCCAGATGACGCGGTCGGAGTACCCGGGTCCGCGCGGCCGAAGTAGGACAGCCGGGGGGGCCGACCGCCGTGCCGAGCCGTGCCGAGCCGTGCCGAGCCGCGCCGAGCCGCACCGAACCCAGCGTCGGCCCGGCCATGCAGACTCGTGGGCGGTCAGGCGTTCCCGGCCCGCCCCGACAGCGCCCACGCCGCCGCGCGCAGCCGCTCGGCCTCGCCGCGCGCAGCGGCGGACGGCTGTGCGCCCGTGGCCTTATGGGCGTCGGAGATGCTGCGCGATGCCGCGACGAGCCCGCCTGCGCGCCCCGGAGCAAATGCCGGTTCGAGATCCTCCACGCGCCCGCCCTGCGCGCCCACTCCGGGGAGCAGGAACGTCGCCGCGCCCATCAACTCGCGGGCGCGCGCCAGATGGCTCGGCTCGGTCGCTCCGATGACCGCGCCCACGTCGCTCAGGCCGGCCTCGCCCACGCCGGGGCGCCCGAGCTCATCGACGATCGCCGCCAAGCGTTCCCAGACCGCGCCGCCACCCTCCAACCGCAGATCCTCCACGTCGGCGGCGCCGAGGTTGGAGGTCCGCACGAGCGCCAGCACACCGGCCCCGGCGGCCCGCGCGGCGAGCACGAACGGCTCGACCGCGTCGCTACCCATCAACGGGTTGACGGTCACCAGATCGGCACCCAGCCCGTCGAGCCTCCCGAACGGCGTGTCCAGGCCGTCGATCAGAGCATGTGCGTACGCGCGCGCGCTGACATCGATGTCGCCACGCTTGCCGTCGGCGATCACGAGCAGGCCCAGCTCCCGCGCATGGGCCGCGACTGCGCCCAGCAGCGTCCAGCCAAGCGCGCCGAGCGCCTCGAAGCGAGCCAGCTGGAGCTTGACCGCGACGCACGCCTCGGCCGTGGCGTCGATCAGCGCGTGGCAATGTCCGAGCACCGCCATGCCGGCGCGGCTGACCGCTGGGAGCTCCTCCTGCGCGGCGGCCTCGCTCCCCGGCCACAGCTCGCTCGGGTCAGGGTCCAGGCCGAGCACGATCTGCGACTCGCGCTCGGCCACCCGCGCGGCCAGCGTGTCTCCGAATCGCAGCGGCAGGGTCAGCGGCCCTTCACGGCGCTCTTCAGCCCGCTGCCCGCCGTGAATCGGGGCACGCGGGAGGCGGCGATCTGAATGGGCTCGCCCGTGCGTGGGTTGACGCCTCGCCGGGCGCCGCGATCGCTGACGTGGAACTTGCCGAATCCCGACACCGTCACCTCGCTGCCGCGGCGCAACGCGTCCTCCACGGTGGCCAGCACCGCGTCGACCGCCCGGCCGGCATCCTGCTTTGCCAGACCGGCTCGATCAGCCACCTGGTCGACAAGCTCGGACTTGGTCACTTCGCCCTCCTCGTTCGTGAAATCGTGGCTTCGACGCTAACACCATGCGCGGACACGCGCATCGGCGAGAATGCCCGCGTGAGCGTTACCCGAATCGCTTGGCTCGTGACCGTGCTCGTGTCCATGCTGACCGCCGTCCTGCTGTTGCTCGCGGGCTACAAGGGCTACGCCGGCCTCGGCCTCGCCGTCGCGATCTCGGCCGCGATCAACCTGCTCTGAGCCACTGCACGAGCGCGCGCGCGGCGCGACCGCGGTGGCTGATCGCGTCCTTCTGCTCGTCCGACAGCTCCGCCATCGTCAGCGCTCCCGGCCCGTCGTCGGGCACGAACGCCGGGTCATAACCGAAACCGCGCTGCCCGCGCGGCGTTTGCGCCACGCGCCCGGCGCAGCGGCCTTCGAACACGCGCTCGCCGCCATCGCGGGGCTCGACATAGGCGATCGCGCAGACGTACTCCAGCGGGCTCCCCGCGGGCGCCTCGCGCAGCAGCTTGTTCAGGTTCTGCGCATCAGAGGCGTCCTCGCCCGCGTACCGCGCCGAGCGCACGCCGGGCGCGCCGCCGAGCGCGGTCGCTTCGATGCCGGAGTCATCGGCGATGCTCACGCTGCCCGTGGCCCGCGCCGCCGCGCGCGCCTTGACGAGCGCGTTCTCCGCGAACGTGTGCCCCTCCTCGGGCGGCAGGATCGCTGTCGCCGGCAAGGCCTGCACCTCCCAGCCGTCCTCGCCGACAGAGGCGCTTAGCAAGCGCGCGAACTCGCGCCGCTTGTGCTCGTTGTGCGTGGCCAGCAGGAGCTTCAACGGTTTCGCGCTCGCTCCGCGCTATGTCCGGGTCGCGGCCCCATCGGCGACCGCTTCCTCCTGCGCGACTCGCAGCTGATCGATGCCCACGCCCGCGAGTGCCAGCAGCTCATCGAGATGCGCGCGCGAGAGTGGCGTGCGCTCGGCGGTCGCCTGCACCTCGACGAGGCCGCCATCCCCGGTCATCACGACATTTGCGTCGACCTCGGCGGTCGAGTCCTCGGAGTAGTCGAGATCCAGGAGCGCCGCGCCGTCGATCATGCCGCAGGAGACCCCTGCGACCGACCCGGTGAGGGGAGATCGCTCGAACCGGCCGTCGGCGAGCAGTCGCGCGCAGGCGAGCGACAGGGCGACGTATGCCCCGGTGATCGACGCGCAGCGCGTGCCGCCGTCGGCCTGGAGCACGTCGCAGTCAAGGTAGATCGTCCGCTCGCCGAGCGCCCGGAAATCGACGATCCCGCGCAGCGAGCGGCCGATCAGGCGCTGGATCTCGACGGTGCGCCCGTCCTGGCGTCCGCGCGTCGCGTCGCGCTGCTTGCGCGCGCCGGTCGACGCCGGCAGCATGCCGTACTCCGCGGTCACCCAGCCGGTTCCCCTCCCGGCCATCCATCGCGGCACGCTCTCCTCCGCGGAGGCCGTGCAGATGACGCGCGTCTCGCCGACCGAGATCAGCGCCGAGCCGGTCGCGGTGCGCATGAACCCGGGCTCGATCTCAGTCGGGCGCAGCTCGCCCGGTCCGCGCCCGTAGCTGCGCCCGCTCACGCGACCGCCTCGACGTGGGTGAGCTCGACGCGCTCGACCGCGCCCAGGGGCATCTGCAGAAAACGCGTGCCGAGCTCGTGGAACGCCTCGCTGTCGCTGGTGCAGAGGAAGCGGTAGTCCCCCTCGCCGGCGCTCGGGTTCTCGAGGGCGCGCGTGCTCAGAGCGTGCTCGACCTGTCGCGCCAGCGCCGCGCCGGAGCTGACGAGCGCCACGTGCGGACCGAGCATCCGCTGGAGCATCGGAAGGATCAACGGATAGTGGGTGCATCCGAGGATCACGGTGTCGACGTCCGCGTCGCGCAGCGGCACGCAGGCCTCGCGCACGGTCTCGACGGCACGCTCGTCGAACTGCTGTCCGGCTTGGATGATCGCCGCGAGCGTCGGGCATGGTACGGCGTGAAGCGTGACGTGGGGATCGATCGTGCGGACGGCCTCCTCGTAGGCGCGGCTCGCCACCGTGGTCGGAGTCGCGAGCAGCCCGATCCGCCCGGTGCGCGTCGCGGCGACCGCCTGAAAGGCCTCGGGACGGACGACGCCGAGCACGTCCACGCCGAGCGTCGTCTCCATCATTCGCCGTCGCAGGCTCGAGAGCGCGGCGGCGGTCGCGGAGTTGCACGCCACGACGAGCAGCTTGATGCGGCGCCGCAGCAGCTCCTCCGCGATCTCCGCCGAGAAGCGCGCGAGCTCGCTCGGCGAACGCTCGCCGTAGGGAAAGCGCGCGGTGTCGCCCAGGTAGAGGAAGTCCTCGTGCGGAAGCTGCACGAGCAGCTCGTGCAGCACCGTCAGCCCGCCGACGCCCGAGTCGAACACGCCGATCGGCCGCCGGCGCGGATCGGATGCATTCGCGGAGGAGCTCACCACGCGGGCCATCATTCCATAGGGAGCGCTACGGTCCGGGGGGTTGTGCGCGCGCTCGTGGTCTCCAACATGCTTCCCGACGCCGCCAATCCCGAGCGCGGCCGCTTCGTCCGCGATCAGGTCGACGCGCTGCGCGCCCTGG
>Ga0182024_10020670_pt1 | contig 12015 bp, 6 predicted proteins | sample P32metaG_FD_120480 | JGI IMG/M metagenome (GOLD analysis project Ga0182024, IMG submission 120480) | Permafrost microbial communities from Stordalen Mire, Sweden - P3-2 metaG (Illumina Assembly) | ecosystem: Environmental > Terrestrial > Soil > Wetlands > Permafrost | place: Sweden: Stordalen... | reverse complement strand
ATTGTTTTATTTTGACGGCACACGATATTTTTCACCCCTTCGTAGCGGCGAGCTTAAAGGAATCGTTGGAGGTATGGCGGAAGACAGTGACGGCGGCGTCTGGCTCTCTTCAACAAGTGGAATCTATCGTTTCTACAAGGATCGACTCGAAAGAATCGTCGATGGAGTAGCTCATGCAGGTATAACCCAGGTTGCGCCAGACGTATTTCTCGCTACCGTCGGAATGCCGAGTACCGACTTCCTCACCAGTGCGAAAGCCTTGCGGATCGCTAGGGGAGACGGGGGCTGGAAGTCGGAAACCATCATGCCTTCGGTGTCACAGACCCCATTTCGGCTGGACCATTCCGGCAGCGTACTTTACGGATGCCCTGGCGGATTCTGCGAAGTGCTGGCCGACGCCATCGTGCATTGGCAGCCCGGTGCGACCTTGCGTATCGCTCATCACCTACTCGCCTTAAGAACAAACTACGCCGAAGGCATATCAGTCGTTTTGCGGGATAAATTCGGATGTGTATGGCTGCGAAGTCCGAATGACGCCGCTTATGTATGCCCAAGCGATTCTCAGCCCACGGCTCTATCTTCCGATCTTGTCGGTTTTGGCTATCCGCTGATTCTTGAACTGAATGACGGCTCTGTGGTCATTCCCAGCTACTCAGTGTTGACAATTGGCCGACCGGGAGCATTCCGAATGTTGACGAAGCGCAACGGATATCCCGGCACCGCGATTGTCTCCTTAAATGCAGATGGCAGCCTGTGGCTGAATTCGGGACATGTTCTCCCACTGCATACGAGGATGGAGTTCTGGTCCGCGCAAGATGGGCTCGAACGGAACGTTCGCTCCATCCTGCATATAGGGAGCAAAGTTTACGCCGTCTCCGGCAACTCGGTGCGGGTGCTGGATGAATCCCGAAGCCAATGGCAGACCATCCTGAAGCTGAGCGGTGCGGCCAGTCTCTTGGCTGCACCGGGCGGCACAATCCTGGTTGGAAGCCATGACGAGGGCGTGGTGCAAATCGACGCGGCGGGGATTGTAGTGCGCCGATCCTCTCGCGCGGATATAACAACGTTGGCCCGCACGCCAGATGGACAGATCTGGGCACTCGGGAGGACGGTATTTCGGGTTCTCTTTGCTGGCAACCGGCTGAGTCTTGAGCCTGACGGCGCGCCCTATTCACAAGGATCTACTGGGGACATGAAGGTTGACCGCGGAGGGCGGCTATGGAGCTGTTATGAAGGGGGGCTGGCCTACAGGGGAAAGGACGGCTGGCACGCACTCCCGGCGCAGAATGGCCGTTTCCAGACCGGCTGCGAAGCCTTGGCTTTAGACAAGGCCGGAGACGTTTGGTACGGGTACAGATCGGTCGAGGCCTTCTCGCTTATCCGGAAGCCCGATGGCGTCAACCCATCACTTGAACGTTTCGCGAGCGGGGGAGAAGTCGGAAGCGCCGCAACCTATTTCCTTGACTCGGATCATCGCGGATGGCTATGGCGCGGGGCGGTCGATGGAGTCTACGTTGCCGACCCGGAACAGGCTCGTCAAGGAAATTGGCTCCGCTTGGGCAGCGAGGACGGCATTCCGGATGCCAATACCAATATCAGGTCGTTTTTCGAGGATGCGGATGGCTCTGTCTGGTTCGGGGCGGAAGACTGGCTGATTCATCTGTATCCGCCGCCAGATTTGATTCATCCCAACTATGCGCCTTCAGTCTTCATCTCGCCGTTCTCCCTAAATGGCAGCCCTACCCGGATGGTCGACTCTACGAATTCCATAGCAAGCGGCTCGGATATTAACGTCCACATCGGCGCGCTGCAATTTGATCGTCCCAACGCGCTAGGCCTCCGTTATCGCCTCCTGCCGGATCATGCCGCATGGACAACCACGCAGAGTCTCAATCTGCATCTCGGAAAGTTGGGCTGGGGACGTCATACCCTACAGGTGCAGGCGCGACTGCAACCTGGCCCGTGGTCAGCTCTCTCCGAGCATTCTTTTTCAGTGCTGCGTCCGGCATGGCTTTCCTGGCCAGCCTTGCTGTTATTGGGCACTGGTGGCGGCACTCTAGGCGCGGGGGTCTCGCGATGGCGAAAACGCCAGCGAATCAAGCGCGATTTGATATTGCCGGACTTAGCTTCCTGGCGCATGAGGGCGCTATCGCCGGAGACCGGGAACCTGATAGGGACTGTAATCGATGGCCGGTATGAGATCGGCCATATTCTGTCAATCGGCGGCTTTGCGACTGTGGTCCGTGCTCGCGACTCACGCCGCGACGGAACGCTATGCGCGGTCAAGCTATTTCGTTACGAGGTGGGAAATCAAGCATGGATTCGCCACCGTTTCGACCAGGAGGTAACCGCCCTCGAACAGCTCGCACATCCCAATATCGTAAGAATTACCGGGCACGGAACCGTCAATGAGGGCGCTCCCTATCTGGTAATGGAATTTATTCATGGCCAGAGCTTGCGTGCAATATTGGAGAATGGAGCGCTGCCTCCGAAACTGATTGCGCGTTTCCTCGGTCAGCTTGCCAGCGCCCTGGAAACATTGCACAAGTCATTGATCTTTCATCGCGACTTAAAGCCGGAAAACTTCATAATTCGCTCCGATGAGGACAATGAACCACAAATCGTGATCATCGATTTTTCGATTGCCATCGTCAAGTCTCCCGACCAGACCTTTCACGGAATCTCCCGCGTGGCAGGAACGCTGGAATATATGGCCCCCGAGCAAGTGATTGGCTATGCCGATGCAACGACCGACATCTATAGTCTTGCAAAAGTCCTCTTGGAAATGTTGAGTGGCTTACGGTGGGCCGACCTGTTGCCACAGGCAACACTGAATATTCCGGATCAGGTACGTAACTATCTGATCCAGCATCAAGGTCAGCTAACATCAGAGTCAATCGAGATGATCTCTTCGGCCCTGATGTTCGATCCGGAACGCAGGCCTCATTCCGCGTCTGTATTCGTTGAGCCTGTCATCCGCGATCTCAGCCTGATCGATTGACCTTATGCGAAGAGATTAGACGCGTTGCCAGCCAAGCCTTACCTTTTTGCCAGCGATAGCGTACCTCCCGCAGACGCATTCCGCTTCCCGTTGCGATTTCATGTAGCTCAAACCCGCTGATATGATGCTCCCTCACGACAAGAGCGGTCAGAGGATCTTCTCTTGCCAATCTGTCTAGGAGCATTCCGATGGCAATCACTTGTTCTGCGTCTGCCTCGATTGGCTGGTGTTTCGGCGATAGCCCCTGAACAGAGATGTGCGCTGCGTCTCCACCCCGTCGCTCTGCCATTTCTTTGCGTGCAAGATCAATCAACGCCTGCTGCATTGCTTTTCCTGCAATGCCAAAGAAATGCTCCCGATTCTCTATCTGCCAATTTCCTTTGTGCAACCGTGTAAGCCAGGTTTCGTCAACCAGGTCATTCGGAGTGATTTCAAATCCGCTCTTCCTCCTTGCAAGTTTCCACGTCGCGATTTGTCTCAGGCGAGGAAGAATTTCTTCGAAGATCGCGTCCCCGTGCTCACGAAACCCCTCAGAATAGAGCCGAAGCTGCGCGGTCAATGAGGTGGAGCTCGCCATTGGAGCAGCATACCCCAACTGGCATTCTTGCGTGCGAAAATTTCGCCTGACCTCACATTTTTGAAATCATTCCGCGCGCGATTGGCTCTCGCACATCATTTCTGCGTAGTACAGAGTAGTAGAACGAGCGCGTAAGAATCTTGAAGCAGGCGTGATGGTGAAATCTTGGATGTTCAAGGTTTCAGTCCTCGCCGCAATCTCAATCCTATGTGCTCTGTTCGATCCTGCCGAGGAGGTCACTATGTGGGCATACCACAATCACACCTTCGCACCGAATCCTCTTTGTTTTCACGGATTGTCGAAAACCCTTGTGAAAATCCGACTCTTCGCCGCGATTTTCTGCCTTCTTGGGATTGAGTTTCCAAGCGCCATTTACGCTCAAAGAACAACTTCCCACACTCCTATTTCGGTGGGCTTGCCTCGTGCGATACCCGTGCGCATTGTGCCGGGACTCGAGGAGCCCCTCGTTGCCACCGGCGATGCCACGCGGCAGGAAGATAAGGAGCTTGATGCCGCCATCGTGGCGTTCCACAGCGCAGCAGCTAAAGTCACGGGAACGGATGACTTCTCGGATTATGCCAAGCCGTTCATAGACTTCATACGCGAGCATCCAAATTCCAGTTGGAACTCCGCACTTTATACCGATTTGGGTTTTGGCTATTACCGCGCGGGTTATTTCAGTCGTGCGTTCGATGCCTGGCAACATGCGTGGCAATCGGGACGCACCGCCAAGGACCCCCAGGCCAGCATCATGGTTGACCGGGCAGTGGGTGAGCTTGCACGAATGCACGCACGCGTCGGCCATGAGAAAGAATTGCAGGCACTCCTTAACGACATCGGCCAGCGCCCCATCAGCGGGTCGGCGACGGAGACTATCCAGGGCGCGCGCGAAGGGCTTTGGAAATTCCACCACGATCCGTCACTGGCCTATCTTTGCGGACCTCAGGCCCTCAAGAACGTCCTTATCGCGCTGAAGGCCAGCACGCAGGACATCCAGTTGGCGAGTGATGCGACATCCGGCCCGCACGGCTATTCGCTGCGCCAGCTTGCAGCATTGGCGAACAAAGCGCATCTGAAATACACGCTTATACATCGCGAACCCGGCCAGCCAATACCTGTCCCATCGATCATCAATTGGAACGTCCATCACTATGCCGCTGTCGTAGCCCACAAAGGCGGCCTTTATCTGATTCAGGACCCAACCTTCGGCATGAGCGGCGTCGTGAGTGCGACGCAGAAAGCCATTGACGCGGAAACCAGCGGCTATTTCCTGGTGCCTGAAGATGCTCACGTCCTGACTTCAGAAAACGGCTGGCGCGATGTAAGGCCCGATTCTACCGAAGCTCAGGCTGTTTACGGCATGGGGTGGACGACCGACAATTTGGACGATGTATTGTGCATCAGTTGTCTGCTGAACAGCAGCGTACAAATATCCACGCCTGGCGATAGGGGCATGACCCTCGTGAATGCGCACACGATGGATGTGAGCCTGCATTTAAGTGATACGCCTGTCGGCTATCAACCGCAGAAGGGTCCTGCCGCTTTTACCCGTGTCTTCTACAACCAACGGGAGATGGACCAGCCTGCGACCTTCAGCTATTCCAATATCGGGCAGAAATGGTCGCTAAATTGGCAGGCGTTCATCGAAGATACGATTGGGGGGCCGGATGGATTGCCCATCTTGGGCGTGCCGGGCGGCGGAGGAGGGATTCAGTATCAATACTATCCAGAGCAGTTCGGAACCCATGCCGAGCTCTGGGATAACACCCAGCTTTTCCGTATCACCGATGCCACAGGAAAAGTTACCTCGTATGAACGACGCCACCCTGACGGCAGCAAGGATGTCTACGCGAATTCTGATGGTGCGACGAGCGGCACCCGCCGTATGTTCCTCACGAGAATCGTCGATGCGCAAGGCAACAGCGTCACCCTTCACTACGACAGCAAAATGCGCATCACTTCGGTTGTTGATGCCACGGGGCGCAGCACTTTATTCACCTACGGCCTTACCGGCCAGACCGGCCAGTATCTTATCACGAAGATAACGGACCCCTTTGGCCGCTCGGCAACTTTCAGCTATGAGAACCTCATGCTGCATTCCATCACGGACGCCGTGGGTATTACTTCGACCTTTACCTATCCTGACACTGATCCTTCCTTCGTTTCGCAACTTTCAACCCCTTACGGCACCTCCAACTTCTCCCACGCCTATGACCTCAAGGATACGGCGGAGTCCAACACACGCTCGCTTACCATGACCGATCCGCTCGGCTACACCGACTACCTTTACTACTATCCCAATTACTCGATTATCAGTTCTTCGGACGCTACGGACTCAGTACCAACCAAAATGAGCCCAGGGGCTACCAACGACCTTCTCCAATACCGCAACATGTTCTACTGGAACAAACATGCCTTCGCACTCGGCGTGAAAACCGATACTAGCGGCGCTGTCGTCAGCCACGACTATTCCAAGGCATTCCTGACCCACTGGGGACATTGGTATTTCGGCACCACTTTTACGGGGTCCATGCCTGAAAGCGTCAAACCTCCACTCGAAAACCGCATCTGGTTCAACTATCCCCGCCAGAGCGCCACTTACAACAACGGCTATCTTAATAAAGCATCGGCGCGGGCGCGTGTACTGGACGATGGAACGACTCAAATCAGCAGGACAGCGTGGAACGCGTCCGGCAATGCGAATATTGGCCTGGTGGCGGGAAACATGCTTTCTCAAACAGATGCGGTCGGGCGTACGACTCAATTCAATTGGGCGGCTAACAATCAGGATTTGCTTACTGTCGAGCAGCTTACCGCGCCTTCGACCTACACCACCATCGCGACCTTTGGCGAATACAACTCACAGCACGAGCCGACAACCTACACAGACACGGCAGGACAGGAATGGCTGTATACCTACAACGCCGCGGGACAGTTAGAAACGATCACTGACCCCGAATCGCATGTGACTACTTACAAGTACGACACGCTGGGCCGCTTATCTTCGGTAGAGAACGCCAATGAAAAAACCGTGCTCACCCTCACCTATGACTCTGCTGACCGCGTGCACACGCGTACCGATTCCGAAGGGTACCTCCTGACCTACGGATACGATAACCTCGACCGAGTCACCAGTATCACTTATCCGGACGGAACCACCGATCTCTACAGCTATATTTTTGCGACCGGTCCTAATGCTGGCAAGGAAAGCCTGGATCTTCGCAAACACACGGATCGACTCGGTAGAGTCACGACTTATAACTATGACGCAGACCGACATCTCATCTCGATGACCGAGCCCATCAACGGCTCAACCACCCGCACCACCTCTTACGACTACTATGAAGACGGCACCTTGAAGGACATCAAGGATGCCAACGGGAACGTGACGCATTGGAATATTGATATCGAGTCCCGTCCCATCAGCAAGACCTACGCTTACGGCACAAGTGAGGCAACAACCGAAACCTACACCTACGAAAAGACCACCAGCCGCCTGCATTCGATCCAAGATGCTATAGGACAGGTGAAGACCTTCACCTACGGGCTCGATGATCACGTTACCGCTGTCACGTATAGCGGGACTAAGAACCCAACGCCTAACGTCACCTTCGCTTACGATCCGTATTTTCCGAGATTGACTTCTATGACGGATGGCACGGGCAAGACGGAATATTCCTACACGCCTATCGGTGACCTCGGAGCTTTGAAGCTTGCTTCAATTTCAGGACCGTTCTCGAACGACTCTATCAGTCTGACATACGATGCGCTGGGAAGGCTTGCGGGAAGGGACATCCCCGGCGGCAACGAGTCTTTCGACTACGACGCCATCTCTCGCCTCACAACCCACGGCACACCACTTGGGACTTTCGACTACAGTTACCTGGGCCAGACCAGTCAAACCACTCTGCGGAAAGTCACAAATGGAAAAGTGACCGTCTCCACCGGCTGGACCTACGACACGAACATAAATGACCGTCGTTTACTCAACATCAACAACAGTGGTGTTAGCCGAAGCTATGTCTTGCGATACCTCATTCCAGACGGCAGTGGCAAAAAGAATCCTTATGACATTATGAACATACAGGATACTGCTGCTGCCGGGCACCCGTTTGCAACGCAGTACCACGCATACGGATATGACTCGATCGATCGGCTGCTCACCGCTACCGCCGCAACGCCAGGCAACAGCGCATATGTCTATGATCTACTTGACAATATTAAGGACCTTACCAATAGTGGTGTAACAACCAGCGCAACCTACAACAGCTTGAACGAAATGGCGACGTTTGGATCGAAGAGCTACGTCTATGGTGCCAACGGCAACACGCTAAGCGGTGACGGCGCTCACACATACAAATGGGATGCCGAGAACCGGCTCGTTGAGATTGACTATGTGGGCAGTACACGAAAGTCTCAATTCGTCTATGACGGGAATGGACATCGGGTCATCGATACCGAGACAGCGGCCAATGGAACTGTCACCACAGCGCGTTATGTGTGGTGCGGAGATCGCGTTTGCCAAACGCGCAACAGCTCTGACATAGTTCTGCGCCGCGATCTTGAGGAAGGCGAATATAACGCAAGCACCCATCAAGAGTTCATTTACATGGCCGACCAACTCGGCTCGGTAAGAGACGTACTCGATGCCACGACTGGCGCGCGCGTTCAATCCTACGACTTCGGTCCTTACGGCGCAGTTACCAGCGGTAATGGCAATACTCTGACGGATTACCACTATGCAGGACTTTTCTATCATCCCGAAAGTGGACTAAATCTGGCAGAGTACAGGGTACTAGACGGCGGAATAGGAAGGTTCTTAACTCGGGACCCTATGGGAGAAAGAGGCGGGATAAATCTTTACAGTTACACTCGTAGCAGTCCGATCTCTAAGCTTGATCCCCGAGGTCTATGGCAATTTACGTTGACCCTCGCGGAAGGGCTGGGTTTCCAATTTACGATCGGATATAATTCCGGGCAATGGAATGCTGGAGCATACGCTGGTCTGGGTGCGGGCGGATCTTGGAGTTGGGATCCACGAGACTCCGGATGCGCGAAGACCGGACTGGAAGTTTCAGATAGAATTTCTGTGTCCGAGGATATATTCCCGGGCTATGCTATCGATCTCAGTGGTGAAGCGTTCTGGAATGGCACTCAGGAAGTCGAGGGAGATATTGACACCCCGTACGGAACTTACGGTATATCACTGCAGTCGCCTGGAGATAGCTCTGCCTCGACAGTGAAATTTCCCATCAGTGCAGGGCATGGGTGGGGCATAGGAACTTTCGCAGGAGTGGGGGGAACTATCACCTGGTGAGGACGATAGAAGGACTACGAGAATAATCACGTCCTGAGTATGCTCTAAGTACGCTTTACCAAGCAGTACCGATCTTACATCGTTCATTTTTCCAGCAAGTTAAACTCTCTTTAGGAATGCTTCATAGTCCGTTTGTGCATCTATAACTACTTAGGAGGTCAGGTTGACATACCTCATATTACTCAGCGGCCACGATCGTGAAGTTAGGTGGCAGGTGTAGCTGTGGATTTCAGCGGATGTAGGCGAAATCGTAGCGGTCAGAGCCTCCCAGAACACAACAGAAACACAGGATTCAACAGCATCGTCGCAACTCATTCAATCCAAATCACTTATTCTCACTCAAGTTCAACAAATTCCAATAGCCGATCGGCGCTGGTTCGGGACCATGTTCTCTACCCCGAGCAACCATTTTACTATCAACTACTTGCAGATATGAAGCTGTTGGACCTTGGGTAGTGTCCTAATTTGAATCTCATTCCCCACCTCGCTCTAGTTGTTCAAGTCTTTCCTCGATTGCCTTTATTCGCTTCCGCTGCCTACTGAACGTCTCCGCGATGTAAGTTCCGGCGATAAACAGGACAAAGACGAGTACCCAAAACCAGTCGCTATTCACGGTTTCACTTCCATCCCGATTGCAGTAGCCAACGTACTACGAATCCATTCTGAGACTGTTTGCTTCTGAGTCTTCGCTGCTTTGGTGATCTTGGCAATCTCTTCCGGCTTGAAGCGAACGGGGACGATCTTGGCTTTAGCGTCTCCCTTTGGCAGGATAGGACGCCCGATCTTCTTTGGTTTGGTCTTAGGCTGGGTCAAGGTTTCTTAGCTCCTGCATGATGGCGACTCTTACTGCTGTTTGGGGTGAGACTGCCGGGGGAACGTGGAGAACGGCAACGCTGCGCTTCGGCTTGTCTGGATCGTCTGTAGTGTGTGACCAGGCGTAGGCCGTGTTCGCTTTTGGATGGCCTTCGAGATCGAATACTTCGACGATCCCTTCCCATATTGTTTTGCCGTTGAATTCCTCTTTAACTGGAACGCTCTCCCGGTGTGTGGCTACCGCACCGTGGAGTTTGTGAATCACGTCCCGTAGCTCGGCGATATGGTTCATGCTGCCGCCTCCACCAAATCGCCAACGCTCCAGAAAGTTCCAGCGACTCCAGCGGCCATTGCCGGAGTGCATCGGATCGTGCTGTGACGCTTAACGAAGTTGTAGTACGCGAAGTGGAGGCCAACCGCCGCCTCAAAGTTCTCGCGCTTCTTGCTGAATGCCAGCGTAAGACGGGTGAGGCGGCGCATGTGAAGGCGGGTCGTAGCATTCAGCCGTTCGATGTAGCTGGTCGAAACCAAGTCCATGTCAGGCCGCCCAGTGACGTACACCTTCTCAGAGGAAACGAAATCAGGGGCGCTGTAGCGGCGGTTGTTGGTGGTTTCCTCGTGCCCGTAGGTTTTGATGATCTGGGCATAGTCCACATCTCCACCGAAGGAACGCTCAATCGCTTCCCGATAAGCTGCAAGGCCATCCGTGGAAATCTGCACACGTTGGGCCATACGGCTGGCTACGTCAGCGACAAAAGCGTTCGCCGTCTTGGAGTCTCGGTCGCCAACCTTGAAAGCCGGGACCAGCTTGGTATCCGCGTCGATAGCGCAGAACGTCCACACGCTGCCAACAGCCTCATCCTCTGCCTTGACGTGCTTTTCTTTCTTGCCAACGAAACCCCAAATCTCATCCATTTCCAGACGAGTGCAAGGCAGGTTGCGCATCGTGCCATCCATCAAAGCCGTGCATCCCTGGCCGATCTTCACGCCCAGGCGCATGATGGTGTCGCGGTGAACTTCAGTCATCCGCTCGATGGCGCGAATGCTGGACCCTTCGGACAGTGCGCTGATAATCATGATCTGCTTATCCATGTTTAGACTGTTCGCCATAGCTGCCTCACTGAATTAAATGTATTACGATAAGTGCGCCATGTCAAGTGTTTTCGTAATACAAATTCTAGCAAGGAATATCATCTAGGATGTCGAATTTCCGTGCATGAAAGTTATAAACCAACCTCAGCCGGAGACTCATTTGTTGGCCATCATCCATAAACCACACAATGAACGGGAAATTGGTCTCTTCTTGACCGTTGCGAGAATCCCAAACGAAGTCTGGTAAGAGGTGGGCGCGGCCTCCCAGTGCTATTGCCTTACGAGAAGTAAACCCTCCGGTCTTCACAACTTCGAACCCTATGACCTCCTCGCCATTAATTGGAAGGAAAGATAAAACATCGAATCGCATTGAGAAGGTGCCATTCAGTGAGCCGATCCCGGAGACGTTTAGAGATGTGGCGGGACGGCCACTAAGATGGCGTAGGCGAAATTCGACTTCGGGAAAGGGTGCGCCGTCAAAGGACATGCCACGCATGGAATCTAAGGTTGGCTGAATGGCTCTCATGTGAATACGCGGAGGACCATCACTAGATGCCGAGGCAGGGGAAACGTGCACGTCTACGCGAGTCGCACTTGGAACTGGAGGAATAGCCTGTTTGGATTCCTCCAAAGAAGCCTTAAGATCCCGTATTCTAGTCTCTTTCTTTTGGTCCAACTTCCAAGGCGCGCGCAGCAGATGCCAGACAACCCACGCGCCAAGCAATATTCCACACGCCTTAATCGTGAGCACGAGGGAGGTCTTCGCGCTTGTGTCATACGCTCGGCTCAAGATAAACGTCAGAATGGCTACGCACATGGTAGACCGCAATTCTGACTTCCACGAGTCGTAGCAATCGGTTCCGAGTTGTCGAGCAAATTCGCGACAATAGCGAAGGAGATCTTTGAATTGTGGTCCCATTCCCACAATGCTCCCACTGAGAGGCGCAGAGCGTCTAGAACTTTCTGTAATACAGGGATAAACGATGTCCAAAACCAAATTAGGACACTACCGGACCTTGTTGATTTTGGAGGAGATCACCGCTACAGAATCGACTACATTGTCCTCGCGACGGTCTCAGAGCAATGTCCAATCGTCTCTTTTCAATAGGTTGCAGTTGGTACATCTGATCGCCAACCACCTGGGGTTGCACCAGATGGTCAGGTCCATACGAAGTAGGGCCGGAAGCAGCGAACTTCTTCTTCAAACCGTTCGAT
>Ga0182024_10020669_pt1 | contig 12016 bp, 11 predicted proteins | sample P32metaG_FD_120480 | JGI IMG/M metagenome (GOLD analysis project Ga0182024, IMG submission 120480) | Permafrost microbial communities from Stordalen Mire, Sweden - P3-2 metaG (Illumina Assembly) | ecosystem: Environmental > Terrestrial > Soil > Wetlands > Permafrost | place: Sweden: Stordalen... | reverse complement strand
GCAGTTTAGCGGTTTAGATCGCGGCGCTTAACGCGTTGCGGCTTGGATCGCTCGGAGCTTGAGCTTAGCCGGGCTCGGCTGCGGGGAGGGGGGCCTCACTTTGGCCTCGCCAACTCCTAACCCCTTACGCTGCGGCTCGGGATAGGGGTTGGGCGCAAAAAGATGGCGCCCCCCCAGGCTTGCCAAGCTCCAAGCGATCCAAGCCGCTGCGATCGGCGCCGCTAAACTGCGAGGCTGCTGCGAGCTAAGCTTCCGCGCTGCGAGGCACGCTCAGCTGCATTGCGAGCTACGCGCGCCGATCCGAAGCTGCTAAGCCCTAGCGCGAAACGGCCTCGCGATCGCGAAGCCGTGCGCGGGGCAGAGGCGTGGGGGTCCACGCTGGTTGTTATGGTAGCAATGGAGGAAAATACGCAACACCACCCGGCGCCTTCACACCCTTACTGATCGATCGGCGCGACGGTGTGATCGCGTTAGGTGGAAACTCTACGACATTATTGTTTCCAAGGTTGGCGACGTACAGCCATCCCTTCGTATTGAGGGCAAGAGCCACTGGAAAGTCCAAAGCCTGAGTAATTGCACGGTAAGGATGATCCTGACCTGCGAGGTATTCTTCGATATTGTTTGTCGTGGCATTCGTTATGTATAGCGTGCCGCTCGAATCTACGCCGATGCCAACCGGATACGTTACCCCATCGGTGATGGTCCGAGTTGGGGTTTTACTACCTGGCGCATAAACTACGACATTCGGGGAGCCCGAGACTGGGCGATTAGCGACGTACAGGCTTCCAGAATGATCGATTGCCACGCCAACTGGGAAGACCATGCCCTTTGTGATCACCGTATGCGGCCTCTTCGAACGATAGAGATATTCTGTGACGTTCGGACCTCCGATGTTTGCAACCCAAAGGTTGTCCCTGCTATCGACCGCACAGAAACCTGGTGTATAGATGCCATCACTAATCGTCTTTAATGGGGCCGTCTGGCCCGATGGATATTCTGCAACCCAGCCATTGCCGCTGGGCGGGTCATTCGTGACGTAGAGCGTTCCCTGGCCGTCGAGACAATCTCCGAAGGGCGCATCGAGGCCGGCCGAAATCGTCGCCATTGGAGCCGGATCCTTAGACCGAGCATGATATACCGTAACGTTGTTGTTCGTAAAGTCGGTAACAAACAGCAATGCACCTGTGGTCGAATAGTGTGGAACGATCCCCCTGCGCTCGGCCGGCGTGAGCTCTAACCCCGCCCGGTCGCGACGAGCAACAATCGCGGAGGTTTGCGGCATCGCACCCGGCGCGCCGATCGGCGGCTGCGATCCGCCGCAGCCCGCGAGCAATGCAGCCGCGATGCCGATGCTCGGCGTGTAATTATTTGCGGGCAAGGCTCACCGTTGCACCTTGGGGCTGCTGACTGCCCAGGCTTATCGTGCTTGTGGGGTTCCCACCGGCCGGATATTTCCAAAATCCAATTGAGTTGGTTCCAACTTGCCCGATAAACGTTGATCCCGAAATCCAAAAACACGAGTAACTATATTCGCCGTATTCATTCCAATCGTTGAAGATGATGCGGTCGCCTACGCGCTTCCCTTTCCCGCCACTGACCTCGAACCGTTGTACCGGAAATTTATGCGTTGTGGGATTATAGACCGGGATTGCAAGGTACGCACCGTCCCACAAAACGCCGCTCGTTTTTCTCTTCCCCGGGCCGGGAAATAGCGAAAATCCGGACGCTCCCTTCGGGAGCCAGTACATTTCCGTGCGATACATGCCCATAATGATAACGGTAAAGACATCGCCTGCGTCGTCGTAGGTAATCGTGGAGGGGAAAGATTCGTCGTACATCGTCGGCGATCCCGAGGCGCCGGGATAAATGGACACGCTGCCTTCGTAGTGGTAGGGTCCTGCGGAGTTCGTGGCGGCGAGATTCCCGGTCGTCGGATCGATCGCGCAATCATTCGGTCCGTATGAATCGCTCAGCGTTTTCTTCGGTTCGGTGCCGCCGTGCGCGTACTCGACCAGCTCTCCCGCGTCGGATTCGGCGACCCATACGTCGCCCGCGCTATCGCTGCATAACCCCAACGCCAACTGGAAGCCCGTCAGCTCTCCGACCTGTTTGCCTCCCGGATACGTATAAATCAAGACATCGCCGGCAGTGGAAACGTAAAGCAGATCGCTGCTCTTCGCTTCCGGCAGCATCCACGAGTTGCCACGATCGAAGCGCGCTGCGGTTGCCATGGTTTGCGGCATCGCGCCCGGCGCGCCGATCGGCGGCTGCGATCCGCCGCACCCTACGAGCAATGCAACGGCAGCGCAGCTGCCTAACGCATAGCGACCAAAATCCAAGCCCTTCATTTGCCTTACCCCTCGCTTCCGTGAACGGATCAGCGGCTCGGTACGTTCGCTGCGCCGCGGCGCTATCCCAGCGGAGCGAGCGTTTAAGAGTCTGCGAGCTTGCGTCAGAAAAAGATCGAAGCCTTGAGATCGTCGTACACAGCCATTCCCTTCTGAATGAGTGGGGCCAGTGTATCACGCTCAAAGGCCCGCGAATCATTACCGACCTTCGTCAGCGCTAAACGAGTCTTTATCGACGCATAGGCGGCTCCAGCGGCAGACCTCATGTCATCTGGTGGCTTACCTCTGCTACCTAATTGCTGCAACGCATCATGCTTCAGCGCAAGTACGTCCGCGATTGCGGCATCCTGGTTATAGCTCTTGCAAAGTGCGATGAGTACCTCATCGTCCCAGAGGTAGCTCTCTATCGTCCGCTTTCCCAGAACAGAGAGTCCTTTTGCGCGGAGTTCCTCCATCTCTCTCTTGGAATGATCATCGCGGTCGATGAGCTTTCGCATGGTAACGCCCTTTATTATGGAAGGAAGTGCTGCTACAAATTTGTAGCGATCGCTTTTTACATCGTGAGAATTACCGCCGGAAATAAACTGCGTCTCGGGGAATTCGCTCGAAAATATCCTATTGTAACAAGTTGCGTCGTGATCCGCATTCTTGCCAGCCGAGTCGCCCTCGCAGACCACAATCATCTTGGGAGCCACAAGCTCCGAAAGGTCTGCTAGAGCAACCTGTAACGACTCCACCCAAAAGGTCCTTGTTGGCTTAACGGGTGTTAAGCTCACTGGCTGGTCAAAATCTTGGTTAGCGAAATCGAAGAATACGACCGACCCCGGCGAGCTCCGCTCGATGTCTATTGCACGCCTCATCATGCCGATCGAGTGAGTTGCCAGCCACAGCTGGGCATTCTTGGGAAGGACAGCTAAGATAACGTCTAGCAACTTGCCGTGAATCGCTGGGTTTAAATGCAACTCTGGCTCATCAATGCAGTAGACAGAATCATAGAACTCGCGACGCTTAACAAATAAATCGAGTATCAAGTCAAATGCGGCCTTTTCTCCTGCCGAAAGATTGACATAGCGAAAGTGCTCAGCTGCACCCTTAGTAAAATAGAAGGTGGCTGCTTGTAGCGGGTCTGCAAAACCCGTAAAACGGAGATCGGGAAAGAGCGTGTTTAGGGCATGATCAAGCTCACCGAATAGTCGGGAGCGATAGCTTTCGAATGTCGTGTCGCCGGGTTCGCGGTTTGACACATCCTCGACCAGTGCTCCAACCATTCGTTGGAGATTTAGCGCTACGGTCACGTCGTTTTGGTTCATGCGCTGGAAGCGTCGCTCTTCCGTCGCCGGCCCGACGCGATTAAGCTGTTGCACGATGACGTCGGGATCATTTCTATAAGCAGTTCGAAAGTAGAAGAGCTGCGCGCTGTGCGGGCCGCCTACGGGAGAAGTTGGGGCATGCAACTGAACCAGCACGGGTGCTCGTCCTACATGGCCGGTACGGGTGTGATAGTGTTCATCCCAGTGAATGCCGCGACCCGAGAGCTGACCAAAGCCCTGAAAGAAGGCGTCGAACAGCGAGGACTTGCCAAACCCATTCGGCCCGGCCAGTAAGACAAGGCGCGCAGTAGCTGGTATATCGTTTATGTCAAGTTGCGCGAAGCGTTTAAACTTTGCTACGTGGACCGATTTAATGCGCACGGTGGCTAGTCTTCCTGCGGCTGCGTTCGTGATGCGGAGGCGAGCGTTAGTTGTGTCTGAAGAATAAGCTCTTCTTTGGGAGAGTAGTTCCTGCCTTTGGCAAACGTTTCAAGCAAGAGCTTATGGTCAGCCGTTGGCTTGGTCTGTTCGTTTCGGATGCGCTGAACGGTGCGGCGGCTTATCCCTGTGGCTTCAACAATCTTCTGAGCTGAAACTTGTCTGAGGAATGGGAGAACGTTTGTCGCCCACTCGTCTCGCCGCGGATCGGGATACTCGGTGTACACCTCAGCAGCATCCGAAACACTCTCCTCCTCGACCTCTTCAAGCTTGTTCGACTCCTTACCGATAAAATGCAGCTTTTCGATTCGGATGCGGCGCCGGCGCAATAGCCCGACGCTCTGCCGATCGCACGGCTCGCCGCTGGCATCGGCGCACTTGGCTTCCTCGTGGTACTCGTATTCCACCAGCACGTCGCCATAACTTTTCACGCGCGCGAGCGATCGCGTGGCGCTGGGCAGCGATGCGCTGATCCGATATCGCTTCTCCGAATACTGGTCCATCCAGGGAAGCTTCTCCCATTTGCGCGGGTCGCTCTCGTACGGTGCGATCAAATGGAAGCGCTCGGGATCGGCGCCGGGATGACCGAACGGTGCCACGTGGGCGCTCAGGATGAAGTTGAACGGCTTGATCTGCTGCGCGTACGGCTTGCCAGCATTGACCGCTCCCAGCGGCTTCAGCACTTCGGGACTGCTGACGGTGATCTGCCCTACCGCCACGCGATCGGCGATCGCAAGCGGCGCCGCTGCGAGACCCAGCGATCGGCGCACGATCGCAAGCCACGCCTGCGCGATCCAGCTACGATCGTCGCCGGTCGGATCGCTGGGATTGAGCAGGTGCCCTAGTCCATGCTCCGACCAGCGATCCTCGCCGTCCTCGCCGTTGTTGACCCCCTTGCGAAGCAGGACTGGTTCGCCATTGCGATTGCGCAGGAAGAGCGCGTAACGCTTGGCGGAAATCGCCAGGCACCAGAGCTGCCGCTGCTTGCCGGTTTTTGGGTCTCGGTTGTCGTTTTCGATCTTGAGGATCGGCTCTTTGACCGCCTCGCGATCGTACGGATTGAGTCGGTCGAGCACCGCAACGATTTCGTCCACTTGCGCCCAGGTCAGCGCACGGATCGCCTCGCGCCCGTCCTGTGTTTTATACGGGCCGCCACGGCACGGCACCGGGCCGCCGCGTTTGCTCGCGACGATCGCCATAGAGTCGGTGTCCTCCATCGCGTACGTGCCTCCGCGATCTGTAACGAGGCGCTCCAGCAGCGCGAGCAGTAGATGGCTGCCACCCGTTATAAGCGAGGCCAGCGGCGGGAAGCAGAACTCGCCGGGCGACTCTGGATGCTTCACCGTGCATTCGTACGGCTCGCGATCGATGCCGTAGCAGGTGAGCTTCACCGGCTTGTTGCTCTCTTTGCGATCCATCTGCGCGAAGATGCCGTAGCTCGTCGCGCTGCCGAAGGTCTTGAGCGATCGCTTCAGCCGATCGCGCTCGCTCTTTTCCAGATCGGTGCGAGCCGCGAGGCGGTTGCGTTCCTCGATCACCGCTTTGAAGAAGTCCTGCGAGCGCGGATCGATCGGCACTTGGCCGCGGAACGCGATCGGCTTCAGCCCCTCAGCCGTGCCGATCGGCTCGATCTTGAATGCCTCGACAATGCGAGGCTGTTTTCCAGTTAAGAGAACAGAGGCCACGAGATCGGGCCACGAATACCAGAGCGCATCGTCCGGATCGTTGCTGCCTGCGTGGACGTAGTTGACGCCGATCTGCCAATCGTTGCCCCCGTACTTGGCTCTCAGCGGCAGCACGTCGCCACCGGGAATGATGCGAGCGAAGCCTGCGAGGCGCTTCCAGTTCGCTTGATCGAGCAACCATTCGGGAGTGATGGCTCGCAGCAATCCTGCGAGCTCCTCGCGAGCGTCCTCGATTACCCGAACCTCGCTCGCAGTCACAAAGTTCCACAAGCCCATCAGCACATTTACCGTCGAATACTGGCTCATAAAGTCTGTGTAGACGACCGGCACGGGAACCTTGCGCACGTGGGCGCTCGCACGTCCGCCGAAGAACGCCGATTCCGCGTACCCGAGATATCGCTTTGGAAAGTCCGGCATGCGCTTGAGGAGAGGAGTAACCCCCATTGCCTCCAGATACGCCTTACCGATCGACGCCGCCGAGTAGGCCTTCGTCGCTTGTAACGGGATCGGATGGAGCGCGTACTCCGCGAGCAGCTTTTCCGTCAGCTCGTACGTTGCGAGCACGTCGCGCCGGTTGTAGTCGATGTATCTTGGCGTAACGATCCCATGCCGCTTGACCTTCTGCTTACCGTGCTCGACGCCGAAGAGCTCGCAGGCCCGTTCGAGGCTCATGCTCTGATCGGTCAACGCGAATGCCAAGGTCTTCGCATCGAGCATGTGCCCACGGAAGATGTAGCGATCGTCCGGTTTGGGGGTCGGGGCTCCTTCGGGTATCTTGTCCTCCTTATCGCGATCGATCGTGGCGGTGAAGCGCTTGAAGGAGCGTTTACCATCCATGTGCTTGACCGTGATCGCTGGCCGGTACGCGCTGGGACGTAGTATGCCGTTGCGGTCTCGGTACTGAAAGAGCACGAAGCTGAAGCCACCCAGGAACCGGCCCTGCGAAGGTTGGTAATCCAGCGCGAGGCGCGAGATGTCAAACGGAAAGTTGAACGCGACGACCAGCCCGCGTCCTTTGTACGCCACCCGGTAGAGCAGCTTGCGAAACTCCGCTACCGATAACAGCGTGAGCTTTGGATTACTCGGGATATCGCGCTCCGGGATACCGCGTGGATCGGTGTTGGCCGCATGGCTCGCTGCGTAACGCTCCAGCGTGTCTTTTTCGCGTGGCGTGAGATCGTCGCCGTAGAACAGGCCCTCTTCGAGACAGCGGCCTTCCACCAGGAACCGATAGCTGCCGAAGGTCAGCGCTTGCGCCTTATCGGTACGGGTCTCGCAGTCAAAAACCAGCATGCCGTCGATCTGCGGCACGGTCTTGCGGTCGGATTGCGACGACGGCAGATCGGGATAGACGCGAACTGCGATCGGCAGGTCAGTCGTCATGTTCGTCGCGATTGTTTTGCGTATCGCGCGGCAGCTTTCTATACTCCGACCAGTACGAGAGGCCCGCCACAACCATAAAGGCGACCATTGCCAAGAAGACCCCGAGCTCGCCTGAAGCGTCGCCGTTACCGGTCATTGGCCCCATCACTGCGATCAGCGGCATTCCGTTTTTCTGCGCCTCCTGATCGAAGCGAGCTTCCTGGCAGCCGCCGCTTCGAGTTTCTCGGGCCAGTCCGGCCCGTAGATGATCGTCAGCTGGTCTTCGAGGTGCGCAAACTTCTGAGCGAATGCGCGATTGGCGTCAAGGATGTGCTCAACGTTATCGTACGCGCCATGCATGCGGGCGATGCCCTCGCGCAGCACGCTGCCGTTAGGATTTTCCAGGACGCCAGGCGGCCAGCGGTATTGCGCCACGCTAAGCACCGCCCGATGATCGTTGATCGGGTAGCGGATCATCAGGTCGCTGTTGCGTTTGCCGAACACGTGGTTGTCCTCGTACGGCGGTCGTCCTTGGGCGACGCGCTCGCACCCGAAACAGCACGGAGGCTCGCGACCGAAAATCAGAGCGTACGGCCGAGATTCTTTGCCGCACGATGCGCACACCGCCCCGGGCCCGACGCGGCGCTGGGAGCGCGAGGTGCGCAACCAGGCGCCGATCGGATTGTGTTCGCGCATCAGCCACGCTGCGCGTAGATGCTCTCATAAGAAAGCACGTTCAGATCGCCCTGGCGTTCGAGTTCATCCAGATCGGTCAGGAACGGCACCTCACGGCCAGAAGCGTCAAGAACCTTGGTCTTACTCAGCTGGCGGAGCTTCGTATCATCGCCGGTGTGGACGAATTCCCGCTGGGCTATTGCTCGCTTCGCGATTTCAGAACCGGCACGCGAACCACGGACGGCGACCTCGATCGGCTGATTGCCACGGACCTGTACTAAAAGGACCCGCAAGAGATTATCGCTTTTCTTGGCGATGTAGCGGCCGCCGGAGTCCTTACGCAGCGCCGAGCCACCCAAACGTACGACGGTGCGTGGAGAAACACCGTACTCGGTCGCTGCACTCTTGAGCGAGTAGCCCTCGCGCATACGCGTTACGGCGTGCGCGACATTCTCGATCGCCAGCTGCGAGCGGCGCGGCAGAGCGTCGAATTGCGCGAGCGTCTTGGGATGTCGCGGGCGTTGACCGCTACCGCGGCGCTTTGGTATCTTTGGCATAGTTCAGCACTAAGGAAGGGCCGAGGCGGGCATGCCTCGGCCCTCAGCCGTCAGCGATCTCCATCGCGTAGATAGAATGCGCTGCCGGAGCGGTGCAGACGCTTATTAACGATCGTGCCGCCGCGGGCGAGATGCGCTTGCGCAGCTGCGAGCTCTTCGTCGCGCTTGGGATTGCAGCCGAGGGTGAGCATCTCGCAGTCGCGATCGGCCGTTTTGACGGTAATCGCCCAACGGTCTTTTCCGGGTTCGTAGCCGCGGCCGGTCTCCCGCGCGATCGCGAGAATGTCGAACGTGAGATTCTTACTCGCATATTCGGCATTGTCCGCATACGAGTGTCCGGAACCGAATGAGAAGTTTGCGACGCTCTCTGAGACGGCCGGTTTTCCCTTCGTTGATTGAGTACTTTGTTTCATTGCTTTCCTTTCATAAGACAAGTGAACGTATAGAGAACCGAGAGAAGAATTCTCACGGTTCTTGCGGCGGATTCTGCCAGGCGCCGGCCCAGATCGCGAATGCGAGGAGCGCGATGAAACCGCCGCCAATAAGCCAGCAGCCCAGTGTCGATATTTCCTCGGACGGATCGTGTGCGGAAGATCGCGCGCTACGCATTGGGCGCGGATCACCGTCGAGCTCGCGGGCGATCTTGCGAATCGTCCAGTCCGAATATCCCATCTGTCTCGAAATCGCGCGGCATGAGCGCGTTGGGTCCTGCAGTAGCTCGATGATGCGGTCGCGATCGGCGGGATTCACGACGCCTCCCCTTGCGGGACACCGATCCGAGCCGGGTCGATCGGCGCGAGCATCGCCTCGGCCTCGTCGCCGAAGAGCTCCCGCAGCCGCTCCAGCTGCCGGGGGCTCGGCCGAAGGCGTCGGCCTTCAATAAGAGAGATCGCGCTGGCCGTGAATCCTCGCCCGAGGTGCCCGGCTAAAGCGGCCTGAGACCACCCTTGGGCGCGCCTGTAAAGTTCGAGCATGCTCATCGTGTATTCATCCTCCATGCTCAAATAATACTCTATGGTATAAGGCTTTTCACAAGGCTTGGAGGCCAACAGTTTCGAACATTATTCTTGAAAATGTGTCCACCCAATGAGCCCAGGAAGAAGCGCAAGCCACCCTTCAGCCGCAGCCGCGCGACCAACGAGAACTGGGCCCTGATGGACTGGCTTAACGAGCGGCGTCAGGCTCGAGGCCTGTCGATGCGAGCAGTGGCGGAGGCGATGGGCTATGTCAACGCATCACGCGTGAGCGAGTACCTGAACCACAAGATTGTTCCGGGACCAGACATCGTCCGGCGCCTGGCGCTTGCGATTGGCGTGTCACCGATTGAGGCGCTCTGGCTGGGCGGGCACTATGAGGCCGTGTTCGGCTACTTCAACAAGCTCTATCGACTCGGATGGGCGTGGATGCACGAAGATCACGTCCACCTCAATTCGGACAGTGGGGCATGCTTCTTCTTAGAACATTGGAGCCCAGACGTGCCGGACGACTTGTCCGGCGTACCACCTAAATACGCGCATCGCTATCACGACGCGTCCGTCTACAACCTCGTGCACCGATTCCGATCCGTGCCGTTACCCATACCCATGGCCTGCGCGTTTTTGCTGGCCATCGGTCTCTTTAATCGTCGCGGCGATGTGCTGCGACCCACAACGCGCGAATTAATTCGCGCGCTCTCGGTGATCGCTGCGAAGATCGTGCCCACCGCAGAGTTCGCGAAGACGCCGGACGACGTTCAATACGCCTGGCCATTCAAAGAGGCCCAGCGTGTACTACCGCGACGTTTTCCCGACCGAGGGACACGCCTCGCGATCGTATCGGAGTACGTACAAAGCTGGTGCGACGTGATTTGCAGCGGATACGCTCAATACGCTCGCGTTGCCCTCTATGAACAGGGTGGCTTCGTCGGAGAACCTGAGCGTAACAATTACTGGGTCGAAGACCTTTGGGAGTGGCAAGTCGCCGATCCCGTCATCCTTGATGAGTTTCGCTCTCATCTATCCGACGCAGGCCTAATACACTAAAGATGCCCCCGATCGGTTGCAGCCGATCGGAGGCGTCGCACCCGGAGGGATTAGCTCCAGATGCAACAGCAGAACTTTACGCCCTTATATCCGCCGCTGCAAGTCCGCGCGGGCGTCCTGGTCGTGGACGGCTTCGGCATTGCGCTGCGCATCCTGAATCGCGGAAAGCTGCGCGTTGAGGACGGGATAGGCAGGCAACGCCGATCGCTGACGCTCGATCGCGCGGGCTGCGGCCTCGAACGCCTCGTTCTGATTGGCCACGCGGGCTACGTCACGCTGGAGGCGCTCTCATGGCTGCGTGCGATCGGCACCGCGCTAGTCCAGATCGGCCGCGATGGCGAGGTGCTCGCGCACTCGGTGCCCTACGGCTACGATGGGCATCCGATCCGCCGCGCGCAGGCCCTCGCGGTCACGAACGGCCTGGACCTGGCGATCGCGCGCGAGCTGATCGCGAGCAAACTCGAAGGCCAGCGCCGGATACTCGTTCGGCTCGGCGCCGATCTGCGCGAGTTCGACAAGCTGCGGGCCTCGCTCGATGTGGCCGATTCGATCGAGCGTTTGCGCGTGATCGAAGCCAATGCCGCGGCGCTGTACTTCCCGGCCTGGCGCAACGTGCGGATTCGCTTCCGTGAGCGCGACCTCGCACGAATCCCGGCACGATGGCTTCGGTGCGATTCGCGAACTTCGGTGCTGACCGGCGCGCCTCGCGCGGCCACCTCGCCAATTAACAGCATGAGAAACTACCTCTTTGCGTGCGCGGAGTCAGAAGCACGCCTCGCACTACTCGCACAAGGCTGCGATCCCGCGATGGGCGTTTTGCACGCCGATCAGCGCAACCGCGATTCGCTCGCGCTCGATGCAATGGAGCCCGTGCGCGCGGACATGGATGCCTTTCTACTCGACCTCTTGGAGGATCGCGAGTTTACGGCGCACGACTTTGGCGAGCTCCCGAACGGCATTTGCCGGATCGCCGCGCCTCTCACGCACGACCTCGCACTCACCCTGCCGCATTGGCGCGAATGCCTGCGGCCGATCGCAGCGCGCCTCGCACAAACCTTCCGCGAATCGGTGGTTAACAAGGGCGCAGCGCCTCGCACCGTCTCGGCTAAGCCTGGAAATAAGCGCCTTGGCGTTCCTGGACCGGAGCGATCGCCGCTGCTCGCAACACCTCGCAAGGCCTCGCAGCCGCGGCCGTACGCTACGCGCGCATGGCGCACGCCAAACGTCGAAGCGCGTCCGGCCAATCCGACCGAATGCGCGATGTGCGGCGAACCGGTCCTCAAGCGCAGGCGGCGCCATTGCGATGCGTGCATCCCGAAAGCGCGGCGGGAACACGGACTGCGCGCGATCAAGGCCGCTCGCAAAGCGCTCGCAGCGCAAACCGCCGCGGGCAACGATCCGCGCCGCAGCGCCGTCGCCAACTGCGCGCGGGGCCAGGCGATCAGCGACTTGCATCGCCGCAATCGCAGCTGGGCGCGCGAGCATCCAGAGCAGCGTGACGAGGCATGGTTCAAGCGCGAGATCGCGCCGAAGCTCGATGCGCTCTCGCTCAAGGAAATGGGCGAGGCGACGGGGCTATCTCTCGCAGCGTGCTCGCGCGTCCGATCGGGTGCAAAGGTT
>Ga0182024_10020668_pt1 | contig 12016 bp, 11 predicted proteins | sample P32metaG_FD_120480 | JGI IMG/M metagenome (GOLD analysis project Ga0182024, IMG submission 120480) | Permafrost microbial communities from Stordalen Mire, Sweden - P3-2 metaG (Illumina Assembly) | ecosystem: Environmental > Terrestrial > Soil > Wetlands > Permafrost | place: Sweden: Stordalen... | reverse complement strand
GAGGTGTCGGGGCCCGTGGTGGCGATCGCGATCATCCTGGCCGCCGTGTTCATTCCGACCGCATTCATGCCCGGCATCACCGGCCGCCTCTATCAGCAGTTCGCCGTGACCATCGCGATCTCCGTGATCCTCTCCGCATTCAACGCGCTCACGCTCAGCCCCGCGTTATCCGCACTCCTCTTGAAGCCGAAAGATAGCCGCTCCGACAAGGGCCTGCTGCGTCGATTCTTCGCCGCCTTCAATCGCCTCTTTGGCCGGGCGACCGATGGCTATGTGCGCTGGTCCGGAGCCCTGATCCGCAAGAGTGCCGTCGCATTTGTCCTGCTCGCGGCCTTCGCCGTGGGCGGCTGGTTCCTCAGCGGGAAAGTCCCCACCAGCTTCCTGCCGGATGAGGATCAGGGCTACATGTTCCTCCATCTTCAGCTCCCCAACGCCGCATCTCTGGAGCGCACCGATCAGGCCGCCAAGAAGATCGAGCAGATCCTCGCCAAAATGCCCGGCGTTCAGTACACCACCACCGTCGCCGGCTTCAGCCTCCTGAGTTTCGTGCGCACCAGCTACAACGGATTGTTCTTCGTTACCTTGAAGGACTGGGACGCTCGTAAGACCAAACAGGAGCGTTACCAGGAGATCATCCAAACCCTCAATCGTGAGCTAAGCAAAATGCCCGACGGCTTCGCGATCAGCTTTTCCCCGCCCGCGATTCCCGGCGTTGGCACTTCCGGCGGATTTACGTTCGTCCTCGAAGATCGCGCCGGTAAAGACGTGCAGTTCCTGGCGACCAACCTTAGTAAGTTCATGGGCGCCGCAGGCAAGCGTCCGGAAATCGCCGGAATGCTCACCACATTTCTCCCCGCCGTTCCCCAGCAGTATCTCGATGTCGATCGCGACAAGGTTTTGAAGCAGGGTGTGCCGTTGAGCGACGTCTACAAGACCATCCAGGCCTACATGGGCGGCGTCTTCATCAACTATTTCAACCGCTTCGGCCGCCAATGGCAGGTCTATGTAGAGGCCGAGGGCGACTATCGCAAAAACATGGACAATCTGGGCCAATTCTACGTCCGCAACAGCACCGGCAGCATGGTCCCTCTTTCTTCGCTAACCAAATTCGAGTCTCGCTCCGGCCCCGAATTCACCATGCGTTATAACTTATATCGCTCCGCGCAGATCATCGGCAGCGCTGCTCCCGGTTATAGCTCGGCGCAAGCCATGAAGGCTCTCGAAGACGTCTTCGACCAGACCATGCCGCGCGAAATGGGCTACGACTACATGGGCATGTCCTTCCAGGAAAAGAAGGCGCAGCAGGGCGTTTCGGCCTCGGTCGTCTTTGGATTTTCGCTGCTGTTCGTCTTCCTGATTCTCGCCGCCCTCTATGAGAGCTGGTCCCTTCCGTTCAGCGTTCTCCTCAGTACCCCCATTGCGATTTTCGGAGCCTTCGGTGTCCTGTGGCTTCGCCGAGTCGTCGTCGGATGGTTCGCGCCGCCGTACATGGTGCAGATTGAGAACGACGTCTATTCTCAGATCGGACTAGTCATGCTGATCGGGCTCGCCGCCAAGAACGCAATTCTGATCGTCGAGTTCGCGCGCGAGGAACTCAAAAAAGGAAAGCCGCTTGTCGATTCCGCGTTAGAAGGCGCCCGCCTCCGCCTGCGCCCCATCCTGATGACCTCCTTCGCATTCATCCTCGGCTGCGTGCCTTTGTGGATCGCAACCGGCGCAGGCGCCGTCGGCCGGCAAATCATGGGAACCACGGTCATCGGAGGAATGATGGCCGCCAGCGCCATCGGAATCTTCTTCGTTCCCGCAATCTTTTACGTCGTCGAAAAACTCTCCGGGGCTGACAAGCGCGCCACAGGACTGCTTCCGCAGCCTGCGCAAGGAGACTAATCATGAGATTCTCAACCACTGCGATTCCTCTGGCGATTGTTCTTGCCGGCTGCGCCGTCGGGCCCAATTACGAACGCCCGAACGTGCCCGCTCCCATCTCGTTCCGCGCTCCCGAGCCTCTGCCGCCCGATCAGGCGGCATCGCTAGCAGACTTGAAATGGTTCGAAGTGTTCAAGGACCCGGAGCTGCAGAACCTCGTCCGCACCGGTCTTTCGCAAAACTACGATCTTCGCGACGCCGTGGCTCGTGTCGAACAGGCGCGTGCAAGTCTCGGCATCACGCGCTCCGATCAGTATCCGCAGCTCGCCGCCGGAGGAGACATCAACGTAACCCGCCTCTCGCGCGACGGCGCATTCCCTCTTCCCGCCAATTTCGTGACCAATCAGAATCGCACCTGGGGTGAAGCGACCCTCAAAATGTTGTCCTTCGAATTGGACCTCTGGGGCCGCCTGCGCCGTGCCACGGAAGCGGCTCGCGCAAATCTTCTCTCGGCGGATGAAAATCGCAAAGCCGTCGTGACCACTCTGGTGAGCGATGTCGCCACGGCGTATTTCAACCTCCGCGAGCTCGACTACGAACTGGACATCTCGACGCACACTCTCAGCACGCGTCAGGAATCTCTGCAACTGACCCAGCAGCGCCAAAGCGGCGGAGTCGCCACGCAACTCGATCTTCGCCAGGCGGAGCAGTTAGTCGAGACTGCGGCCGAAACAATTCCATCCTTGCAGCAGCAAATCGAACAGACCGAAAATCAAATCTCGCTCTTGCTAGGTCGAAACCCCGGCACAGTAGCTCGCGGACGAAGCTTGACCGATCAGAACTTTTCGCCCGAAGTCCCAGCGGGCCTTCCGTCCGCCTTACTGGAGCGCCGTTCCGATATTCGCGCAGCGGAGCAAACCCTGATCGCAGCGAATGCGCAAATCGGAGTCGCAAAAGCCGCATATTTTCCGCAAATCAGTTTGACCGCGGCGCTAGGCGGCCAAAGCACCCAACTCTCCAGTCTCTTCGCTGGACCGAAGGCGATCTATAACTTCGTTCCGCAAATCTCCCAGCCGATCTTCACCGCCGGAAAAATCAAATCGACTGTGAAGCTTGCCGAGGCCGAGCGGAATAGCGCATTAATTCAATACGAAAAGTCCATTCAGACCGCGTTCAGCGAAGTCTCGAACGCCCTGATCGCCCATCAGCGAGTAAGAGAAAGCCGTGTACATCAGCAGGCGCTAGTCGCGGCGCTTGAAGATCGTAAGCGTCTATCGTACATGCGATACCGCGGAGGCGTCGACACCCAGCTGAACGCTCTAGATTCGGACCGCGATCTATTTCAAGCCGAATTAGTCCTGGCACAACTAAATCGCAACGAAATTCTAAGCGTAGTACAGCTCTATAAAGCCCTAGGCGGAGGCTGGCAGAACTAATAATCGTTGTGGGGCAGGTTGGCGACCTGCGGACCGATTGTTAATCGGTCCATCCGGGCGCAGCCCGGACCCTTCAAGTCCCCGCCCTCACGATACAGGTTACAACCCCTGGCGTGAGCCAGGGGAATCTAACTTACACGCATCCCACTCGAATCGCTACTGGCGGTACTCAATTTTTACCGCTTAGAGAGTGTCATCATCCACCCACCGCCTTCCTCCGAAAGCACCCAGCCGCATGATCGTTAACAATTCCGACCGCCTGCATCCACGCATACACAATGACAGGACCGACAAATTTAAACCCTCTCTTCTTTAAAGCCTTAGAAATTTCCTCGGAGAGCGGACTCTTAGCAAGAACTTCGCCGCTACTCTGAAGCGGCTTTCCCCCCGCCATGCCCCACACGAAAGCGGAGAAATCCTCACCTGCTTTCTTCATCGCAAGGTAAGCGCGAGCCCCGCCGATTGTCGCCTCGATCTTCGCGCGCGACCGAACGATGCCGGCGTCACCGAGCAACCGCGCAACATCGGTCTCTCCAAAGCGCGCGACCTTTTCCGGATCGAAATTCTTGAATGCCTTTCGGAACGCATCGCGCTTCTTGAGGATGATCGACCAGGAAAGTCCCGCCTGAAACCCATCCAGCATCAGCTTTTCCCAGAGCGCGCGGCTGTCGCACTCCGGCACGCCCCATTCCGTGTCGTGATACTCACCGAGCAGCGGATCGCTCTCCGCCCAGGAACAGCGGTGTATTTTCTTAGTAATTCGCGCGCTCATTTATGGTCATTTAAGGGCTCGCGGAGCCCCTTATGCGGCCGATTTAAGGTCGTTTAAGCCCGCTTAAGAAGCCTTAGTGTGTAGCAGCCGCAGAATTTCCTTCATCGAGTCATGCGACGCGGCCACCTGCTGATCGCCAAAAACATGGGTCTCCAGCTCCAAACGCCCCGCGAAGCCATCACGTTCAAGTGCTTTCAAAATAGCGGGCCAATCCTGATGCTCGGGATAATCGAGCAGGCTCTTACCTTTAACGTGCACATTCCAGATTCGATCTTTAGGCAGCGATTCATAGCCATCCGGAAAAGGCTTTTCGCCAAGCGGCAAACCGTTCAGCGAATCCCAATTCACACCGACGTTTCGCGGCAGCATTTTCAAGAGCTTAGCCGTCTCCGCCGAGGTTCCTGCGTTCTGCGATGCTTCATTTTCAATCAGCAGTTTTATACCGTCCTTTTCCGCAACAGCGGCCAGCTCGCCGATTACGTCGGCAATGCGAGGAAATATGGCCTCAGGCTCCGCGACGCGCGTAAACGTGAAAATGCGAAGCATCGGACAACTAAACGCGTAGCTTGCGCGGATACCCAGACGAAGATCCGCGAGACGGTTGTCAAACGACGCTTGCGCCCGGGCGGGCGGCTCGGGTCTGGTGCGCTTCGGCGTGGTACCGGGCAAGTCGAATTTGAGAAACGGAGTGTCCAGGAACGAAATTTTTATGCCGGCATCTTTAAACTCCTTCACTACCTCCTGAAGCCTCGCGGGCTCCAACGAGTAGTAGGGAACTTTAGCAGGACCTGGGGGCGCCGGCGTATCCCGCAGCGACAGCCATTGCAATCCGAAATCATGGGCGAACCGGATTGCCTCCGCCGGGCTACGCGAGATTTCATCCGTAATGGCACTCACCCTGGAGCTATCAATGCGCCTCGGAGCGGCGGGAGCAGGAATGGCAGCAGCAAGCGTGGCTGTAAGAAATGTTCGACGGTCCATTTTTCACCTCGGGGTCCAGGATACTCGCGATTCATTATACATCCAGCCGCTTCACGGCGAAACAATTCCGGCACTACTCTGACTAGCAATTTTTTAAGATCCCTTGGCATTTCAATTGCAATCTCCCTGAGCGTGGTAGTTGCGGTATGCGTCTGGGGTGCTCCAGGCCGTGGGTTATCGACGGTAGCAGTGTAAAAATTGCTGCCCGTAGCTGAAAAGTTCGCAATCGAGGAGTTATATGCCGGGAACACTTGAAGAAGCGGGTACCGCGATCTCTCGCGTTATTTCGATTTGCCGGGACGCCGAGCAAGGATTTCGGGGTGCCGCAAATGCCGCGCGCGACCCGGAGTTGAAGGAGTTGTTTGTACGCTATTCCGACCAGCACGGCGGCTTTGCGGCTAAGCTTCAGGAAGCGGTAAAGGCGCTCGGGTATGATCCGGGAGCTCCTGCCGGATTGGGAGGGACAATCTATGGCGGCTGGATCAACCTCAAAGCTCTGGTGACTTCTCACGAGCAGCACGGAATCCTGGTTGAGGCTGAACGCGGTGAGGACTGGATCCTCACCACCTACCGCGAGGCCACCGATAAGAATCTTCCGGTGGGAATTCGTCCGATCATTGAGGCTCAGCGCGCGGAAATCGAGAGAGCGCACGACTACCTCAGGCAACGGCGGGATGCGACCGCTCCGAAACCACAGAATGGCGCTGACTGACTATAAAGGCAAAAGAAATTTCAAGATCACTCCCGAGCCGCAGGGTTCGGGAAATCACAGACGCGCGCCCCAGCTTTCCTTTGTCGTGCAGAAGCATCGGGCCAGTCATCTCCATTATGATTTTCGACTGGAATGGAACGGCGCTCTGCTCTCCTGGGCAATTCCCAAAGGACCCTCACTCGATCCATCCATAAAACGACTGGCGATGGCTGTCGAAGACCATCCCCTCGACTATGGTGGATTTGAAGGCATTATCCCGGAGGGACAATATGGGGGGGGGACCGTGATGGTGTGGGACCGTGGTACCTGGCAATCGGAAAATCCGGACGTTGATACTTGCCTCAAAAAGGGCGAGCTGAAATTCGTCCTCCATGGCTCGAAGCTAAAGGGCTCCTGGGTGCTGGTGCGAACCAAGGGGGCTCAAAAGTCCGCTCGGTCCGCGTGGCTTCTGATGAAGCACAAAGATCGATATGCATCGTTGCAAGACATTACCAGCAGCAAAGCGCGCTCCGTGCTATCGAGACGTTCCATGGCTGGAATAGCGGCAGCGTACGGCGGGGACGTAGCGAAAGCAGCCGAAAGCGACTCGGAGTAACGATCCAGCTATACAGGAGGATTTTGAGAAGAATGGCAGCAATCGTTAAGTTTTGGACTGGTGTTATGACCGCTTGAATCGTTTGATTGCCTTTTATTTGCCATCCCCACGCTTACGCATGGGGTTATAACCCCGGACGTGAGTCCGGGGATTCTTAAATCGCACCAAACCACGCGGTCACGGCACTATGCTCCATCGCAAGAATCTCTCGCGCGAGAAGGAAGTCTGGTATTGCGCGGAGGAAAATAAGTCGATCGAGCGAGACGAAATCGCGGCGCACTGCCTGATTGAGGACTTTCGTCGCGACTTGGTGCAACCCGCCAAGTCGCTGTCAACCATAACCTTACTACCGCGAAAAAGGCAAATCTTCTACGGGAACGAGTTGAACTGATGCCACTATTTAGCAGTCGCTACGCTCTCGGACAATTCTCTCACCGCCTCAGATAATTCTCCACAAAAACCCGAGCCTGGACCGCGAGCACACCCTCCGGCTCCGCAACGAATGCGCCGGTCGATTTCGTGTACTCCAGAAATCCATGATCGAGAGGCGCGTGGTCCTTCTCAAGTATCCAGATAATTTTTACGATCCCGTCCGCATTTCCCGAAACCGAAAATCGCACCGCATCCGCGGCCGACCCGTCGGGAAACTCCGCGCACAATCCTCGCGCATATCCAAAATTGCAGAGTCGCGGTTCTCCGGCTCCATGGTTCTCGCAGTCCCCTTCGAACATCGCGCCCAAGGGCGCACGACCCGCGCTCCACTCCATCGCCCGCGTCGGTCTAAAAAACGGACAGGCCACGAGATGTATCCTAACAGTTTGGAACCTACCCGCATCGAAATCCTTGAGCAGCTCCTCGAACAGAATCCAGCGAGCACCTTCGCCCGCTACGGACTGGCCATGGAGTTCGTCAAGTCCGGCGACCTCGATCGCGCCGTTGGGACCTTTGAAGAGGTCACGAAAACCGACCCCAATTACTCCGCCGCATATTTCCACGGCGGGCAGGCGCTCGAAAAGCTCGGCAAGCTCGACGAGGCGCGCGACTTCTACCGCAGGGGCATTGCCGTTACGCGCGACCCTCATGCGCGCAGCGAACTGGAAGCGGCGCTCGATATACTGGGTGAATAAGTGCGCGTTGCAGCTTTTCTGTTGATTCTCGCCGCCCCCGCGTTTACTCAAGCGCCGAAACCGGCCGACAGCCAGCTTGATGCGAACGAGGCTCTTTTCACAGTCCTCGCCGCCATCAATGCCGCCGGTTACGATGCCGAGATCGATTCACCATCGAACAGCCCGATGCGCAAGGTGGTCCGCGAATATCTGGCCACGCAAAAGCTCGATTGCCTGTTCGATTTGAAACGCTTCGTGAAGGAACACAAACAGAAAGATCCTTCGGCTGAGCTCAGCCAGTACATCTCCTTCGCGCTCGCCATCAACGGGCCTCCTTTATTCGAACCTCGTTATGTGAACAATATGATGCCGCCGGACGCCGCGCAGCTCGACGGGTTGACGCCGCTGCTCGTCGCTTTTTATCGCGAGGGTCACATCGCGGATCTATGGAAGCGCGCTCAGCCGGTGTTCGACGGGGTCATAGAGCAGTATCACGAGCCTGTCAGCCGGGCCGTGCTCCTCGCCAATGCGTACGCGCGCAATCCCACCAGCGGGTTTCTCGGCCATCGTTTTCAGGTTTACTTCGATCTGCTCGGCGCCCCGAACCAGGTGCAGACGCGCAGTTACGCCGACGACAGCTTCGTGGTTGTCACGCCATCCAAGGAGCTTCGCACGCAGGATATCCGCCACGCCTACCTGCATTATTTGATCGACCCGATCGGTCTGAAGTTCTCAAAGCAGTTGATGGAGAAAGCCCCTCTGGGCGATTACGCGCTGGGCTCGCCTCTGCTGGCGGACCATTTCAAAACGGACTTCGTTTTACTCGCCACAGAGTGCTTCATCAAAGCGGTCGAAAGCCGCATGGACAAGAAGCCCGACATGCCACTCGAAGCCGCGAAGGAAGGATTCATACTCACCCCCGCGTTCGCCGAGATTCTCGCCAATGTGTATGAGAAGCAGGAGGTCGTCCTGCGGCTTTGCTTTCCCGACCTAATCGAGCATCTCGATTTCCGCCGCGAGGAGAAGAGGTTCGATAATTTTCAGTTCTCGAGCGAGGCCAGCGGCCGCACCGTTCATGTTACCGGCGAAAAGCCACCCACGCTTACGGGTGTCGATTTAACGCTCGATAAGGCCGAATCGAGCTATGAAAAGCGCGATTTAAGCTCCGCTAAGGATCTTTATCTAAGCGTGCTGACCGAAACGACGGTGAAATCGATCCATGCGAAGGCGTATTATGGTTTGGCGCGCATTGCGATCCTCCAACGTGATCCCGAGGTAGGCGACCGTTTGTTCCGCAAAGTTCTGGAACTGGAGCCGGACGCGTACACCAAGTCGTGGAGTTTGTTATATTTGGCTCGGTTGGCGGACTCCCAGGGCGATCGCGAACAAGCCCAGGAGCATTATAAGGCGGCACTGGCGGTCGAAGGTGTACCGGATTCGGTCCGGAAAGCCGCCGAAAAAGGTTTGAAAGAAGCTTTCGATAAAAAATAAATTTAGGAGTGCTTGGATGAAGACGAGGACGAGAATTCTGGCTGCGGCTTTTCTTGCTGTAGCGGTGCTGGCCATGGCGCAGAAGCCTAAGAACAAATCGGAGCTAGAGGCACTGCAGGCGATTCAGGCCGAACAGGACCCAGCCGCTAAAATAAAAAAAATAGACGATTTCGTAAGAAAGTTCGCCGATACCGAATTCAAGGCGGTGCTCTACACCCAGGCCGCCCAGCTTGCCGAGCGGATGGGCGACGGCACCAAAGTGATCATTTATTGCGATTTGGCGCTCGAAGCCGACCCGAAGGCTTACCAACCCATGTTGATGACTTCCGCGGAGCTCGCGCGAAGCACCCGTGAAAACGATCTCGACAAAGACGACAAGCTGGCCAAGGCGGAAAAATACGCCCGTCAGGGTATGGAAATTGTTCCCACCGCGCCGAAGCTGAATCCGCAGATTCCCGACCCGCAGTGGGAGGAGATCAAGAAGGAATTTATAGGCGACGCCCACCGCGATCTCGGCATGATCGCCTCGGTGAAGAAGAAGTACGACGTGGCGATCGCCGAATTTAAACAAGCGGTCGAGATTCCGAAAGAGCCCGATGCCGCAACTTTCGTCCGCCTTGCAGCCGCTTATAACGACAACAAGCAGCCCGACGAAGCTCTAGCAGTACTAGCCAAGATGCCCGCCAATCCGCAGCTCGCACCGTTCGTCGAAAAAGAGAAAAAGCGAGCCGAGGCCTTGAAGGCCGCCAAAAAATAAATTCAGAATCGAGCGAAACGCTACGCCGGCTCAGCGACACTAAATGAAGATGGGTGCCGATCTGGAAGTTCTGGAAAAAGCCTTAGGGCACTCTTTCCGCGATAAAGAACTGCTGGAGCGCGCCCTTACCCATAAGTCGAGAGTCTACGAGAAATCCGCCGACGGTCAGACTGGGAGCGATAACGAGCAACTGGAATTTCTGGGGGACGCGATTCTGGGTTTCGTAATGAGCGACTGCCTGGTGCGCCTCTACGCCTCGTCTCCGGAGGGCCGCCTCTCCAAACTCAAAGCGCACCTGGTGAGCGCGGCCCGGCTCTACGAAGTCGCGCAGGATCTGAAGCTGGGCGAGTTCCTGCTGCTCGGCCGTGGCGAGGAAATGTCCGGAGGCCGCGAAAAGAAAGCGCTGCTCTCCGACGCGGTTGAAGCGCTAATCGCGGCCCTCTATCTGGACGCGGATCTCGATACCGCGCGCGCCTTCATTGAGCATCGGGTGCTGGGCTCGTTCCAGCCTCCCGACGACGCGATCGACGGCGCCATCGCCGATCATAAGAGCTCGCTCCAGGAGATGGCGCAAGCTCTAAAACTGCCTCCTCCGCGCTACGTCATTATTAACGAGGACGGCCCCGAACACTCCAAGACGTTTACCGTCGAAGTGCGCCTCGGCAAGGAATGGGTCAGCCAGGCGCAAGGTCTGTCAAAGAAAAGCGCGGGACAAAAGGCCGCCCAGCAGATCCTGCAGCAGTTGACCGAATGGGGACGTTAGAGCCGACGTGTTATCACATTGCCCTCGGTTGTGTTCCGATTGCTAACTCGTCTACCCGCATGCTTACGCATGGCGGCTCAGCCTGCATACTGAACCGCCATGCGTAAGCATGCGGATAGATGCGAGCATTTCCGCTAACGATCTCGCTGCGACAGCCGCCGGACCGCTGTCCCCATCTTCTTCACCCTAATCCTACCTATTGACGTTCGTCGCATTTCAGCCATAATACGAAGTACGCTTTCTCCCGATAGTTGATCTAACCGGAGAGGCGAGGAAGCCAATGTCGTTGCGGGTTCGGTTGGCGCTAATTCCGTTTGCAGCGGTGCTGCTATCCGTCCAGGTGCGGGCGCAGTCGCAGCTCGCGGGCTCTGGCGGCAACGGGCTCCACATGATGAACACTGACCTCACCGTGCTGGAGGCCCAGGATGTGCGCAAGGATCTCCCCTGTTCCGTGACTCCGGTCAAGCCCTTGCTGGGCTTCGATCTCCGCTTCCACGCCGGTTATGAAGTAAACGTTCCCCTCAAGGAGCTTTCCGGGACAGAAAATAAGCTGACGATTATTTTCCGGGTGACCGCCGACAGTCACAAGGACGATGCGATGTACTTCGTTCAGCACGTCCACGTACCCTCGATTGAGGAGGAGGCCAGGGGCGACGCGACCCTGGGCGGAGCTTTCGATCTCGGCGAGGGAAATTATCATGTCGACTGGCTGATGCGGGACCGGTCCGAGCGCGTCTGCTCCTTTTACTGGGATTCGGAGGCGACGCTCCCCGCAAAGGACAAACAGATCGCCCTCGAGATGGCTCCCGGCGCTGTTCGCCGCTCCCAGGAGGAACAGTTTATAGAGGATCCTCCCGTAGAGCGCGCCCCCTCCACCGGCACGCCGCTAAATATTAAGGTTCTGGTCAATTTTGCGCCGCAGAATTTCGATTCCCCCGCGTTGCGGCCCATGGATACGGTCGCCCTGATCTCGATTTTGCGGCGCATCTCCCGCGAGCCGCAATTTGGGAAATTCTCCCTGGTGGCGTTCAATATTCAGGAACAAAGGGTGCTTTACCGCCAATCGAGCTCCGAGCGGATCGATTTTCCGGCACTCGGCCTGGCTCTGCAATCGGTGAAGCTCGGCACCGTGGATATGAAGCGTCTGGCCCAGAAGCATGGCGACACGGATTTCCTTACGGACCTGATTAAAAAGGAGATGAGCGCCGAGGATCACCCCGACGCGCTGGTCTTCGCCGGTCCCAAAATCATGCTCGACGCCGCCGTTCCCCAGGACACGCTGACCCCCATCGCCAACGACGTCGACTATCCGGTTTTTTACATGAATTACAACCTGAATCCCAACGCGGCACCGTGGAAGGACTCGATTAGCCGCGCGGTCAAGGTTTTTCGGGGAACCGAATATACCATCAGCCGTCCAAGGGACTTGTGGTTCTCTGTTACGGAGATGGTGTCGCGTATTGTAAAATCGAGACACAGCCATGTGGCGCTTCCTGTAGGGGGAAACTAGGGAATTACCGGAAGCGTCAGTTTGCTT
>Ga0182024_10020666_pt1 | contig 12017 bp, 11 predicted proteins | sample P32metaG_FD_120480 | JGI IMG/M metagenome (GOLD analysis project Ga0182024, IMG submission 120480) | Permafrost microbial communities from Stordalen Mire, Sweden - P3-2 metaG (Illumina Assembly) | ecosystem: Environmental > Terrestrial > Soil > Wetlands > Permafrost | place: Sweden: Stordalen... | reverse complement strand
CGACGGCGAGTTCGTCGACGATGGCCGCGGCCCAGCTGCCGAATTCAAGCACCCGGGCGCCGTTTGCCGGCAGCGGATCGCCGAGGCCGACGCCCTCGCCGGTCGGATTATAGACATGGAGCAATGCCGGGCTCAGATTGAGCCGGTCCGGGCGGTTGCCCCAATTGAGCCAGATCACCGGCACGCCCGCCCGGCGAAGCAGCGGCAATAGGCGCGTGAGCGGAGCGATCGGCCGCCGCGCCGGCGCGACGTCGACGCCGATATGCGCCAGCCAGCCGTCGGGATGACAAAAATCGTTCTGCATGTCGATCACGATGATCGCGGTGCGCGCCAGATCGAACGTCACGACGCGGCTGCCGGTGTCGACGGCGATGGGGCGCGGCTCGGTCGGAACGCGCACCAGGTCGGCGTGGCCGGCGCTGACGTGCCACCGGTTTGCGGGCGCGGTGCCGAGCGGCGCCCCGGGACGATTCAGCTTCGCGGTCATCGGCCGGCTCCCAGAACCTTCAGGTCCTCCTCATCAAGCGCGACCGGCTGGCCGCCGCGGATCAGTTCGGCAAAGCCTTCGTTCGGCGTCATCACCGTCAAGGTGTAGAGCTTGCCGGGGCCGGTGTTCTCGATCACGTGTTCGCTGCCGGGGCGCAGCAGCAGCGCGTCGCCGCGGCGGATCGGCATCGACTTGTCCTCGCACCGCGCATTGCCTTCGCCCTCCAGCACGTAGAAGAACTCGTGGGCATGGGCATGCTCGTTCGGCGGCGTCGCGCCGCCCTTGGTGAAGATCTCGACCACAAAAATGTTGTCGATGTCGTCCTTCTCCCGATCGAACAGCAGCACGAAATAATTCGTGTCGTTCGGACCGATACGGAAAGCCTGCGCGGTGGCGGCGCTTTCGAAACTGAACTTCATCATGACGCTTGGTCATCCCTGCTGTCGGCCAAGGGCGCGTTGGCCGGCACCGGCCCGAACCCCGATCGCCTAGGTGGCGGCGGCGATCTGTAAAATCGCGGAACGCAGCCACACCTGCAAGGGATCGGCATGGCTGCGGCGATGCCAGAACATGTGCGGCGACACCGCGACGTCGGGCAGCGGCGGCGTCAGCATGCGCACATTGGACATCGGCAACAGGCCTTTGACGATGCGGCTCGGCAGCGTGGCGATCAGGTCGGTCGCCGCGACCACGAACGGGATGCCGGCGGAGTTCGGCAGCACCAGCGCGATGCGGCGGCGCAGCCCGCGCGCCGCCAGAATGGCGTCGACGACGCTGGCGCCGCGGCCGTCGGGCGATACCTGCACATGGCCGGCATCCACCAGGTGGGCGGCCGCCGCGTAAGCCTCGATGGTGAGCGGCTCGCGGAGCGGGTTGTCGTTGGCGACGAGCGTCACCAGCCGGTCGTTCCACAGCCGCTCGGCGCGCAGCTCCGCGCCGCGGCCGCCGCGCGGCGCGATGGCGATATCGATCTCGCCGGCAGCGAGCTGCTCCGGGAATTGCGAGCAGTCGTTGGCGCGCACGTGCAGATCGACCCCGGGAGCGTGGCGGCGCAGATGATGCACCAGCGAGGGCAGGAGCCTGGTGTTGTAGAGATCGATGGTCGCGAGCTTGACGGTTGCACTCGCGGTCGCCGGCTCGAACGCGGTCGACAATGTCAAGGTACGGGAAATATCGGCCAGCGCCCCATGGATCGGCCCGGCCAGTTCCAGCGCCCGGGCGGTCGGCTCCATGCCCCGGTCGCGCCGCACGAACAGCGGGTCGTCGAACAGGCCGCGCAGCCGGTTGAGCGCCTTGCTCACGGCCGGCTGGCTGAGCCCGTTGCGCGCGGCGGCGCGGGTAACGTTGCGCTCCGCCATGAGGGCGTCGAATACGACCAGGAGGTTGAGGTCGACCGATCGCAAATTCCGTTCGGCTATGACATGCATGTTTCTTTGTCATTTCCCCGGTGGCGCGCGATCCGGCATCATGGCGCCGCATGTCGAAACGAGGTGGCGGCTTACCATTCGCCGGACGGAGCGGGCTCGAACCCGGCCGCCCTGTCATGCCCGTAAGGCATGATGGGTTTGCCGACTATCACCAAGCAAAATACATGCCGGCAAAGTTCTCGCGGCCAAGATTCTTGCCGCCAAGATTCTTGCGGCCAAGATTCTTGCCGCCAAGATGCCGGCCGTCGAAATGCCCGGTGCGGCGGCAGCGGTGCTGCGGGCTGGCGGCGGTTGGGCCATGAGCGACGCGCCGCCTTTGCTCGAAGCCCGCGGCATCGTCAAACGTTTCGGTGCGCTGCTTGCCAATGAGGTCGCGCAATTCAGCGTGCGCGCCGGCGAACTGGTGGCGCTGCTCGGGGAGAATGGCGCCGGCAAGAGCACGCTCGCCAAGATCCTCTACGGCTACTACGTGCCGGACGCCGGCGAGATCCGCCTGGACGGCAGGCCGGTCGCAATCGCCTCACCCAATGATGCGCGGGCGCTGGGCATCGGCATGGTCTTTCAGAACTTCACTCTCGTTCCGGCGCTCAGCGTCTTCGACAATGTCGCGCTGTTCCAGAAAAACCTGCCGGCCGTGGTGCCGCGCGCAGACATCCTCGAACGGCTTCGGCTTTATGCGCGGCGGTTTCATCTCGCGGTCGATCCGTGGATGGCGGTCCGCCAGCTCGTCGTCGGCGACCAGCAGAAGGTCGAGATCATCAAGCATCTTCTCGCCGGCGCCCGTGTCCTGATCCTCGACGAGCCGACCAAAGTGTTGGCGCCGCAGGAAAGCGACGGTTTGTTTGCGACGCTCGCGCAATTGCGCCAGGAGGGCCTCGGCATCGTCCTGATCACCCACAAGCTGCGCGAAGTGCTGGCCTGCGCCGACCGCATCGCCGTGATGCGCAATGCACGCATCGCCGGTGTCGTCGAGCGGCACGACGCCACGGAGGACAATCTGCTGGCGCTGATGTTCGGCGATTCGCCGCTGCCGCCGCCGCGGCCGCCTGCGGCTGTGGCCGCCGGCCGTCACGCCACGGCCGCGGCGGCACTGGAGCTGGTCGATGTCTCGACCTCCGGGGCGGGCGGCGACGCAGCGCTGTGCAACATCGCCATGCAGGTACGGTGCGGCGAGGTGGTCGGCGTCGCCGGCGTCTCGGGCAACGGCCAGCGCGAGCTTGGCGACGTGATCCTCGGCTTGCAGCCGCCGCGCACCGGAACCAAGCGGCTCTGGGGCGAGGACGCGTCGCGATGGTCGGTCGCACGGCTGCGGGAAAAGGGCGTCGCGGCGATTCCGGACGATCCGTTTGCTCTCGCCTGCGTGCCGGGTTTGACGGTGCGTGAAAATCTCGCGCTCGGCAGCGGGCGCCGTTACCGCACCGGCCTCGGCGTCGACTGGCCGCGGCTCGACGCCGACATGCAGCGGAGTTTTGCCCGGCTGGGCTTGCCGCGTCCGAATTTCGACGCCCGTGCGGCAACGCTGTCCGGCGGCAATCTGCAGCGTGTCGTGTTGGCCCGCGAATTGGCCGGAGAATCGACCAATGAGCCGAAGCTGATCGTCGCGCTTTATCCGACCCGCGGTCTCGACGCCCGCAGCACGATCGCCGTGCGGGCGCTGCTGCGCGGCCTGCGCGACCGCGGCGCCGCGGTGCTGATGGTCTCGGAAGACCTGGACGAACTGTTCGCAATGAGCGACCGGCTCGTGGTGCTGTTCCGCGGCGCCATCGCCGGGGAATTCGCTCCTGAGGAATTTCGCGCCGAGGCGGTCGGTCCGCTCATGGTCGGGATGACGGAGCGCGCCGATGCCGCGTGACGGCGCCGCCTTGTGGGACTGCGCCGCGGCGCGCGCCAAGGCTTTTGCCCTGGTCGCCGCGGTCGCGCTCGGCGGCTTTGCCACGCTGCTCATCGCGGCCGGCAAGGACCCGCTCAAGGCCTATGCGGATACGTTGCTCTATGTGTTCGGCAATGCCTACGGCTTTTCCGAGTTGCTGGTGCGGATGATCCCGCTCATGCTCACCGCAGTCGCGGCGGCGCTGCCGGCGCGCATCGGGCTGATCAACGTCGGCGCCGAGGGCCAGCTTTACATGGGCGCCTGGCTCACGACCGCGGGCGCGCTCGCGTTCGCCGACCGACCGGCGTTTGTGCTGCTGCCTTTGCTGACGCTGCTCGGCTTCATCGGCGGCGGCCTGTGGGCGCTGATACCCGGCCTGTTGCGGGCATTTCGGCTGGTCAGCGAAACGATCTCGACGCTGCTGCTCAACTACGTGGCGCCGCTGATCGTGAGCTATTTCATCTTCGGTCCGTGGCGCAGCCCGGACAGCTCGGCCTATCCGCAATCGCCGGCCTTCGCCGAGGCGGCGCGGCTGCCGAGCTTCTTTCATTCGCGGATTCACCTTGGCCTCGTCTACGCGCTGGCCGCGGTCGTCCTTTACGCGCTGGCCATGACGCGGACGCGCTTCGGCCTCGACATGCGGGCGATCGGCGGCAATCCGGAGGCGGCGCGCCGCCTCGGCATCCCGGTGATCCGTTACATGCTGGCGACCATGTTCATCGCCGGCGGCGTCGCCGGGCTCGCCGGCATGGCGGAAGTCACGGCCATCCAGGGCCGGCTCGTTTCCGAGGTTTCGCCGGGCTACGGCTTCATCGGCTTCCTGGTGGCCTGGCTCGCCGGCTCCGGCGCGAGCGGCATCGTCGTCATGTCGTTCCTGTTCGCGCTGATCAGCGCGGTCGGCGACATCCTGCAGATCACCCAGGGCGTGCCCTACGCGGTCGTCAACATTCTGATGGCCGTCATCCTCTTCATCGTTCTGGGTCGGCAACCGGTCGGGAGCGGCGCGCGATGAATTCCGCCCTGATCGCCGGCGTCGTGACAAGCTCCATCATGTCGGGGACGTCGCTGCTCTATGCCACGCTCGGCGAGATCATCGGCGAGCGCGCCGGGATCGTTAATCTCGGCATCGAGGGCCTGATGTTGATCGGCGCGTCGAGCGGCTTTGCCGCGGCCGCGCTGACCGGCTCGCCGTATCTCGGCATCGCCGCGGCGGCGCTGGCCGGTGCCGCGGTCAACCTCGTGTTCGCTTATCTGGTGGTGACCCGCCACGCCAACCAGCTCGCGGCCGGGCTGAGCCTGATGTTCTTCGGCGTCGGCTTGAGCGCGCTGATCGGCGGGCCGTTCGTCGGCGCGCTCATCACCGGCCTGCCGCGGCTGTCGATTCCCGGTCTCGATCCGGGCGGGATCGGGGCGCGGCTCGCCAGCTACGACCTGCTGGTTTATCTCGTGCTGCCGACGTCGCTCTTGATCTGGTGGCTGATCTTCCGCACCCGATGGGGCCTCGGCCTGCGCACCGTCGGCGAGAGCCCGTCGGTCGCGTTTGCCGCCGGCTTGCGGCCGCACGTGCTGCAGTATCAGGCCCTGGCCTGGGCCGGCGTGCTCGCCGGCATTGCCGGCGCGCACATCTCGCTCGCGCTGACGCTGAGCTGGGCCGAGGGAATGACGGCCGGGCGCGGCTTCATCGCCATCGCGCTGGTGATCTTTGCCAAGTGGAATCCGCTGTGGGCGATTGCCGGCGCGCTGCTGTTCGGCGGCGCCGAGGCCCTGCAGCTGCAGCTGCAGGCGGCGGGCGCCGACGTCTCGCCGTTCATCATGACCATGACGCCGTATCTGCTGACGCTGTTGGTGCTCGTCCTGTGGGGATGGCGGCGCCAATCGGCGGCGCCGGCGGCGCTCGGCCGGACTTTTGTTGGCGTGGAGTAAACAACGGATTGCAGGCTTTCGCGTCGGTGCCGGGCCGCCGCACGTCGAGAGGAGAGAACGATGACACGAACTGGAATGATGATGGCGGGGGTATGGGCGCTGTTTGCCGTGCTGGCCGCAGGCCCGGCCGCCGCGCAGGACAAGCCGCCGCTGATCGTCGGCGCGATCTACGTCGGCAGCGTCAACGACTACGGCTACAACCGGTCGATGAAGGACGGCCTCGAAGAGATGAAGAAAGCCATTCCGGGGCTCAAGCTCATCGAGGCGGAGAACGTGCCCGAGACCGCCGAATCCGAGCGCGTGATGGAGGGCATGATCCAGCAGGGAGCGAAGCTCATCTTCGCCACCAGCTTCGGCCATCAGCAATTCGCCTTCAACCTCGCCAAGACCCATCCGGACGTCTACTTCGAGCACGCCGGCGGCTGGATGCAGGCGCCGAATTTCGGCAACTTCTTCGGCGCCACCCAGGCCGCCTGGTATCCGATGGGCGTGGCGGCCGGCAAGATGACGAAATCGAACACCCTCGGTTTCGTCGTCGGTGTGCCGATCGGCTACGCGATCGGCAACGTCAACGCCTTCGAGATGGGGGCACGCTCGGTCAATCCGAAAGCGCAGACCCGCGTCGTGGTGACCGGCGGCTGGTCCGACAAAGCCAAGGAAGCCGCCGCGGCGAATGCGCTGATCGATCAGGGCGCCGACGTCGTGACCATGCACGTCGATTCGCCGGCGACTATCATCCAGGTCGCCGAAAGCCGCGGCCAGGATTCGATCGGCTTCCAGTCGGTCGCGGCCGAACAACTGGCGCCGAAAGGCTGGCTCACCGGGCTCGGCTTCACCTGGGGCCCGTTCATGACCGAGACCGCCCAGAGCGTGATCGCCGGGACCTTCAAGCCCGCGATGGTGCGAGAGGGTCTCGGCCAGGGCATGATGGCGGTGGCGCCATTCGGGCCGGCGGTGCCGCCCGACGTTCGCACCCTCGTCACCGCCGCGGCCGACAAGGTCGGCCAGGGCTTCAATCCGTTCACCGGTCCGATCACCGACAATACCGGCGTGGTGCGTATCCCGGCCGGCGAATCCTGGGGCGGCGACAAGATGGGCAACTTCGACTGGTACGTCGAAGGCGTGATCGGCAAGGCCAAATAATCACGCTGCCGGCCCGTCGACCGGAAGACGGCGCTGCAACGGCGGCGCTCGCGCGCGCGGGCGCCGTGAGGTGACGATACTGTCCTGGAGATTTGACGATGCTGGAGATCAACATTCCCGAGGTGGTCGCCGAGGTGACCGAAGCGTTCCAGCGCTACGAGCGCGCGCTCGTCGCCAACGACGTCGCGGTTCTCGATGCGCTGTTCTGGAATAATCCCCATACGCTGCGCTTCGGCATCGCCGAGAACCTCTACGGCTACGAGGCGATCGCCTCGTTCCGCGGCAACCGGCCCGCCATCGACCTGACCCGGCAGCTCAGCAACACCGTGATCGTCAGCTACGGGCGGGACTTGGCGACCGCCAACACCGAGTTCCAGCGCGTCGGCTCGGCCATGACGGGCCGGCAAAGCCATGTCTGGGTTCGAACCGACGACGGCTGGCGCATCGCCGCCGCACATGTCAGCCTGATGCCGGCGTCGTCGCGCGACGCCGCCCGCGCCGTCACCGGCGCGGTCGCCGCCGGGGCGTCATAACCGGCGAAGTTTGCGGTAGGTCCAACAATCCGGCATCGGAGGTGATCGAGAATAAGGTGCTGACGCCTGTATCTGAATCGGCGCGAGCGCTGCGCAAATCAGTCCTTCATCCGAGGAATGCGGTTTTTTTGTCGGTCTGCTTTCAGTTCAGCAAATGGGGTTGCGCCTCGCGCAGCTCTGTTACACAGATTTCAAATCTTCTCGTGTGGCGGTGAAAGTCAGCGTGACATGCAACGGAATACGGGTAACATGCTGCCGCAACCGAATGGAACTCAACCATTGCCCATCGTGGCGGCCTTTTGGGGGGATCAGAGTGCAGTGCATCGGAGTAGCTTTGACGTTGTTCGCGCTGCTTGCCGCCGCTCCTGCTTTTGCCCAAGTGTCGCTCTACTCATCCGACGAACTCGCTCGACTCGCAGCGCCGATTGCGCTCTATCCGGACCCTTTGCTGGCGCAGGTCCTTGCCGCTGCGACGTTCCCCGATCAACTGCCGGATGCCGCACGTTGGGCGGATGCGCATCGCGATCTCAAAGGCGCGACATTGGCGCAGGCAATGTCTGCGCAGCATCTTGGCTGGGACCCAACCGTACAGGCGTTGTTGCCGTTCCCTATGGTCCTCGACGTGATGGCGTCCGACGCGGACTGGGTCGCCAAGGTCGGCAAGGCTTTCTTGGCGCAACAGCAGGATGTGCTGGACGCAGTCCAGCGTGACCGGGCCAAGGCGATAGATTTTGGTTACCTGAGAAAAAACGAGCATATTACGGTTGGTTCGCCGCCAAACGTCGAAATAGAGTCAATAAATTTCGCCGATATTGTTGTGCCTTCCTATGATCCAGGTGTGGTCTTTTCCGCCCCATCGGCAGGATCGCCCGTGACTCAGGCTATCCATTTCGACACCCACGTCGAGGTCGGGGGATTTCGGCTGGCCGAATGGAATTCGGAGAAGTTTCAAGTCATAGGCGGATATTTTCAACCGTGGGGTTGGGGCTTTAGCGGAATTGATTGGTCTAAGCGGACCGTGATAATCAACCTCGCGCCATGGCAGCGGAATTGGAGTAACCAGGGGGATTACGTGCATCCCTACCCGGAGTTGACGCGCGTTCCACCACACGGGTGAGTTCGCTTGCCGGCCCCACCTGGCAAATCCGGCCGACTTATGCCGAACGGCTAGGTGTGCCCCGAGATAGAACCAAATACCCTGAATATGCCCAAAATCGAAAGTTACGGGGAGGTACGATGCAGTTACCCGCTCTGATGTTCATCATGTTGCTTTGTTTGGTCGGCTGGGGCGGACCGGCGGCTGCGGATGATATTCCCCTCGGGCCGCCGGAGCCGATCAAGCCGATGGAAATGGTTCTGGTAAAAGGCGGTTGCTATGAGATGGGGGATACGTTCGGCGACGGCGCCAACAACGAGAAGCCGGTACACCACGTCTGCGTCAAGGATTTTTATCTTGGCAAGTACGTGGTGACGCAGATGCAGTATACGATGGATATGGCGATCAATCCATCGCTGGAATCCGTTTGTGGGATGACTTGCCCGGTAGAGAACGTGTCCTGGAATGATGTCCAGGAGTATATCAAGAAGCTCAGTGGGCGCACCGGCAACCCATATAGATTGCCCACGGAAGCGGAGTGGGAGTATGCGGCCCGCAGCGGCGGCAAGGATGAGAAATGGGCCGGGACGAGCAACGAAAACGAACTTGGAGAACACGCCTGGTTTTATAACAATTCGCACTTCCAAAGTCATCCGGTTGGAGAGAAGAAGCCGAACGAACTTGGGCTTTACGATATGACCGGCAATGTCTGGGAGTGGATGTCGGATTATTACGATGATGGTTACTACGCCAAAAGCCCGGCCGACGAACCCACAGGGGCCGAAACTGGACAAAAACGTGCATTACGCGGCGGCTATTGGGGCGACTTTCCAAATTGGATCCGCATAACAAGGCGGATCGGTCTTGATCCTGCGGCCAAGGCCGCCGGCTACGGAGTTCGTCTTGTCCTGCCGGCGCAGTAGCTGCTGGGTCGTTCGAGGCTGAAGCTATCAATCTGCGTCACATGAAAAAGTCTTCGACAATTTTGGTGTTGGCGGCCTTGTGCTGTACCCCCGCGTTTGCACAGGCCAATCGAATCTCCAACTTTGCCCGCGACTCGTTGACGCAAAGCAGCAAGGAAATAACTGCGGCCGCCGAGCAGATGCCCGCCGACAAGTACGGATTTAAGGCGCCGCCCGACGACATAACCTTCGGCTATCTCTTACTGCACGTCGCCGACATCAATTATCCGCTCTGCTCGCTCATCGGCGGGGTGCCGGCGCCGAAGCTGCCTCAGCTCAACGAGACCGACGCCAAGGACATTCTTATCGAGCGCATGAAGTCCTCTTTCGAATTCTGCACGAGTACGTTCGCGAATCTCGATGACGGCGGCATGCAGCAGACCCTCGATCTTGGCGGGGCAAAGATGTCCCGCGCCATGACCATCCTCACTCTCACCGGCACCTGGACCTCGCATCATGAGCTGCAGGAGAAATATCTGCAGCTGAACGGCATTTCCCAATCTTCCCCGGCAAATTGAGCAATGAAACAGCGGACGATCAAAGCGTTGCTGAGGCGGCCGCCCGGCGTGCAACAGCTGCGGCGCGCCGCTTTCGGATGGTCGGGGTTGTTCGCCGTCGGGTTCGCGGTTGCCGCATCGCTGGCCGCATTGTCTGCCCGGCCCGCGGCAGCTGACGCCATGCCGACCAATACCATTATGAACGCCTTCGTGAAGGTTGAGCCCAAGCAAATCGACTTGGTCGTGCGTATACCGGTGGATTTGCTGCGGGGGCTGCCGTTTCCACAAAAAGGCCGGCAATTCGATTTGGCTGCGTCCCAGCCGGTAATGCCACTTGCAGTTCAGCTGCTGAGCAACGGTTTCGTCGTTCTTGAAAACAACGCGCCGCTAAGTCCAACAGCCGCACGGGGCCGGCTATCCGTCGATTCCGACCGCTCCTTTGAAGATTACGAGTCGGCCGTCGCACATGTCGACAACGCACCGGACTTGAATGAGCAAATCCTGGTCGATCAGGCCGACTTCGACGTGCACCTTACCTATCCGATCTCTTCGCCAACATCCCTCTTCAAGATTCAGTCACAGGTCGCGGCCGACTTGGGCGGCGGGACCAAACTGTTGGTTCGTTATATGCCACTCGGCGGAGGCAGCCGGGCCTTCATCATCCCTGGCGGGTCGGAGCCGATGCCGCTCAATCCGAGCTGGTACAGCGCGGCCGCGAGCTTTATCGAACTCGGAATTGGACACATCCTCAATGGCACCGATCATCTGCTGTTCTTGTTTTGCCTGGTGATTCCGTTTCGCCGCATGCGGGGTTTGTTCTCGGTTATCACGGCTTTCACTCTGGCGCACTCCGTCACCCTGTTCGCCTCCGCGTTCCATTTGGCGCCGAAAGGCGCCTGGTTCCCCCCGTTCGTGGAAACCGCAATTGCCGCTTCAATCGTCTACATGGCGATCGAGAATCTCTTTGGTCCGAACTTGCGGCGCCGCTGGCTCACCGCCGGCATGTTCGGCCTGGTCCACGGGTTCGGTTTCGCCGACATTCTTGCCGAGAAATTGCAATTTGCCGGCTCGTATCTCCTGCTGTCGTTGTTCTCATTCAACGTCGGCATCGAGCTCGGACAGATGCTGGTTCTGGCGCTGGTATTGCCTGTCCTCGTGTTGTGCCGCCGATTCGTTCCGGAGCGAGCGCTTGTCGTCACGCTTTCTACAATCGGCGCTGTCATCGCCAGCTACTGGATGATCGACCGTTTTCTGGTACTGCGCCAGAACGACTGGCCGTCAATTGACGATCTCATCAGCGCGGCGCGGTGGCCGGCGCTGGTGCTGCTTGTCGGCGGTGCAGTCGGACTTATCAGAAAATTGTTGCAGCGACGGTTGGTTCGCCGCGCCGAAGAGCCCTCGGCGTGATTATGACCGATCAGCCCGTCGTCACCGCCGTCTCAATATTGCTTGAATCGATCTGTCGGTTCAGCCCGGCCTCGAGTTTCTTGCGGTCGAGCTCGCCTTCCCACCAGGCAACGATGATGCAGGCGACGCCGTTGCCCGTGAGGTTGGTGAGCGCGCGGCATTCGCTCATGAACTTATCGATGCCGAGCACGATAGCCATGCCGGGAACCAGTTCCGGCCGTACCGCCGCGAGCGTTGCGGCCAGCGTGATGAAGCCGGCTCCGGTGACGCCGCTGGCGCCCTTTGAGGTGAGCATCGCCACGACCAGGATGGTCATCTGCTCGCCGAAGCTCAGCGGCACATTCAATGCCTGGGCGATGAACAGCGTCGCCAAGGTCATGTAGATGTTCGTGCCGTCGAGGTTGAACGAATAGCCGGTCGGCACGACAAGTCCGACGACCGGCTTGGAGCAGCCGAGCCGTTCCATCTTCTCCATCAATTGCGGCAAGACGCTTTCGGACGAACTGGTGCCCAGCACGATGAGCAGCTCATCCTTGATGTAGCCGAGATACTTGAAGATCGAGAACCCCGCGATCCGGGCGATGATGCCAAGCACCACGACCACAAAGACGATCGACGTCAGATAGAAAGTCGCGATCAAGCCCGCGAGATTGCCGAGCGCTGTCGGACCAT
>Ga0182024_10020665_pt1 | contig 12017 bp, 7 predicted proteins | sample P32metaG_FD_120480 | JGI IMG/M metagenome (GOLD analysis project Ga0182024, IMG submission 120480) | Permafrost microbial communities from Stordalen Mire, Sweden - P3-2 metaG (Illumina Assembly) | ecosystem: Environmental > Terrestrial > Soil > Wetlands > Permafrost | place: Sweden: Stordalen... | reverse complement strand
GGGCTCAACTGCTCGCGAGGTACGCGGAAATGGTTTGCTGCCAGCTTTAGCACGTCGTCTGTCGTTTGTTGAAGGGTGCTCATGAACTGGTATCTTGCCATATTTTCGGTGGTTTTTTAATCACCGCTAACTCACGAGGGAATTCACGGCAGATAGGGCAAAGCGTCCGTGCTTTCGACGAATTTGCGCAAACCCGCTTCCACGGCCGGTCGAGTAAAAAGTTCACAAAATAGATCGATTTCGCGCCGTAGTTCGTCGTGGGGAATCGGCTTGATAAAGCGTTTCGCTGCTCGCGCTGTAACGCGATCGAACTTAGCCAATTGTGCTGCTGTGGTACGCGCCACGCGAAGGGCGTCTCCTTCCGCCGTCACTTGGCTCACCAGACCGAGCGCCTGTGCCTTCGTGGTATTGATGCTGCGTCCCGTTAAAAGCAGATCGCGCACCACCGCGTTGCCTAGGTCCCGCTTGAGTCGCGGGATGCCGCCGAACCCCGGAATCAGGCCGAGGCGCAACTCAGGGAAACAGAAGCGCGCCATTTTGTCGGCAATGATTAGATCGCACGTCAGTGCGAGCTCGAAGCCTCCGCCGAAGGTTACGCCGTGAACGGCTGCAATGGTGGTCAACGGCGCCCCGTCGATCGCATTCATCACGTGATGAATCCGATCGAGGAACTCTCGAACGCCGGTGAGGCGCGCTTGACCAGAGGTCGCCTCCATGCCGTGGTACAGTTCCCGCAAGTCTGCGCCGGCGCAGAATCCCTGTTTGCGCGCGCTCGATATGATGAGCGCGTGCGCATCGATCTGCAAGGATTCCAGCGCGTCCATAAATTGCTCAAGCTCGGCCAGGGTCTGAGTGCCGATCTCGTTGCACGGCGCGCGATCGAGCACGAGTTCAATCGTTCCGTTGACGAGGTTCCACGAGAGGGTCTTGCCCTGGAAGTTTTTCACGCGGGCGGCCTTTGGTACAGACGTTCGATTTCAGTCGAAAACCGCACGGCGACCGCGTCGCGCTTGATTTTCCCATTTGCCGTCAGCAGACCATTCTCGATACTGAAGGGTTCGTGTACAACGTGGAATCCACGGATGTGCTTGTAGTGCGGTAGGGTCGCGTTCATCTCGTCCAAAGCGGCCTGGATTTGCTCCGCGGCAAGGCCGTTCGTTGAATGGGAGGTGAGAAGAAGCGCCAGGTGACTGCGCTCGGTACCCACCAGCACCAGTTGTTGCGCTTCCGGCAAACGCGCCGCGAGTGCCTGCTCGAGAGGTTCGGGTGCTATCTTAAGCCCCGAATTCAGTATCAGCAGGTTCTTCAGGCGGCCGGTTACGCGCCACCGACCCTTCCCATCCACCTCGCCCTGATCACCCGTGTGGAACCATCCCCCTTCGAGCGCTTTCGCAGTTTCCGCCGGTCGCTGCCAGTAGCCAGCGAAAATATTGGGTCCACGAACCAGAATTTCGTCATTTTCAGCGACCCTCATTTCAATCCCCGGGATTGCGGGTCCGACTCGCCCTGGCTCGAAATCAGTCGGGTCGTCCATCGTACAAATCGCGGTAGTTTCGGTGAGGCCGTAGACCTGAAGCACGGAGATGCCAAGCATCATGAAAAAAACTTGTGTCTCTACGGCCAGCGGCGCCGAACCACAGATCAAAGCCTTGAGATTGGGGTCTATATTCTTCCGAATCTTTGGGAACATCGCGATGTTCGCTATCGAAAGACAAAGCCGATCCACTACTGCGCGTTCGTTCTCTTCTGGTTTCAAGAACGCACGCTGCGCTCGATTGAAAATCGCTGCCGTCAATCCGCCTCGCTTTTGAATTGTCTCAATAATTCTTGCGCGCACTCTTTCCAGGAGGGTAGGAACGTTCAGAAAATAATCCGGCGAGGCCAATTTCAATTCAGCAGATAGCTTCGTGAGGTCGGTCGAAAGCGTAAGAACGCTGTTCCGCGAGAGGAAGGTCAACATCGCGATCCAGGATGCAGCAAAGCAGAAGGGCGTGTAGTGGAAAACTTTGTCCGGTTGGTGGCCCCCCGCCATGAGCAGATCGAGCCGGGCATTCGTGCAACCGAGCATGTGATTGATGTTTCCAGCGTTCAGCACGACGCCTTTCGGCTCACCCGACGTCCCGGAAGTATAGATGATCGTGACCGGATCGGAATCCAAGTGAGCATAAGCTGGAGCGTCAGACATTCCTTGGTTGGCAAACACCCCATCGAGCGGAGTGATCTGCGGTCCATCCGGCCATTTGCTGCGAATTTCCGCAGCGAGAGTTTCGTCTGAACTGAACATCGCCGAGGGAGTGGAATCTTTCATCATCCCAGCAAGTTCCCCGGGCGATTGCCTCGAATGCAGCGGCACAACGATGAGGCCCTCTGCCATCAGCGCGAGATCCAAAGCGATCCAGCGAATGCTGTTAGGCGACAGCAGGGCGCAGCGCTCGCCCTTTTTCGGGCCCAACGCCCGGACAAAGCCCCTCGCCTGACCCACGAGCCGCGAGAGTTCGCCGCCGGTTACGGATACAAATTCGCCATCGCGAATCTCACGGAGCAGAGATACATTCGCTTGTTCTTGAAGCCTGCGAAAGATAGCGTCTAGAAACGTCACGCCGACAACACTCCGCTATGCGTCTCAAGCAATTCGCAGAGGAGGGGGCTCAGCGGGGGAAGATATTCCTCCCAACCGAGCACCCCGCTTCGCACCGGAAATTCGGGAAAGCGCCGCGCAACTTGCTCCTCGAGGTAAACGCCCATGCGCGCCATGAGTTGAATGTTGCGCGCAACGATACGCCCCATTGCCTTACGAATTTCGTCGGCCTGATCGTCGAGCGCGCAAAGCGCCGCGACAATCTTATCGTCCAGTTCCGGTTCGTCGACGCGCATCAAAAGATGCCCGTGCCCCCGCTCTCGCATCAAATTAGAAATTCGTTCGTCCATGGTAACCCCAGCCGAAGGAACTCCCCCGGGCATGGATGTAACGATCGCGTGATAACGGGACGACAGAATCCGATCGCACGAGCGCAGAATGCTGACAATTTCGTACATATTGAAACGATCGGAGGAGAAAACCGGCCCACCGCCGAGTTTGTCGGCAATTCTTTCGCACGCGTCCCGGTCCAGAATCTCCATAGCCACAAAGACAGGGAACACCGATCGTGTTTGCTTGAATTTCCGCACCCCATCAGCCATTGCCGTCAAATATTTCTCGTAAGCCGCATCGACATCCGCACCCGAATGGTGAAAATAAATCGTACGATAGTAGCTTTTCTCGTACGCGCCCGCGGCCGAATGCGCGACCCATTTCGCGAGCGAAGGTGTTACAGGCCACCAGAACGGATTAATAGGGCACACCGCGAGAACCGGCGTCACTCCATCCCAACCAGCCTCACGCAATATCTTTTGCGCGTACTTGGGCTCCAGCGGTTCAAACGTCCACGCCGTGTCGGTTCCCAGTTCCGTCGGGATTCCCAGCTTGCCGAGAACATCCTGAGACTCGATATTGCGAGTAATCACAAGCGAGTCTTGGCAGTAACGCCGGCACATCCTCTGCAGACTCGGGTCCATGGCTCCCGCTTCGGCTCCATAGCCTAGGCTGAGCTTATTCTGCGCCGCCGCAATCCCCAGTGCGCCGATGAACATCGCCGTGAGCGCATTGCTGAATTTGCTTTTGAACATCGATCCTTCACACGCGACCACGCCATCGTGCTTTTGCACTTCCGAATGCAAAAAGGGCGGGAAAACATCGGGCAGGAAAACTTGTTGCGCATCGCCAAAGTATCCGCGCGTCAGATCGAAGTTCTGCGTCATCACGCTCAAGGCGATGTTCTGGTTCCCTAGTACTCGACGTACCTGCCGCAGCATTTCCTCTACACGAACATCGGAGCCCGTATTGCGAGTGCCGTTATAGCCCGCAAACAGCAGTTTCAGCCGTGTTCCCGGCTTCCACGACTGGCCCGCGCCGAGCATCCAATCCAACTTGGCGATCTCGATCAGCGCGGAGACCCACGCCTCCAGCCCCAAGTCCATCATCGCGGTGAATCCTGTGCCGCCCTCACAACGTTTTCGGGACCGCCCTTTGATCCGGCTGAGGCGGGCCAGTCCCGATATTTATAGGCGAAGTTATTCTCACGCGTAAAGCTGAGCAGCGGATAGCAGTAGCGGGAGAAAGGTTCGGGGCGGCGTCCCATCTCCGCTACAACTCGTTTGTTGTCGAATACCGTATTCCAAACCAGATAGGGCAAGAATACTTTCAGCAACGTGGCGAGACCGCCAATTTTTCCCGCATGCCCCGCCAGGGCGTTCACCATTTTGTGCGAAGGCCCTTCGAGACTGGGCATATAGACGGGGCCTCGTTTGCCTTGAGCGTTTGACAAAGCATCGGTCAACTGAACGAAGGTTTCAGCGTCTTCACCAGAGGACAAATGGTAAATCTCATGTTTGGGTTTTTCCTTCTGGTGTAGCATCACAACCGCGTCCGCCACGAAATCGACCGGAACGATGTCGATGCGATCGGTCGGGCGAAAGGGAAGAGCCGGCAGCCCGGCGAGAAATACGAATGCGCGCACCATGTCGAATTGATTTGTTTCCGCACGGCGGCTGTCACCCAAGACGATACTTGGACGAAAAATCGTTCGTGGCACATCGGGAAGCAATTGCCGAACCATGTGCTCGCAGAATTTCTTGGTGCGCGCATAGGGATCGTAATCGGAGCGGCTCCAGTCGATAGCAGTATCTTCCTGGACCACTTCATTGGAGCGCTGGCCCGCCACCGCGACCGTGCTCACGTGGCTAAAGCGTCGCAAGCCGTGTGAATCGCGCGCGCGCATCGCAAGCTGGATGACTTCGAGCGTGCCACGCAGGTTCACATTTAGGCAGCTTTTTTCCGATTTGCGATTGAGCGATGCTGCGCAATGAATCACCGAATCCGTGGTGCGAACCAGCGTCTGGTGATCATCATCACTCAGGCCGAAACGCGAATCCGTCAGGTCGCCGAGGAAAATCTGCACGCGCGAATTCAGGTACTGTTCAAATGGCGCGACATCCATATGGAGCTGAAAAGAGCGCCACAGCCGGGCGCGCGCTTCCTCTCGGTCGCGCGCGCGCACGAGTACGTTCAACGAATCCGTATGACCCGTTAGGACGTTGGACGCGATATGCGCGCCGATATACCCAGTGCTTCCGGTCAGGAAAATGGCCACGGTTTGTGAAGGATACTATGTCGCCGCCGGAGATGTTCCTCCGGCACGAGCCGCACTGTCCTCGGAACGCCCCACAACAGCAACGCTGCGCCGAGGCTGAGCTTCCGGCTGCCGACCTTCAATCAGAGGATAGCACCACTTTCGCAGTGCCGGGATGTGCACGTTGATCCAGTAGTCCCACCAGTCGAGCGATCTGGCGTCGTACTTGAAAGCGGCGCGCTCTTCGGCTGGCAGCGCTTCGCTCAATCGCTCAACGTTCGCGGCTTCGAAAACGTGATCGTTCTCGAGGATGAATGGCTCAAACAGGGCGATCAACTTGATGACTCTTTCCAGATCTCGCTCCTGCCGCGCGAAGGGCGGCCTGATAAAGGGGAGCGGTTCAACGCTTCGGTTGATCATTTGCACGATTAGCTTTTGGGCGGGCGCGGAAAGCTTTTCATAGCGGCCCTTTGAAACGGGAATCGCATCGAATTTCAGCCGCAGGCGGTGCTGCAGGCCGTTTTGCGCGCGATAAAATTTCCGATGTCCAAGACCGGTCAATTCAATCGAACGTCTCATATCGCATGGGTTCGCAACCGACGTGGCCAGGTGATACACGCGCGCGTGCCGCCGTGCGACCAATGCAGCACCAATGAGCGTCATGCCTCTTGCGACCAGGTCAACCGGAATCAAATCGAGACATTTGCTGGCGTTGCTCGGCAGCTGCCGAAAGAACGTTCCCAACAGGTAGGAGAGCGATGCCGACGTATTGATGCCCTCATTCCACCCCAGGAACGGCTGTCCGATGGAGGATTCAACGATGGCGGGCCGCACCACTGCGATGGCTTTAGCTGGATTCTGATCCAGAAAATTCCAGATGAGCGATTCCGCTAGGCTCTTCGTGAAGGTATAAGTGTTGGGCCAGCCAAGTTCATTGGCGCGGCGCATACCTGCCCGGGTCAATTCCTGCCGAAGCCAGCGAAAGCGGTTCTTGCGGATCTGATTCTCGAGTGCCGTCCCGTGTAAATTCTTCGCGGCATGTTCTTTTTCCGTGGCCATCTGCCGAATCTGCTCGGCTATTTCCGGCAATTCCGCCCGTGCCTGGGTCTCGCGAATCAGCCGCTCGAGGGACTGCCATTCATGCTCGGCATTAAAGTCCGGCGTACCAGCCGGGTTGTAATTCTTCGAGAGAACTTCGAGAATGCGGCCATTGCGGCGCCCTACAACATACGTTGTGGAAAGGTGCAGCAACGTGGCGTGATCGCATTCACCGATAAAGTCGAGCACGTACTTCGTGGCTTGCACGTTCATTGCAAGGGCATCGCGAAGGTCGGGATTAAAATCCGTCAAGCCCGAACTGTTAACAACAAGATCAAGCGACGGCGCGAGGCGTTGGCGAACTTCGGTCGAGAGTCCGAGACCCGGCTTGCTGACATCGCCATCAAGAACTTCGATTCGCTGGCACAGAAAGTCGGCAAAATTCACGCCATACCGCTCCGCAAGCCGTGCAAAAACAGGGGACTCTTCGAGAACACGTTGAAAACGGGTCACTGCCGTCGCTGTGCGATTGCTTCGCACCAGGAGAAAAATCCGGCCGATGTCAGGCAAGTCGGTGAGAAGATTGGCGAGCCACACTTTGCCAATAAACCCCGTCCCGCCGATCAAAAGAATGTGCTTTCCGCGCAAGGTGTCAGGAACTGACAACGACCCGGTTCCATTGTGTGAATCGAATTCAACGACGGGTGTCTTCACTGTCAACGCGGGACGTCGTGCGGGCCGAATCGCGTCCTCGAGCCAATGCGGATGGCTTGTCAGACCAAGGTCGCGCAGCAGTTTTGCACGGGCAATCCGTCCATCAGGAGCTTGGCGATTGAGTTTTGCGAAAAGGCCGCGCGGTCGAATCACGGGATCAAGCAGCCGCCCCGTTGCAAGGCCGTCGCGGAAGTCGAGCCGATTCGAAACAATTCGATCGACGCCCAGATAATTAGCGAGGGGCCGCATGATGTGGTCAAGCCCCTGGCTCACCAACACGATGTCTCCGCCGGAACGAGCCGCCTTTTTGAGTTTCTCGACGCCGCGCTCTTTTAAGCGGGGCTGCAGAAAATACTGAAAAAACTCATCTCCCAAAAGATCGAGCCGGTCGCGGCTCTCACCCCGTAGCACTGTGTGAAGTATGCGAGTGGCAAAAACGCGATTCGATAAATAGAAAAAGGGACGCGCAATGGCAAGTACCCCCATCGTCCCCCGGCGCATCCACCGCCCCAGAAAACTTTGCGCGTTCCAGGTGAAGAATCCGACGGGCCGGACGGCTGTCAAGTTTAGAAGACTTCCTTCGACTCTCCAAAAAATTGGCTCAGTCGGTGCACCCTTACCGGTTACCAGATGTTTCTCTAGAGGACTGAATTCAGATGACGGCATTTGAGTTAAGGTTGAACATGGTCCAGAACGAAAAGCGAAAGTAGCATGCCCCTGCCTTGCCAATCAAGCTCGCTAGAATGAATGCCTTAACGGTCGGGATCGCACCAAGCATGCAAGCTTTCGTGAGCAAGAGTTAATGCGCATCGCGCGGGTCGAATTCGTTCATGACACTTCGCCTCAAGCCCGGAACCTGTAGTTCGTTTTGCAAGATGCCACTCGGCCACACCACGTGTACCACATCCGCTTCGGCCAGAGATCCAAGCCCTGCGAGAATCTCGGGCGGCCCCTGTCCCAGGTAGCCTGAAGCGCCCGGAACTTCCCACGTTTGTCGTTGCCCGCCCGCGAAAATGTCGACGCCAACTCCATTCCCGTTCTTGGTGTCGGAGTCGCCCTTGAACGCAAGCTCAAGCCATCCATTCTTGTTGGCGCCCATGTTTTTCAGCAACACGGGCGGTAGATTGTTCTGCGTGATCAGAAGATCCGCCAGGCCATCACCGTTGCTATCAAATGCGATGATGCCTCGCGGATTTCGCAGCACGATTTTGTCGAGGCCTGTCTCCTGGGTAACGTCTCGAAAGCCCTTCGGCCCTTCATTGCTCAGCAGCAGAATGCGGCCTTCTTCCGCGAAAGTTTCCCCCACCGCGACCAAATCAATCCAGCCGTCGTTGTCGTAGTCGAGGGTGACGATACCCCAGCCGCGCATCCACCCCGGGTCCGGCAATGGGACACGCTGAAAAGATTTTGCCGACACGTTTCGCCAGAGGCTCAATCCGGGCGGGGCCCAATGCGTGAAGGCCAGATCCATCCAGCCATCTTTATCGAAGTCGAATGCTGCGATTCCCGCCGTAGGCCCAGGCATTTCCGTTGCCCAAGGAGAGTTCGGGCGAAAAGCCCCTTCGTGCGCATTCACCATGATGACTGGAGATTTTTCCCATCCGGACACGACAAAATCGATGGCTCGGTCCTTGTTCACATCGGTGCCCATTGCCCCAACCGAAGACGCGCTGCCAGCGAGTCCCAGTTCCTTCGTCCAATCCATAAAAGTGCCATTGCCTTTATTGCGCCAAAGAATGTTGCCCGGCGCCGGCGCATTTTGCGGAAACCTAAAAGGCTGCGCCGGGTTCTCGAGAGGAAAATCGGCGAACCTCGTAACGTAGAGATCCAAATCGCCATCGTGATCGTAATCGATGAAGGTAATCCCAAGTGCCAAGCCATCACCACGGACTCCGGCGACATCCGTTACATCTTTGAACGTCCCATTTCCTTCGTTGTGGTAAAGGATAACTCCGCCGTTCGTGCTGATGGCGAGGTCCGCTAGCCCGTCATTGTCGTAATCGCCTACGGCACATCCGGTGCCCTGGCCATGAAACTCGAGTTTGGCCGACTTGGTCTCATTGACGAATTTCCCGTCACCGTTATTTCTGAAAAGTGCGCTGTTCCCCTTGCCATCGAAATTGACGAAGAAGATATCGGGCTTCCCGTCACCGTTGTAATCCAAAATGCAGGCCCCGCTGCCGAGAAAATTCGCGAGAGGACTGGACATGGAGTTCGATTCATCCGCTTGGTCGGGGTCCTTCTTTTTCCTGTTCCCGCGCGTTACCGCGACGACAGGCTGCCCGGCGAGCCCAGCACTCGCGGTTACGTCTACAAAATGAACCGGAATCGCTGGTCCGGGAGGTTCGGGCTCCCACGGCAACTGCTGGGCGCGAGAATACTTTCCCTGTTCACCGTACGAAACGCTGATCGGCTCGCCGAGATTTTCCGACGTGATATGCCGGAACCGGTTCAGGTGTGCGAGCGCCCCGTCAGTATCGTTCGTCCTCTGCGCCACTTCCGCAAGGCCAAGCTCCGCCGAAGCGTGAAAAGGATTGAGTTTCACGGCTTTTAAGTACGCGGCGTTCGCCTTCGCATATTGCTGGTCATCAGAGTAAAGCGCGCCAAGAAAATATTGCGTGTCGGCGTCATCGGGATCGAGTGACGCTGCTTTCTCAAAGTCTTTAAGTGCGGCATTCGTCTGTCCAACCGTTTTTTCGAGCAATCCCAGGTTGAACCAAGAAACGGGATTTTGCGCTTCCCGCGAAGCTGATTTCTCAAGCACGCGTCGCGCGTCTTCGTACCGTTGCATATTCAGGAACGCAATTCCCATGTTCATGCAGCCGACGTCTGACTGAGGATCCATGATACACGCCGTTTGAAACTTTCCAAGCGCATCCGGAAAGCTCTGCCGCTCCATGAGCGCTCTGCCAATGTTATTTTCTCGGATGGCCTGTACGCGCGTGCTGGAAAGTGTCGGCGGCAGGGCTTCGGGGGCTTTGGGTGCCCGCGGATGCTTCCGCTGCTGTGCCGAACCGATGAGTCCGCACATCAGCACGATAACCGGTAGTACGCCTCGCGCCAGTCGTTTCATCGGAAGTTGAAGCGCAACGCCGGTCGCATTCTATCGTCTTTGTGCGGAGTTTTGCACCTTCAGAGACGAAAGCTTGATGCCCAACTCCCGTGGTGAGCCATCTTCAGACGGCGGGTGCGCCGGTGGGCACGCTGGATTTTACGAAGGCGAGTACCTCGTCCAACTTTGACATCGCCCGCGCTCCCACTTTCGTACAACACAAAGCAGCGCACGCATTCGCGAATATGCCCACGTGCTCGAGATCCCATCCTTGGAGGAGCCCGTAAGACAACCCGCCCATGAAGGCATCGCCTGCGCCGGTTGTGTCGACGACGTTCACGCGGAAAGCGGGTACTTGAACCTTCTTCTCCCGGCTCGCAATCAGGCATCCATCTTCGCCCTGGGTGATCGCCACGATCTTGGGACCAAGGTTCAGCAGTTGGTCCGCCATCCGATTGTAATCGGTGATTCCGGTCATCTCGCGAGCGGCCGCTTTGCACGGCTTTAAGACGTCCACCAATTTGAGCGCATCGCAGAGTTCGTCCTGGCGCCCGAGATTCATCTGCGCGAAAAAGCGCGGGGTCACATCCATGTCCAAAAATATGCGCACGCCCGCCTCTTTTGCCAGACGCATCGCTTCTTTAAGTGGCGCAATCGGCAACTGCGACGCCTCGGTATGAAAATGCTTTGCATTCTTGATGTGAGCAGAGAAACGGTTTCGAACATGCAGGATCGACAGCTTCCCGGTAACATTCGGGAACATGTAAATGCATCGCTCGCCCTCGGGGTTCACCGGGATCCAGGTCAGAGCTGAGCGTTCGCCTTTCACGACCTCGACGCCTGCGAGATCCATGTTGTCCTCGGCAAAAGCTTTCTGAATGATGCGTCCATTTTCATCGTCGCCAATAAGCCCCAGCCATCCCGTGCCGGTGCCAAGGCGGGCCACTTGGGTCAACATGTTGGCGGTCACACCGCCCGCATGGACTTCCATACGCGTCGCATTTATCTTTTCGCCGTAGCCGAGCAGTCGCGGCACAATCGCAAAAAAGTCGACAGCGCAGCTGCCAATTCCAACCACATCTACTTTGGGTGCCATTAAATACCCCTGTGAGATTGCTTCCTGACCCGTCTATATTACCTATTCTCCGGAAATCTGCCAGTAAGCATATCGAAAAGCCGGTGTCGCTCGTCCTTGCCGACGGTCAGCTTGTGGCGATGCCCATAGCAACGATATCGGCGCCACGCCTTTCGAGCAAAATCTTAGGCAATGGTCGTGGTGGCGGCCCTTGCAGCACGGACCCGTCTGCCGCTGAAAACGAGCCGCCGTGGCACGGGCAATCCAATCGGTTCGCCGCGGAATTATAGAAAACCGGGCAAGACGCGTGGGTGCAAAGTCGGCTGTAAGCAATGTAGGTGTCCTGCGACGGGCGTAACAGGATGCAGGGCTCGACATCGGTCGGATACGTAAAGATTTTTGACCCGCCAACCGGAATTTCTTCGGCCTGCGCCACGATGCGCGGAGGAAAGTTGCCCGAGAGTCTCGCTCGGAGAAACATGACCAATCCACCTGCGACCGCGACCAGCCCGCCGATTGTGAAAATCTTCCCGAACCGGCGGCGCGGTAGTTTCGACGCGTTCTCAGTAACGATAAATTCTCCTTTGATGATCGCTGTCGCTCTCTTACCCGAGCAGCCAGGACACAAGCCCCGTCAGCTCAGCTATCTTGTCCTATCCATCTTTTCGTAGCCCGCACACGCGAGCACCGGTAGCCGCGGGTATTTCGGGAATTGCGGATCGGTCGCCGAGCGTTCGCACAGATAGAACACCGAACCCCGAGCCGATTCTATACGGCGCGCATACTTGCAATTGCCGCACAATCCGACGGCGACATGGGATTCCTTCGATGCGCCTTCCGGAGCCACGCGCCAGCATAACGTATTCCGGAAATCGAGCGGCTGACAATCGACGCGACCAGCAGTTTGCGAACGATTCGAAACTACTCGAATCGCAATGCCTGAATCGGATCGAGTTGCGAGGCTTTCATC
>Ga0182024_10020664_pt1 | contig 12017 bp, 14 predicted proteins | sample P32metaG_FD_120480 | JGI IMG/M metagenome (GOLD analysis project Ga0182024, IMG submission 120480) | Permafrost microbial communities from Stordalen Mire, Sweden - P3-2 metaG (Illumina Assembly) | ecosystem: Environmental > Terrestrial > Soil > Wetlands > Permafrost | place: Sweden: Stordalen... | reverse complement strand
GAGAACATCCTTCATGCCGGTCACCCATGCCACCGGCTCAACCTGCAGCGGATGGATCGCAAAGAGCAATGCACCAGCCAGAGCCGCCGCATCGCGCGCCGGCGCGCCCGTCAGCAGGCGAGTCAGAATCAGCCAGACGAGAAAGCCCCCGATAAAATGAAGCAGCAGGTTGGCAGCATGAAAAACCGCTGGGCTAAGCGTGACTCCGCTGGCATCCGCGTTGGGCAAACGTGCCAGCGAGGCCAGCCCGCCCCAGGCGGTGTAGACGACGGGGATGTACATTCCCAGTTGCCGTTGCCGCCAGTATTTTGCCACCGATTCGGCTGTCGGTGGATTCAGATCCGGATTCAATGAGACATTGAGCTGATCGTCCCAATTCAAAAAACCGCCGGTGGATGCCCGCCCCAGAACGCAGGCAATAACCACCGCCAACAGCAACAGTGCCAGAGCGGCGAAGCGCAACCCGCCGGGTTTTTCGCTGGCACGAAGGAGTTTTTTCTTCGCCGAGAGCGTCCGAACCATCGGACCATTTGATCCTGCCCCTGGATTCTGTCAATCGCAGGCACCCAAGGTGGTGATCGCTGGGTCCGTGACATTTTAGGCAAAGCCAAATGAGCGAGTTTCGCGTAGGGTCCGCTCGGCGGCGCCGCAACACGCTATTGAGAGACGAGTTGACGCAGGCCGCCGTGCGGACCATCCTCGCGGGTTGCGCGAACGACACTGGCTTTGCATTCCGACAATCGATGGTCCGCAGAAGAGCCGGCAGCGCTTCCCTGGCGACCCAGGCGAGTTGGCGGCTCTTCTACGGACCCTGCTACGTCGGAGTGTGTCGAGCGACAGCCGCCGAAAGTGTCACACACCCGTGACCGCCCGCCCGTCAAACTGGCACGCGCGCGGCAACCAACAGTATGATCGAGCGCGACAATGCTGACAAAAGCCGCGCAACACGACATGCCCGGGACGCGCGAGGAGCGTACTCCCGCGATGAGGAACTGGTGGATCGCAGCGGCGCTGTTTCTGCTTACGCTGCTTTTGTACCTGCCGACCGTCCGCAACGGATTCGTCGACTTCGACGATGGGGAATACATCACCGCCAATCCGCATGTGCTGGCCGGTTTGACTGCCGCAGACTTGAATTCGAGAAATGCGTCGATCTCGATCCTGCTTCCGCCGACGCTGAATGCAGCCTCGGGAGAGTGCTGATCATGCGCGGAGACTTGCCGGATGCCGCGACGCACTATCAGCGGGCCTTGACGCTCGACCCGCAATCGGTCAAAGCTCAGAACGGCCTGGCGGAGATTCAGGCCCGGATGCAGCAGCGGCAGTAATCAGATGGATCATTGTGCAGCAGATGTCTGCCGGCCGTCGTCAAAGGAGTATGACCATGCTCGAGCGTCGCTCGGCTGCGAACGGAGTCGTCTATTACGCATCCCCCCTGCTCGAAGGCGCCGGGATTCCGCATGCGTTCAGCACGCGCCTCGGCGGGCTGAGCCCTGCTCCATTTGATTCGCTGAACCTGGGAAATCCCAGCGGCTGCGCCATCGCGGACGATTACGAACGAATCTGGGAGAACTATCGTCTCCTGGCATCCGCCTGCGGCTGCAGGACGCTGGAACTGCTGCGAGTGCATCAGGTTCACGGCGCAAACGTCCTGCGGACGACCCGCGGCGAGCACTTTGACAACGCATCCAAAGCCGATGCCATCGTCAGCGACGATCCGCACCGAATTGCCTCCGTGCGCGTCGCGGATTGCGTTCCGGTGTTGCTGGCGTTGCCCGATGGGAAAACAGTCGCCGCTGTTCATGCGGGATGGCGCGGCGTTGTTGCCGGAGTTGTCACCGCGGCTTTGAGCGAACTCCTGGGATCAAATGCCCAATCCGGCAAAACGCTGGCGGCGATCGGTCCGTGCATCGGATTCGATGCCTTTGAAGTCGGGCCGGAGGTAGTGGCGGAATTTCGCCGGCTGTTCGGCAACGATGCGCCGCTGCGGATCGCTGGTGCAGGAAAGGGATTTGTCGACCTGCGCGCCGCCGTCCGATTGCAACTGCGCCGTACAGGCGTTCCCGATCAACAGATCGACACGACGGATCGATGCACGCACCGCGATGAGAATGAGTTCTTTTCGCATCGACGTGAAAATGGCGTGACCGGCCGGATGGCGGCGATCATCCGTGCCCGAGAGTAAGCGCTGTCTCAGAGCCGACTCACCTGAGCTCGCGGCGGGCTTCTTCGCGGGTCTTGACGATAATGAAGAGCCGCTCGAGACAGCAGGTATGAAACACGTGCGACAACTGCTGCGAAAGTCCGCACAGCACCAGCCGGCCCCCCGCCGCCTTGATCTGCTGGCGAAGATTCACCATCAGCCCCAGCACCGAACTTCCCATGTAGGAGACATGCGAGAGATCGAGCACCCAGCGGTCGCCGCCGGGATCGACCAGCAGGCGCGACATTTCCGCGTTGAGCTGGTTGAATTCCTCGGTGTCAACATGGACAGGGAGCTTCAACTCGACCTCATTGATCGAGTCGCGGCTGCTGACGTGGAAGAATTGGGTCGGGATCATTGCCTCGTGGCTCCGCACAGTCGAATCGGACGATTCATGCGCATTGTAAGCAAGTCCGGCGAATTATTGTCGGAAAATTCAGGCACCGCACGAAGGCTGCCGATTACCGGACCTGCAGCGTTTCGGCATCGAAGGTAATCCCCAGCGGGCCGATCTCGACCGCCTTTCGCGTTCCCTCTTGATAAACCGCACCAGCTTCCCAGGCGTCATAACCGGCATCGGCGGCAATCTTGAGGCAGCGGCTCACATCGCCCGCCGCGACGTAGATTGCGAATCCCACGCCCATGTTGAACGTCGCGTAGGCCTCGCGCGGCTCGACCGGGCCGTGTTCAGCGATGAATCCGAACACGGCATGCGGCGGTCGCATCTGTTCGATGCGATACACAAACGGCGCATCCAGACGCATCAGCTTCCGCCAGCCATGGCCGGTCACATGGACCGCATAGTGCGGCCGGATGCGAGCCCGCTGCAACTCAGCGATGAGCTTCACATAGATGACAGAGGGATCAAGCAGCGCTTCGCCAAACGAGCGGCCATCGCTCATCGGCGTGAGATAACCCTGCGGCAGTCGATCCGCCAGAGTGCGACAGAGTGTCAACCCGTTGGTCTGCACGCCCGAACTGGCAATGAAAATGATTGCATCGCCCGCGGCGACATCGCCAACGATACGCAGGTGCTTGGGGCGAATCCGGCCGACGGCCGATCCCGCCAGCACGATCGTTTCGGGAGAAACGATGCCGCGCAAAGTCGGCGTCTCTCCGCCGCCCCACACAGCGCCGGCAGTCGTGCAAGCCTCGGCAAATCCATTGGCCAGCGCCTCGGCGCGCTGGATATCTGCGAACCATTCCGCATCTCCAACCGCCGCATGCATCGCAACGCTGATCGGGAGTGCGCCGGTCGTCGCCAGGTCATTGACGATCGTAGCGACGGTATCGATGCCAATGGCCTTGTACCACGTCTTGCCGGTCAATTTCGCCGTCGCGTCAGCGATGAGATTCTTGGTGCCCAGTCCTTCTTCGACGTGGGCGATGAATTCGTCCGGCGTCTCCAGAAGATAGGCGCTTTCCCCGCGGATGCCCGCCGGCTCGGAGAGTCCATGCGCCGCCAGCACCGATGCGGTCGGCGCTGCCGCCCGCTGGCAGGCCCGCTTGAAGGCATCCAGGCGCTCGTAATTGACGCCGCTCTTCTCGTAACTCAGTCCGCTCATCGGATGGGGGTTGTAGCGGAGAAAGAGGCGGGCTTCAATTCTTGTGGCACAGTCCCGGCGCGCCGGGACTGTGATTCCCAAGCCACATCCGAGGGCCGCTGTGCCAGGTGGGTGAGCCCCCAACTCGAAGCCAATCCGCGTGAACTACCGGAACGATCCCCTGTGTCGATGAGCGATCGCCGCGATGTCATCCCGCCTTTTGCATGACCAATCGAAGGCCTTGGGCAACCATCTGCGACCGCTTGAGCTTGTGACGTTTGGCGAACGAATCGGCTTCTTTCAGCAACCCGCGCTCGATGCTGACGGGAACGATCTTGGTGCCCTTGTCCACCATGGGACGGCCCGACTTGCGTTTGATACGTGCCCATTGTGACCGCTGCGCCGGCGTAAGCGGACGCCAATCAGTGGAATCGGTTCCGTCTTCATACTGAGCAACCTCGGCGTCCTTCTCCTCGTCGGAAAGAGCGATGAGTCTTTCGATTGGTGACTTGGCTTTTTGCTTTTTCATGATCGCTCGGAATGGCGATGTTGAATCTCATCCTTCATCCCGTCGATGGTTATGCCGCGCTTTACATAGCGTTCCAGTTCGGCGAGACCCTCCAGCAAATCAGTGGTCGCCCGATTACGCTTCCGGGGCTTCGGGGTCTTCTTCAACTTCTTCGATCCGGTCTTCATGGAATGATAGGAGCATACCGTGTATGCAATAAAAATGCGGACGCGCTTCAACAATCCGCAGTTATGTTCCGCGAAGATCGTTTGTGGCCGGAATTCGTCTGGTCCCTTCTCCCGGTACTCTGGGAGAAGGTTAGGATGAGGGTGATTTCGAGCACCAACGGCGCGCGAAGTTCCAAATCACCCTCACCCCAGCCCTCTCCCGGGGTACCGGGAGAGGGAGACAGTATCCCGCGCGCGATTGTCCCGAGTTACGTTCCCAACCGGATGCGATTGCCCCACCCGCGCGGTATCCTGCTTCTTCATGAATGCCAGCTTTGTGGTGCTTCTGAGTTTTCTCGTGGGCGGAGGCAGCGGCGATCTGCTCGACTACGTCCAATCCCAGGGCTACTGGGATGCGCACGGCGTCAAAATCACCGTCGATTCGATGACCCACGAGGCGACGCCGCCAGAAGCGCAGGATATCTCCAAACTCATCGCCGACCTGGGCGCCGCCGATCCGCAGACGCGGGATGCGGCTTCGGAGAAGATTTTGAAGGTGGGCGTTGGCGCGTTGCCTTCGCTGCAGGATGCGGCCCGCGGAACCGATCCCGAGGTCGCCGAGCGATCTGAATTTCTGATCCGCCAACTTCGACCCGTTGTCACGCAAGGTGCGGTGCGAAGGCTTCTGGCGCTGCGGGCGCTGGGAGAACTGAAGGATCCCAGGGCGATTCCCTTCCTGCAAACCCAGCTTGCCTCGCAGGAGATGTTCGTCGGGGATTATGCCCGCGCCGCCATCGGCCGGATCAACAATCAGCCCATTGTCCGCACGGTGTCCGAAAAGGCGATCAACGAAGTCTGGATGCTGCCGTCAAATTGCCGGGCGGTGGCGCAGGTGATTCCCCGGCAGACCGGCCCGGTCAAGATGACGGAGGCTGCGGCTCATTTTCATCCCATCAATGGACAGGACGGAGCGACGGTGTTGGCGAATGTCAGCCGCGTTGCGCTGAGCGTGGCTGAATCATTGGGCGACATGCGTCTGGACTCGTTAAACGTCGGCCTCTCAGAACGTATCGACAGCAACCATGGGTGCGTCACAGTGATCGCCAGCGGCCAGTTCGATGCCGCCAGCGCCATTCGCGCCGTTCGCGGGCATAACGCGGCGATGCGGACCGTCGATGGAATCGATATTTTCGAACTCGGTCAAGAGGGAGCGATCTTCTTCCCCTCGGATCGTGAACTGGTTCTGATGATCGCCCCCGCGGGACAGGAGCTCCCGCTCAAGGAGATGATCGACGCGATCAAGACCCGCGGTCAGCCACTGAAAACGTCGCCGGAAATGGCGGCACTGGTCCAGCAGATGCTCATCGTGCCTCCCAAGACCCCGCACGCGCTCTGGATGGCGGCCAAAGTCACGGATGCGTATCGACAGGTTCCGGAATTGTCTGGATTCAGCGCGCTCACACTGGTCGGCGACGAAACGAACGACGCCTTGAGTTATGCGATCCGCGGAGAGTGCGCCGATGAACAGGCCGCCGCGGCAACCAGCGCGCAACTGGACCAGTTCCTCGCCGCTGCCGTCGCTCAGGTGAAAGGCGCTCAAAACATGCGTCCCGAGAGCCAGGCGGCATTAGACTTTCTCGGCAGCGTCAAATTCCAGAGCAAGGGCGCCGCCGTCACAGGAACCGCGCAACTGTCGGAAACCCCCGATGCGGTTCTGATGCGATGGATGATCGTCGGCAAAAACGGGTTTCCATTTTGATCTCCCGCTACACAACACCCCTGCGCCCACTTAGAATCCGGCGATGATTCAGCTTGCGTTCTCCTCCAACGCCTATAAAAAGAACACGCTGACCGAGGCGGTCGATTCCATCGCCGCCATCGGTTATCGCGGCGTCGAGGTCATGGCGGACGTTCCCCACGCGCTGCCGGCGAAAATGGATGCCGCCGGCCGGAGGAGCGTTCAGGAACATATCGCCGCCAAGGGCATGCGCGCCAGCAACGTGAATGCGTTCACCCTTTTCGCCTGCGGCGACACCTATCACCCAACCTGGATCGAGGAGGATGCCGCACTGCGGGAAAAACGCATCGAGCATACGCGCGGAGCGATTGAACTGGCGGCGGCCGTCGGCGCCGCCACGGTGAGCCTGCAGCCGGGCGGGCCGCTGATCGGCACGACTCTTTCCCGTGATTTGGCAGGCGAGCGATTTGCCGAGGGACTGGCCAATGTCTTACCCGAGGCGCGCCGTTGCAACATCGTGCTGGCGGTCGAGCCGGAGCCCGGTCTTTTCATCCAAACCGCCGGCGAATACCTCGAATTCAAGAATCGCTTCTTCAAAAACGAGCCGCTGGTGAAGATGAATTGCGACATCGGGCATCTCTTCTGCGTGGGAGACGATCCTGCGGCCGTGATTCGCGCGTTGCCGGAACACGTGGCCCACGTTCACGTGGAAGACATTGGCAAAAACCGCGTGCATCAACATCTGACGCCCGGAAGAGGCGTGATCGATTTCCGAGGCGTTTTTGCAGCACTGGAAGATGTCGGCTATACGGGATGGACAACGGTGGAGCTGTACCCTTACGAAACGACGGCGGCCGGCGTGGCCCAGCGCGCTTTTGAACATCTTCGCCCCATCATCGGATTGTGATCTCACGGGAAGACCATGGATTTTTTCTCCTATCGAAACGGTGAACTGTATTGCGAGGACGTGCCAGCGGAGCGCATCGCCCGGGAAGTTGGAACGCCCGCGTACGTCTATTCCTCGCAAACTTTTCTCCACCACTACCGGCAGATTTCCAGCGCATTTGCCCCGGTGAATGCGACCGTCTGCTACTCGATCAAGAGCTGCGGCAACCTCAACATCTGCAAGCTGCTCGCCAAGGAGGGATGCGGCTTCGACGTCACCAGCGGCGGCGAATTGTTCCGCGCACTTCAGGCCGGCGGAGATCCGAAAAAAATCATCTACGCCGGCGTCGGGAAGACCGATGCCGAGATTCGGGAAGCCCTTGATGCGGGAATCGCCGCGTTCAACATCGAAAGCGAAGCGGAGATTGAGAACATCGATCGCGTCGCCGGCCTCGCCGGCAGATCGGCGGTCGGCGCCCTGCGGATCAACCCCGATGTCGATCCAAAAACGCACCGATACACGACGACCGGAAAAAAGGAAACCAAGTTCGGCGTCGACATCGAACGGGCCGAGCGCGTCTTTGAACAATACCGCGCGCTGAAGAATCTGCGCATCGCCGGCGTACACATTCACATCGGCTCTCCGGTCTACGAGATTCAGCCGTATGTCGATGCGGTGCAAAAAGTCACGGCGCTGATCGAGCGGCTGAACGAACGCGGGCACAAGATCGAATGGCTGGACCTGGGCGGCGGGTTTGCCGTCAATTATGAGCGTCCGGAACAGGCGCTCCCGATCACCGAGCATGCCAAGGCGCTCCTGCCGCTGCTTGCCGGAAAACCGTATCGCATCGCGCTGGAGCCCGGCCGCTACATCGCCGGGAATGCGGGCATCATGCTGACCCGCGTGTTGTATCGTAAATCCAGCGGAGAAAAGCAGTTCGTGATCGTTGACGCGGCGATGAACGACCTGATCCGCCCGATGCTCTACGAAGCGTATCACTTCATCTGGCCGGCAAAGCCCGATGCGGAGAACGTGCCGCCGCACCGCAGCAAGGATCTGGCCCCGCGAAACGGCGAGATTGTCGACATCGTCGGCCCGATCTGCGAGAGCGGCGATTTCCTGGCAAAAAACCGCCCGCTCCCCGCCACCAAACGAGGCGATCTGCTCTCGGTCTTCACGGCCGGCGCGTATGGCTTTGCCATGAGCAGCAATTACAACAACCGCCCGCGCGCGCCCGAGGTGCTGGTGGAGGGAAATTCCTACCGAATCATCCGCCGGCGGGAAACCTACGAGGATCTCGTCGCCGCCGAGCGATGAGCGTGGCGCTTTGGCTCCCTCTCCCGGTACTCTGGGAGAGGGCAGGGGTGAGGGTGATTTGGAATTTTGTGGCACAGCCGCTCTCGGCTGTGGCTTTGCGTCGGATCACAGCCGAAGGCGGCTGTGCCACAACTACTCGAAATCCCCCTCATCCTAACCTTCTCCCCGAGTATGGGTGGAAGGGTCCAGACCAATCCTTGCGAGTTCGCCGCCCCAACGACGATAATCGCAACGATATGATATGGTTCGCCACCCTCCCATCGCGTGCAGTTCTTCTTTTCGTCTGCGCATTGACCGGCTTCCTTCTCGCGTCCATCGCCTCTGCGCAAATACGCGCCTTCCCCGGCGCGGAAGGATTCGCCGCCAACGCCACGGGCGGTCGCGGCGGAACGGTCTGTCACGTCACCAATCTCAATGATTCCGGCCCGGGGTCTTTCCGCGATGCGGTCTCCCATGACAATCGATTCGTGGTGTTCGACGTTGGCGGCTACATCCCCCTTCGCTCGGCGCTGAGCATCCACAGCAACATTACCATCGCCGGACAGACGGCCCCCGGGGAAGGGATCGCCACGCGCAACTACGAGGTTTCCTTCTCCGGCTCGCACAATGTGATCTGCCGATACATCCGTTTCCGCCAAGGCGTGACGGCCGGACAGGAACACAAAAGCGCCGTCGGGATGCACGACGCGCAGGACGTTATCCTCGATCACGTTTCCATCGAGTGGGGTCGGTGGGACAACCTGGACATGACCGGAAGCAAAGACATCACCATCCAGTACACGATTATCGGCGAGGGAGTCTCCCCGCAACGGTTCGGCTGCTTGTGCGAAAGCGACGGAGTCACCTTCAGCCACGACCTATGGATCAACAATCACAGCCGCAACCCCAAGGCCAAGGGAAAGATTCAGTTCGTCAACAATGTCGTCTACAACTGGGAACTGGATGCCTTCATCGAGGGAGCCTCCAAGGGAGACAACTGGGACGATGTGATCGGCAACTATTTCATTAAGGGCCCCTCAACCGGAAATCACGGCCCCTTCGCCCGCGGGAACGAGCATTCCCATGTCTACGCGGCGGGAAATATGTATGCGGAGCAGCGCACTGGAATGCTCGACGGCAAGGAGACGAGCGTTGCCGAGTTGGGCGAGATCACCGCCCTGACGGCTCCCTTTGCTGAAGCAAAAGTTGCGATCGATCCTGCCGACAAAGCCTATGAGAAGATCGTTGCGGGCGTTGGCTGCTCCCTGCATCGCGACAGCGTCGACACGCGGCTGATCGCCGAACTCACGTCGCTTGGGAAACTGGGGAAGATCATCAAGGATCCGAATGAGGTCGGAGGCTTCGGAGCGATCAAGGGGGCAGCCACCCCTCTCGATTCAGATGGCGATGGGATTCCAGATGCGTGGGAAACCGCACATCAACTCGACCCGCACGATGCCAAGGACGCCAGCCGCGTCAACGCCGACGGGTATTCGATGCTCGAGGTGTATGTGAACAGCCTGGCGAACTGAATCACCCTGCGCCAGAGACGCTCATTCAGGCGAAGCACTCGCGTCGGGCGCCTTGATCGCTTCACGCAGCAGTTCCGCCACGCGCGGCGAGCGCAGCTCTCGCTTGCCAAACGCCCCCACTGCACCCGCCGCAATCGCGGCTTGCTGCGCTTCGGGATAATTGCTGACCAGCATGGTCTTCACGTCTGGATGGCGCGTGCGAAGGTCTTCGATCAGCGCGACGCCTTCCGTCTGCTCGAATCCGTAATCCAACAACCGGTTGACAAGCACAAGATGGACACCGTCGCGGATGGCCTGCTCCAACTCAGCGGCATCCTCCACAGTGCCAACTTTTGCGCCCGGCAATGCCGCGGAGACCGTCAGCCGCAGGTAGCTGCTGTCCGGCCCGCAATGACCCGCTAATACAACTCGTTGAGACATCACCATACATCCTTGTCAAAGTGAATCCGAATCCCCGTCCGCACTTTCATCACCAGCCGCCTCACGGGTCGCCGGCTTTTCCTTGTCCGAGCGGCGGAAGATCGCCAGTACGCGGTCGATTCCCACGACAAACATCCGGTTGTCATGTTCAAGCTCGACCGGAATCGCCTCGCGCGGATCGAAGAGAACCTTGTCGTATTGCCGGATCGTCTCATCCTCGTCGTTTTCAATCGCCTTGCTGATGGCGATCACGCGCCCGGTGATGACCGGGATTTCGTGACTGTCGGGCAGCACGATGCCGCTTCGCGTCTGCCGCTTGTTGTCATCCTTGCGAATGACCACCCGTTTGCCGGTCGGCTCGATCACGTCATATTCGGATCGACGCGTGGAAGGTTGTTTTGACATCACGGTGGATTTTAGGGCGGCTGCGGCAAATTGACTACAGACCCTTGTTATCGGCTATCCCACCGGCGTTTCCCCCGGTGGAATCTCCGGTTCCGGCTCCGGTTCCACGAGGTCCTGGGCCAGCCGCCCGAGGAAAAACTGAATCTGCTCGCTGGCGATGGCCGTGGGAATCGCATCCCGCAGGTCATATTGGTGGGAATGATCCTCGGCCGAATCATCGCCTCGCTTTTCCCCTTCGGTGATGATGTGATGCTCGAAGGTCACGCAATCCTCGTGACTCTGCATGATCACCAGCTCGCCCCACCGCCAGGCCAGATGCACCCGCAGCGAAAGCTGGTTCCCCCATGTGGAGACGCGGTGAACGATATTGGCCTTGGCGAGAACCTGCACCAGGTTGTCGATCGCGGGGAAGACCGCCGTATTGAGAAACTCCGCGTAATTGCGGTTGTAATCCTGCTGCCGCGCCATCGCCTCGCGCTCGGCGGAGAGTTTTTCGTTGGGAACCTCCCGGAAAGGTTGCACCCGGGCCAGCCACCATTTGGTAAATGCCTTATCGAGCATTCAGGCATGATAGCGTAGAAGTCAGCAAAAAGCCCCGGACGCGGGGAAGACGTCCGGGGCACAGGGAAGGGTAGGATTCGTAAACGCCGGTCGATCGCACGTGGACGGCCGGCGTCGTGTGATCTGCCTCAGTGCAAAAAATACATGATCCCGCACACCGCCAGATACCCGAGCACTGCGATAGTCCCGATCACATTGACAGATGCGGGCGTCTGCATGTCCCTGACACACCTTTCCTGTTGCACCTTCCCACCGGAAGACTAGATGCCCTGAATATGAAAAGGTTAGGCGCGATCGGGAGACGCGCTGGGTTATAAAGCGATGGGATCGTTGTAACCGGGCTCTTCCATGCCGCCTTGGGCCTCCAAGGGAGACGATGAAGAATCCTGCGGCTGGAAGCCGCAGCCACCTTGGGCATGATACAAGAGTGGCAGCGGCATCTTGCCGCTGTTCTCCTGCTCAAGTTATTCTCCGAGCAGTAGCGGCGAAGGCACACTTTCCCGGCAAGCACTTCCGCCGAAAAGGCAGTTCAGGGCTGGGTAGTCGGCGGGGCCGATGGGGGTTGGGCGGCGGGGAGATCAGCGGGACGAACCACGATCACTACATTCAGCAGCGCGGCGTCCACCGCCGCAGGTTGTGTGGCGGGAGCCAGGGCTTCTGCCTCGTTCTTCCGATCAGCAGCAAGTTTATCAACGGCCGCGGAAGGCGACGCCGGCGCGGGCGCGCCTTGAGAGAATGATTCCGCGACTACACCCAG
>Ga0182024_10020663_pt1 | contig 12017 bp, 4 predicted proteins | sample P32metaG_FD_120480 | JGI IMG/M metagenome (GOLD analysis project Ga0182024, IMG submission 120480) | Permafrost microbial communities from Stordalen Mire, Sweden - P3-2 metaG (Illumina Assembly) | ecosystem: Environmental > Terrestrial > Soil > Wetlands > Permafrost | place: Sweden: Stordalen... | reverse complement strand
CGCGAGTACGGCGCGGCGTGGAATCTCGCAGGCCGGTTTGCTAACCACCAGCGACGGCGCGGTAGCAGGGTTGCTGAATTCGGGCGGAGAAACCTACGCTGTCCTCCGGAATGGCGTGCTGCGCAACACGAGCGGACGCTGGGAGACAGAAATCTCCGCGCCACCTGCTGCGCTGACCGACGGGAATATCTCGGCGCTGGCATTTGCCGACGATGGGCGGCTTTGGGTTGGGTACTTCGACCACGGAGTGGATGTGCTCGGCTCCGATGTGCTGGGCGGAACTGCGTCGACGGCCGGTATCTCCGCTGGGCGGCAAGGCACGCAGCATGTAGAGGACGATGCGGTTTTCTGCGTCAATCGCTTGATGGTCGATCCGAGGCGGAAGACCATGGTTGCGGCGACGGCGAACGGGCTGGCGCTGTTCGACGCGGAGGGCAGGGAACGCCAGGTGCTTACGCGGCGGGACGGCCTGATTGCCGACCATGTGACCGACGTGGTAGCGACGCGGCGGGGAATGGCGCTGGCGACGCCGGCCGGGTTGACGTTTGTGGATGCGGACGGCACGCAGAGCTTGTACGGCTTTGAAGGCCTGGTGAACAACCACGTCTACGCGCTCGGGGTGCAGGCGGACGGCGACGAGATGCTGGCCGGGACGCTGGGCGGTGTTTCGGTGCTGGCTTCCGAGACGGTGGAGCGGAATCTGACGGTCGCGAACTCAGGCTTGCGACATAACTGGGTGACCGCGATCGTGCCGATGCCGGACGGTGGATGGATGATTGGGACCTACGGTGCGGGCGTAATGCGGCTGGAGAAGGATGGTGACTTCACACCGATGGAAGGCGCGACTCGCGAGATGGTGGTCAACCCGAACGCGATGCTGGCGACTGTGGGGCACGTGTTTGCCGGAACGCTGGGGCAGGGATTGTGGGTGTACACGCGGGCGACCGGGCGATGGAGGAAGATGACCGCGGGGCTCCCGTCGGAGAACGTGACCGCAATGGCGGAGCGTGGCGGCGAGATCTATGTGGGAACGGAGAACGGGTTGGTGCGAATCGCAGAGCGCGCGCTGGACGAGGACGGTGCGCGATGAGACTGCTCGGCGCGAGGATCGTGGTTGCGGCACTGATGATGCTGCTTGCGCCGCGTGCGTGGGCGGATACGGGTGTCCTGATTCCGGGTGATAAGGAAACCCCGGACGCGGCCATCCTGTCGCTGGAGGAGATGACGGTTGAGGTGAAGATCGACGATGGCGATGCGCGGGTGCGGATCACGCAGATCTTTGCGAATCATACGAACCGGGTGCAAGAAGGCATGTACACGTTTGCGCTGCCGAGCGGGACGACGGTTTCGGACTTTGCCGTGTGGGACGGGCCGGTGCGGATTCCGGCGGTGATCCTGGAGCGGAGGCGGGCGCAGGAGGTTTACGAGCAGGCGAAGATGCAGGCGATCGATCCAGGTCTGCTGCAGATGGGCGAGCGCGACGAGGAGGCGAGCCGGACGGCGGTCTTTTCGGCGAAGATCGTGCCGATTCCAGCGTATGGCACGAAGCGGCTGGAGATTGAGTACCACCAGCGGCTGACGGTGACGGACTTCAAGCAGATGTTTGTGCTGCCGCTGAAGCCGGATGCGTACCAGGAGCAGAAAGCGCGGCGTTTCGCGGTGCGATTCGAACTGCATTCCAGCCATGATCTGCAGGGGTTTCAGGCGGCTCGAAGGTGTTTCCGCTGAAGCTGAGCCAGAGCGACGCGCATACCGTGGTGGGGAGTTTCCAGGGCTCGGACGTTTCGTTGAGCGAGGACCTGACGGCGGCGTGGGCGCTGGGGCAGACGGCAGCAGACAAGCTTGCAGTGGCGACGTATCGCAATCCGGTGGCCGCGCAGCCGCAGGCGGACGAGCGAGTGCCGGTAAAAGCAGTCGGGCCGCAGCCAGGATTCTTCGAGGCGTCGGTGCTGATCGGGGATGGTAAGGGCGACGCGGCTGCGGCAGCGGATACGGGGCCGCCGCGCATGATCGCGGTGCTGTTCGATAACTCATTGTCGATGCAGTGGGAGAAGTTGGAGCGTAGCTACGCGGCACTGGAAGGGTTGCTGCGCAAGTTGCGACCGGCGGACAGGTTCAACGTAGTGCTGTTCAATCAGGATGTTTCCTCCTGGAAGCCGCAGCCAGTGACGGCGACTGCTGAGAATGTCCAATTAGCGCTGGACTTTGTGCGCGCGAGCAAGTTACGCGGAGGAACCGATCTGGGCAAGGCGCTGGAAACGGGGCTGGCGCAGGCGGAGATGGCGCCTCACGGCGCTGGAGCGGATGACGTGCCGATCCTGGTGCTGTTGACGGATGGCGGCGCGGATCGCGGTGAGAGTGTTCTAACTCGAAAAATTGCGGCGAAGTACGGCACTGAGTGGAAGGCGGCTGCGCATCGGCCGAAGACGGACGTGTTCGCGGTGGGAGACGATGCGAACCTGCCGCTGCTGAAGCTGCTGGCAAAGAACGATGGGGTGCTGGAGTCGGTGCTGTCGACCGAGCCAGTGGACTTTAAACTGGCGAGTTTCCTGAGCAAAATTACGCGCAGCCCGGTGTCGGGGCTGGGACTGGCGTCACCGAAAGAGACGCGGATGGTCTATCCGATGGACGACGCGGTGTATACCGGGTCGGTGGCGCAGTGGGTGGGACAGTATCCGGCGCCGGTGAAGGTTGCGAACTATGCAGTGCATGGTGTGCGCGACGGCGGAGGAGTGCTGGATGCTAAGACGGCGGTGGCGTTGCCGGCGACGGCGCTGGAGCATGAGGGGCTGCCGCGTCTTTGGGCGCAGGCGCGCGTGAATGTGCTGCTGGAGCAGATTGCGCGCGATGGAGAAACCAACGCGGCGATCGACGAGATCATCCGGCTCTCGCGGCAGTATAAGTTTGTGACGCCGTACACGTCGTTCCTCGCGGTACCGAGGGCGTTGCTGCGGCCGCGGGTGATTCGGCCGGGCGACCCGGTGCTGCGCGTGCGGACGGATCCAGCGATCGTGTCGGTGATTGCGCTGTTTCCATTTGGACTGACCAAGCCGCTGCGGCATCTGGCGAGCGAGGATACGCTGGGCGACAACGGCGGACGGCTGTGGGAGACGCGATTCCTGGCGCCCACGGACATGAAGGACGGCACGTACTCAGTGCGGCTGATTCTGCGCGATTCGGCGGGGAATACGTACAAGGAGGCGAAGACATTTGTGATTGCGAGCACGCCTCCGACGGTGAAGATAATGCTGAATGGGCAGGAGTTCCATCGCGGCGAGGCGGTGCTGGTGCGGGCGTCTGCATCGGCGAGCACGCGGACGTTGACGGCACGGTTGGAAGGGGCGGCTCCGGTTGGGTTGCGCTGGAACCAGGCGATGGGAGCGAACACGGGGCAGATTGTGGTTCCGGCGTCGCTGCCGATTGGGCGGTACACGCTGACGGTTACAGCGGAGGATATCGCGCATAATCTTGGCAGCCAGGAGGTGCAGGTCGATGTCATTCCTTAGGGCGGAGTGGCGGCGGACTGGCTGGGATATGCGGCTTGGGCTGCTTGCGGGTGCGTCTGTTTTGGGACTGGTGTGTGTGGCGCGAGCGGAGTTGCCGGAGTGGATGCAGCATGTGGTTGGCGAATCCACGATCGAGGCGGCGCTATTCCGGGTGATGGAAATTCCTGGGGCGCAGGCAATGTATCCGCGCCCGCCAAAGCAGGCGGAGGGCGAGCTTGGAGGACTGATCGCAAAGACGCCTGATGAACCTCAGCTCTACTCGCTGCGCGCAATGGAGGCAGAGCAGGCGCTCAACTTCGCCGCCGCTGAGACGGACTGGAAGACGTTTGCTGCGAAGTCGAAGGATAGAGTTGCCGGGATGTTGGAGCTGGCGGACTTTTATCATCGGCGGCTGCGGCCCGCGGATGAGGCGGCGACGCTGATGGTGGTCGCAAAGGCTTTGGGCGGGGGTGATCCGTACCATAGTCTGGACAGTGAGAGATCGTGGCAGGCGTTTGAGCGGCTGCTCGCGTTGGCGGCAGACCAGGCGCTGCCGGATGCGACTGTTGAGGCGACCTACGTTGCGTGGATTGGGCGCTATCCGAATCAGCCGGTGGTTTATGCGCGATACCTGCATTGGCTGTTAGGCAAGAAGAGATTTGCCGATGCGACGGCGCTAAATGCACGGTACCGGGCGGTGTTTCCGCAGGATACGGTTTTTCCGGTGAAGGCCGCGGCACTAGTGGAGTTGGACCGCGGCGACGGTGATGCGGCCTCGGTGGAGAAGGCGCTGGCAATCTACGACGCGGCATTTCAACCGCTGTGGCCGGCTGAGTTGGTGCAGAGCTTCTATTCGCTGCTGGGAGAGACGCACCAGCAGCGGCGCTTTCTGGCGGACGCGCGGGATAGGCTGGCACGGAATCCGGACGATCTGAACGCGCTGGCGCGAATTTTCTATTACTACCAGCAGGAAGGGCGGCTGGACTCGGCGGTGCAGGAAGTTGCGGCGTTCCGGCTGAGCAAGGATGCGCGCAAGGCGACGTGGTCGACCGAGGATCTGTATACGCTGGCGACGATGATGGACGGCGCTGGCGCCTATGCGGAGGAGGCGCGCTACGACTACGCGCTGTATCACGCCAATGGCGGGATGCTGCAGGGTGGGCGCACGCCGCAGGAGGTTGGGCTGACGGGAATGATCGCGTTGCTGCTGCGGGCTCCGGAGCAGCCGATTGCGCTGGGCCAGGGCAATCTGAGCATGTATCGCGATATCGCGACGCTGGATCAGGGGCCCGGGTATTGGAACGGAATTCTTTCGCTGTGGTTCAACTCGGACGATCCCGCGCAGCAGTTCAGCCAGGAAGAGCAGAAGGCGGAGCCGTACTTCCATCGTAAGAAGGCGGCGGAGTTGCTGGCGCTGCTCGATCGAACGATTCCGGGCGCGGTGGAACGGCCGATGCTGCACGCGCAGTTGATCGATGTCTATGCCGACTACGGGCAGACGGCGGAAGTGATCGCCGCCGGACAGGAATTCTTGAAGGACTTTCCGGCTGCGGCGGAGCGAGTGCAGGTTGCGAACACGATGGCCGATGCGTATGCGCGGCTGCAAGACACGAAGAGCGAATTCGCGCTGTATGAAAGCATGCTGGCGGAGTTGAGCGTGAAGGCGGGAAACATGCCGCTGACTGCTGCTGCGGCCGGGGTGACATCCACTGTGCAGGTTGCGGCGCCACGCCCGGGGAGGGACGCCGATGCCGAGGCAGACTCCGATCGGCAGTCCGGAGATCAAACCGACGACAGCGCGCAGGTGAAGAAGGCGAAGAACAGCCGGGCGTTCGACATTGCTACGACGGCGCCTCTGCAGATGCAGATGAACGAAGCGGCGGCAGAGTACTCGGAGATGCTGAACCGGTACCTGGGACGTCTGACATCGCTGAACCAGTTGCCGCAGGCGTTGGCGTTGCTGCGTCGCGAACTCGACAGGAGTCCTGGCGATCCGCTGCTGTACGAGCGACTGGCGGATTTTCTGGGACAGAACAACCTCTCCGCGCAGGAAGAGGATGTGTACCGGCAGGCGATGCTCAGGTTTAGCGACACGGGCTGGTATGACAAACTGGCTCGGCTATATCTGCGGGAGGAACGGCGTGAGGCATTTGCTGACCTGACGCGGAAGGTGACCGACACATTCGATGGGACGGATCTGGACCAATACTTCGCGCTGGTTCGAGGGGGCGGCCAGCCGCCTGGTCCGGCGATGTACCTGGAACTGAATCTTTACGCGCAGAAGCGTTTCCCGCATGACGCGGTTTTCGTCCAGAACCTGCTACACGCCTACCAGGCGCACGGAACTGCCGATCCGGCTGCGTGGGAGGCATTGCTGCGGCGCCACTGGTGGGAGTCGGACCAGCTTCGCACGGAGTTCTTCGACTACCTGAGCAGGACCGGGAAGCTTGACGCGGAGCTGACGCAGTTGCGGCAGATCGTGACGAAGAATGGTGCGTCGAATGATTCTGCGGCCGCGCGAGAGTTGGTGGAGATCGATCTGTGGGGATCGCACTTTGAGCAGAGTGCGCCGCTGCTGGGCACATTGGCCAGAGCATATCCGTCGGACAGCGCCATTGGCGGCCAGGCGGTGAGCGTATTCCGCTCGCTTGCATACTACGACGCGAGCCAGACGGCGAAGGCGGTCGCGGTGGAGAAGAACCTGGCTGCAGCGGATCCGTACAACACCGAGGCCTTGGCGACGCTCGGCGACCTCTATGCGGAGCAGAAGGCTGGCGGGCGAGTGGACCTGGCTTCGGCTGCTCCGTTCTGGCGAAGGATTCCTGGAGTGCATCCGGGTTCGCCGGACGGATACCTGGAAGCAGCCACGATCTTCTGGGACTACTTTGAATTTGATGGTGCTCTGCGCGAGGTGCGGGAGGCGCGAACGAGATTCGGTAAGCCGGCGCTCTACGGGTACGAGGCAGGAGCGATTGCGGAGGGCAAGCGCGATCCAGCCGGCGCGGTGGCGGAGTATGCGGCTGCAGCTTTGGGTGGCCCGGGCACGGATGGCGAAGATCCGGCACGACAGCGGCTGTTGATCCTGGCGCGGCGGACCGCCTACCGGACATTGGCGGATGAGACGACGGCGCGGGAAGTGGCGCGGGATCCGGGCTCTGCAGCTGCGCTGGGGTTGCGGGCCGATGTCCTCACGGCGCTCGGCCGAACCACCGAGATTGCGCCGCTGCTGACTGCGGCGATCGGACGCGCGCAGAGCGTGGATGAAGCGGTGGAGATCGCGGACCTCGCACAGCAGCATCAACTGGCGCCGCTCTACGAGCAGGCTCTGGCGCGCGAGGCTTCTTTGGCCACCGATCCGGTGCAAAAGATGGAGCTCTTGTATACCGAAGCGCGTTCGCTGGAGGGGCGTGGCAATGTGGCTGCGGCGGCCGGCGTGATCGAAGCGGTGTATCGCGAGAATCCAAAGATCCTCGGAGTGGTGCGAGCTACGGCGGACTTCTACGGGCGGAACGCGAGGCGCGCGGATGCGATTGCGGTGCTCATGGCAGCGGCAAAAGCGTCACAGCCGGGCCTGGCGCAGGAGTTCACGCTCGAGGCAGCGAACAAGGAGAACGAATCCGGAGACACGACGCGAGGTCGAGAACTGGCGATGGGTCTCCTGGCGCAATCGCCATTTGATGCGAGGTATGTCGCTGCGGCCGCGGAGAGTTACGCGCGGACCGGCGACAACGCGGGGCTGAAGCAGTTTTATCTTGACCGTCTGGATCTGGTGAGAACCGCTGCCGGTCTTTCGCCGGACGCACGCAAGCAGGATACCGTGCTGTTGAGGCGTGGGCTGATTCCGGCCTTGACGCGGCTGAAAGACGCGAATGGCGCGGTGGACCAGTACATCGCAATCATCAGCGCGTATCCGGAAGATTCGGGGACGGCGCAGGAGGCAGCGCTTTATGCGTTGGCCAACGGACGGCAGGAACAGCTTCTCGGCTTCTTGCGCAAGACGGTGCATGACTCGCCGCAGGACTCGCGGTTTGAGATTCTGCTGGCAGAGACGGAGACGACGTTCACGGACCTGCCTGCTGCGATAGCGGCGTACTCGCAGGCGATCGCGGTTCGTAAAGATAGGACAGACCTATATACGGCGCGAGCCGAACTCGAGGAGCGCCTGCGGCGTTTCGATGAGGCTTGTGCGGACTTCGAGCGGCTGTACGTGCTGTCCTACAAGGACCCTGCCTGGATGGTGAAGGAGGCGGAACTGCGGGCTCGGCAGGGGCGTTCGGCGGACGCGATTCTTGCGCTGGAAACCGCGTGGGTCACGGGACGGCCGCCGGCGGCGAAGAATGAGTTCATGGTGGCGGCGCAGTTGGAGAAGTGGAACATGCTAACGCAGGCTGGGGACTACGCGGTGCGGGGCCTGAAGTTGGCGGGAGAAGATCTTCTGCTGCCATCGAACACAGGGACGGATGCGGCGGATGCGGCGACCTATGCGCGCATCGAGGCTCGGCTCGGGCAACCGGAGAAGGCGCTGACGACGCTGCTTGCGGCGCGGAAGAGTGCTCAGGTTTTGCCCGATTCTGCGACGCCAACGGCGGACGACTTCATCAATGCAAAGCTGAGCGTGGGCGATTGGCGACGGATGGAGACAGACCGGCGGCGAGGCATCGCTGCCGCGCAATTCCAATCGGGTATGCGAGGGATCGGTACGACGATCGGGATGTACGACACGCCTGAACAGAAGCTTGCGTATGCGCAGATACTGGAGGCACATCGGCGAGCTGGAGACCTCCCTGAGGGAGATGCGATCGAGCAGGCATCGCTTGCGGGGTTGAAGGATCGCGAGGCGTCCTGGCGAAGAGAGATGTTGATGGCTACCCCGCAGGGCCAGACATTCGGCGCTGACCCGTATGCCCAGTTGCAGCGTTCACGGATGCAGTTTGCTGAACTTGGTGGGACGCTTGAGGCCTTCGCACAGACCCGGCGGCCGGGTGAGCGCTCGCGGCTTTGGCTGGAAGCGGCAAATGCGTTCCAGGATGCCGGCGATGAGGCATCGGAGATGCGCATGCTCAAGGATGTTCTCCAGGAAGACTACGCTTCGCCCGGCGTTAGCGAACGTTACCTTGCGCTGGTGCTGAAGCGAATGCCGGCGAATCTCGCGACGTTGGCGGGTGACAAGAATGAGGCGCTGGCGGATGCGGCGGCGAATCTGGCGATCGCGTCGGGCGGAGATGTGTTGGCGCAGCGAGCGCTGGACGCGCGTGGGCGTTCGATGCCGGGCGTATGGCGTCGAGCGTATACGGCGTTGGTCGGACTCTACTTCGCCGACAAATCGGCGCGGACGGACGGTGCATTCCGGGAGGCGCTGGACGATAGAACCATCGGCGAGCGGATCGTGCATCCTCCGGACACTGCGGAACAACTCGCGGGAGACACGTGGTTCTATTACGGAATGCGATACGGAGTGTATCGAACCGTGTCAGGCACGGGTGACGCGGAGGACTATTTGCCGGCGGAGTTGGAGCGGAGTCCCGCGTCTGAGGCGAGCTATTCGAACCTGGCCCGGGCGTATGCCGATGCGAATAAAACGGATGCAGCGCTGGCGGAGTATGGCCATGCGCTGGAGATTACACCGGATGACGCAGGCATTCATAACGACACAGCCGTACTGCTGTGGTCGGTGGGCCGGAGGGACGCGGCGCTGACCCAGTGGCGCGAGGCGCTGAACACACTGTATCGAGTTCAAGACCGGGCTGCCGCGCCGGAGAGCTTCTGGGGCGAGTTTGCCGCGGTGATGGCGAGCCTTGGAAGCAGGAATCTGACCGAGCAGGTGCGCCCGGACGTTGAGGCGGTTCTGCGACCCTACATGGCGCGAAACGGAGGATATCGTACAGATGAGTTGTTAGCGGATGTCTATCGCGCTTCGCCGACGCCTGCACAGGGGATTGAGTGGATTCTCTCGCTGAGCCAGGCTGCGAAGTCGCCGCTCGAGGTTGTGGATTCGGTGGCGAATGCGGCGTGGCTGCCTGAGAAGGAACGCGAACCGATCTATCTGCGCAGGATTGAGCTGGCACGCGTGGCCGCGGCACAGGCTACGCAGCCTGACGATTATGCGATCTCCCGATTGAATGAACTGGAGCAGTCGCTGGTGTTGTTCTATCTTGGCGAACACGAGGACGCGAAGGCGCGGGATGCACTGGACGCGATTCCGCAGGCGAAACGTGGAACGGCGGCGCTTGCGCAGGCGCGGTTGGTGCTGGCTGCGCACTCCGGCGAATTGAGTGCATTGCTTGCGGGATACCGCGCCGATCCCGAGACCGCTCCGGATGCGGAGGTACTGCATGGCGTCGTGCGGGTGCTGCTGAATCCTGATCAGCGGATTCAGGAGAGCCGATACGGGCAGTATGGAGGGGACGAAGACGAGAACTCAGCGGAGCAAGGAGCCGCGATGAGGGCAACGGGAACGAGTGCGAAGGTTGCGTCCGACTGGCCCAATGTGCGGGCGGTCCTCGAATATCTGTATGAGCGCGAGCAGAGATCGCACCAGGAGACAGCGACGGATTTTCTCGCACTGGCCGACGCTCGTCTTCACACCAACGATACCGATGGAGCGCTGGTGACGCTACGCCGCATGACTGCACTGGAGGGAGATGTCTACGCCAACTTCGACATGGCCGCAGCGGAACTTGAGCGCGCCGGGCAACCGGGAGCGGCGATTGAGTTCCTGGCGACCCTGGCCGGGTCGGTGCCGTGGGATGCATCGTATAGGCTGCGGTTGGCTGAGGCGCAGGTGGCCTGCGGCCAGGATGTTGCGCAGGCGCGTGGGAGCTTCGCAGCGATTGCGGCAAGCGCAGATGCTCCGTACGGCCTGAGAGTGCAGGCGGCGAGGGATATTGCCAAGGCCAAGGCCGGGGCCGGAGATTCACCGGGGCTCGGTAGCGCGGAGTTGGGCCTGATTGCGGCTTCCAGTCACGATGTGCAGGCGGCGCGGCAGCCGTACTTCGTTGTGGCGCGGGTTGCTGTGGCGACTTATGTGCAGGGCGCGGGCCCGCGAGCGGATCTACTGCTGGAGGCCTTGGCGATTGCGCCCGAAGGCGCTCAGGCAGAGCAGGTGCGGCTGGGAATATTCGAGGCGGAGTTTGTCCTAGGTAACGACGCGACGGCGGCTGCCGCGATTGAGCCGGTTCTGGGAACGCTACTGAATGGGGATGCGGGCGGCGCAGCGAATCGAACCGATGCAGCAGTTTTGGATCGAGAGAAACTGGCGGACGAGGTTGCGACCCTGTACGAGCGGATGGGCCGGGACGCACAAGCTGCGCAGTATCTCGCCGACGCGGTCGTCTATGAGCCGGAGGCGGCGCGGCGAGCGGCGCTGGAGGTGCGGCGCAAGAGGATTCTGGATGCTCAAGCTGTGGAGGCCGAGAACTTCGATCGCCGACCGGTGGTCAGCAAGGCACTCGATCAAAGCAATATTGTGCGGCCACGGGTGACTTCCTTGGAGCCAGTAAAAAGGCAGGTGCAGCCATGAAGACATTCGGAGGAAGAGATAGGCGGACGAGGACTGTGCTGCTGACGCTTGCTGCGGGAGTGGCCGTCGGCGGATTGGCGTGGGTCACGGGACAGATCGTAACGCCGGCCGCGGCGAGGCCGGCTGCAATGGCTGCGATGCTGCCGCAGGGAGCGCTGCTGTCGATTGAGTCGCCGGACTTCGGCGCGCTACTGCTCGACTGGACGCAATCGCCCGAACAGGCTGCATGGCTCAAGTCAGACAACTACGGAGTCTTCTCACGGTCGAGGATATTTGCGCGGTTGTCTGAGGCGCAGGATCAGTTTGCGACCGCGGCAGGACTCGCTCCGGACGCGACGTTGCTGAACGAGATTGCCGGAACCGACAGCATCTTTGCATGGTACGACATCGGCAATCTGGAGTTTTTGTACATTACGCGTCTGCCTCCAGGCAAGGCGGAACAGACTCGGCTTATGCAGTCCAAGAGCAGTTTCTCGTAACGTCAGGTGGGGACCTCGACGTTCTATGTGCGAACGCACCGCGACGACCAGGGAGGCGCGATGAGGACAGTGGCGTTCGCCGTGAGCGGAGACTACCTTCTTCTTGCGACGCGCGAGAATCTGATGGCGAATGCACTGAGATTGATTGCGCGTACGTCGAACGAGTCGCTGGCCACGGAGCCGTGGTTTGTCGATGTAAACGGTGCTGCAACTACCGGCACCCAGGCGCCAGTGTTGCGCATGGCGCTGGATCTAGACCGGATTGTAAAGACTCCATACTTCCGCAGCTACTGGGTGCAACAGAACGTAACCGATATGAAACAATATCGGGCTGCAATGGTTGATCTCTACCGCGAGCCGATGCAGATGCGGGAGGAGCGTGTGCTTCTGCCTAAGGCGGTCGTAGATCCGGGAGCTTCGCAGGCCGAACTTGGGGAACTGTTGGCACTGGTGCCACCGCGTGCGGGTGCGTATCGCGCCGTGGCCACGGACGATGCAGGCGTCGCAGTTGCAACTCTCGACGACAAGTTGCTG
>Ga0182024_10020662_pt1 | contig 12019 bp, 6 predicted proteins | sample P32metaG_FD_120480 | JGI IMG/M metagenome (GOLD analysis project Ga0182024, IMG submission 120480) | Permafrost microbial communities from Stordalen Mire, Sweden - P3-2 metaG (Illumina Assembly) | ecosystem: Environmental > Terrestrial > Soil > Wetlands > Permafrost | place: Sweden: Stordalen... | reverse complement strand
GATCCTCCGCCCGTGCAGCTCCTGCAGCGGCCGCGAGTTCATCTTGAAGATGGCCGTGAAGGCGCGCAGTTGTTCGCGGCTCAGGGTCAGCTCCTCCTCGAACACAAACCAGCGCACGCCCTCAGTGCACGGAGGAGCGGTGAGCGAGCCCATATAGGTCCAGTAGCCGCGGTCGGCGGGCAGCAGGCCGGCGGCGTTTACCTCGTCGGTCACGCGGACCTGGTCGCCGGTCTTCGCGGGCAGGTGAGGCCACAGCGAGGCCAGCACGGCGTTGGGGCTGCCGGGGTCGACATTCAGGCGCAGCGCGATCACGGCCTGCTTGCCGTCGGCGCTCTGGTGCACCAGGTGAATCACCATGTCGGTCAGCTTGCCTTTGACCGCCTCTTCGCTGGGATGGTGGAAGTGGTACTGCACCAGGTCGTAGCGCACGCCTCCGGCTACGATGTAGCTGCCCTTGTCCGGGCGGACCTGGATGGTGTGGCCGGTATTCACCAGCGTCACCGGGCCGGCCATGTAGTGGAACTCGATCGGCTGCAGCGCCTTGTTAAGCCGCGCGCCGCGTATATCGACCGGCGACTGCTCGTACCCCGAGCCGCAGGCCTTATAGGCTGGGTCGAGCTTGTGCCACTCGAGCGGGCCGCGCTTGCCGGTGTAGTCCCAGGGCGCGCCGGCGGTCGCGGCAGTCTGCGCGGCGGCCACGCCGGCCAGGCCAAGCGCCACAAAAGCAAGTACAGGAAAGCGCATCGATATTCTCCCCATCCGCGCGGCAAACAGGCGCCCGCGCACCACCGAGAATTCTATTGCATCGACGCGCCAGCATGAAAAAGGAATGGGACCCCTCTGGCGGAGGCAATCGCGTTCAGGGCAATCGTATGAATGTTTTTTGTTGGCAGAACAGGTTCGCTTTGGCGACTCTTCGATCAGCCGCGGCTCTTCGTCCCGTAGGGACGAACGGAAAATAGCCCAGGAGAAGCGCAGCGCACTCCTGGGAAAGCGTCCATCAAGAGAAGAATTAGCCCCGTAGGGGCGGCGCAAACCCGATTGTCGCTCCATCTGATTCGTTCATGCGATCGCCCTGGCAATCGCATCTGGATCGTCGAAGGGTTCGGGCCTTAGCCCGTACAATACAGTCGCAGGGGAATTGGACAATGTTGCCAACCATCGATACGCCCGACCGGCAAGCGGAGGCTTTTCCCGTTCTTACAGCGGCGCAGATCGCCCGCGTGCGGCCCTATGCCAATGTTCGATCGGTCCAGGCTGGAGAGGTTCTTTTCGTACCGGGAAAATCGGGCATGTCATGCTTCGTGGTGCTCTCAGGGAAGCTTGATATATCAATGTCCTCGCTTTCCGGTGAACATGTGTTCGTGACTTACGGGCCAGGCCAATTCTCCGGAGAAGTTGTGCTGATCTCCGGAGCGCGTGCCCTTTCTCGCGGGCGTGTGGCCGAGCCGGGGGAATTTCTCGAAATCGGCCCAGACGCCCTGCGCACCTTGATTGCACGGGATGCCGAGTTGAGCGACATCTTCATGCGCGCATTTCTGCTGCGCCGCGTGGCGCTGATTGCGGGAGGCCTGGGCAACGTAACCGTGCTGGGATCGCAACACTCCTCGAATACTCTGCGCCTGCGCGAATTCCTTACCCGCAACGGCCATCCCCACGGCTATGTCGATCTCGATAGCGACAAAGCGTCGCAGGAACTTCTGGATCGGTTCGACATCAAGCTCGAGGACATTCCCGTTGTGATCTGCAGCGGGAAAAATGTGTTTCGAAATCCGACCAATCAGCGGCTGGCGGAGTGTCTGGGTTTCGCGGGCCATTTAGATGACCACCGCATTTACGATGTCGCGATTGTGGGCGCCGGGCCGGCAGGTCTGGCCGCGGCCGTGTATGCGGCTTCTGAAGGGCTGGACGCTCTGGTGATCGAATCCGAGTTCCCCGGAGGCCAGGCGGGCGCGAGCTCGAGAATCGAGAACTATGTCGGTTTTCCCATGGGCATTTCGGGGCAGGAGCTTACCAGCCGCGCGGTTGTGCAGGCGGAAAAATTCGGCGCTCAGATGATGGTCGGCCAAAAGGTAGTGAAGGTCAGATGCGACCAGCGGCCCTACCAGCTGACTCTGGAAAACGGCGGGATCATCGAAGCGCGGAGCATTGTGATCGCCACCGGCGCTCAGTACAACAAGCCCAAGGTTGAGAATCTGGGGCAGTACGAAGGACAGGGCATCTACTACGCCGCCACCGTCATGGAGGCGCAGCTTTGCACCGGCGAGGAGATCGTCGTAGTCGGCGGCGGCAACTCCGCCGGGCAGGCAGCGGTCTTCCTGGCAGAGACAGTGGGCAAGGTCTACATGCTGGTTCGCGGCAAGGAACTGTCCGACACCATGTCGCGCTATCTCATTCAGCGCATCGTTGAGAATCCAGCCATCGAACTGCATTTACAAACCGAGATTGTCGCATTGGCGGGTGATTCGCATCTTGAACGTGTTACCTGCCTGAATCGAGCGACGGGCGAAGAATCGGTTCACGACATCCGCCATGTGTTCGTGATGGCAGGTGCTTCACCGCGTGCAGATTGGCTGCGTGGATGTGTTGCCCTCGATAAGCAAGGGTTCATCCTCACAGGGCGGGATCTGGACCCGGTACTGGACAGCGCGCCAGTGAAGTGGCCGCTCAGCCGGCCTCCGCAGATGCTCGAAACCAGCCTGCCCGCGGTGTTTGCCGTCGGAGATATTCGTTCGGGCAACGTGAAGCGCGTTGCATCCGCCGTGGGTGAGGGCTCGATCTCGATCCACCTGGTGCATAGCGCGCTGGCGGCGTTGTGAGGTTCCAGCGCTGACTTCTATGGAAGACCTCGAACAATGCCATGCGCCGCAGCGAAGAGACGCTCGCGTGCCGCCGGGGATTCTATTTCATCGACGCGGCGGCGCGAAAAATGGAATGGGATTCTCCGGCTGAGGAGTCCCATTCCGCGCCGCCGGGTTACTCGTATCTTACTTCACTATAAGGTCGACCTTCGCCGTCGTTTTCTTGTACTTGTCCATGTCGGTTGGCGTGAAGGTGGTGGTCAGCGTATGCGTGCCCTTGGCCAGCTTGGTTCCAGCCGCGGGGCTGTAGGCGAACTTGCCCGGCACGCTGGCGGTGGCGTCAAGCTGCTTCACGGTCAGGACCGCTCCCGCGGCGATGGGCGCCGGCGTTGTCCAGCTCACCTTGACCGCGGCCGCCGTCGCCTTCCCGCTCAAGGCGATCGTCTGCTTCGCGCTCGACACGTTGAGGTTGTTGTCGGTCATCGCCAGCGAGCCGGCAATCGCGCCCGCGGCTGTGGGCGTAAAGCCGATCGCGTAAGCGCACGTATTGCCGGCGGCCAGCGTTGCGGCGCTGGACGAACTGCTCAGTTCCGGGCAGGTGGTGGCGCCGCCCAGCGTGAAGCCCGCCGAGATGCTCGCATTCCTGCCCGTGGATGGCGCGGGGAACGTCAGGGCTGCATTGCCGAAGTTTTCGAGCGTCACTTCTTTGGGACTGTCGCTGCTGGTCTTGCCGACTTGAGTCGAGGCAAAGCTGAGCTTGGGCGGCGCGCCGCGATCGATCTTCACCACGCGGTGATTGCCGGAGTCCGCAATGTAGATGTTGCCCGCGGAATCCAGAGTCACCCTGATGGGCTGAATCAGCCCGGCGCCGACGGTGCTTTCGACCCCGTCCGGCGTGACCTTGACTACGCGATCGTTGCCGAAGTCGGCGACGAACACGTTGCCGTCGACATCCACCGCCACATCCTGCGGACGGTTGTAGCCGCTGCCCACCGTGCTCCACTCCCCATCCGGCGTGTGCTTCCACACCAGCCAGTTGGTGCCGTCTACGACGTAGAAGTTTCCGGCGTCATCCACGGCCACCGCCTTGGGGATAAAGCCTCCTGTAATGGCGTACTCGGTGTCGTAATACGGCTGAAAGACGACCATGACGCCGCCAAAGAATTGGTCGGCGATATAAAAGTTGCCCTGGCCATCAACGGTGATTCCCACGGGATCGGACACGTCGATTCCAGTTCCTTTCACGATACCCGCCGAAGTGACTCGCAGGATATCGTTCCGATCGAAATTCACGTCGAAGCCGATGGTGTAGAGATCGCCCGCGCCGTCAATGGCCAGGCCCTGGGGTTGGGTGACGGCGGCCAGCGTGGCCATCACGCCGGCCGGCGTGACCTTGTCGATCCGGTTGTTCAACGTGTCCGCGATGTAGACATTGCCCGTTCCGTCTACCGCAATGCCCAGTGGATCGCCCAGGCCGCTGGCTATCGTGGTCTGGACGCCTGGATCGTAGACAATCTGCGGGGCGATGCCAACGCCATGGACATACACTTTGTTCACGAAGGTTCCAGTTGTGTCCACCAGCTCTACGGCCCCCGAGCGCTCGCCGGCAAGCGTTGGCTTGAAGACAGCGTTCACAGTGCAACTGGCGCCCGCCGCGTAGGTGGTTGCCGCGCAGGTTCCGGTGTTCGCATTCTTGAAGTCCGATGTGGGCGCGCCCGGCGATAGAAACTCGACCGGCGTCGTGGCACTCAGCGTTGTCTGAGACGCAAAGACAAACGTCAGAGTTCGCGCCGCGCTCGCGCCCTTCTCGACGGCGCCAAAGTCCGCCGACTCCGTCTGCATCTTGACAATCCGGTTGTTCGCCGTATCCGCGATGTAAAGGTTGCCGGAGCCGTCTGTCGCTATGCCGCCGGGAGACGATACCCCCGTGCCGACCTGGATCTGCGTGGGGTTTATGTATGGGTTCGAATAAGGCGGCAGGAAGAACAAGCGGTTGTTCCCGGAGTCCGAGGCGAAGATGGCCTGGCCGGAGTATGCGACCCCTCTGGGGCTTTTGAGTCCGGCGCCGCCCGCGGTGTACCGGTTTTCCTGGCCGCCGCCGTAAAAAACTCCGACCAGGCGGTTGTTTCCCGTATCGGCGATCACTAGAGTCAGGCCGATGAGGGAATATGTGCCGCCTTCAAACAAGAAGTCGGAGTCTTCGAAGCTGATCCCTGTAGGACCCGAGAGAGGCATACCAGCCGGCAAATCACTGCTGGGAACGATGTCGCTCTGAACTCCGGCCGCGGTCACGATCTCGATGCGATTGTTTCCGGTGTCGGCGATGAGCACGTCCGCGGCGTAGTCGACCAGCACTCCCGAGGGATCCTTCAGGCCTGTCCCAACCGTGCTCACGGCCCCGCTGCGCGTAACCTTCAAGACTCGGTTGTTGCCCGAATCCGCCACATAGAAGCTGCCCAAATCATCCGCCGCAACCGCGTTGGGGGCCTTGAGCGGAAGATTGAGCACCGTTCCCGAGAGCACAGTGGTTTGCACGCCGGTATACGCAATCCTCACCACGCGATTGTTCCCGGTGTCGGCAATATAGAGATTCCCAAACTGATCCGCGCCAACACCCTCGGGAGCAGACAAACCGGAGGCAGCCACCGTGGCCTGTGCTCCTCCGCCAAAGAAGACCTGTGCCCGTGCTCCCAGTGCGAAGACCAGCGCGACCGGAAGCATCGTGCGAAGCACGCGGAGCAGGGCAAGCGGCCCAAGCTTTGAGAAAACCGGCATGGGAGCATCTTTCCAAAGGGTCGAAGGACCGTACTGAGCAAGATGGATGCGCATGTGTCCTCCTACTTCACTACCAGTTGAACGGTCGCTGTGGAGCGTTTGTATTTTTCTGTATCGGTTGGCGTGAAAGTGGCCGACAGCTCATGCGTGCCCTTCGCCAGCCTCGACCCAGGCGCCGGGCTATACACGAACGTGCCCGGCACAGCGGCCCTGGCATCGAGCTGCTTTTCGGTCAGCGCCGTGCCCGCGGAGATAGCCGCGGGCGTTGGCCAGCTCAATTTGACCGCGGCCGCCGTCCCCGTCCCTTTCAGTGAAATCGTCTGCTTCGCGCCGGCAACATTCAGGGTGTTATCCGTGAGCACCAGGGAACCGGAGATGGCCCCCTTGACGGCGGGAGTAAAGCTCACCAGGTAGTTGCACGTATCCCCTGCGGCCAGGTCAGCGGCCTCGCTCGCGCTGCCCAGCACCGGGCAGGTGGTGGCGCTGCCCAGCTTAAAGTCAGCCGAGATGCTGGCGTTCTTTCCACTGGCCGGTGGCGGAAAGACCAGGCTGGCAGTGCCCGCGTTGGCTACGGTCACAGTCCTTGGGCTGTCGCTGCTGGTCTTTCCCACTGCCGTCGAGGCAAAGCTAAGGCTGGGCGGAGTGCTGCGGTCCACCTTGACCACCCGGTTGTTGCCAAAGTCCGCAATGTAGACGTCGCCCTTGCCATCGAGCGCCACGGCCGTGGGCTCGCTCAGGCCTGTGCCCACCGTGGTCTGGACTCCTGCCGGGGTCACCTCGACCACCCGGTCGTTGCCGAAGTCCGCCACGAAAACATCGCCGGCGCCGTCTACAGCCACATCCTGGGGCCGGTTATACCCGGCGCCGATCGTGCTCCAATCGCCCGCCGGCGTGTACTTCCACACCAGCCAGTTGCTGCTGTCGACAATGTAGAGGTTGTGGTCGTAGTCAACCGCCGCCGCGTTGGGCGCAAACCCTCCCAGAGTGCCTAAGGTTGTTTCTTGGAATGGGTTCGCCGCAGCCAGGTCGATCCATATCCAGTCCTCATAGGCGTCCGCCCAGTAAATGTCGTCGTAGCCATCCACTGCGATTCCAAGCGGATCGATCGAGTCGTTCGCATTGATATCGGTGACCGCACCAGCTGGTGTGATCTCGTAGATCCCCGTTTCCAGATCCAGATCGATTGAGCTGGCGGTGTAGAGATTTCCGGCGCCGTCCAGCGCCAGCGCTCTGGGGCTGGGGAGAACGGCTACGATGCTCTGCACGCCCGCCGGAGTCTGCTTCAACAGCTCTCCCATCCCGAAATCGGCAATGAAGATATTGCCCTCGGCGTCCACCGCAAGCCCGCGCGGGGCGCTCAGGCCGCTTACCACCGTCGTCTGCACGCCGGGATCGTAGACAATCTGCGGTCCGCCGCCCACGCCAACGACGTATAGAGCGATCAAGATATTTCCGCTGTTATCCAGCAACTCCACGGCCCCTCTGCGCTCACCGGCAACTGTGGGTTTGAATTCAAGCTGCACGGTGCAGGAAGCGCCCGCGGCAAAGGCTTTGGCGCCGCAGGTTCCTCCGGCCGCCAGCTTGAAATCAACGCTGGAAACGCCCAGTGTGAGTGGCTCCACGGGCGTCTGGGCATTGAGCGTTACCGCGGCGGTAAACAGGAATTCCAAAGTCTGCGTACTCGCCTTTCCCACGCTGGTGACGCCAAAGTCGACCGCGGACGTTCGTACTTCCAGAATGCGATTGTTGCCCGTGTCCGCAATGTACAGATTGCCCCGCGAGTCGAGCGCAAGGCCGCCGGGGGACTTGAGCCCGGTGCCGATCGGATCCTGGCTCTGGAAGCTGTAGAAGCTGTCTTCAACGTCGTATACCGCGCGGTTGTTTCCCGTATCCGCAATGTAGTAGTACGCACCGGCCGCGCCCGCGTTCGCGTTCAGGCCCACCACGCCTCTGGGTTTGCTGAGCCCGGTGCCGAGAGTGCCGGCATAGGAGAACGGCGAGTACGATGCGTAAGCGCCATACACCACGCGGTTGTTTCCCGTATCCGCAACATAGAGATAGCCAGAACCCTCGTAATCTGAGTAATTGAGCCCCGTTGGCGAGGATAGCTTCGTTCCTCCCGGCGTGGCGGTGCTGGCGATTACCGTGGTCTGCACTGCGTTCGAGTTGACCGCGACAATGCGGTCATTTCCGGTGTCCGCGATCATTAACAGGCCGCCGCCGTACGCCAGGCCCGATGGGTTCGCGAGCCCCGTGCCCACCGTGCTGGAGACGCCTTTCGAGGTGATTTCGAGGACGCGGTTGTTGCCCGAGTCGGCGACATACAGATCGCCTGCGTTGTCCAGCGCCACGGCGTTGGGGGCCTTCAGCGCCATGCCCAGCACGGTTCCGCTCAACACCGTGCTTTGCACGCCGGCCGTTGTGAACTCGACGATGCGATTGTTCCCGGTATCGGCGATATAGAGATTGCCCAGGCTGTCTGTCGCATCCCCCGCCGGAGCGGAGAGTCCCGTGACTGCAACCGTGGACTGCCATCCGGTAAACAAGGCCGGCGGCAGCGGTGTCTGGCCAGCGGCGCTCAGCGCAGAGACCAATACGGCCGGCCACAAAACCCGGCGCAAACGGCTGAATGCAAGCTTGTTGAGGCAGGGTGAAGGCGTGGAGACCCGCATGGGCAGTCCTTTCCGTCAAGAGTACACACGTACCGAGCAGGAGGGGAGAATCGAACCCAAATCAATGGTGCCCGTGATCATAACTCCGTCAACAGCCATTTGTCAGCCGATTTTTGCGCAAAAGGAAAGGGACCCAACTTTATGGGGTCCCCGATGAGCCTTCCATTTCCGACGAGCCTTGCCTTGCAATACGGGTCGTGTGTTTTCGCGGCCGGCAGATTGCGCGCCAGCCGCGAGTGAACCTACTTTGCCGCGGCAAGCACGCCGGCCTGCTCGGCCAGGGCGGCGGCCTTGTCGGTCGCTTCCCAGGTGAAGTCGGGCTCGGTGCGGCCGAAGTGCCCGTAGGCCGCGGTCTGGCGGTAGATGGGGCGGCGCAGGTTGAGGCTCTCGATAATGCCCTTGGGCGTGAGCGAGAAGTTCTTGCGCACCAGCTCGGTCAGCTTCGCTTCGCCGACTTTGCCGGTGCCGAAGGTCTCGATGCGCACGCTCACCGGCTCAGCCACGCCGATGGCATAAGCCAGCTGCACCTCGGCGCGGTCGGCCAGGCCCGCGGCCACGATGTTCTTGGCGATGTAACGAGCCATGTAGGCGCCGGAGCGATCGACCTTGGTCGGGTCCTTGCCCGAGAATGCGCCGCCGCCGTGACGGCCCGCGCCGCCGTAGCTGTCCACGATGATCTTGCGGCCGGTGAGGCCCGTGTCTCCCATGGGCCCGCCGATGACAAAGCGGCCGGTGGGATTGATGTGGTACTTGGTGTGCTCGTCGAGCCATGCGGCCGGCAGCACGGCCTGGATGACATGCTTGAGGATGTCGGCGTGCAGTTCCTCGTTTGAGACCGTGTCGCTGTGCTGGCTGGAGATGACGACCGCGTCGATGCGCGCCGGCTTGCCGTTCTCGTCGTACTCCACCGTCACCTGGCTCTTGCCGTCGGGGCGCAGATAGGGCAGCTTGCCGCTCTTGCGCACCGCCGTAAGCTGGCGGGTGAGCTTGTGGGCCAGCGAGATGGGCGCGGGCATCAGCTCCGGCGTCTCGTTGGACGCGTAGCCGAACATCATGCCCTGGTCGCCGGCGCCGCCGGTGTCAACGCCCTGGGCGATGTCGCCCGACTGCTTGTTGATGGTGGAGATGACCGCGCAGGTGTTGGAGTCGAATCCATAGAGCGCGTTGTCATAGCCAATGGAAGCCACGACGCCGCGCACCAGGCTCTGGAAATCGACATAGGCCTTGGTGGTGATTTCGCCGGCGATGACCACCAGGCCGGTGGCCGTGAGGGTCTCGGCGGCTACGCGGCTGAAGGGGTCCTGCTCCAGGCACGCGTCAAGAATTGCGTCGGACACCTGGTCGGCAATTTTGTCGGGATGGCCTTCGGTGACTGACTCAGAGGTAAACAGGAAACGATCGCTCAACTTCACACTCCTCCCCGCTTAAGGGATTTGGTTTTGTGGCCTTCGTCGGCCGTGTAATTATGCTATGCCGCCCTGAGACGCGCAGCTGGAGATACTCACGCGCTCCCTGCCTGCTACCCGCCGTCGATCCGTGAGGGACTGACTGCCCGCGGGATGCGTGAAACAACCGGCGCTCCCAGGCCCGCTCTTACAGGTTTGTCTCTCCATGGTAAATCGCGAGGTGGGCCCGAGGCAAAGGTTCCCATTGAATGGGGAATTGGCCGTGCCGGAACGCGATCTCGACGGGCTGAGCAGGGATGTGGTAAGCGCCGGAACTCAGCGCCGGAACCAGGCGAGCGCGTGGACAAACAGGGCATGGGCGGTGGCGGAGGCTTTTTGCATGGGGAGCAGGGTTGGCCACCAGCCGGCGCGCAGGCCAAAGTAGCGCACGGTAAGGAAGCCGGCTACGGCGACTGCCAGCAGCAGAACGACTGCGCCGATCCAGCGCATCCGCACCTCAAAGGCGTTGCGCCGCTGGAGCCGCGCCCGGCCCACATTAGAGGCGAATGCGGTCCAGCCGCGATCATCCTCCGCAACCTGACCCATCGCAGCGCAGGCCGAGAGGAAACGCTCCGTCCAGTCCTGCTGGTCGAGGCCGACCGCCCCGGCATAGCCGCGGACGATCCCTTTGCTCAGAATGCCGCCGGGAAGCAGGCGAAAACGCTCCTGCTCCAGCGCGATGAGGTGCCGCTGGCTGATCTTGGTGACGGCCGTGATGTCTTCAAGCGCGATGCCGCGGCTAAGCCGCTCCATCCGCAGGTCTTCGCCAAAGCTACCCATCGCTAACCAGTGGAGGAGGAAGCAGAACCCAGGATTTTGTTCCCACCACAATAAACCCGGATTCGGTCTCTCGTCAAAGAATATTATCCGCCGCCGGGTTTTCTTTCATCATAGTTGCGCGAATTCCTTTGCAGTTGGTGTATCAATCTGGTCCATTTGACAGAATTTTGTTCCGGATTGCACAAACTACGCTGCAAAAGCGTCGGTGGGAATAGACGGCGCGCCGGTGGGCGGCCGCGCTTCGGCTGTTACGCTGGAGGGTAGACTTGGCGCGGTATATCCGCCCCTCGGAGCAACGCCGGCCCATGAATAAGCTCATCTTCGCCAATCTTCTCCACCGGCCCGTGCGCTCGCTGATCAGCGTGCTGGCGGTGGCCATTGAAGTCATCATGATCCTGTCCATCGTGGGCATCTTCATGGGCATGTTGAACGACCAGAAGGAGCGCACCAACGGCGTGGGCGCCGACCTGATGATGCGGCCGTCGAACACCAGTTCAATGAACGGGTTGAGCGGCGCGCCCATGCCGGTCAAGTTTGCCGAGCCCATTCGGCACCTGCCGCATGTGGCCGTGGTTTCGCCGGTGATCATGAATTTCTCGACGGTTGGCGCGATCGAGATTCTTTACGGCATCGACTACAAGACCTTCGACGACCTGAGGCCGTTTGTGTTTCTGTCGGGCGGGCGGTTTCAGGGCCCATACGACGTGATCATCGACGATGTGCTGGCGCGCACCGACGGCGGCCTGCATGTGGGCGATCACATCACCATCTCGAAGCATTCGTTCCGCATCTGCGGCATCGTCGAGGCCGGCAAAGGCGGCCGCAAGCTGCTGCCCATCGACACCCTGGGCACGCTGATGAGCGCGGAGGGCAAGGCCTCGCTCTTCTACATCAAGTGCGACGACCCGGCCAACAATCAGACCGTCATCGACGAAATCCACGCCGTCAAGGGGCTCGAGGACTACCCGATCCAGACCATGGAGGATTGGAATTCGCAGATGACGCCGGAGCACCTGCCCGGCTTCAACATCGCGCTGCGCGTGGTCACTGGCATCGCGGTCATCGTCGGATTCCTCGTCATCTTTCAGTCGATGTATACGGCGGTGCTGGAGCGCACGCGCGAGATCGGAATCCTGAAATCGATGGGCGCGTCGAAGGCAACGATTGTCGGCGTGATTCTGCGCGAGACCGGCGTGATGGCTGTGGCGGGCGTGCTCGTGGGCATCGCCGGCACCTATGGCGTGAAGCTGCTGCTGAGCCGCGTTTTCCCCACGCAACATTTCGAGATTACCGCGCAATGGATTGGCCAGGGCGCGGCGATCGCGTTTGTGGGCGCGATCTGTGGAGCGCTGTATCCCGCGTGGCTGGCCGCGCGCAAGGATCCAATTGAAGCGCTGGCGTATGAATAGCGGCGCTCAAGGTTCCCAGGGCGTGTTTCAAAAATGATCCGGCGGATTGTGGTGGCAATCCCGCAGGGGCTAAAGCCCGCCATTTATGGGCCGTTTTCGGCACGACTGAAGTCGTGCCCTGACACAAAACGGATTCT
>Ga0182024_10020661_pt1 | contig 12020 bp, 7 predicted proteins | sample P32metaG_FD_120480 | JGI IMG/M metagenome (GOLD analysis project Ga0182024, IMG submission 120480) | Permafrost microbial communities from Stordalen Mire, Sweden - P3-2 metaG (Illumina Assembly) | ecosystem: Environmental > Terrestrial > Soil > Wetlands > Permafrost | place: Sweden: Stordalen... | reverse complement strand
CTGGACTTTCCAAGGGTTCCAAGGTTCAGGTCGCCGGCATGGATGCCGGTCAGGTGCTCGATATCGCTGTGCCGGCTTCGCCACAGGCTCGCTTTCGCGTGAAACTGCGCATCAGCGAGAATCTCCAGGGACTCGTTCGCACCGATTCACTTGCTACCATCGGCACGCAGGGAGTCGTCGGGGAGACCTTTCTTCTCGTTCATCCGGGAAGCTCCCGAGCACCCGCAGCAACCCCGCTTTTCGTGCTTCCCAGCAAGGAGCCAATTGACATCTCCAACCTGCTCGATCAGGGGCAGGGCCTGGTCACTGATGTGGATGGTGCCGTCAAGGACGCGGATGGGCTTCTAAAAACGACCGGCGGCCAGCTCGGCTCGACTCTGGCCAACGCCAACACCACGCTCGCCAATGTCAATGATGTTGTCGTGGGTCTCAAGCAGGGACGTGGCGCCGCGGGAATGCTTCTCCAGGACCAGGCCCTGGCCACACAGATCCGCCAGACAATGACCAATGTCCAGCAGGCAAGTGTGGATTTGGGGCAACTCACCAACAAGGCCAATGGACTGATCACCGATGTTCAGTCTCATAACTTCCCACAGAAGTTCGATGAGACCATCGCAGTGGTCAAGAGTGCGGCATCGAATGTCGATGCGAGCACCCGGCAAATCCGCCAGACCATTGAGGAAGCATCCGCCCCCGACGAAAACGGCGCGACGTTGGGGATGAACATCAGGGAGTCCCTTTCGAATGCAAGTACTGCGACTGCCAATGCAGCGGACGGAACGGAAGCGCTGAAGCATAACTTCCTCTTGCGCGGATTTTTCCGTCACCGTGGTTACTACGACCTGACCGGCATCTCCGCGGACAAATACCGGCAAGACCGTCTTTTTACGAACCAGGCTAACTACCGCGCATGGCTTCCTGGCGCCGAACTCTTTCAGCAAAACTCGAAGGGCGAAGAAGAGCTCTCCGCGCATGGCAAAACGCTATTGGCAAACGCCCTTGCGCAATACGGCGAGTCGGTTGCCGGGAGACCCATCGTCATTGAGGGATATTCAGAGGTCGACGGTCCAGCGAATCAACTCGCGCTCTCGCGTGGCCGCGCAGTTTTGGCCCGCCAATATCTCCTCAACCACTTTCAACTCAACTCCGGCAACCTGGGTGCGGTAGCCCTCATGAACATTCCGCCAAGCGGATTTGGTCACTCGACGTGGGATGGAATCTGCATTGTGGTTTTGCAACCGAAGCGCTAGGAATGGCTTGCGCAACGGCTCCGATCCACGCCGAGACGCGGCAGCTCCTGGCCCGGCTCCGTGCTGCGATCACTGTTATCTAGCCGTTCCTCACTTTCAGCGCTGCCGCTAACTCTGCAACTCTGGCGACAGCAAGTGGTTTCGCTCGCTGCTCGGTTCAGCTTGAACCCGAGCGGACCCAATCACTGGAGGTTCCATGTCAGACGCCGCAATAGCAACGAACGCACATCAACCCGCAAAGCCCAAAGTACTGCCTAAACCCAATAGCGACTTCTACCAGATATTCCAACTCCTCAACGGCAAAGAGCAAGAGAAGGTCAAGCAGGTTCGGGAATTCATGGAGACCGCCGTGGCTCCCGTGATTAACAAGTACTGGGCGGAAGATGCTTTCCCCTTTGAATTGCTTCCAGGCATCCGTGAGCTGGGGATTGGCGGTCTCGGCTACGAAGGATACGGTTGCGCGGGTGGGAGCAATCTGCTGGCCTGCTACGTGGCCATGGAGATCGCGCGCATCGATTGCTCATGCGCAACGTTCTTCGGCGTTCACAGCGGGCTTGCCATGGGTTCAATCTTTCTCTGCGGTTCTGAAGAACAGAAGCAGACGTGGCTGCCGTCCATGGCGAGGATGGAAAAAATCGGTTCCTTCGGTCTCACCGAGCCACTCGTCGGCTCAGGCGCCTCGGGCGGTCTTGGCACTACTGCCAGAAGGGAAGGCGATACCTGGATCCTCAACGGACAGAAGAAGTGGATCGGGAACTCCACCTGGGGCGACTTGACCATTATCTGGGCGCGAGATCTGGGAGATGGCCAGGTGAAGGGCTTCATCGTGGAGAATAAGACACCCGGCTTCACGGTGGAGAAAATCCACCACAAAATGGCTCTCCGCGTCGTTCAGAACGGCCTGATTACCTTGCAGGACTGCCGCGTTGCTGAAGAAAACCGGCTGCAGAACGACACGTCCTTCCGAGATACCGCTCGCGTTCTTCGTATGACGCGCGGCTTCGTAGCCTGGGAAGCCGTGGGTTGCTCGATGGGCGCCTATGAAAACGCCCTCGCCTACGCCCAAACTCGCGAGCAGTTCGGAAAGCCGATTGCATCGTTCCAACTGGTTCAGGACCTGCTGGTGAAGATGATCGGCAATATCACAGCATCGCAGTGCCTCGTGGTGCGGCTGTCTCAAATGCAGGACGAAGGCAAGCTCGCGGATGAACATGCGTCGCTGGCAAAGGTCTTCTGCACCGTGAAAATGCGCGAGACGGTTGGAATTGCCCGGGAAGTTCTAGGAGCAAATGGAATTCTTCTCGATTACAACGTGGGCCGCTTTGTGGCGGATGCCGAAGCCATCTATTCGTACGAGGGAACTCGGGAGATGAACACTCTCATCGTTGGAAGAGCCGTGTCGGGCTTTAGCGCCTTCGTCTAATCGGTGCCTTGGAATCATCCGCTCCCGGCGTATTCGGCAGGACGGTACACCAAGGTCTTTGAAACCGCAATTGCTGTGGAAAGAATATGCGCATCGGCTCCATTTCCAGTGGACGAAGGAATGCGACATAGGGAGGCTGCATGTCAGTGGATAGTATATTTTCAGGTCTGAAGGTCGTTGATCTCGCAAGTTTCATCGCGGGCCCGGCGGCTGCAACGGTGCTCTCCGATTTTGGAGCCGAGGTCATCAAGGTTGAACCGCCAGGCTCCGGCGATCCGTACAGAAACTTTTATCGGACCCCTCCGAACCCTGTCAGCGAGTCGAACTACGCATGGCAGCTTACCAATCGAAACAAACGGGGGATCGCGCTTGATCTCAAGAGCCCGGCGGCCGGGGAGGTGTTGCGGGAGTTAGTGAAGTGGGCGGATGTTTTCGTCACCAATTATCCGCCGCGTGTACGTGAGTCGTTGAAGATAACTTACGAAGACGTCCGCCCGCTCAACGAGCGGCTGATCTATGCCGATATCACGGGATATGGCGATTTCGGGCCCGAAGCCGACGAACCGGGCTACGACATTACGGCTTATTGGGCACGCAGCGGGCTCATGGAGATGACCCGCGATGCGGGGGGCGACCCAACCCTGCCCATCCCCGGCATTGGAGATCATGCCACCTCGATCTCGCTCTATTCCGCAATAGTCACTGGACTCTATCGCAGGGAGAAGACGGGAAAGGGCTGCCGGGTCACCACATCGCTGATTGCTGAGGGTGCATGGGCCGCGGCCACCTGGATCGAGGGCGCGCTCAACGGTGCGAAGTTCTTTGGGTTGCATGACCGGAAGAACCCGCCGAATGCGCTCTTGAATCCCTACCCGACCAGCGACGGCCGCTGGCTCCTCCTCGTGCTTGCTCGACAGGACCGCGACTGGCCGGCGCTCGCTGCGGTCGTCGAGCGGCCGGACCTATTGGGAGATGAGCGCTTTGCGGATGCTCACATGCGAAGCCACAATGCAGCAGATCTCGCTGCGATTCTCACCGGCGCATTCTCTGCCAAACCGCTCTCGTACTGGAAGACCGCGTTCGCGGCTACCCGGATCACGGTCGGAGTCGTGCAGTCCCTGGAAGAGGTGGTGAAGGACGAACAGCTTCTAGCGAACAACATTCTCGTGCCTGTCCAGGGTGAAGGCCCGAGCATAAAAACTGTCAACAGTCCTATGCAGGTGGTTGGGGTCTCCAAAGTGCCGCCCCGCCGCGCGCCGGGCGTTGGGGAACATACGAGAGAGATTCTCCTGGAACTGGGGTTCTCCGAAGACAAGGTCGAAGGCCTGCACGCCGATGGCTCCGCGCCTCATGGGCCACATGGAGTCGTGAGCGGCGCTGCTCACACGCCCGGCAAGCCGATCTAGAAAACAGTTGCGTTGGATTCGCCGGAGACCCGTGCCCCTTGCGCCACCCGGCTTCGCGATCGGCGCTTCAACCCGGAAAACAATATCCAGGAGAATGGGGAAATCATGGGTTCAGAATCGGCAACGACTTTATTCGAAAACGTCCTGTATACGACCAGAAACTCGATCGCCTACATTACGCTCAACCGTCCCAAGGTCCTCAATGCCTTGAGCAGGAAAACGATTGAGGAGTTGAAGGCCGCCTTTACGCTGGCGCAAAGGGATCGGGCGGTACTGGGAGTCATTTTGACCGGCGCCGGCGATCGAGCATTCATCGCGGGAGCGGATATCGCGGAACTCTCGGAGGTCACAAAAGAGCAAGCGCTCGAGTTTGCACAGAATGGTCAAGCTTGCCTTTCCTTCATCGAGACCCTCGGCAAACCTGTGATTGCGGCGGTAAATGGCTTCGCGCTCGGCGGAGGCTGTGAAACCGCTATGGCCTGTACGATTCGAATCGCATCCGAGCAGGCAAAGTTCGGTCAGCCTGAGGTGAAACTCGGGATCATTCCAGGCTACGGAGGAACACAGCGCCTTCCGCGCCTGGTTGGCAAGGGACGCGCGCTGCAGCTGATCTTGTCGGGAAGCGTCATTGATGCCCAGGAAGCCCACCGGATCGGGTTGGTCAATGAAGTGGTTCCCTCATCGGAATTGATCCTCCGCGCCGAAGCAATTCTGAACCAGATCGCCTCCAATGCTCCGCTTGCGGTCCAATACGCAATGGACGCCGTACATAAAGGGGCGGATCGGGACTTAGCCGACGCTTTGAAAACGGAAGCGGAGCTGTTCTCCCTTGCCGCGGACACGGAAGACAAAAGGGAGGGAACACGAGCGTTTGTTGAAAGGCGTCCACCCTGTTTCAAAGGAATGTGATTGGGCTCTCCAGGATTCGCATCGGCACAATTGGCCCAGGTCCACCGGGAGGCGGTATTGAGATGGCTACGGACTCTACCGCCATGGTGATTCCGATGACAGACCAGTTGCTTTTGTTGATGTTGCTCGACAAAAAGTAAGACCGAATCGATTTCAGGAGACCGATGTGCCAGTCAACTGGACTTTCATAAAGCAACTCCACAATCGACGGCCACTCCGACTCCAGTGTCCTCACGCGCTGCCGTCAGCCTCGCGAGGCTGCCTTCATCTGTCTCAAGAGCCAGATCCTCGCCAATGCCCAGTCTCGCTTAACGGATCGTGGAGACACCTTCAGGATGTCCGCGATCTCTTCAATGGAAAAACCGCCGAAATAGCGTAACTCCATGACTTTCGCTTTCCGGGGATCCACGGCTTCAAGATTGGTGAGTGCCTCATGCAGTGCCAGGACTTCCTCGGATCGCTCGTCGGAAACCACGAAGTGGTCTTCCAGCTCAACCCGTTGAAGGCCTCCCGCCCTCATCTCCGCGTTGTGCGCTCGCGCGTGATCGACGAGCAGGCGACGCATGACATTCGCGGCCACTCCAATAAAGTGCTGACGGCTTTGCCAATCGACGGTATCTCGCGCAAGACGTAGATACGCCTCGTTGATGAGAGCAGTCGGTTGTAAGGTGTGGTCCGATCGCTCGCGCTGCATATACGACCTGGCTAACCGGTGTAGTTCGTTGTAGACAAGAGGCAATAGCTTTTCTGCCGCAGATTTGTCCCCGCCTTTCATCGCCTTCAACAGTAGCGTGACTTCTCCATGCTCTGCGGACATGATGAACCCACATTCGGCTAACAAAACGGCTTGCAAGCCTAACTTGATTCTCTAACGGCAGGCCAGACTTGCCGTCCCCTCGCTATCCCTGCCCTTTGCGCCGGCGCCACCCCGGTGAAATAACTTCGCCATCTTGTCCCTTTTCATCAGTGGAGTTCGCTTAACCAATTGAAGGCGATCAAAAGAAGACGCCTCATGGAAAGGAGACACTGTCATGAAACGGATCCAAGCAATCGCACTCCTCGCCATCGCAAATTTTGCCATGGCCGGCACGTCATTCGCGCAGTCCAACGGGGTACGGGCAAACGTCCCCTTTGACTTCACCGTGGGCGACAAGCTTCTTCCCGCGGGTACCTACACGATCAAAGAGCAATCCGACCACGTCATCGTGATCAACAACCACGATAAACCTATCGCGGCGGTCAGTCTTGTCAACGGAGACTCCAACAGGTCTCCAAACGGTGGAAAACTGAAGTTCCACCGATACGGCAGCCAGTACTTTCTGAGCGAAATTCTCTGCGAGCAGGCGGATATGAACCTTCAGGTTCCAACGTCCAAAACAGAAAAGAGAACAGCCCTTCAGGAAGCGAAACTTAGCGCTCGCAACGACACTTTCGTTGCTGCCCGCTAACGGAGTCATTTGGGTAGGAAGGCCCGGGGCCAAAATCTCCGGGCCTTCTCGTTGACCCGGGATGGTGGCTGTTTGAAGGCACGCATGCGAAATTTGCTTAAAAATCAGATACAAGTTGCCATTTCGATGCACTAAGTAGTCAGATTGCATAAGTGAGGACTTAGCACGCTCTGCCCCGCCGGTGTGCTGTCTTCCCCAGGTTCCATAGCCCCACGGGTAACCTTCTCTAATTCAGCGCTTTACGGGATTGGTCGTTATGGCTACTCAACCCGAGCTCGTAGAACAACTGTTCGAGGCTGCCTTGGCCCTCAAGCCGGAGGAGCGGAAGGCCTTCCTCGAACAGGAGTGTGGCCAGGACGGGCAGCTAAGGCACACCGTCGAAGCGCTGCTGATCGAGGACGCAAACGCCGGCAGCCTTCTTGAACACCCACCCTTTGACCTTCTTAGCCAGGCCGTGGAGCGTCCCGGCACGACCGGTTCTCTCTCCGGAAATGGAACTTTTCCGCCGCTGCCCCCGGGGAGGCTCAAACCCGGTGAAATATTGCTCGACCGTTTCGTGATTATCCGCTTCATCGCCAAAGGAGGGATGGGCGAAGTCTATGAGGCGGAAGACACTTTCCTCCAGGGTGTCCATGTTGCCTTGAAAGCAATTCTTCCTCAGATCGCCGATGATCCGGCGTTACAGCAGCGGTTCGAGCGCGAAGTATTGCTTGCCAGGGAAGTAAGCCACCAGAATCTCTGCCCCATCTACGACATTTTTCATGCTGAACGGCCCCCAGCCAACTTCTTGTTCTTAACCATGAAGCTTCTGCCGGGCGAAACCCTCGCCGCCCGGTTGCGCAGAAACAACTCCATCTCCACCGCCGAGGGGCTGGCCATCCTCAAGCAGATGGCCGCAGGTCTCGCCGCCCTCCACGCCGCGGGCATCATCCACCGGGATATCAAGCCGAACAACATCATGCTCGATGGCGCCGGCTCCCAAGTGCGGCTTTGGATCACAGATTTCGGCTTAGCTCGTGCCCATGAGGCAGATCCCTCCCTTTCCGACAAACGTTTGGTAGCTGGAACACCGGACTACATGGCTCCCGAACTTTATCTAGGGCGGCCGCCCTCCCAATCCAGCGATCTCTTCGCCTTGGGTGTGGTCCTGCACGAGATCTTTACCGGGCAGAAGCCGCTTGTGGCGTCGGACAGTTCCTCGGTGATCGTCAGTCCGCGATTGAATACCTCAAGTGTGCCTGCGTTTTGCGCTCAGTTCATCGCGGGATGTCTCGATCGGGATCCCGCGCGCAGATGCCAGGCCTTTGAGCGAATACTGGATGCGCTTCATATCAACTATCGAACCAGAGAATTTTGGACCCGGCGTCGTTTTGCCGGCGCCGCATTTGCCGCCACTGCCACCATGGCGAGCGCCGCATGGTGGAAATGGGATGAGGTGGAAAATCTGCTGCGTCCACTGCCGAGCAAACGGTTCGTCGCGTTGTTGAATTGGCCCAAAACTGCCGACATCCACGTGACACCGATGCTTACCAGCGTCCTAAGCGCGATTAAGAGTGAACTTACGCACTTTGAGACCTTTGACCGGGATCTGTTTGTCATCTCGCCGGAGGACCTGGATCCGAGTCTCGCCAATGCAGCCCATCTGAAAGAGGTCTGTGATCCTTTGGGAGCGAACCTGGTGCTGGCCGCTTCTGGCTTCCCAGGAGCCAAACACTTTCAGCTCTTTCTGCGTTTGTTGGATCCTTCATCCGGTCAACCACTTCGTGAGAAGAAGCTGACCTGTGCGGTTAACCAGATAACATCCCTGCCGGAAAAGGCAGTTCTGGCCGCAGCGTCACTGCTGGATCTGGATAGCTATCTAAACCACGGCGAGCAGGCGGAACCGGAAACTCATTCAGCCGCCGCCTTTACTGCCTTCCATTCGGCCGAGACGCTGATGAAGCAGCCAAACGATAGCGGACTCGATGCCGCTATAGAGCAATACAAGCAGGCGACGGAACTGGATCCTCACTATGCCAGCGCTCATGCCGGACTAGCCATCGCATACCTCCGGCTCCACGCAGTCCGACGAGCGCCGGAAGCCCTCGACCTGGCTTATGGCAACTGCCGGCTTGCGCTCTCGCTGAATCCTGGCCTCGCGGACGGACATCTTGCCCTCGCGGCCGTCTTAGAACAGACCGGCAATGAGCAGGGTGCGCTGGATGAGATCGCCAAGGCTCTTTCTCTCAATCCATCCTATCCCCGAACCCTGGTCTGGCAGGCACAAATCTACACCCGGCTCAATCGTTGGGAAGACGCTGAGAAGAGTCTTCGTCGAGTACTGAAGGAGCACCCCAACTATTGGTTAGCCTACCACGAGCTTGGCTTTGGTTTACACGGGCAGGCGAGGTATCAGGAGGCGGTCCAGGCGTTTCGCGCGGCCAGCCTGGCGGCTCCAAAAAACGCCATGGCCTTGAGTAACTTGGGCGGAGAGTATCTCCAGATCGGCAAGTTTGACGAAGCTTTAGAGAGTCTGAAACGGGGCTTGGCCCTAGATCCTGACTCAGATTTAGCGACAGCGAACACCTCGCTCGCACTGCGCTTGCAGGAAAAGAACGAACAAGCGCTACCCTTCGCGCGCAAAGCCGTGCAACTGAATCCGGCCCAAGACGCGGATTGGTTAGAGCTTGCTGATTGCCTTTCTTCCTTGCGTACTCACCAGGGCGAAGCGAAAGATGCCTATTTGCAGGCCGCGAAGGTGGCCGAGCGGCACCTGTTAGCTGATCCAACCGATGCCCCAAGCTGGATGCTGCTTGCCCTGTACAAGGTCAAGTCGGGGAGCCCACAGCACGCTCCTCTGCTTATGGAGAGAGCTGAATCCCTGGGCGCGCGTGACATGGACTCGCAGATTTACAAAGCGAGGATACTCGAGCTTCTGGGAAAACGTGAAGAGGCGTTAACTACGCTCGCTACTTGTTCTCGTAAAGGCGCCACCGACTTTCAGGTCGCGCCTTTTCCTGATATGCAATCGCTGCGAAAAGACCCTCGCTATCGGCAGATAATGTTTGCCAAAACTGTTACCCCTGTCGCCGGCGAGTTATCGCGTGCGAAGAGCCTTTAAATGTTTGGCTTCGAGGGTTTGTAGACTGCCGGCTGCAGGTGCGCCGCGCAGGGGCCACAAAGATGTCGTGAAGAGCAACAGGCCATGTTACATTTCGGGCCCGGCATCGTGTCGGGTCCATTCCATCCACTGACTTTTTCCCAGAGAGCGAGGCATGATATGGGTACCGTAGCAACCCCCGTAGTTTCCGCAACCGCACCGAGGACGATTGTCGCCGATCCAAATGAAACTCCGGAAACCTCCGGCGTCCGACCGGGCGGCATCCTGGTATTTTCAAACCGTTCACACAAATTCCCTACGATTGAAATACAGTTTATTGGTTCCAGTCCTGCCAGCCCAACAGACGTACTGACTGGGACCGGTTCAGTCGTCGTCCATGTGCCCCCGGGCACACTGGGCGAGTTCAAGTACCAGATCCAGCACGTCCCGACCGCGGGCGCACCCACAACAACAGGACCCTTTATCGTTCGTTCTTGTATCACCTGTTAACCTCGGCCCGCGAACCAGGATGCACCTTAGCGAAGGCTCGGCCGCGCAGTACCGTCGATGGTGACGTGCGCGCAACCGATCTGCCATCGGGGTCAGTGTGCGAGCACACTGATCCTGGGGGCATCCCTAAAGGGCGGCCAACTCTCGCATATTGGGCCAAAAACCGCTGCAGGTGCCCCAGAGTAACAGAGCGGTTTGCTTGGATTGACCAACGGGACTCCTGCTCTTAAAATAGAGAAGCCGGCCGATTAGCCGGCTTCTTGTTTACCGCATTGCCCCCTCGTTCAATGGTAGGACAGCTGCCTCTGGAGCAGCATATCGGGGTTCGAATCCCTGGGGGGCAACCAGGACTAGTTGTTCTTCGTCAGCAGGATGCTATCGAGTTCTCCCTAATCTTTGACCCTGTAGGGCGAGGGCGCCCCCGCAAAATCTGGATTCGTCGAAGAGGTGCGGCGGAATCCGAGTCGTTCTTAGGATTTCGAGACTCTAGCAGCAGCAGTACGTCTATCACCCTACGGCAAGCTAAGCTCTGGTTGACGGTCGGGCCGTGAATGGCCGGTAAAAGCGAGCCCGAAGTGAAGGTTCCCGCAAGACAGAAGCCTGCATGAAGATGAACACGTCCGCGAGATATCCCTCATACCCTCTCGGTGCGCCAGTCCAATTGGTCCAATCGATCCCTTCGTTGGCTTTGTTTTGGACGCCGTTTTGAAACCCGACACTTGCTTGGCGGTTCAACATCGCCCGCAGGATTTCGTCACCCTTTTCTGGCTCGCCGACGATATGGTAAGCCATGATGAAATGTAGAGTGTGGCCTGCCGATATTCCACCATTCATGTAGTTTTGAAACGTATCTGCGCCATCTTCGCGGCTAGGCATGCCAAGACCACCGGGTTGAAGGTAGTCGGCTCTGCGCACTGCCTCTAGAGTGCAAGGAAGTCCGAGATCGAAGCGGGTAAAGTTCGCATCCTGCATCTTCTGCCGCAGGCGCGAGAGTATTCTGCGCCCTTCGCCTGGTTCAACCAGGCCATACTCGATGGCCAGTCCATTAACAACCGGGGTGGCGTAATCGTGGAGTTGACCGTCGGCGCTCCTCCACCAAGCGAGCCAGCCGGTAGCCGGATTGTAGAGTGTTTTGAAATAGACAGCCTTCAAACGCTCTGCCAGGTCAGTGAAGTGTTCCTCCTGCTTTACGCGACCCAGTAGTGCTTCAAGTTCGGCTAGGCATCGCCATGCACGGTAGATCATTGCGTTGCTGTAGCCATCCTTGTGGCCGCAGTTCAACGCGTCCCACCAGCAGCACGATCGAGCAGGCTCCACCAGAGTGCCGGCATTGCCACTCTGTGTGGCCTCCACCATCCCGTCGCCGTCTATATCGCGTTGCTCCAGAAATGCAGAGAGAAGCTCGAGCCGTTCGATACGTTCCCTCAGCCAAACGCGATTGCCTGTGGCTTCCACGTAGTCCCAGGACGATATTAGAATTCCGGGATTCGCATCCAGGAAATGACGATAGTCCCAATAGCCGATGACTTCTCCCGTGGGATCCGTGCGATGTTCCAGCCACCAGTCGATCGACCGTCGAACCTGGTCCATCACCGAGATTCCTGGTGCAACTTCGGGAGTCCACAGAGCCTGATCCGCATAAAACGGCAACGCAAAACTAACAGGATCGCTGATGACATTGTTGGCGAGAATACCTATTGGCGCACTAAATCGTCTGTCTTGATTCCCCCATCGCGAGCTGGGTTGCCAGGTGTTAAACCAACCACGCCGGACCTCTCGCCAAAGGGTTCTGTCGGTCATTCCTTGCGGAGGCGCCAAACACACTGGAGTGAAGGTGAGCGTGCATGCGTGACCAGTCCCAACTCCGGGGAGTTCCAGAATCAAATCAACAGTGTGTTTGTCGCGGTCGCCTTCTAGTCTCGCCTTGACATCAGAGGGCGCCCCGTCGAGTAAGATCTGGCCGAAATCTGGCGACGAGATCAAGGCGGGCAGTTT
>Ga0182024_10020660_pt1 | contig 12021 bp, 11 predicted proteins | sample P32metaG_FD_120480 | JGI IMG/M metagenome (GOLD analysis project Ga0182024, IMG submission 120480) | Permafrost microbial communities from Stordalen Mire, Sweden - P3-2 metaG (Illumina Assembly) | ecosystem: Environmental > Terrestrial > Soil > Wetlands > Permafrost | place: Sweden: Stordalen... | reverse complement strand
GAACAAAATCTACGAAGCAGAAGATCTCGCTCCCGGCAAGCAACTTATCTTCGCCGCGACTGGTGTGACCGAAGGCGCGCTGCTCAAGGGCGTCCGCTTCTTCGGCGAAGGCACGCGAACTTCCTCTGTGATTCTCACCTTGCTCACCGGTAAAGTGCGGTTCATCGAGAGCATCCATCTGGAGAAAGGTCCGGATGTGAAGGTGAGGTTCGCATAAGGATCCAATTGACCTGGCCAATTCAATCATCTAGAATAACCATCTAGGTGGATTGTGAAGACTATTGGACTATTTGAAGCCAAGCAAAAGTTGTCAGAACTCGTCGAGCGTGTCAGCACTGGCGAGCAGATCGGCATCACGCGGCGCGGCAAACTCGCCGCCATGATCGTCCCTGTCCGGCCCCAAAAAGGTTTGGACGAAATTTGGGCAGACATGGAAGACATTCGCAAACGCGTTGATCGTTCCAAGTTCTCCACGATCAAAGAATTGATCGAAGAGGGTCGGCGTTGAGCCGTTTCGTGCTCGATACGTCGGTCAGTCTGGCTTGGTTTCTTGATCGGCCTGTGCCGCCTCACGCGGTGCAGGTCTGGAACAGTCTCAAGCAGGGATCTCGCGCGGTAGTCCCTCCGCTCTGGCTTCTCGAGATGGCGAATGGGTTTGCCACTGCGGATCGCCGAGGCGCACTCGCAAGATCTGACATTGATCGGTGTCTGGCGGATGTCGACGCGCTGCTAGCCTCTTCAGTTGAGTACAGTACCACTGCAATTTCGTTTCGTCAGGCGTTTGCATGCGCGAGCGGATTCCGCCTCACGGCTTACGATGCCGTATACCTCGAGACCGCGCGGACCGAACACCTTCCACTCGCCACGTTGGATCGAGCCTTGGCCGATGCTGCGCGAAAGGCCGGAGTCCGTCTGTTCGTTTGATGTATCCGCTTCTACTTTCTGCTTTCTACTTTCTACTTCAGATACTCCTTCTTTACATTCTCGGGAACTTTCGGTTCCGGCGGGAAGTCCTGCGAGAAGCCTTTGAACATTGCGACCGCATTCTCGGCGCGGCGCGTGCCGTCGTGCACTGCGATCTTGTGTGGCTTGCCGGGTTCGTAGCCTTCCCACAGCGATACTCCCGCGTACGCGCCGTCTTTGCGCAGGATGTAATACGTCATGTCGACAAAGCGCAGCTTGTTCATGTCGTTTTTGTAGTTGCGCACGATGCGCTTGAGCGCGTCCATGCCCGCGTCTTGCGGAGACATGCCGTGGCGCATGTTCTCTACGATCGTGTGCGCGCCTGCGACCTTGATGTTTTCCTCGCCGCTGCCGGTCGCTCCCGCGGAGCCCACGTCCTGATCGGTGTAGCAGCCTGCGCCGATGATGGGCGAGTCGCCGCAGCGGCCGGGGAGTTTGAAGCCGAGCCCGCTGGTCGTTGTGCAGCCGGAGATCTCGCCTTTCTCATTCAGCGCCGAGCAGTGAATCGTACCCGTTGGCGGGAATAGCACTTTGTGAATCGCATCGCGCCGCAGGTCTGGAGCGATGCCCAACTCAGCCGCGTGTTCTTCGAGACGGCGATAGCGTTCATCCCAGAGTTCTGATTGCGGCTTGTCGTCACTCGGCTTTACATCAGGCTTCGTGTCGGGAGGCTGCCAGTGCGGGTCGGCGAGGCCTGGTCCCCACCAATCTTCGTTCGAGTGATACTCCTTCCACAGCAGCCAGACTTTGCGGGAGTGGTCGGTGAGCAGGTTCTCGCGCGGGAAGCCGACGGCGACGGCGAAGCGCTCTGCGCCTTCACCGACTAGCATGACGTGTCCCGTGTGCTCGAAGACGGCCTTTGAAACGAGCGAAACGTTCTTGATGTTGCGCACACCACCGACTGAGCCGGCGCGTCGCGTCGGTCCGTGCATGCAGCAGGCGTCGAGTTCGACCACGCCTTCTTCGTTGGGAATGCCGCCGAGGCCGACGCTGGTGTCGTTGGGATCGTCTTCCGGTCCCTTGACCACTCGGAGCGCGGCGTCGAGGGTGTCGCCGCCGCTTTTCAGGAAGGCGAATGCGTCGTCGAGATAGTTGAAGCCGTTGTGGGCGCAGATGATGATGGGGCGCTTGTAGGAGCCGGATTGCGAGTCGTGTTGTTGCCCGGTTGCGGCTTCGGCTTGGGCGCGCGTTCCTACTCCGGCGGCGACTGCTCCCAGGACGGAGGTCTTTACGAAGTCACGGCGCGAGAATGGCATGAGTTCCTCCTGCTTGTAATAAAGCGGGAAGCATATCACGGCGGGTGGGGTTCCGGGCCTGTGGGCGGGTCGAATTTGACAGAGAAAAAATTTTTGCGTCCGATCCGCTTAAATCCTTGGAATCAACGACTTACGTAGGGGTGATCTGCTCCGAGTCCGGCTAACTTATTGATTCTAAGGAACTTGTCTGTAAAATCCTACGGACAAAGGAGTTAGGTGCATGTGCATCCCGTAAGTTCATTAGAATCAGTGAGGCGATTTCTGTCGAGACTGAAACCAGCCGGATTCGACTCGCAAAACCTTGTGGGGGAAGGACTTAGGCCACACGATATTCAGTTTTCAATGAACTCTTTGTTACTGCCTGTGCCGGGGCAATCATGAACGAATTTGAAATGATGCGCAAGGTCAGATGTCACAATGGGCCTGTGGAAAAAATGCGGCCCTGCTCGTCGGGGGTCGGCCTTGAAGAGCATGTAGAATTGTGTTGCACGTGTGTGCTTCTCATGAAGACCAAAGTCGCGCCCGAGTTGGAAGCCGATCAGCGGAGCAAGCGCAAGACTTACCGACGCGCGCGCAGGCGCGCACTGGCGCGGCTACGCGAAGGAATCGATCTGCGGTGGATGCCTCCGCATTCGCGTGACGAACTCCATCAACGGTAACTAGAAAATCCCCACTTCTAGCCAAGAACGCGAGAAATGGAGCAAGCGGCCGCTAGAAGTCGGTGCGTAGAAAGGGACTAGGAGGGCGTTCATGGACGAGCTCGGCAAAGAGGCGGTGAAGCAGGCTCTTCAACCTGTCGGTGACATCCTGCGTAAAATCGTTGGCCCGCTGGCCGACGAGATGGGTGAGTCGATGGGAGTTGTGGCGAGACACTATCGCTACAAGCTCGCGGTCAAGATGTACCAGAAGACAGAGCGAATGCTGCTCGATGCGGGCCTCCAGCCCCACTCTGTGCCGCCGAGGTTGTTCTTGCCGATCATTGAGAACGCCTCCATGCAGGATGACGAAGATCTGCACACGCGCTGGGCTGCACTGCTCGCGAACGCAGCGACATCTCCGGACTTGGTGCATCCGTCGTTCATCGAAGTTCTTCGTCAACTCACTCCCAAGGATGCGGAGCTCCTGGACGAACTCTGCGACTCATGCGTAGGGAGGCGGAGCCGCACAGTCCAGCCATGGGTCAGATCGATCAGCAACGCAGAACGTGTGAGGCGGATGGCAGCAGGAGAGAATCCGGAAGAGGCGTTTGAGAATGTGACTCGACTTGGGTTGATCGGAACGTCGTACGAACTCGACGACAGTAAAATCAAGGTGGGGTTTAGACGGGGTGATAACGACGTGAAGGTTAGGGCGGAACTCGACAGCGACGACTACCTGACTGACTTCGCGTACAGATTCGTACAGGCATGTCGTGCGCCAGCGGTTACGATTGAGTGGCAAGCGACCGAAGCGGGTAACGCGTAACGGGTAGAAGGCTTAGATGAGTTGGGTTCGGGTGTCCCGGGCCTCGCTGCTTTTGCGGGACTTGGGATCGCTCGCCGAGGCCAAGAGACGCAGCCAAAGTCAAATTCCCCGCCCTGTCCCGGCAAAGAACGCGGGACAAAGACGGGGCAACCTCTTAGGTCTAGGCGGAGTGGAGGGACTGGGCCAGCCCTCATATTGCAAAATCACGGCCCGCTCGGTCAATTGAAGGCAGTTAGCGCCCGCCCGCGCTGTACTTTGCTATTCGCGCTTTCTTGTCTTCAAATGCCTTGATGGGCTCCGGGATCGGCGGGAACAGTTCGTGGAATACGCTGTGGACGTTTCGCGCCATCTTTACCAGAGAACCTAGCAGACCGTGCGCGCCTTGCTGCGTTTCACGTATGTGCTGCTTCAGTCGCACCGTTGTATCCCCGCTCTTGTCGAGATACTTCTGATTCACCTCACCGCCATTGTGTTCGTAAACGTGCCGCCGATGAAACATCAGTTCGACGACGCGGATCTCATCATCTTTCATCCCCGCGCACACGTCGATATCGAACCACTCCCTAAGGGTCGAGCGCACCTCGTGAAGATCGTGAAATGACTGCGTCGATAGCCGGTGTCGGCGGCGCTCCGTCAACGGGACCATCCTTGCCAGTTCCTTCCCGACTTGCGCCATAAAAGAGTCAAACGATGCCACGCCATCTCTTACGCAATCTTCTGGCGCGTCACCCGAATTCAGGCGTTTGCGAATGGTTGGGATGGTCTCATCTTCGAAATCCTCCAGATCATTGCGCCTACCGCAGAGGGAGCAGTAGCCAAAGCGCCCCAAAATATCGTTGAATTCCTCACACGATTTACAGGTGAATTTCCGCTGCTGGCTTTCCTCCGACACATAGAAGCTCGGCTTCTCGCCTTCTTTACCTACGGCATCGGCCACGGCGTCCATGTCGATCGCCACTTCGCCGTCCTGCTTGGAATTTAGCGCCTGCCCTAGCACGGCGCAGTAATGGCGCATGTAGAGCTGCTGGGCTTCAGAGAGAAATTGAAAGCCGGGAGCCCTGATTGCGCAATACGGGCAAAGGTTGGGCCATGGGCCACTGCGCCAGTACCCACCGCAATTTGGACAGTGGTGCCCAAACTTACCTTCGCTGTCCGAGGCGACGAATACTGGAAAGCAACCTGGGAAGGGCGCTGGATTCCAAGGTTGCCCGATGCCACCGAGCTGGATCGACTCAACCGGGATGCCCTGGGGCAAAGCGTAGACAGCAATCCACTCAGCGGGAACTGGGCGATCTCCGCTAATTGTCACTTGATATCCGCGACTGCCCTGTCGATCGGTCACTATGCGAAATGTGATTTTGCCCCCGGAGTGACCGATCTCTTCAAAATCCTTAGCCACGTTGTTCCCCTTCACGACGAGCAACCATGTCGGCTCTTCTTTAATGTAGCTTAAATCACGATCAGCGCGGACTTGCCGGTTCTTTCTGGAGCGCGCCCTCCGAAGACTTGCAGGGTGGGGGCATTTTTTCTGTTGTGGTGGGGCTTTACGACGATCTGCACGTCTTGATCGAGGGCGACGAGGAAGCGCAGAAGGCGCCCCGCGGAGAACTGGCGGAAGTTGCCGTACGTGGGCTGAAGCCCGGTTGAATTCTCTGGAGCTTTACGCGGCGCTGGAAGCGCCGCTCTTCCACGGCGCTGCCGGCGTCCGTGGAGGACCCTCCGAATGGAGGGACAGGGAGAGTCGAGGTCAAGAACGAAAGCGAGAGCAAGAGCAAAGTCAAAGGCAGCGGACAGGAGTGTCCGCTCCACACGGACAAAAGCAGGTTCTCTCGCGCTGACGCGGTCGATGGCTTACCATCCCGAGATTCAGCACGCGGTTGCGGAGATGGTGATTGAGCTGGAATCGATTGGTCCGCATCTGGATCTTATTGCGGAGGACTGGTCGAACGGCGTGGATTACGGCGCCGAGTGGGCAGTGAAGATTTTCGCGGCGAAATATCGAGCGGTGGAGGCATCGTGGCGGGTGGTGGATCTTGGGCTCGATGTTGCCGGCGGGCATGGCATTTTTCGGTCGGCGGGATACGAGCGGTTGTTGAGAGATGCGCGGTTGGGGAGGATTCATCCGGCGAATGCGTTTCTTACGCATGAAGTGATTGGGAAGATTGCACTGGGGATTGGGTTGGATGAGTCGCCGCGGTGGGGCTGATGCCTGTTTGAGTTTTTGGAGCTTTACGCGGCGCTGAAGTGCCGATCTTTCCACGGTTGTGCTGGCGGCACGGTTGGGATCAAAGTCAAAGGCACCGGATATGAGTCTCCGCTCTACACTTGTAGTGGCGCCTCGACTTTGGAGACCTTTGCTGCAGGCGTTCGTGGTTCCCACTTCTCGCAAAGGACGCGAGAAATGGGGCACCCCATTTTTGTGGTTGCGCGTGCTCAACTAAATCCCAACCTCTGAGGGGATCGGAATTCAGCCGAGGGCTGCGCCTCGGTAGCGGCCTACTAACCCTGGTTGGCGGCCTAGGGATGGGTGCGCTGGGATCTCGGTGATTGAGCGCACGTTTTTGTTTTGCTCGGAGCGGAAGCGCAGCAGGGCGGCGATGTTGCCTACTTTGTCGAACTCGGGATCATCTTTGACGTAGAAGAGTTCGATGTCGTGGCGGATTACCCAGGGCAGGATAGCTTCGGAAACGTCGACGATCTCGCGAGTCTCGCGGCTACAAACCGGACAGAGGCTAACGAGGTGGGCGTCAAGGTGGCCGCAGCCGGCGCACTCGACGGCCAGGGCGTGATAGTTCTGGCCGATGAGCAGGGTTTGCACTTCTCCTAATTCGAGGGAGTTGAGGACTCGGCGCAAGCCGGTGACTCCGCGGGCGTGGTGGCGGGCCTGGTTGATGGTTTCGCTGACGACCTCCTGACAGCGGTGCTGCTGCGAGTCGGCGAAAATCTTTTCGGCTTGCGAGCGAACCTCTTCATTACTTACGTGAGCTAACTCGGCATTAAACCGGCCCAGCAGTTTTTGCTTCGCATAGGAATGCAGTTGAGCTTCGAACTGCGACCAGTGAACATCCTGGCAGCCGATGATCCACTTCTCGAACATGTTTTTTTCCAGCGAGTCTTTGATGAACTGGGCGATGAACTTGAAATGATGGAGCGCGTCGTCGGCGACGCGGCGCTCGGCGTGGCCGGCGTCGTAGCCTCCGAAGCCGTCGCCACGGCCGCGGCGGGTGAGGGGATGAACGAAATCCATGCGCTCGCTGAGTTCGCCGAGCCGCAGATCGAAGAGGCGCGCGCGATGGCGATCGAGCAGCACGATGCCGAGGCGGGGAAATGCTCCTAGCAACTGGGCGAGGGGCTTTAGATGGAAACGGCGATTTACCACGAGTTGCGTGCCGGTGGGTTGCGCGGGCAGATCGTACTCGCGCCAGAAATTTTGCGCCGAGCAGGCGAAGATGGCCTTGGCGTGCGCGCCGTTGCCGCGCAGTTCTTGCGAGAGGCGCAGGATGCGGTCGAGATCGGCGCGGGCGGACTCGATGTTTTCCTTATTCTTATCTTTGTTCTTGTCTTTATTCTTTTCTCCATTCTTATCTCGGCCGTTCGTATGCCCGCCGTTGCTGTTGCTTTCCAACTGGCGCAAGGCCTCGCGCGCCAGGTCTTTGGTGAGGATGGCTTCTTCCTTGTGGGCTTTGTTGCGCGGGGCAGCGGGCTGAAAGTAAAAGCTCAGAGCGCAGCCCGGCTGATCTTCGAATTGGGCTAGTTCGTGAATCTGTTCCCGTGTAATCATTCGCGGTACCTTTCTTGGGAGCGGCCGTCCTTTGTTTGAAGTGGATTTACGCGGTTCCGGTGGGCGCGAGTCGTCCCTTGAATTGATGGGCGAAGCTAGGCGATCTGCGCAGGTGATCGCGCGCGGCAGAGATGGAGATCGCCACGGCTTCGGGCGGGACTCCGGTGATGGCGGAGATTTCGTCGACGCCGAAACCTTCGATGGCGTGGAGGATGAAAGCTTCGCGCTGCGGCGGGCTCAGGTCGCGAAGAGCGGAGGCGATGAGGCGCATCATTTCGTCGGAGCCGACGATCTGCTCGGGGGTGGCGATACGGCCGTCGGCGATGATGGTTTCTTCGGTGATGGCTTCGTCGGGCTGATGGAATTGCAGTTCGGGCTCGTCGCTGGCCTTGACGTTTTGCTTGCGCGCGGAGTCTTCGAGGTGCACAGCGCCGCCGTTGGTGCCATCGGGGCGCGAGAGTTCATCGAGAGCGCGCATGGCTAGGCGATAGAGCCAGGGCTCGAGGGCGAGGCGCTCGGGTTTTTCTTTGATGCCATCGGCGTCATCGCCTAGAGCGGCGGCGATGGTTTCGTCGATTACTTCGTTCGTGGTGATGGAATCGGGCTCGATGAAGTCGGAGGCTTCGCGGAAATAGATTTCGCGTTCCACGAAGCGCTCGAGGCGGGAGAGATTCACGTTGACGTAGGAGCGAACGTCGTCGGAAGAAATCGTTGCCGGGAACACAGCGGCCAGCGTCTGCTCGAAGGGTACGGAGACATTGCGGCGGGCTGGCGCATCTTTTTGGCGGCGGGTCCACTTGTGGGTAGAACGCAGCAGGTCTTTGTGTTTGTTGACCTGCTGCAGCAGATCTTCGAATGCGCTCTTTACGGCTGCTGCGGCGGTTGAGGCTTTGGCCTGGACGGCCATTTGTCCCGAGGGCAAGCGCAGGTTGAGGGAGACGCTTATGCCTTCGCGCGGCGAACCCTCTTCGACCATACCTTTGAGGTGGATTAGTTCGGGGCGGAAGACTTGCAGGCGTTTTCGCAGTTTTTCGACTTGATGTTGAAGGTCTTTTTCTACGGCGGGAGTTTTATGAAGGCGGTAACTGATGTGGACGTTCATTAGCACCTCGGGTACTGGAAACGTAGCGGCGTAACCCAGTGCTTACTAAGAAAATTGTACACCCGGCGAGAGGTCGTGAAACTGAAATTGAAGATGGATTTTTTGGGTTGGCAGATTTGGGAATGTTGGGTCGGGCGAGAATCTTAGGACGAATTTATTTTAGGCGGTGGCCGAATTCGATAGGGAAGCGAGCCAAACGCGCGATTTTGCATTCTCGCAAGAAACGCGAGAATGATCGCGCGGCTCGCCCGGATCCTTCGGCGGGCAAAAAGCGCCCGCCTCCAGGATGACAACCGGTTTAGGACGGAAATCGATTTTGGATTGCAGTGCCGCTTATTTGCGGCTAGTCGCTGTGCGAGATATCATCCGGGAACCTTATGACCTGGATCAGAATCCGGACACGAGTTTTGGTCGTTGCATCTCTGAGTGCGGTTGCTTGCGCTCAGGCTCCTTCATCGCAAGAAGTTGACGCGGTCTATCCTGACGCGCATGCGCTTTACCTGGATATTCATGAGAATCCGGAACTCTCTTCGCACGAAGTGCAGACTGCGGCGAAGCTGGCTGGGCGGTTGCGCGGGCTTGGCTATGACGTGACTGAGCATGTCGGTGGGACAGGGATTGTTGCCATCCTGAAAAATGGCGCGGGGCCGACCGTGATGCTGCGGACGGAACTGGATGCGCTGCCGGTGGAAGAGAAGACCGGGCTGGCTTACGCGAGCAAGGTCCACGCGAAGGATGACGCGGGGCGTGATGTTCCGGTGATGCATGCTTGCGGGCACGACCTGCACATGGCTTCGATTGTGGGCACCGCGGCGATCATGGCGCACAGCAAAAATATGTGGCATGGGACACTGATGTTGATCGGTCAGCCAGCGGAGGAGACGATTGCTGGCGCAAAGGGAATGATTGCCGATGGCTTGCTGACGCGGTTTCCGAAGCCTGACGTGGCCGTGGCGATGCATGTGGGGAATTTGTTGCCGGCGGGGAAGGTCGGGATTGTGCCGGGCGTTTACAACACGAATGCGGACTCGTTGCGCCTCACGATTTATGGCAAGGGCGGGCATGGAGCTGCGCCGCAGACGACGATTGATCCGATCGTGATTGCGGCGCGAACCATTCTGGCTTTGCAGACGATCACTTCGCGCGAAGTGAAGCCGGGTGAGATGGCGGTGGTCACGGTGGGTTACATTCACGCGGGCACGAAGAACAACATTATTCCGGATCAGGCTGAGTTGGGGCTGACGGTTCGAACTCGCAACGCGGAAGTCCGCAAGCAGGTGCTGGCGGCGATCGAGCGAATCACAAAGGCCGAGGCTGAGGCTGGGGGCGCGCCGCGTGCTCCTTTGCTTGATCATTATGAGAGCACCGACTTGGTTTATAACGACCCGGCGTTAGCGCAGCGAATGAAGGGAACGCTGGAAGCGGCGCTGGGTAAGGAGAATGTGGTGATCGAAGAGCCGATTCCGGCGTCGGAAGATTTTTCCTTCTACGTTGAGCAGGGAATTCCGGGATTTTATTTCAGCCTGGGCGGAGCGGATCCGGAGAAGTTTGCTGAGGCCAGGGCTGCCGGGACGATGCTGCCTTCGAATCATTCAGCGCTGTTCGCACCGGATGTGGATCCGGCGCTGCGGACTGGGATTGCGGCGGAGGTGGCCGTGCTGAGGGGATTGCTGAAGTGAGCCGATGCTCTTGATAGTGGACAGAAGAAAGTCGAAATCCCCGCCCTGTCTCTGCAGAGAACGCAGAGACAAGGACGGGGCACCCTCACGCGGTAACTAATGGCGCGGTCAACGCCGCTTTAGGGCTTCGAGTTCTTCCAGCGTTCTTGGCCAGTCTGATCCGAGGAGGCGGGACAGGCTGCGGTCGGCCAGGACTTTGCCTCCGGTTTGGCATTGCGCGCAGTAGTTAGTTTCTTTGTCGGCGTAGCGAATGCGGAGGACTTTGTCGCCGCATCTTGGACACGGTTCGCCATAGCGGCCGTGCACAGCCATGCCTTTGCGAAAGGCGGTGACTTTTTCGGGGAAGGCGGCGGTTGCTTCGATGCGGAGCCGGTCTATCCATAGCTTCAGCGTATGTTGGGTGGCCGCGAAAAGTTTCTCCCAATCCGTAGGCTTGAGTTTTTGCGTTTGCGTGAGTGGGGAAAGTTGCGCAGCGTGCAGAATTTCGTCCGAATAAGCGTTGCCGATGCCGCTCAGTAAACGCGGATCGGTCAGTGCGCGCTTCAGCGTGTGGTTTTCGGCGGTGAGTGCGGCGCGAAAGGAATCGAGGTTGCTGGAGAAGACGTCGATGCCTCCGGCCTCGAAAGAACTGAGCGCATCTTCTCCCTGGACTACGTGCAGCGACGCGCGGCGCTTGGAGCCGGCTTCGGTAAGAACCAGCGAGCCGTTGGGAAAGTCGAACGCCGCAAGGGACTGGCGTCCGGCCAGCTTTGCATTTGCGGGCCGCCAGTGCAGACGGCCGGCGATCATCAGATGAAGAACGAGCCAGAGATCGTCGTCCAAGCCGAAGGCTATTCGTTTGCCGATTCTGCGCAATTCGCGGACTGTGCGACCTTCCGCGTCGGCTAGCGGAGGTTGCGCGGTCCGCAGTAGGAAGGCGCTTTGCAGGCGTACATGCTCTAGTGGCTGACCGACTATGCGCGGTTCCAGGGCGGTTATGTAGGCGGAGATGTCGGGCAGTTCGGGCATTTTTATCAGCTTGCACGTGGAAGCAGAGATTTAGCAAGGCGAAGGGCGCTGAGGTTGAACCTATTCAAGGGAATACGCGCGCGTCCCTCAGGGGACTACAGCCCGGCGTCGTGAGTGGAGCTGTACGGCGCCACTGAAGCCGAGCTTCCAAAATCGTCACGGCTGACAGACGCCGAAGTCCTTGGTCACCTTGGTTGCTACCAGGACGTGCGTGTGGTCGGGACCTTTTGATTTTACTTTTCTGCCCTTTAACTTTATTCGGTCACCTGGCGTGATGCCAGCGGTGTTGCCGGCCAGTTCGTAGATCTCTTTGTCGTTTTCGTCGGCGATGGTTAAGTGGCTTCCCGCCGAGCTTATGCAGCCGGTAATCGTCCTGTCTTTTTTCGCTTCGTGCCTGACCAGGACGATGGTGACTACGACGATGGCAGCAACTACAACCACAACCCCGATGATGATGTTGTCTGCATCGGACTGTAGCTTGTCAGCGCGAGCGGGTGTGGCGAGCGCCGCACAAAGGACGACAACCAGAGCTGCGCGCGCAATACTTTTCAGGATCACGATGTTCTCCGCGATGTACACCAAATTGTGGAAGCTGGCCCCTGCCACAGATTCGCGGCAGTACTTAAAAGGAAGGTCCGGCTTGATTTGAGAAAACGAGGCCATCGTACTAGTGGCGGTCCCGGGCGTAAAGAAGTTTCTTAGGAACTGATCTGCTCGAGAATGGCCCGTGCTTCGGCGGCGGGATCGGCGGCTTCGGTGATGGGGCGT
>Ga0182024_10020659_pt1 | contig 12021 bp, 10 predicted proteins | sample P32metaG_FD_120480 | JGI IMG/M metagenome (GOLD analysis project Ga0182024, IMG submission 120480) | Permafrost microbial communities from Stordalen Mire, Sweden - P3-2 metaG (Illumina Assembly) | ecosystem: Environmental > Terrestrial > Soil > Wetlands > Permafrost | place: Sweden: Stordalen... | reverse complement strand
CTCCGCCATCAGCCGCTGATGCGGCTTGAGCTCGCCTTGCAGCCCGCGGATCGTGACCTGCTCGCTGCCCTTGAGGCCAAGCGACTGCCAGGAGGTGCCTTCCTCGAACACCAACGGCAGTACGCCCATGCCGATCAGGTTGGAGCGGTGGATGCGCTCGAACGATTGGGTGATGACGGCACGGACGCCCAGAAGATTGACGCCCTTGGCGGCCCAATCGCGCGAGGAGCCGCTGCCGTATTCCTTGCCGGCAAAGACAACAAGCGGCACCTTTTCGCTCTTGTAGCGCATCGCGGCGTCGTAGATCGACATGCGCTCCCGCGACGGATAGTGGATGGTGACGCCGCCTTCGATCCCCGGCACCATCTGGTTCTTGAGCCGGATATTGGCGAAGGTCCCGCGCACCATCACCTCATGGTTGCCGCGGCGGGTGCCGTATTGGTTGAAATCGACCGGCTTCACCTTGTGGGCCACAAGGTACTTGCCGGCCGGCGAGTCGAGCTTGATCGAACCCGCCGGCGAGATGTGATCGGTGGTGATCGAGTCCAGAAACAAGCCAAGCACGCGGGCGTCGACGATATCCGTGATCGGCGCAGGCGAGCGGCCCATGCCGACGAAGTAGGGCGGGTTCTGAACGTAGGTCGACTTTCCGTCCCAGGCATAGGTCAGCGCACCCTTCACGCTGATCTTGCGCCAAAGCGAATCGCCCTTGAACACGTCGCCATATTTCTTGGTGAACATCTGCTTGGTGATGTTCTTGCTCACGAAAGCGGCGATCTCGCGGTTGCTCGGCCAGATGTCCTTGAGGAACACCTTCTTGCCGCTCTGATCCAAGCCGAGCGGCGATCGGTTGAGATCGACCTGCATGGAGCCGGCGAGCGCATAAGCGACCACCAGCGGAGGCGAGGCGAGGTAGTTCGCCCGCACATCGGGATTGACGCGCGCCTCGAAGTTGCGATTGCCCGAGAGGACCGCGGCATTCACTAAATCGTGATCGTTGATCGTCTTGGAGATCTCCGGCGCCAGCGGGCCCGAATTGCCGATGCATGTGGTGCAGCCGAACGCCACCAGGTTGAAGCCGAGCTTGTCGAGATCGGCTTGCAGCCCGGACTTGTTCAGATATTCGGCAACCACCTGCGAGCCGGGCGCGAGCGAGGTCTTGACCCAGGGTTTGACGGTCAACCCCTTGGCGGCCGCTTTGCGTGCCAACAGCCCGGCCCCCATCATGACGCTCGGATTGGACGTGTTGGTGCACGACGTGATGGCCGCGATCACGACGTCGCCGTGGCCCAGGTCAAAGTTGCGGCCCTCGACCGGAAGCCGCTTGCCGGCTTCGCTGCCCTTGCCGAACTCCTTGTCCAACGCGATGGCAAATCCGTGCTTGAGGTCCTTGAGCGCGATGCGGTCCTGCGGGCGCTTGGGTCCGGCCAGCGACGGCTCGATCTGCGACAGTTCGAGCTTGAGAACATCGGTGAAGATGGGATCGGGCGTGGTCTTGGTGCGGTAGAGGCCCTGCGCCTTGGCATAGGCCGCCACCAGCGCGACGCGATCGCTCGCGCGACCGGTGTCGCGCAAATACTGGAGCGTATCGTCGTCGACCGGGAAGAACCCGCAGGTCGCGCCATATTCGGGCGACATGTTGCCGATGGTGGCACGGTCCGCGATCGAGAGATTGGCGAGGCCGGCGCCGAAGAATTCCACAAACTTGGACACCACGCCGCGCTTGCGCAGCATCTGGGTCACGGTCAGCACCAGGTCGGTCGCGGTGACGCCTTCCTTGAGCTTGCCGGTCAGCTTGACCCCGATCACCTCGGGCAGAACCATCGAATAGGGCTGGCCGAGCATCGCGGCTTCCGCCTCGATGCCGCCGACGCCCCAGCCGAGCACCGCCAGGCCATTGACCATGGTGGTGTGCGAATCGGTTCCCACCAGCGTGTCCGGATAGGCGAGTTCCATCTGGACCGGCTTGCCGTCGATCTTGAGCTTCTCCTTGCGGGTCCACACCGTCTGCGCCAGGTATTCCAGATTGACCTGGTGGCAGATGCCGGTCCCGGGCGGAACCACGCGGAAATCCTCGAACGAGCGCTGCGCCCATTTGAGGAATTCATAGCGTTCCTGATTCTGCTTGTATTCTTCCTCGACGTTCTTCTTGAACGAGGCATTGCTGCCGGCCGAATTGACGATCACCGAATGATCGATGACCAGATCGACCGGGACCAGCGGATTGATCTTCTTGGGATCGCCGCCCAGTTTCTTCATGGCATCGCGCATGGCGGCGAGATCGACCACCGCCGGCACGCCGGTGAAGTCCTGCATGAGCACGCGCGCCGGACGAAAGGCGATCTCGCGCTCCGAGGTCTTGGTCTTGAGCCACTGCGCCACCCCCTGCAGGTCGTCCTTGGTGACGGTGCGGCCATCCTCATTGCGCAGGAGGTTTTCCAGCAGCACCTTGAGCGAGAACGGCAGGCGGGAAATTCCCTTCAAGCCATTCTTCTCGGCCGCCGGGAGGCTGTAATAGGCGTAAGTCTTGGTCCCGACCTTGAGCGTCTTGCAACACCGGAAGCTGTCAAGCGAAGTCATATTGGTTATTCCCCCATCCGACCGGATTGAAGCATGGCGCGGCACCATGATACCACCAGCAGGCCCCTGTAATCGCCGGCCGCGATCTCCGCGAGGGTGCGTCAAAATAAGCCCGGATGGTTCGGGCTTATAAGTTCTTTTTTTGCGGTGTTCCAGATAATCAACACTTGTCAACGCCATGGCAGATAGCGGGCGGCCCGTTAGCGGTCTCTCGGGGTCGCTGCCGGGGGCATGGCAGGCCGGCTGCCGCCGACTTGCCCACATGTTTTTCTTCCGATCTCCGGATGGCGGGGGATTGGAGCGGGCGGCGAGGGGCTTCTGATGCGCCTTTTGGGATCGGATCTCGCCTGTTTCCGGGGCGGCCGCCAGGTGTTTTCGGGCCTGAGCTTTGCGGTCGAAGGCGGCGAAGCCTTGGTGGTGCTGGGCCCCAATGGGGTCGGCAAATCCTCCCTGTTGCGGCTAGTAGCCGGATTGGTGCCGCGCTTCGGCGGCAAGATCTGCCTCGAGGGCGGGGATGGCGAACTCACTATCGGGGAGCAGGCCCATTATCTCGGCCACCAGGACGCGCTCAAGCCGTCGCTCACGGTCGACGAGAACCTCGCGTTCTGGTCGCGCTATCTGGGGGGCGGCGAAGCGACGCAGCCGGCGCTCGCGGCGGTCGGCCTCGACGGCATTGCGCAACTTCCCGCCGCTTATCTGTCGGCCGGCCAGCGCCGCCGCCTCTCGATCGCCCGGCTGATCGCCATCAAGCGACCGATCTGGCTGCTCGATGAGCCGACCTCCGCGCTCGACGCCGCCGCGCAGGACCAGCTTGCCGGCTGCATGGAACAGCACCTCGCCGGCGGCGGCCTCATCGTGGCGGCTGCCCATGGTCCGATCGGGCTGCAAGCCGCCAAGGAATTGCGACTGGGAGGCTCCCGGTGAACAGGCGTCCGGCGCAGGCCCAGCCGCAGCGGCGAGGACCGCGATGAGCCCGCTCGCGGCCTTGTTCCTACGCGACTTCAGGCTCGCCATTCGGGTTGGCGGCGGCGCCTTGATCGGCGTTCTGTTCTTTCTGATCGTGGTCACCCTGGTGCCGTTCGCGATGGGCCCCGATCTTGCCCTGCTGGCGCGGGTCGGCCCGGCGATCCTGTGGATCGGCGCGCTCCTGGCCAGCCTCCTGACCCTCGACCGGTTGCTGGCGATCGACCACGAGGATGGTTCCCTCGACCTCATCTTGACCGCCCCGGTGGCGCTCGAGCTTACGGTGGCGGTCAAGGGGATCGCCCATTGGCTGACTACCGGCCTGCCGTTGGTCCTCGCCACTCCGCTCCTGGGATTGCTGCTCAACCTGGAGCCCATGGCGACCGCGGCGGTCGCCCTCACCTTGCTGGTCGGCACCCCGGCGCTGACCTTCATCGGGCTGATCGGGGCCGCCATCACGGTGGCGTTGCGCCGCGGCGGCCTTTTGGTCGCGGTCCTGGTGTTGCCGCTGACGATCCCGGTGCTGATCTTCGGGGTGGCAGCTTCCAACGCCGCCATCGTCGGCCCGGTCAGGTTCGGAACTCCGTTCAGCATCCTGTGCGGGCTGGCGCTGATGAGCATGGTGGTCGGCACCTTCGCGGCCGCTGCGGCGCTACGACACGCCATGGACTGACCGGCGCAGGGTCGAAGGACATTGCCAGACTTGGGTGCGACAGCCATGTTGTTGACACACCGGCATCGAAAGCACATCCCGATAGGCTCGATGGCATCCTTGCGTGGTCCGCATTTTCGCACGGAAAAGAGGGTTACACTCGGCCTGAAAATGCTCTAGGAGCAACTCGCCATGGCCCTGATCGATCTCGCCAATCCGTCGCGCTTTCGCGCCCTCGCCGAGAGCCTGCTGCCCTGGCTCGGCGCCGCGACCGTGGTGGCGTTCGCCTTCGGCCTCGAGCAAGCCTATTTCGCGCCCGACGACTATCAGCAAGGCGCCACCGTCAAGATCATGTTCATCCACGTGCCGGCCGCCTGGCTCGGGATGATGGCTTGGGGATTGATGAGCTTGGCCGCGCTCGGCACGCTGGTCTGGCGCCATCCCTTGGCCGACGTCGCCGCCAAGACCGCGGCGCCGCTCGGTGCCGCCTTCACGCTCTTGTGCCTGGTGACCGGATCGTTGTGGGGGCGTCCGATGTGGGGCACCTATTGGGTCTGGGACGCGCGGCTGACCTCCGAGCTGGTGCTGTTTCTGATGTATCTCGGCGTGATCGCGCTCTGGCGCACCATCGATGATCCGGGGCGCGCCGCGCGCGCCGCCGCCGTCCTGACCCTGGTGGGCGCGCTTGACCTGCCGATCATCAAGTTCTCGGTCGACTGGTGGAACACGCTCCATCAGCCGGCCTCGGTATTTCGATTTGGCGGCTCGACCATCGACGAGTCCCTGCTGATCCCGCTCTTCATCATGGCGATCGCCTTCACGCTGTTGTTTTTCACCTTGCACCTTGCCGCCATGCGCAACGAGATCATGCGGCGGCGCGTGCGGACCCTGCTGATGATGCAGGCCGATGCGGCGGGCGGACATTGAGCCATGGAGCTAGGACCTGTGGATCTTGGACCCCATGCCGGCTTCATCGTGAGCGCCTACGGGTTCGCCGCCCTGATCGTCAGTGCAATGATCATCTGGATCGTTGTCGATCATCGGCGGCAAACGCGCAGCCTCGCCGACCTGGAGGCGCGCGGCGTGACCCGCCGGTCGGAACGGAACGCTGAATTTTCAGGTGAAGGCATGCCCCGGACTCGCTCCGGGTTGAAATCCCCGCCCTGATCGTTTCGGGCAAGCGCCGTTCGGAGAGGCAACGTGACCGCAGTTGAGGATACCGCAAAGGTCGGACGACGCCGGATGATCGTGCTCATCCCGCTGCTCATGTTTTTGGGGCTGGCGGTGCTGTTCGTCATCCGGCTCAACGCCGGCGACCCTTCGCTCATTCCCTCCGCCCTGATCGGCCATCCGGCGCCGGCGACCAGCCTGCCGCCGGTTGCCGGGCTGGTGCGTGACGGCTCGCCGGTTCCGGGCCTCGACCCGGTGGCATTCCAGGGCCAAGTCTCGGTTCTCAATGTGTGGGCATCGTGGTGCGTGCCCTGCCACGAGGAGGCTCCGCTGCTCATGCAGCTGGCGCAGGACAAGCGCATCCACGTGGTCGGTATCAACTACAAGGACCAGGCCGACAATGCGCGGCGGTTTCTCGGCCGCTACGGCGACCCTTTTGCCGCCAACGGTGCCGACGAAAATGGTCGCGCCGCCATCGAATGGGGCGTCTACGGCGTGCCGGAAACCTTCGTGGTGGGTCGCGACGCCCACATCGCGTTCAAGCTGATCGGTCCGGTCACGGCTGAGAATCTCGATGCGGTGCTCAAGCCGGAGATCGAGAAGGCCATCGCGGCCGGCGGCTGAGCGGTCACCTCACTCGGTGGCTTGCGCCGGTTCTCGAGCAGGTTCAGCTTGCGCGGGGTCCGGCGCGGCGCATCTGTGCAGCAGCGGATATTGCAGGGCGGCGAACAGGAAGGTCAGCGGCACCACGCCGAAGACCTTGAAGTCGACCCAGACGTTCGTCGTCTGCGTGCGCCAGACGACCTCGTTGGCGAGCGCGAGCGCGAGGAAGAACAGCGCCCAACGCAGCGTCAACTTGCGCCACCCCTCCTCGGTCAAATGGAAAACGGAATCGAACACGATCCCGAGCAGCGACTTGCCGAAGGCCAGCCCGCCCAGCAATACGCCGCCGAACAGCACATAGATGATGGTCGGCTTGACCTTGATGAACAGCTCGTCATGCAGCACCAGCGTCAAGCCGCCGAACACCACGACCACGATCGCGGTGACCAGCGGCATGATCGGCAAATGCCGGGTCAGCGCATAGGAAATCGCGAGCGCGATCACGATCGCCGCCATGAACGCCCCGGTGGCGGCAAAGATCCCGAAGCGCGAATTGGCGCCGAAAAATACCAGCAGCGGCCCGAGGTCGAGCACGAGCTTGAGGCCCGGGCTGAGCTGAGGCTTGTGGGTTGTCTGGCTGGTCATCAAGCGGGATTTAGCGCGATCCGGCGGACTTGTCATCGGGTACGACGATGGGTCGCAACATTGGGGGTCACGACATCCCCGCGATCGCCCGTGAAAAGTCCTTGGCCTCGAACGGCGCCAGATCGTCGATGCCTTCGCCGACCCCGATGAAATGCACGGGCAGCGTGTGCTTGGCCGCAATGGCGGCAAGAATTCCGCCGCGCGCCGAGCCATCGAGCTTGGTCATGGCGAGCCCGGTGACGCCGGCGATCTTGTGAAAGATCTCGACCTGCGACAAAGCGTTCTGTCCGACGGTGGCGTCGAGCACCAGCAGGACCGCATGCGGGGCGGCCGGATCGATCTTCTTCATCACCCGCACCACCTTGTGCAATTCCTCCATGAGCACCGCCTTGTTCTGCAGGCGGCCCGCAGTGTCGACCAGGAGCACGTCGGCATGCTCGCGGCGCGCGGTCTCGAATGCCTCGAAAACCAGGCCGGCGGCGTCGGAGCCGGGCGCCCGCGCGATGACGCTCGCATGCGCGCGCGCCCCCCAGATCTTGAGCTGGTCGATCGCGGCGGCCCGGAAGGTGTCGCCGGCCGCCAGCATCACCTTGCGGCCCTGCGCGTGATAGCGTGCCGCCAGCTTGCCGATTGTGGTGGTCTTGCCCGAGCCGTTGACGCCGACCACCAGGATGGTGAACGGGCGCTGGTGGCCGATCTCCAGCGGCTTGGCCACCGGCAGCAGCACCTTCTCGACCTCGGTCGCCAGCACGGCCTTGACCTCCTCGGCCGAGATCATCTTGTCGTAGCGCCCCTCGCCGATCGCCGCCGCGATCTTGCCCGCCAGTTCGACCCCGAGATCGGCGCGGATCAGCACCTCCTCGATCTCCTCGACCATGGCGGCATCGAGCTTGCGCTTGGAGGCGAGATCGAAAATGGCGCCGGTGATGGCCGCGGAGGTGCGTCGAAGCCCGCCATTGAGCCGCTGCCACCAATTCTGCTCTGCCATCGGCCGATCTTTCTTTTGATTTTGTGCTGTCAGGGCCGGAAGGAAGAGCTGCTACGCGTTTCTGCCGCCCCCATCCCGGAACGGGGCGAAAGGGCGTGAAACAATGATGGAAGCCGTGATAGCGGTTTCACCATGACACCGGAAGAGATGGTGGCTCGGCTGCTCTATCGCGATGCCCTGATGCTGGTGATCGACAAGCCGGCCGGCATGGCCGTGCATCGCGGACCGAAGGGCGGCGAGAGCCTCGAGGATCATTTCGACGCACTGCGCTTCGGGTTGCCGCGCGCGCCGGCGCTGGCGCATCGGCTCGACCGCGACACCTCCGGCTGCCTGGCGCTCGGCCGCCATCGCAAGGCGCTGGCCGAGCTCGGCCGGCTGTTCAAGACCGGCGCGATCGGCAAGACCTACTGGGCCGTGGTGGAAGGCGGCCCGCAGGCGGAGGCTGGCCGCATCGAGCTCGCGCTCGGCCGCATGGACGTGACGCGCGGCTGGTGGATGAAGCCCGATCCGACCGGACAACCGGCGGTTACGGCCTGGAAGGTGATGGGACGCTCCGCTTCGGGCGGAAGTGCGAGCTCGGCTTCAAATCTGACTTGGCTCGCGCTCGAGCCGCTGACCGGCCGCACCCATCAGCTGCGGGTGCACTGTGCCGCCATGGGGTGGCCGATCGTGGGCGATGCCATCTACGGCGAAGCGCCGCGCACCGGAGGGCCAGGACTCCAGCTGCACGCGCGCGAGATCGTGGTGCCGCTCTACCGCAAGCGCGAGCCGATCCGGGTGACCGCGCCGGTGCCGCCCCACATGGTGGAGCGGCTGCAAGCATGCGGATGGCGGCAGGAGATCTTGGCGCCAGTTGTCTAGCGCGTGCGTGCCAGCCTCTTAGTGGCCCCGCCCTTCGCCGAGCTGCGGGCGGCGTCGGGCGGTGGCTCCCACCCGAATACCGACCGGCCCCCATAGGAATGCGCAAGCTCGCCCTCCTCGGCGATCAGCGCTTCCACGGTGGGACCGCGGGCGTGGCGCTCAAGCTGACGGGCCTGCTGGTCAAGCCGCTGCAACGCGCCGAGCTCTTCCTCGTGTCCGAGTTTGGCCTTCTGCACAGCCGCTTTCAGCACGCCAATAGTTTCGTCATAGACTTTGAGCGGCAACGGGAACGGATGCCGGTCCTTGCCGCCATGGGCAAATGAAAACCGCGCCGGATCGGCGAACCGGCAGGGTGCCCCATGGACGACTTCGGCCACCAGCGCCAGCGCCCGCACAGTCCGCGCCCCGACCCCCGGCGTCAGCAGCAGCTCGGGAAAGTCCCGCGGCCCGCGATCGGCGGCGACTGCCAGGTTGCCATGCAGGCGTCGGGCAATCACGTCGCTGCCGCGAACCTCATGATGGCTGGGCATGATCAGGTGCGGGAGTAACGGTTCCGCTGGAGCGGGGCGTGGGTCGGACCGGGCGGATGCTTCGAGCATCGCAAGCTCGCGCACGATGCGGTCGGGACCCAAGTCGGCGAGGAGGTCCAGCTGCGCCGCCCGCGACGCCGCGGCGCGGCGGTCGGCAAGATTGACGATCTCTCCCTGCGCCAAGCCCTCGATCGCGGCATGCGGATCGTCCACGAAACTTTGCAATCCTTCGGAATGCCAATGATAGCGCCGTGCCTGCCGGCGCTCGCCGTTCATGCCCTGTTGCACCACGGTCCAGCGGCCCTCGTCGGTGACCACGAAGCCGTGCAGGTAAAGGTCGAATCCGTCCTGGACGGCCGCACTGTCGACCTTGGCCACCAGGCGGCTCGCCTGCGCCAGCGCGGTTCCGTCGAATCCCGCGCGCTCTCCGATGGAAACCAGTTCCTGGGGGTCTGCCGCGAATGCTTGCCGCGCCCCCCGCAGACGTGGATGCCGAGTTCCGTCCGCAGCGGCGTCAAACCGCGTTTGAGCGCACCGATGACGCTGGTCGTAATGCCCGACGAATGCCAGTCCATCCCCATCACCGCACCAAACGACTGGAACCAGAAGGGGCTCGCCAGCCTGCGCAGCAGCTCGTCGCGGCCGTAGTGATGGACGATGGCTTGCGCGATGACCGCGCCGAGCCTGGTCATGCGGTCCGCCAGCCATTTCGGAACGTGCCCGCCATGCAGCGGCAGATCGGCGCTTCCGGACCTTCGTGCCATCAATGTCGTGCCTGAGGCTTGGCTGATCGCCGCCCCTTGTTCGTGCTTTGTACCAGTGCTGGCCGCTCAATACAAATGGCTCGAGAGCGCTTACCCGAACCAAGTTATACGGCCCGTCCGATCCGGTCGGTTAAACAGTGCCGGGGCTCTACCGCAACGGATCGGTTTGAGTGGACACCACACCTCCTACGTTATCCACGGTTCTCGGATCGGGACCGCGTCCCTCCGCAAAGGCGCGCTCTTGCGCACGCCGCCCGTGCAGCAGTCCCGGCAAGCCATAGTTTCCCTCGATGCAGCGCGGCTCGTAATAGATTCTGTTCTCCTCGTCGCTCTCCCTGCTGAACTCCTGCTTGACGGTCCATGGCCGCGTCCACGCGGTCGGATCTTCGATCGTGACCTCGTATTCGAGGGTCTTTGGCCCGGTGCGCGTCCAGCGCTCAACCAAATGCAAGTTTTCGCGCGACCCCTGGAAATCGGTTTTCGGACTGAAGTTGGTCACGTCGACCACCAGCGTGTCGCCCTCCCAATGGGCGCGCGAGTCGCCGAACCACTGGCGGATGCTGGCCGGCAAGTGGGGGCTCCCGTTCATGACGATGTTCCGCTGCCATCCTTGGCCTTGATTCAAGTCGTAGAACATCGAGATGCCGCCGGGTGTCTGCACGATTCGGCGATAGCTCCCGCCGAACAAGCTTCCAAAGTCGGGCAGGCCGCTGTGCAGGCAGCGATCCGCCAAGGCGTCGTCCTCCGGACCGTCGCTGCGATTGAAACGCTCGAAGTTGCCGGCGTGATAGCGCGGAGGAGGCTCCGCGAATCGAGGCGAGGGCGTCGGATCGTACTTGCCTCCGCCGCATGCCGGCGCCTTGTTCTTGCACACGTCTGTCGATTGCAACAAAGCGAGACGAAATTCGCGATCGGCCGCGGCCGCCCGCTGAGCTTCCGCTGTCTGCGGCGGCAGCCGGCCATTGGGCGGATCGACAATCAACGATGTGCGCGCGCCGACATGCTTTACAGTCAAAAACACCGTGTTGTAGGCGCCGCCGACGTCAAGTGCGGTCCCGCGCTCCTGGCGCGGATCGCTGCCGAAATGCGCTCTTCGCTGCTGGTCTATTTCCTCCCGTTGCGCCGGGGTGAAGAATTCCTGATTCGCATACTCGGCGGGGCGCTGCAGAGGTGTATCGAATTCGTCCGTCCAGATTCCTTGAAGGTCCGGTTCACCCCAAGGTGTTTTCAGCGCCGTGCCGGAAGCTGCCGGAGCCTGCGCCGAGGTCGAGGTGAGCGCCGAAATGGCGGCGCTGACGGCAGCCACGGCAACAGCGACAGCGACCATCGAACCTGAGAAGCGGTCTCGCATGATGATCTCCTCTTGCCTTGCAGTGTTTTACTCCGATTGCAGATTGCCCGCTGGGCGTCAATAAAGCTCTCCCGCCAGCAGCTGGCGGCCGTCGTGGCCCGCGATCGTGAGGTCGAGGATCGTGCCGGGCTCGGTCGCGCCGGCGAGCCGCACCCGGGTGAATTGCTCGGTGCGGCCGCAGTCGCGCGCTTCGGTGAGCACGCTGCGGCGGGCGCCGATCTCGCCGTCGAGGTGCCGGCGCAGCGCCGCCTCGCCCTTCTGACGCAGCGCCCGCGCGCGCGCCTTGACGACGGCGGGCGCGACCTGCGGCATGCGCGCGGCCGGCGTGCCGGGCCGCGCCGAGAACGGGAACACGTGCAGATGCGTAAGCCCGCATTGGTCGATGAGGTCGAGCGAGCGCTCGAACATGGCCTCGCTCTCGGTCGGAAACCCCGCGATGATATCGCCGCCGAACACCACGTCCGGCCGCAGGCGCCGCACCTGGGCGCAGAAGTCGATCGCGTCCGCGCGCAGGTGGCGGCGCTTCATGCGCTTGAGAATGAGGTCATCACCGGACTGCAGCGAGAGATGCAGATGCGGCATCATGCAGGCGTCGTTGGCCAGCGCGTCGAGCAGGTCGTGGTCGGCCTCGATCGAATCGATCGATGACAGCCGCAACCGCTTGAGCTCGGGCACATGCTTGAGAATCTGCTTCACCAGCGTCCCCAGCCTGGGCGTACCCGGCAGGCCCGCCCCGTAGCCGGTGAGATCGACCCCGGTCAGCACCACCTCGCGATAGCCTCGCTCGGCGAGCCGGCGCACCTGATCGACCGCCTCGCCCATGGGTACCGAGCGCGAATTGCCGCGGCCGAACGGAATGATGCAGAACGTGCAGCGGTGGTCGCAGCCGTTCTGCACCTGCACGAAGGCGCGGG
>Ga0182024_10020658_pt1 | contig 12022 bp, 10 predicted proteins | sample P32metaG_FD_120480 | JGI IMG/M metagenome (GOLD analysis project Ga0182024, IMG submission 120480) | Permafrost microbial communities from Stordalen Mire, Sweden - P3-2 metaG (Illumina Assembly) | ecosystem: Environmental > Terrestrial > Soil > Wetlands > Permafrost | place: Sweden: Stordalen... | reverse complement strand
TTTGGATGAAGCTGTGGCGGCCGTGGAGCTCGCGCGGAATTACACCGACGACGTGGAGTTTTCAGCCGAGGACGCCACGCGAACGGATTGGGATTATCTGGAGAAGATTTCGCGCGCCGTGGTGGCGGCTGGGGCTCGCACAGTGAACCTTCCCGACACGGTGGGGTATTCGGTGCCGGAGGAATACGGGGCGCTGATTGGGCGCATGGTGAAGGTGTTGGGCGATAGCGCGATCGTGAGCGTGCATTGCCACGACGATCTTGGACTCGCGGTGGCCAATTCCATCGCGGCCGTGCAAGCTGGAGCGCGGCAGATCGAATGCACCATCAACGGCATCGGTGAGAGGGCCGGTAACGCGGCGCTCGAAGAGATTGTGATGGCGTTCAAGACGCGTCCGGATCGTCTGCCGTTTGAGACGAAAATCGTGACCGAGCACATCTATGCGGCCAGCCAATTGCTCACGCGGACCATTACGTTTGGGCCGCAACCCAATAAAGCAATTGTGGGCGAGAATGCTTTCGCGCACGAAGCGGGAATCCATCAAGACGGAATGCTGAAGGACCGCTCGACGTACGAGATTTTCGATCCTAAGACCGTGGGCGTGCCCGAGAGTAAGCTGGTGCTAGGCAAGCATAGTGGCAGGCATGCGCTGCACAAGCGCGCCGAAGATCTCGGATTCCAGCTCGGCAAAGAAGAGCTGGACGTGCTGTACCATCGCTTCACCGCGCTGGCGGATCGCAAGAAGGGCGTGCGCAACGACGAGATTCTGGCGCTGCTGCACGAAGTGGTTGGCGAGAAGGCCGCCGCTGCCCAAGACTAGGAATGCAACTTAACATACTGATACTCCCCGGTGACGGAATCGGCACCGAGGTCACACTTGAAGCAGTCAAAGTACTGCATAAGGTCGCGAAGAAATTCCATCATCAGCCCGTGCTGACCGAGGGCTTGATAGGCGGGATTGCGATTCATAAGACGGGCGGTCCGCTGCCGCAGGAGACCATTGATCTGGCGTTGAAAGCCGATGCCACATTGATGGGCGCGGTGGGGCTGCCGGAATTCGATAATGTCGCGCCGGAGAAGCGGCCGGAAAAGGGTCTGCTTGGAATTCGCAAGGTGCTGGGCGTCTACGCGAACCTGCGGCCCGTGCGGTCGTACAAGGCGCTGCTCGATTCTTCGCCGCTCAAGAATTCCCTGGTGGATGGCACGGACATGATTATCGTGCGCGAACTCACCGGGGGCATCTATTACGGCACGCCGCGCGGTATTTCGGGCACTGGCAAGGACGAACGCGCGGTGAACACGCTCACCTACACGCGGCCTGAAATCGAACGCGTGTCGCGTGTGGCGTTTCACCTGGCGCAGAACCGGCGCAAGAAGGTGACTAGCGTCGATAAGTCGAACGTGATTGAGACTTCGCAGCTGTGGCGCAAGGTGATCATTGAGGTAGCGGAAGAATTTCCGGACGTTGCGCTGGAACATTTGTTAGTGGACACGGCGGCGATGCAGTTGGTTCTGAATCCGCGGCGCTTCGACGTGCTGGTGACGGAAAATATGTTCGGCGATATCCTCAGCGATGAGGGCGCCGTGCTGGCTGGGTCGATCGGCATGTTGCCGTCGGCCTCCATCGGCGACAAGAAGCCCTCGGGCGCATGGGTGGGGCTGTACGAACCGGTACATGGCTCTGCGCCCGACATCGCGGGACAAAGCAAGGCGAACCCGTTTGGCGCGATTGGGTCGGTAGCCGCGATGCTCGAATATAGTTTCGGGCTGAAGGAAGAAGCGGCGGCGGTAAATAAGGCGGTAGAGACCGTGCTCAATTCGGGCCGCGTGACGGCGGACTTGAAACCGGCGGGCAAGCCGGCCACAACATCAGAAGTAGGAGACGCAGTAGCGGAAGCAATATGAGTTCTTCAACAAACCAACCTCGCACCATTATCGAAAAGATCTGGGACAACCACGTAGTTTCGGAGCGGCCGGACGCTCCATCGCTGCTCTATATCGATTTGCACCTGGTGCACGAGGTGACTTCGCCGCAAGCCTTCGACGGATTGCGCGCCCGAGGTCTAAAAGTAAGGCGACCCGATCTGACCATCGCGACCACAGACCATAGCACGCCGACAACGCCGCGCGGGTTGCCGATTGTGGATAAGATCGCGGCCACGCAGGTGGCAAAGCTGATCCAGAATTGCGAAGATTTTGGCATTCATTGCTATCCGCTGGGAAGCAACAAGCAGGGCATCGTGCACGTGATCGGGCCGGAATTGGGTTTGACGCAGCCGGGAATGACGGTGGTTTGCGGCGACAGTCACACGGCGACGCATGGAGCTTTGGGAGCGCTGGCGATCGGAATCGGCACCAGCGAAGTGGAGCATGTGCTGGCGACGCAATGCCTGCTGTTGAAAAGATCGAAGACGTATCAAGTGCGCGTGGATGGCGCTTTGAAGCCGGGAGTTTCGGCCAAGGACATTATTCTGGCGCTGATCGCACGCATCGGTATCGGCGGCGGCACGGGCTGCATCTTCGAATATTGCGGTTCGGCTATTCGGTCGTTGTCGATGGAAGAGCGCATGACGGTTTGCAACATGTCGATTGAAGCCGGGGCACGTGCGGGACTGGTGGCGCCGGACGATACGACGTATCAATATGTAGCAGGGCGGCAGTATGCGCCGAAGGGCGCTGCGTGGGATGAAGCCGTGGCCCGTTGGCGGAAATTGCCCACCGACGACGGCGCGAAATACGACAAAAGCATCACTATTGACGCGTCGTCGCTCGAGCCGATGATTACGTTCGGCACGAATCCGGGCATGGGTATTCCGATTCGAGGCGTAGTGCCGAATCCAAGCGACATTACCGATCCGCTGGAGCGCGATTCGTTGGCGCAAGCGCTGGTTTATATGGATTTGCCGGCGGGGAAACCTTTGCTGGGGCATCCTGTGAACGTGGTGTTCATCGGAAGCTGCACGAATTCAAGAATCTCGGATCTGCGCATCGCAGCGAGCGTTCTGAAAGGCCGCAAGGTGAATCCGAATGTGCGCGTGCTGGTGGTGCCGGGGTCGCAGCAAGTGAAAGAGCAAGCGCAGGCTGAGGGCCTCGATCAGATTTTCCGCGATGCCGGCGCCGACTGGCGCGAGGCGGGATGTTCGATGTGCATCGCGATGAACGGCGATCAGTTGGAGCCGGGCCAATACAGCGTGTCGACGAGCAATCGTAATTTCGAAGGCCGGCAGGGCAAAGGCGGGCGAACATTCCTGGCGAGTCCGATGACAGCCGCGGCGTCGGCGATCTCGGGCATGGTGAGCGACGTAAGGGAGTTGCTGTAATGGAAAAATTCACTCCGTTCGAGAGCCGGATGGTCATGATTGCGCGCGACAACATCGATACCGATCAGATCATCCCGGCGCGATTCTTAAAGACGATTTCGAAAGTGGGCCTGGGCGATCAGCTTTTCTGCGATTGGCGCTATGAGGCGGATGGTAAGCCGAAGCCGGATTTCGTTTTGAATAAGCCCGAATCGAAGGCCTGTCAGGTTTTGCTGGCGGGCGATAATTTCGGCTGCGGCAGCTCACGCGAGCATGCACCGTGGGCGCTGACGCAATATGGATTCCGCGCCGTAATCAGCACGTCGTTCGCGGACATCTTTAAGGGAAATGCGCTGAAGAACTCGCTGCTGCCCATCGTGGTGCCGCCGGACGTTCACGCGGAGCTGCTGAAAAACTCCAGCGCGCCGGTGAAAGTAGATCTCGCTTCGCAAACGCTGACGCTAGCAAGCGGCCGCAAGGTGGAGTTTCCTGTTGATAGCTTTTCGAAGCATTGTTTGCTCCAGGGCATCGACGAGTTGGGATACATCCAACAGCAGGAACCGGCGATCGCGGCTTTCGAAGCGTCGCATCCGGCGGGGATTGACACCAGAGCGTAACGATTTGATACTCGAGCCTCGCTACGACTTCGTGCGAAACGCTCTCCGCTGAACGCGCTGGCCGTGTAGAATCCGCGCTATGAGAATTCTCCCTGGTAGGGCGCGATAGTAGATCAGATAATTTCCCATCGGGAACTTCCGGACATCCCCAGGAGGCAAATCAGGCATATTCACACCCGCGCGGGGGCTGGAAGCAATGGATGTGAAGGTCTCACGAAATCTCCCAAGGAACCCGGTTGCAGTGTCGGCCCCGCCTCGCTCCGCGATGTAGTCCCAAATGCTATCCAGATCGGCTGTGGCTTCCGGAGAAATTAAGTAGCGCTTCACCTGCGGGCAGCTTTGGCCACGAGACGCTTCTTACCACGGCGAACGACGTCGTCGAAATAGCGCTGAAGATCCCGCTGCGTATGAACTTCGGTGAAGCGTCCCACTTCGATCGAACGAAGTCCATCCAGGACCGCTTCCTTAACGTTGTCGGGATCAACAATGGCGGATTGTTGGGCAACCATCTCTTCTTGCTCCAGCCGTCGAAGAGCCTCCCGCACCACTTCACTTGCATTGGAATACCTGCCGCTCTTCACTTTGTCGCGGATATACTTCGAGAAGTGAGGAGTGATGGAAACATTGAGCTGACGGGTGTTGACGGCCATGTGTCAATTTATTATATTATGTGACACATCGACTTCCTTGGCATGCTTCGTCGCGTTCTTTGTTTTGCCGTTATCGCCTGCCCGCTCATGGCTCAGCAATTTCACATTGATCACGTGACCGCGGCGGGCCACGACGTCCAGGCCATGATCAAGACACTGCGCGAGGTTGCAGGGATCACGGCTGAGTATGGCGGGCCGCATTCGAACCACGCTACCGAAATGGCGCAAGCGAGTTTTCCGGATGGCTCCTATCTGGAGCTGATCGCGATCCAGGCCAAAGCCGATCCCGCCGCCTTGGCTGCGCATTATTGGTACAAGTTCATGGAGGCTGATGCCGGGCCGTGCGCCTGGGCAATTCGCCCGGCGGATTTTTCAGGGGAAGTGGAGAGACTACGCAAGGCCGGCGTTGCTGTAACAGGTCCGAATAGGAGCGGGCGCAAGCGGCCGGACGGCGTCGAGCTCGATTGGGAAACCGCACAGGTGGGCCCGACGAATGGCGGATTCTTCCCTTTCCTGATTCACGATTTCACGCCGCGGGAGAATCGCGCCAATCCGAGCGGCAAGCCAGCCACGAGCGATTGGACCGCCGTGGTGAAGGTCGTAATTGGTGTTGGGGATCTGGAGTCTGCGATTGCGCGCTACCAGAAAGCTTATGGCCTCGCCTCGCCCCAACGACAAGAGGATGCAGTATTCGGGGCGAAACTGGCATGGTTCCCGGGAACACCCGTGGTATTGGCTGCGCCGATCAATTCCAGCTCATGGTTGAGCGCCCGATTGCAGCGTTTTGGGGAAGCGCCTTGCGCGTTCGTGTTAGGAGCGAAACTCGGCGTCGCCGGCTACAAGGGATCCAGTTGGTTCGGGCACTCGATAGTCTGGGCCAATTCGGATCGTCTCGGCTGGCACCTGGGCTTTGAAACACCCGGAACGTGAAAGTGCCACACTGGGAGCATGGCGCGGGGCTGGGAAAGCAAATCCGTTGAATCCCAGATCGAATCCGCGGAAGAGCGGGCGGCTTTAGCAAAATTGCCTAAACTCACACCAGAAGAAGCGGATCGCAAGAGGCAGCGGGAAAGTCTGGAACTTTCGCGCACGCGCGTTCTGCATGACATCCAGACGTCGAAGAACGCGAAGTATCGCGTGACACTAGAGGCGGCGCTAAAACATTTGGACGACAAGATCGCGAAACTGTCCTGATTGCCGACTTAGCGCACGTAAGCCGGCAAGCCCTGTAACTGGGACTCCTCTATCTTGACCCAGCCGCCGTCGAAGGCCTCAACGCTGCTGCCTTCGAGGAACCAACTCCTGGGTGCATGGCCGCCCCACAAGGCCTGGCGGCGAGGATCGTGCAATTGCCAGCGGATGGGCTCGAAGTCGGGATCGACGCTCAAATAATCGGACGTGTAAAGTTCGATGCGGTGGCCGTCGGGATCGCGGAGATACAAAAAATAGGCGTTGGTGATGCCGTGGCGGCCGGGGCCGCGCTCAATGCGGTCGGTTTCAAATGCACCGGCGAGAATATCGCACAGTTGCGAAATGCGCGCGCCATCGGGCAGCCAATAAGCGAAGTGGTGCAGCCGCGGCCCGGCGCCGTTGGTGGTGGCGAGATCGTGCGCATGACCTTTGCGCTGCATCCACGTCGCCCAGATGCGGCCGGTTTCGTCTTCGGTGGATTCGGTCAGTCGAAAATCCAGATGCTTCTGATACCACTCGGAGAGTTGCTTCACCAGGGGCGATAAAACATTGATGTGATCGATGCGCTGGATGCCGGGTCCACGGTGCAGCTGGAACTGCTGCAGCATCCAGGGATGCTTAATCGATTCGTAATAGAACGCGATCGGAAATCCGAAAGGGTCTTGCAGGCGTAGAATGCGCGGGCGGTCGAGTTCGGTCTCCCAACGGTGCGAAAGTCCCTCGGCTTTGGCGATGGCTGCGATCTCATCAAGCGCCGCTTCAGATCCCGCTTTGTAAGCGAGTTGTTTCACGCCGGGCTCGGGGCCGAGCTCCAGCTTCAGACTCCATTCGCGATCCTCGACGCCGCGGAGATAGAGCGCGCGATCGTCTTCATGGACTACATTCAACCCAAGGAGATCGACATAGAAATGGCGCGATGCGGTTAAATCGCCGACAGACAAGATAACGTGGCCGACACGAATTACGCGGGGAAATGTCATAGTTATTCTTTTTCAGTCACTTTTTTCCAAATCCCGGAATGGCGTGCGCTCCGAGCGGAACGGCGATGTGTTTTAGTTCGGTGTAAAACTCGAAGGAGTGCTCGCCGCCTTCGCGATGCGTCCCACTGAACTTCACGCCGCCGAAAGGCGTCGGAAGATGGCGCACATTATGGCTATTGATCCAAGTCATGCCGGCTTCGAGCGCCAGGGCCATGCGATGAGCGCGGGCCACGTCGCCGGTCCAAACATAGGAAGCAAGCCCGTACTTCACGTCGTTGGCTTTGGCCAAAGCGTCGGATTCGTTTTTGAAAGGAATCGCGGTGAGGACCGGTCCGAAGATTTCCTCCTGTGCGATGCGCATGTGGTTTTCGCCGGTGAACAGGGCGGGGGAGACGTAGTTTCCTTCTGACCCAACACGTTCGCCACCCACTAAGAGCTCAGCGCCTTCCTTCTTGCCGATGTCGATATAAGCCAGCACTCGATCGCGATGTTCGGGATGAATCAGCGGCCCCACTTCGGTGTCGGGATCGAGCGGGCTACCCACTTTGACGCGCGCGGCACGTGCGGCTAGGCGGCGCGTGAAATCGTCGAAGATCGATTCTTCGATCAGCGCGCGCGAATTCGCGGTGCAACGTTCGCCGTTGAAGCTGTAGATCTGGAAGACGGTGGCGTCGAGGGCGCGGTCGAGATCGGCATCGGCGAAAATTACGACCGGCGACTTGCCGCCGAGCTCGAGCGAAAGGCGCTTCAGTTGATCGGCGGCGGCCTTCATCACTATGGAGCCCGTGGTGGTTTCGCCCGTCAAGGTGATGAGCGGAACCAGGGGATGAGTCACCAGCGGAGCTCCAGCTTCTTCGCCAAAGCCTTGGACGACGTTGAAAACGCCTGGCGGCAAATCCGCCTCTTCGAAAATCTGCGCCAGCTTCCAGGCGGTGAGCGGCGACCACTCGGCCGGTTTCAAGATCACGGTGTTGCCGGTGGCAAGCGCAGGAGCGATGCGCCAGGTGGAAAGCATCATCGGCGCGTTCCAAGGAGTAATGATGCCGCAAGGGCCTACGGGAACGCGCAAGCTGTAATTCAGCCATTCGCTGTCGACTGGATAAGTCCGGCCATCCATCGCTTTTTCCGCGTATTCGGCATAGAAACTAAAGTTTTCAGCGGTGCGGGCGATTTGCGCGCGGACGATCTTGAGTGCTTGTCCTGCGTCGAGGCATTCGATAATGGCCAGCTCATCGCCGTGCTTTTCGATCAGACTGGCGATTTTGAGGAGATGCTTTTTTCTATCTTTGGCCTTGCCGTGGCCCCATTTTTGAAACGCCCCGTGAGCCGCTTTCGCCGCGCGATCGATGTCTTCGGCGTGTCCGCGCCAGGAGCGAGCAAGCACGCGGTTAGTGGAAGGATCAAGAGTTTCGAAGGTTTCGCTGCGCGCACCCTCGGTCCACTGGCCGTTGATGTAATGCTCCACGGTGGTGCGGGCAAGCTTGGCGCGAATTTGATCGATAAACTCCGGGCTGATGCCCGCTGCTGGGGATGCCGTGGTCATTGATGAATCTTCGCTCCGATGACTTATCTTACGCTCCGCTTGGGGGGATGTTTCCTACTATACATCCAAGCGCCGAATGGAAAGATTTGCTCCAGATTTGACGTGCGGGCGAGCATCATTGCGAGGCGATCCGTGTTAAGTTGGAGCCCCACTTTCCGTCTCTCGAAAGGAGAACTGAAATGAAGATCATACTGCTCGTGTCCGCTTTTGCGGCCGCGTTCCTCGCCTCCGCTGTTCCGTCATTCGGACAGGCTCCGGCTCCCACTATGCTCAACGTGGCCCACCTTCGGATAAAACCGGAACATCTTCAAGATTTTCTGGACCTAGAAAGACAGGTCGCCGGACAGATAAAGAAAGGGGCGCCGACGGATCTGTTTCGAGTCGTGTACCGTGGCACGGTCGGCAACACGACGGATTTCGAAGTTTTGACGCCGCTCAGAAAATTCGCTGACCGGGATGGTGAAAACCCGCTCAACAAATACGCAACCGAGCAGGAACGCGTGATGCGCGGCGCGCGGCTGGCGCAGTACGAGCAGAATGTGCAGGTGACTATCGACAGGACACTGCCCGACTTCGGCATCGCGCCGCAGGGGCAACTGGTCCCCCCAACTTTCACACACATAATTCGACTCCGGGTCCGTAACGGCGGCAACGAAGAATTTGCCGCGTTGGTGAAGAACGATTTGGTCCCAGGGCTCAAGAAGGAAGACGTGAAGTTGCTGCTGGTGCGCCGAACCGTTCTGGGCGGAGTCGGCGACTATTTCTTCGCCACGGGGATGGAGAAATGGGCGGAGATGGACAATCCCCAATCCCTCTCGAAAGCGATGGGCCCTGAAGCGTACAAGAAGATGGAAGATAAGCTGAATTCGCTGATCACCCTGCGCGAAGACACAATCTGGCGCTATCAGGCGGATCTAAGTTACTATCCAGGAGCGGCGGCGAGCACCAGCAGCCGGTAAAGGATAACAGCGCGCTTAGAGAATATTCAACAGTGATTTTTGGCTGTCCAGGCGCTCGGCACGCGCATGCGCGAAACGCTCGATGCCCTTCAGGATCGATTCCTTGTCGAGATGCGCTTCGGCGATTACTTCCGGCTCTAAGCCGCCGGTGAGCCACTGATTGTCCCAATCGGAGGTGAGCGAGTAAGCATCGGTGAGAGGGCCGACATCGCGCAAGGGCCACATGCGACGCGTGCCGGTGCTCACCACCATAAGATCGTAGCGGGCTTCGGGCGGCAGAACGGAATTGCGATAAGCTTCCGGCTGGCGATCGAACAATTCTTCGCTGATAGCGGCGACCACCTTCACGTTGATTCCAGCTTGTTCCAGGCGAGGCAGAATGCTCACCAGATTCACCGTTGAGCTGGACCCTTGCGTCACGATGTAGCCATGTTTCGGCTTGCCGGGAGTGAAATCGCGAATCACGTAGAAGCCTTTGGCAGCGGCCTTCAGATCTGTGTCGGCGAACTTGGCGCGATCGGCGACCGGGAAATCGGTGCGCGCCACTTCGATGGAAATGATGCCGACCTTTGGATCGCGCGCGGCGATCTCGGCAGCGGCGAAATAGCCGGCAGAGACGTCGTTGTAATCCCAGAAATTCAAGTGAATGGTCTGGCCGCGCGGGAAGAGCTTCCATACCTGCGTGGCGAAAATGCCGAAGTGTGTACGGCCGTCGGCGGCAGTCTCGGGGCCCGAATGCCCGGCAAGAATGTGCAGCACACCGACGCGGAATTTACTGTCCTGATTCTGCTGGCTCCAGACGCGCGCGGGCGTATACATCAACGGAGTGAACGCGCCGTAGGTACCGCTCAGCGCCCATACACCTGCGAACTTTTCGGGATCCACACTAGCGCTTTGGCTCACCAAGCCGATCGCGGTTGATACGTTACCCGCTTCCTGAATGGCGGCTTTGATGCGGGTGCCGAGCGGATTCGTCTCCGGATCATAATGGCCCCACAGGCTGCCGTGCTCCACGTTGATGGATTCCGACAGATCGGCGGCCAGCGTGATGAAGTGGCTATCGGTGACGTAGTTCATCCACTTGATGATTTCCGAGATGCCGCGGCGCGTGCCCGCGATTTCGCCCGGCTTACGGAACAGCGCGATCGAGACCTGCTTCTCAGCTCCCGAGACGCGATTCTTGACGGTTACCTTTTGCGGGTCCACCGGAAGGTTGGCGACGCGCAGGCGATCGTCTAGAAACGGGTCACTCTTGACATCGAAATGGAGATTGGGAAAGTGCAGAGTGGCATCGTCTTTCACCGTATCGCCAATGGCGACCAAACGATCGGCCAGCCAATCACCCAGTCCGTTGCGTTCCAGCACCGACATCGCGATATCCATGTTGGCCTTGAACTGGATCAATCGCTCGCGCGGATCGGTAACCGCGCCCTGGCGAATGCCCACGAACTCGACGCCATATTGCTGCTCAAATGTTTGGGCGAGCTCGATGAAATACTCCGAGTTCATCTTGAGCGCGTAAGGATGGCTTTGATAACCGATCACCTGGTCGCACTTGCCCGATATTTTTCCGTGCGAAACGCAAGGCCAATAGCCCTTGACGGTTTTGCCGATAACGATCATCGGGCGGCGGTCTTTGGGATCCCAGTCCTCCATGGTTTTCAGCGCCGCTACCACCTGGTCATAATCGTTACCGTCGTCGAGCGTGAAGACGTTCCAGCCATAGGAGGTCCACTGATCCACCAGGCTGTAGTGATCGTATTTGGAAGCAATGACGCCGCCGAGCAGCGAATCGTCGATGCCCGCGTTGTTATCGGAGAACATGACGCGCAGGCGCTTGCCCACCTGCATTGCAAGCGCTTGGGTCTTCAACTCCTGTGCGTGGCCTTCGGTCATGGCGAATTCGCCTTCGAACGCGATGATTTTCGGCCCACCTACCGGCGCACCCACCATATCCCAAAACGCAGCCTTGCCCGCCGCGGTGGCGATTCCGATGCCGGAAGGGCCGCCATTCACGTCGTTGGTGAGGTCGGTGCTCTCGGCGTGACCGGCGAGCGCGCGGATACCGCGGATTTTAGCTTCAGCGAAAAGCGGATGATCGGCCAAGCCATTTTCTTGCAGCAATGTCGCTAGCGCTCCGGCACCGCGGCGGAAACCCAATGCGTCGATGCCGAGCATCGCGATATGCGGATCGACGTAATAACGCTTGTCGCCGGTGGCTTTGAACTTGCGCGCCAGCGCTTCGCCCATGATCATCCACAATGCGTAGCAGGTGGGAATGCAATGGCCGCCGGCCAGCATAAATTTGTCGCCGTAGGGATGTTTGGGACGCCGATAATCGTAGCGCAAGCCGCCAAAATCGGGACCGGCAAGATGCACGGCGACGTTATAAGGCGTATAGGCCAAGGGTCCGCCGAAATGCCCCGTCTGCGCGTAGTTGCCAAGCAGGACCAGGGTCATGCAAGTGAGAAAGCCGACGTCTTCCAAACGTTCGCGGTCGTAGGCCAAGCTCAGCGGCTCAACGGGAGAGAGTAGGGTTTGTGCACTTACTGCCAAGTGGATGCCTCCGGTACGCTCAAGGCGTAAACTTCTAATAATGGCAGATTCCGGGGATTGGAAGGAAATGCCGGTAGCTCACTCGTCGCGCAGGGCAGTGAGCGGATCCATATGTGCCGAGCGGCGCGCAGGAAGATAACAGGCCAGCAGGGCGATGCCGGCCAGAAGCACCGGAGCACCAATGAGGAGCAACGGATCGGGAGTTCCCTGGGCGAAAAGCTGATTGA
>Ga0182024_10020657_pt1 | contig 12022 bp, 10 predicted proteins | sample P32metaG_FD_120480 | JGI IMG/M metagenome (GOLD analysis project Ga0182024, IMG submission 120480) | Permafrost microbial communities from Stordalen Mire, Sweden - P3-2 metaG (Illumina Assembly) | ecosystem: Environmental > Terrestrial > Soil > Wetlands > Permafrost | place: Sweden: Stordalen... | reverse complement strand
ATGGGAAGACGGCACCAAGTGCTTCTCCGGCTGCCGCCAGTGGTCCGGCCCCGAGCCGATGGCATTGGAAGTGAGCGATTGGGTCTATGGCACCGAGGGCATCGCCAACGTGCAGCAGCAGCGCATCACCGGCAAGGAGAAGTTCCACAAGCCCGACTCGCACATCAATATGTACGATGCCGAGCACCAGGCGCTCTTCGCCGCCATCCGCTCCGGCCAGACGATCAACAACGGCGACTACATGTGCAAATCGACCCTCATGGGCATCATGGCCCGCCAGAGCGCCTACACCGGCACGATGGTCACCTGGGATCAGGTGACAACGTCGAAGGAAGATTTGCGTCCCGCCAAATACGAGTTCGGCCCGCTGCCGGTCGCGCCGGTGCCCGTGCCGGGAACGGTGAAGTGGGTGTAGGGCATGCGCTACATCATGAAGAAGAAACTGCTCTCCTGGGGCGCCGATTTCACCATCCGCGATGCCGATGGCAACGATGCGTTCTTCGTCGATGGCAAGGTGTTCTCCCTGCGGGACAAGCTGATCTTCCAGGACATGGGCGGCAAGGAGCTGGCCGTCGTGCAGAAGAAGCTCCTCTCGTTCGGCCCGACCTACGAAATCTATCACGATGGACAACTCAAGGCTTCCGTGAAGGAATCACTCTTTACCCTGTTCGGGCATCGTTTCACCGTCGATGACGAAAATGGCCCCGCCGACTTGGAAGCCCGCGGCAACTTCACCGACCATCAATACACGTTCACCCGCGGCGGAAACGTCGTCGCCGAGGTGTCGGAAAGCTGGTTCACCATCGCCGACACCTATGGCGTGGACATCGCCGACGGCCAGGATGATGTCCTGATCCTCGCCTGCTCGGTCGTCATCGAGCGATGCCAGGAGGAAGCCGCCAGGCGAAGGTAAGGCAGGCCTTGCGCGACGCGCCCCCTTCCAAACAATCACCGCCTCGACTTTTTGCTTCACCCTTCACTCTTCACTCTTTTCCATTCCCCATCCTTACCCTTCGTGCCTCCGTCCCTTCGTGCCTGCCTTCTCCCATTCCCTTTGCACCAATCCATTTCCCCCGTAGGATCGGCGACGCCGAGCCATCGGGCCTGGGAATATAATCAATGACTTTCACTCAATCCGATCACAGGAAGTGAAGATCCGATGTTGCCATCAAGCATTAAAACACGAACCGTCACACGCTTATTCTTTCCGACGAAAAAGGACCAGAATGTCGCGGTGCGGGTCTCGCCTCGTTTGGAGCAGTCCGCTCATGCGCCGCGGGAGGAAGTGCTGCGGATCGCCGAAACACAGGAAACCGGGCTCACGGAAGCCGCAGCCGCCGAGCGGCTGGAACGCTATGGCCCCAATGAAGTCGGCCAGGAGAAACAGCATACCTGGGCGGGTCGGCTGTGGCTGGCAGTGCGCAATCCGCTGGTGATTCTTCTCAGCGTCCTGGCGATCATCACCTTCGCCACGGCGGAGGAACCCTCCGATTACATCGGCGGAGTGGTGATCCTGCTGATGGTTTTGCTCGGGCTGGCCCTGCGGTTTATTCAGGAGTCGCGAGCGGACGCCGCGGCGGCCAAGCTGAAAGCGATGATCAGCGTCACCGGCACGGTCCTCCGTGAGGGGCAGACGCGGGAGATTCCGCTTCGCGAAGTCGTCCCTGGCGATCTCATTAAGCTGGCCGCGGGCGACATGATTCCCGCCGACGTGCGCCTGATTACTGCAAAGGATCTGTTCCTGATTCAGGCCAGCCTGACTGGTGAGAGCCTGCCGGTCGAGAAGAGCGACGGTCTGGAACCCGCCGCCGGCAAAGCGCCGTTGGAGTACGCCAACGTCTGCTATCTGGGCACCAGCGTGGAGTCCGGGTCCGCCGTTGCCGTGGTCATGGCCACCGGCAAGGAAACGTATTTTGGGACGATGGCCAGCACCATCACCGCTGCTCCGCCGCCCACGAGCTTTGACAAGGGAATCGCACGCTTCACTTGGCTGATGATCAAGTTCATGCTGGTGATGGTGCCGCTGGTTTTTGTTCTCAACGCCCTGACCAAACACACTGGCACGGAGGTGCCCGGCGAGAGTGTCTGGCGGTGGTTGGCGCATCGCGGCTGGTACGAGGCGTTCATGTTTTCGTTGACGGTGGCCGTGGGCCTGACGCCGGAGATGCTTCCGATGATCGTCTCGGTTTGCCTCTCCAAAGGCGCCCTGGCGATGAGCCGCAAGAAGGTCATCGTCAAACGGTTGAATTCAATACAAAACCTCGGCGCGATGGACGTGCTCTGCACCGACAAGACCGGCACGTTGACCCAGGATCACGTGATTCTCGAAAGGCATTGCGACGTGGTCCGGGAGGAAAGCGACAACGTCCTGACGGATGCGTATCTCATCAGCCATTTTCAGACTGGCCTGAGAAACGTGCTTGACCGGGCGATTCTCGGTCATGAGGTGGCCAAAAAAAGCGTGCGCGTTGAGACATACCGGAAACTCGATGAACTTCCCTTCGACTTCTCCCGTCGGATGATGTCGGTCGTGGTCGAGGATGATGCGAATGGCGTCGAACTCCTTTGCAAAGGCGCTCCTGAAGCGGTCTTTGCCCGCTGCAAGACCTTCGAGCTGAACGATGAGATCCTCCCGATGGAGCAATTGCTCATCGACGAGCTGAAGCAGGAGTATGAAGACCTTAGCGCCGACGGTTTCCGCGTCCTGGCAGTAGCCGGGAAGAAGCTCGACAAGCGGGCGGTTTACACCAAAGACGATGAGCACGATCTGGTACTCAAAGGGTATGTCGCATTTCTCGATCCGCCCAAGGAGTCGGCGCGGCCGGCAATCGAGGCGCTGCGGAAACATGGCGTGACCGTCAAGGTTCTGACAGGTGACAACGATCTGGTCACACGCAAGATTTGCAGCGAAGTCGGACTGGCCGCCGAGCGGGTGGTGGTGGGAACGCAGATCGAAGCGATGAAAGATGAGGAGCTCACTCAGACGGTCGAGCAGGTTCACGTCTTTGCGCGGTTGAGTCCGCTGCACAAGCAGCGGATCATCCTGGCGCTGCAGAAGGCTGGCCACGTCGTGGGTTTTATGGGAGACGGGATCAACGATGCCCCCGGGTTGCGCGCCGCCGATGTGGGCATCAGCGTGGATTCCGCCGTCGACATCGCAAAGGAATCGGCGGACATGATCCTGCTCGAAAAGAGCCTGATGGTGCTGGAGGAGGGCGTGCTGGAGGGGCGCAAGGTCTTCGCCAACATCATCAAGTACGTGCGCATGGGAGCCAGCTCCAACTTCGGAAACATGTTCAGCGTTCTGGGGGCAAGCGCCCTGTTCCCGTTCCTGCCGATGCGGCCAATCCAGGTGCTCACCAACAACCTGCTGTATGACTTCTCGCAGGTTCCAATCCCCACCGATCACGTTGACGAGGAGCAGATCACCAAGCCGCGGCCCTGGAATATCGACGAGATCAAGCGATTCATCCTCTGGATCGGGCCGATCAGTTCGATTTTTGACTACACGACGTTTTTCATGATGTGGTACATTTTCCACTGCCGGGATTTGCTGCTCAAGCCGCTGACCTGGGTCTCGCCGTTTCTGCTCCAGCAGTTGGATATCGCCAAGGGCCCGGACTCGACTTACGCGGCCACGTTGTTCCAGACCGCCTGGTTTGTCGAGTCACTCATGACGCAAACGCTCATCATCCACGTCATACGAACCAACAAGGTGCCGTTCCTGCAGAGCCGCGCCAGCGGCCCGCTCATCGCCACCACCCTGGCCATCATGGCCGTCGGCGCATATCTGCCGTTCTCTCCGCTGGGACCGTATCTTGGATTCGTGCCGCTGCCCATTCTTTTCTGGCCGCTATTGGCTCTCACGCTTCTGGCGTACATGCTGCTCACACAGGCCATCAAATGGTGGCTGTTGCGCAAGGCGATTATCTGATTTGCGATGCTAGCTTCGCAGAACGCGAAGAATCTTTTCCGCGGTCAGTACGTTCTCGGCCGGAGCGTTGAGCTTGAGCTTCCCCTGCGTTGCCAGCTTGGCCGATGCGAGAAACTGCGAGCGGCCCCCAGCAGGACGAAGCACCGGGCGGTGAAGCGAGTCGATTGGATGTGCCCGGGGCATCGGCCAGCCGTAAACAAGTGCCTGCGATGACTGAATCAGTTTCGCCAGGGCCGCGCGCGATTTGATCGGGCCGCCATGGAGATCGGCGAATTCCGCCATCGTTTCCCATCCTGCGCCCGCGAGGCATATCGGCAGTTTTTCCCTGCGCATCAGCCGCGCCACGCTCTGGGCGAAAGCCGGTGCAATCAGCAGATTGAGAAACAGCGTTGCGTCGAATCCCTCTTCGGGAATTTGCAGGTCGCGCTGCCGCCGGCGCAGATATTTCGCCGGATCGGGCGTCGCGACGAACGGATCGGCGGCGATCTCGCCGGCCAGCGCGTCCCAGAGAAGGCGCTGGCTGGACATGTCCGCCACCCGCGCCGGCGCTTCAATCGAACGCGTATCGACGATCATCGCCAGCACTTGCGCAGAGCCTGAGGGCTCAGGCAATTCGGCGATCGGCCAGGAGGCCGTTTCGATTCGATCCGCCGGCCACCCTTTGTCCATCGCCTCCGGGCGTGCCCGCGGATCGGCCACCAGCAGCGCATCGTGCGCGCCGGCGGAAGTTCCACCGGGAATTTGCTCCTGCACCAGCCAGGTGATCCAGGGAATCCGCGGCGGCAGAATGTCCGGCAAATCCGCCCGGGCAATGTTCAGCGACACCACCGCATCGCATTCGTTCGCCAACTCCGCCAGCGCCACCGGCGCCGCGGAAGCCGGATCGTCGTTGTCGAAGCGCACAACCTCGCATTGCGTTCCGTTCACATTCGCCAACGTGTCAACCAGAACCTGCCCGCCATCTTCCCATAACTGAAAATGTGACGGCGCGATCAGGCAGATGCGGGGTCGCGCTCGCGCCGGCGGCGACCAGCTTTCGCACAGCGACTTGATCCGCGCCGATCGCTGTGAAGTTTGCGTCGCAAAAACCTTCTCGGCCAGCGGGATCAGCGAACCGGTTTCGGCGTGATCGGCGGCGGCGCCGCGAATGAATTGTTCGGGTGTCGGAAGCCCGGGATGCTGCTCAAAGACGCGGGTAAGTTCCTCCTGCCACGCCGTTCCCCAGGCGAAAAACAGCCGATGTGCCAAGATGTCGGAGGAAAAGTCCTCGCAGTAAAGCATGACGGCCAGCAATAGCGCATCCGGACACAGCGCGACGATCGCCTGCTCCGGCGGCAACTTGTCCAGCGCCACGCGAACCTGAGCCGCATGAGTCGGCGAGAGATAGCAGGAGACGCGCCCCACGGAATCGAGTGTCTTGAGAATTGCCCTCGCCGCCCGGCGCGAGAGGGAGCACCCCTGCCACCACGAACCCTCGCCGTTCATCGCCGTCAGAGCGCCGTCGCGCCCGAAGATAAATGACAACCCATCTGGCAATTCCGGCAGTGATTCGATCAACTGAGGTTGCGCAACGCGCAGAGCAACGGCATTCGCCTCCCAGTTGGCGGCGGCCTGCCGATCGGCCAGGGTGGATGCGGCTTCAAGTGTGGGTGCGATTGCGGTCAATGGAGACTCCCACGATGTTATCGGACGAACGGGGAGGGGAACTTGACCTGGGGAGGGTTCAGGGTGCCAGGGTTCAGGCGGGGGAGGAGCTTAAAACTCGAATGACGAAGTTCGAATCCTCGAATGAAATCCGAAATTCGAAGCTCGAAACAAATGCGCCGTCGGTCAAGTTGTCCCGTTTTGCCCGTTGGGTTTATGGCTTCTTGTTTCGACATTCGAGATTCGTCATTCGAGCTTGATTCGAGGATTCGAGCTTCTGAATTCGGACTTCCGCAGGCTGAACCCTGAAGCCGCGCCGACCCCTACTTCTCCTTCGCCATCGCATTGTACTTCGTCGCCAGATCATTGAATTGCTTGACCGCGGCGTTGCGCTCAGCCACCGCCGTTTGGATTTCAGCCGCGGCCTGCTTGATTACGACGTCGCGCTGGGCGACCGCCGCCTTCCATTGGTCGAGCGACGCGGCGAGCTGATCCCGCTCGCGCTGCAACGTGCGCAGTTTCTTCTCAACGTCCGCCAGGGCATCCTCCGAGAGGCGGACGCGGTTGCGAAATTCATCGAGATCGGCGGCCTGATCGCGAATGGTGTTCGCCTGCTCGGCGATCTTCGCTTCCTGCTCGATTCGCGTCCGTTCCAATGACTGGGTTGTCAGATTCAGCCGCCGATTGACGCTCCATTGCACGGCGCACAGTCCAGCCAGCGCGAGAACTCCCAGAAGATTGATCCATTGCAGCACGCGATTCATGGCGCACCGCCGCGGTCGGTTGCTTTGACCTCAAAGGCCACCTTGTCGATGCCCGCCTGGCGGACCAGGTCCAGGACGTGAATCATGTCGCCGTTGCGGGTGTCGCGGTCGCCGCTGATGAAGACGCGCAGCTTGGGATTCTCGCGGGAAAGCTGCGTCAATGCCGCGGCCAGCTCGTTGCTCGCCATCGGCTTTTTGTCGAGAAAAGCCGAGCCGCTCTTGTCGACGGAGATGTCGACGTAATCCTTCTTCAGATCGATGCTGGCGCTGGTCGCGGTGGGGAGATTCACCTTCACGCTCTTCATGTTGACCATGCTCAGGCTGACGAGCATGAACGACGCCAGGAGGAAGAACATGATGTCGATCAACGGCACGATTTCGATCCGCGCCTCGGCATTGTCGGTCGGAAATTTAGAGTCGAGTTTCACGGGCATTCGTTTGCCTCCTGCTTGCGATTGGCGATTTCCCGCTCTCGCGAGAATTCTTCCAGGTCGTGGCCGTGATGTTTTGCCGAGGCGGCGAGCAGTTCGACGTGGTTGATGGTCCGCTCGAGGCGGGAGCGGAACTGGGTGAGCTTGCGGTTGAAGAGGTTGTACGGGAGCAGGCAGAGAATCGCGATGCCCAGGCCGCAGGCGGTGGCGATCAGCGCCTCGGCGATTCCGCCGCTGACCTTTGTCGCTTCGAGCTGCTCGTTGCCGACAAAACTGAATGATCGCATGATTCCCGTGATCGTTCCGAGCAGTCCGAGCAGCGGCGAAAGCGTGATGAGCGTTCCCAGCACCCATTGCCGCTGTTCCCCACGTTCAAGCTCATCGGATGCGCGCAGTTGCATTGCTCCCAGAAGCGAACTGTGTGCGTGCAGCAGCCCATCGTGAACGGTCGCCAGAAACGGGTCGTTATTTTCATTCGTCAGCTCCAGAGCCGCATCGAAATCGCCCTTGGAAATGGCGTCGAAGCTGCGAAGCAGCGCCTCTCGCCCCGTTCTGCGCCGCAGCGTCCACCACCAGATCGATCGCTCGAGCACTACAATGACGGCTGCCAAGAGCGCCACGAGCAGCGGCCACATGATCGGGCCGCCCTGGAGAAAATAATCGACGACAAGATTGCCAAGGATGTTCATAAAGCTCGCTATTTGAGTTGAAAAGTGATGGAGACTTCGTACTGCCGCACCACCCCGCGCGGGAAGCGCCAATCATCGCGGATGGTCCGCACGGCTGCCTGATTCAGGAGAGAAAATGCACACGGTTCGGCGGCGCTGGCGCTGGTGACCGATCCGCTCTCATCCACCGTGAACCGCACCAGCACGGTTCCCTCCTCGTGCGCCAACGCCGCTTCGCGCGGGTATTCGGGCTTCGGCTGCCGGCCTGCCCCCGAGCCATACACCAGCCGCTGCACCGCGGGCCCGGTCGTTGCCGGCGCGGCCTGACGCGCCGATACCATCGTCGTCGGTCCCGCCACCGGTCGTGCAAACGCAATCGCCGGACTTGGCGCGGCGACCGGAATGAGCTGCGGCGATGTCGGCGCATCGGTGATGCTCGCCGCATCCGGTGGGGGCTTCGCATCCGGCTGCGGCGACGGCGCTTCATCCGGCGCGTCCGCGATCTGCACGTTCACGAGCTGCGCCTGGACCGGAGGCAACTGCGCCGTCGGAGCCAGCGGGCGCGGATAATGCAGAATCAGCCCGGTGATTCCGATGGCCAGACACAACAGCCACAACGCCATGGTCGCCACGGCAATGAGCGGCAATTCCTCCCGCGGTGATGTTGGATCAGAAGTCATAGGCCAATCCCACGTAAAAGCTGCGTCGTTGTCCGAACTGCGATGCCTCGACGCCCAGACCTCCCCCTTCACGAAGCTGGTAGACCTGATCGAAGACGTTGATCACGTCGAACCGCAGCCGAACTGTGTTGCCGTTCAGTGCCTCGGGATGGAAAACGTGTTCATAGCCCAGGTTCACCGGGTAGTAGGGGGATTCGTGCGACAGATTGGCAAATCCCTTTCGCAGGCCGCTGCCGAAGAGCACGTCGAGATCGACGCGGTCGTGCTTCCACGCGTAAGAGATTCCTCCCGAGGCGGTGTACGTCGCCTGATGGTCGAGATGGATGTAGTGATCGCTGATGTAACTCAGCTCGTCGAGCGCGAATTGATATTGCGATGAAACGATGTCGCGGGCTTCGGTCTTCACGTAGGCGAAGTTGCCGAACATTGACAAGCCGCCCCGCGTGTAGGTGGAACTGACTTCGCCGCCGTAGACCCAGCCATAGCGATAGTTGAAGGGAGAGAGGATGACGGCATTTCCAAATTGCCCCAAGTCCAGGAGATTCCTCGACTGCTTGTAGAATCCGTCCAGGTTGATCGTCCACGGGTCGGTGATCTGCCGGGAGGCGCCGATGTCGTAATAGTTGGATCGCTCGGCGCGCAGCGGATCATCCTGGAAGGTCTGGGGAGCGTTGGTGGTCCCTTTGAATTTGTTGATCGTCTCCGGCGAGGTGTATTGCACCGTCGGCGGGGCGAAATAGCGGGCGTAGCCGATGTGGGCGGTGGTCATCGGGTCGATCTTCCAGACCAGATTGATGCGCGGGCTGAGCTGCCCTTCATGATCGAAGGATGAATCGAAGTGGTCGTAGCGCAGGCCGTAATTCAGCGTCAGAGCCCCGGTCAGATGCCATTCATCCTGCAGGTAGATTCCCGCGTCCACGCCATTGAGTTGCGAATTGTCCGGAATCTCCCGGGGAACATCTGATGATTGATTGCCCGTGGTTGGATCGACCGGAAAGACGAGCGTGTTGGAATTGAGAGTCTCAATCGTGTCATCCGCGAGCATGCCGAAGCGAAGCGTGTGGTCGTCATTGAGAATATACGCGGCATCCGCCTGCAGGCCGCTGGTCAGGAAGCTGTTGAAAACGTGCCCGGCAACGCCCTGAAAAATCATGTCGTTGACGTTGTCCGGCTTGAAGTCAATCTGTCCGTAGCTTGTAAAGCCCGAGATCTGCAACGACAGGTTGTCGATCGACTGCTGATACGCCACGACGGTGTAGTAATTCTGCTCGTTCTGATTCTCGTTCACGTTGATGGAGTTCGCGGAAGCGGCGCCGGGATGATTCACGAGGGCAAAGCCGGGCGTCAGCCCCGGCGTGTTGGGAATTTCAAAGTCAGAATACGAAGCGTTGACCAGCAGGCTCAGCCGGCTGGTTTTGTCGATGTGATAAGACGCATACCCGAAGAATTTCTCCTGCATAGTCTCATCGTGAATCGGGCGAAAGCTGTCGGTGGGGTTTTCGATACCGCCGCTGCTCTGATAATGGGAGGCGGCCACAAAGTAATCGAGCTTCCCGTCCGAGCCGCTCAGTTGCAGCGACGGGTTGTACGTGTCATAGCTTCCGCCGTAGAGGGAAAGCTCGTTCCCCTTGAGCGTGTCGCCCGATTTGCTGGTGATATCGACCACCGCGGCGGTGCGCAAACCAAATTGCGCGGGCAAACTGCCATCGATGAGGGTCATGCTTTGGATCAGCCGCGTATCGACTTCCTGCCCGAATCCGTTGAGCGGCTCGGGAAGGAGCACGCCGTTGATGCGGTAGGTGATGTCGGCGTGCTCGCCGCGCACGTGTACCTGGCCGAACGAATCCTGCACGACACCCGGTGCGCGCAGGAGCACCTGCTGAAACGAGGCGTTTTCGCCGCCCGGAAGCGCGTCGATTTGCCTCGGACCCTGTGTGTAAGTCGTGGCTCCCAGGGGCGGCGCAATTTCGTCGCGGCGCTGATCGAGCTCGGATTCGACGGTGATATTCCCCAGCTTGTTCGGACTCAGCGAGAGCGACGAAGAAGGAGCAACCAATTCCGTGGCCGGCGACGTGGTTGCGACCGCCCCGCTTGACGGCGCGGTAACGGGCGGCGTCCGCGTTTGGGTTACGGGCTGTGTTGTGACGATTGGGGCTGTGGCGGGCGCGGATTCCGTCGGCTGCGTGGCCGGCGCGGGAACCACTGCGGGAAGTTGTGGAATCGATGGCGGCGGCGGCAACTCCGCGGGGCCCGTCGCCGGACCAGACTGTGCGGCTGCCAATGGTGCAATCAGTGCGAGCATGAGGGTTCTCCGCGCGCAGCGCACCGGAGACCATCTGTTCTGTTCCTGCATGACCTGTCTCCATTCAGGTCCGGCTTCGCCAAACACCGCGCAATGGCGGCATTCTTCGGCCGGCGAACCCGGACGAGTGAACGTGGATGGAGAAAAAGAGATTTCCGTCAAGAACTGAGACTAAATGAGCTCGCGCGAGTAGTGCATGTATTGGCGAGGCAGTTTCTCGTAGGGTGGGTCTACTGACCCACCAGATTTTCTCGGAAAACGTGGTGGGTCAGTAGACCCACCCTACCAAAGACAGCCGTCCAAACATATGAAACGAGTAGCGCGTAGTCGCGCAAGGTCATTTAGTGGGTGATCCCACGGGTAATTGCGGGCTAATCTCTCGTAGCGCGGGACTCATCCATGTGGCACAGCCGCGGTCGGCCGTGGCTTCGGGATCACAGCCGAGGGCGGCTGTGCCACATATGATGAATCCCGCCCTACATTCGCCCGTGATATCGATGGGAGTGGCCCACTAGAGGGACACAATCAGGCAGGGCGGTCCGCGGCAGTCAGCCACCAGCGGCGCGTGGCTCAACGGCGCGGCAGGATGCAACTCGGTCAGAAACGCAACCGCCAGACCGAGAAGCAGAAGAAGCGGCGGGGTGGTCCCGGTCACCATCAGCATGTGCAACTGAGCGTGAATTGGGCAGTTGTTGTCATCGTGTTCGGAATGCTGCGGCGCCGGCAGCCCCGCCGCCTGCGCCGCCGCGTCCTGTGCGGCGTCCTCGCGTTCATGCTCCTGCTCATGCAAATGCAGCGCAAGCCCGCTCCCCAGCGCCAGGAAGCAAAGCAGCAGCAAGAGTGACACGCACTTGCGGAACATTGCAAGGGGAGATCATGCGCATCGCGCAGATGAAAGTCAATTGCAAATAGGATGGGGGAACAGAATTGGGAAATTCATTGATCTGGCAGAAAAGCACGAGAGAATGACAGAGCCGTCAGGTTTCGGAAACTCTTGGATGAAAGGTTTTTCGATGCTCGGTTCTTTTGCCCGATTAATCGCAATCATGTTGCGTGAACGTCCCGTGCAGCTCAAGCCCGGCGTCCGCTACCGTGCGACGCTCGATCTATCCAAAGTGCGGCCGGGCCTCGCGGAGCCCGATGTGAAAAACTGGTTGATGACCATGAGCTTTACCCCGACCTCCAAAGGGGACGTGTGGAAAGCAGACGAACGATTTCTCAGCAGGCTTCCAGCCGCATCGATTCTCAAGGCGGAGAAACTCTAAGCGAATTCAGGCGTGGCCCTGCGTGCCGCAGTTTAGTCGCCGCGGCGACTTGCCTTCGTGCCTGCACTGAGCGAGCAAAGCGAGTCGAACGTGCCTCGCTTCGTTACGCCTGTCCCGGCGCGCCGGGGTTCTACGTTTTACGCTTTATCCCGGCCGCCCGGCCGGGATCAAATCTCCGGCAACTCATATCCCTTGCGGCGATCGCGCGTGCGCCAGCCGTTGGCTTCTTCATCGCCCGGGAATTCCCATTTTGCCGGATCCCACGTCAGTTTCTTGCCGTGCCAATACGCCAGGTTGACGAGATGACAAACGGTCACGCTCCGCGCGCCGATCT
>Ga0182024_10020656_pt1 | contig 12022 bp, 9 predicted proteins | sample P32metaG_FD_120480 | JGI IMG/M metagenome (GOLD analysis project Ga0182024, IMG submission 120480) | Permafrost microbial communities from Stordalen Mire, Sweden - P3-2 metaG (Illumina Assembly) | ecosystem: Environmental > Terrestrial > Soil > Wetlands > Permafrost | place: Sweden: Stordalen... | reverse complement strand
TGCGTGATCACGCCGCGCTCGACGAGATAAACGGTGAGGGTGAACATCACACCGATGCCTAGGGCCACTAATACGGTCTGGGCATGATTTCCGGGCCGATACAGATTTGCGATGCCGTGGCGGACCGAAGTGGGCAGATGGCGGCGGCTCAAGATCTTCAGCCCGCGCAACATCAGCCACGCGATGCCAGATAAAACGGCGAGGCTGACTACGAGTGCGCCGGCGAAGTAAGCGCCAGTCTTCCAGATGTCCTGGGGAGATCCTGTCGCGAACGACATGGCGATGCCGGCGATGCCAATCACGATGACGACACCGGCCGCAATGGAAGGACGGGCCGCGGCGAGACGCGCTCGCCAGTCGCCCTTGGTTTCGGCCATTTCGCGGCGCAAGATCAGGCTGGGACGAATACGCCGGATCCCTAATAACGGCGGCAGCGTGAAGAGGAGAGTGGCTAGCACGGCAATGCCGATGCCTTGCGCGGCGGTGATCAGGTCCCAGCGAGCGGATGGCTCCAGTTGGAAGTAGCGCGCCAGAAATCCCGGAAAGATTCTTTGGATTGCGATACCGAAAGCTGCGCCCAAGAGGCCGCCGGCCAGTCCCAGCGCGACGGTCTGGATTAAATAAATGCGCATCAAATGGACCGATCGCGCGCCCAGGCATTTCATGATGGCAATGGAATCCATGCGCTGCTGGATGTGGGCTTGCATCGCGGTTGCCACGCCGATGGCGCCGACGATGAGCGTGATCAGGCTCACCAAGCTGAGAAACGTGGTGGCGCGGCTGAGGCCCTGGGTGATGATGGGATGGGTCTCGCGGAAGTCGGCGATCAGGGCTTCGGGAAATGCTTTTTTCAGGCGGTCGCGAACCACAGCGATGCTCGGCGAGTTGGGCTGGAGACGAAAGAGGAACCGTTCCGCGGCTCGGCTTCCAGGCATCATGAGACCGGTGCGGTCCAGGCCGGCGCGAGTCATCATCACGCGTGGGCCTACGTTGAGGCTGCCGAGCATGCGGTCCGGCTCATAGGTCACCTGGCCGATGATGCGAAAGGGTTGACCGCCGAGTTGAATAGTGTCGCCGATCTTTAAGCGCAGGCGCAAGAGGACATCGTCTGAAACCGCGACTGTGTTGGAGGTGAGGGCGCTACGGAGCGCTGCGGGCGGTGAGATGCGGATCTCGCCATAGAACGGATAGACAGAGGGGTCGACTGCCTTGATGGAAACCAGCATCGGGACATTCGCCTGGCTGCCTGACGCCATGGTGAGCGTTTCCGTGATCCAGGTGCGCTGGACGCCGTCTTTCGAGAGCGAATCCATGACGGCGGTTTGTTGAGGGTTGGGCAATTCGAAGACGCGGAGGGAGAGATCGGCCGCCATCAGCGTGCGCGCCTGGCTCAAAAGCATTTCGTGGAAAGCGCGGCTGAATCCGCGGACGCCGGTGAGCGATCCGACGCCGACGGCGACGGCGAGAATCACGAACAGAAATTTGAACGAAGACGAGCGGGCTTCACGCCAGGCGATCTTGAAGGCAGTGGACCAGCGGAAATTCATTAGTCTTGGACTACCAATCCGTCGCGGAGCGTGATCAGTCGGCTGGCGCGGCTGGAGAGAAGCGGATCGTGAGTGACCAGCACCAGCGTGGTTCCTTCGCGCTTGTTCAGCGAAATCAGCAGCTCTAGCACATGCTGGCCATTCTGGCTGTCGAGATTGCCGGTGGGTTCGTCGGCCAGCAGAATGGGCGGTCGCACCATGAACGCGCGAGCCAGGGCGACGCGCTGCTGTTCGCCTCCAGAGAGCTGGACCGGATAATGTTCGCGGCGGTCGCCAAGGCCGACGCTTTCCAGAAGTTCGCGCGCGCGGGTACGGCCCGAGGATCCGTTGCCGCCGGTCAGTTCGAAAGGCAGCAGGACGTTTTCTTCCGCAGTTAATGTGGGCAGCAGGTGATAGGACTGGAAAACGAAGCCGACCTTGCGTCCGCGCAGGAGCGCCATGCTATCTTCGCTAAGCCCGGTGATGTCCACGCCATCCAGAATGATTTGGCCCGAACTGGGCGTGTCGAGGCCGGCCAGCAGGCCGAGCAAAGTGCTTTTGCCGCTGCCCGAGGGTCCCACGATGGCAACGAACTCGCCGTGTTGAACGTCAAAATCAATGCCACGCAGAATATCGACGCGATGCGTGGCGGTTTGAATGGTTTTGGTAAGCGCCGACACCCGGATGGCCGGCATTCCGATGGGACCTTCCTGCAATTCTTTATTATGGCATTGGGTGAGGATCATCTTCTTAGTTGGATGTATCGCGGCCTCGATAGCTTTGACGCAATCTGGTTGCGGAAGTTCCAAAAGCGAAGCTCCGCCGGTGAAAGTTGAGGAAACTCCCGCGAAACCAACAGTTGCTGCGGACAGTCGGCCGGTCATCGTGGCGTTCGGCGACAGCCTGACTGCTGGATTCGGCGCCGAGCCTGGCGCGAGCTACGCGGATTTCCTGCAGAAGGATCTGGACCGCGAGGGATTGGCCTGGCGAGTGGTGAATGCGGGCGTTAGCGGCGATACAACCACGGACGGTGCGAATCGAGTCGGCGAAGTGCTGGCGGTGAAACCGCGCGTGGTGATCCTGGAATTCGGCGGAAACGACGGGCTGCGGGGTCTACCGATAGAGACTACGCGCGCGAATCTGGAACAGATGATTGTGGCGCTCAGGAATTCGGGCGCTGCCGTGATTCTGGCGGGGATGACGCTGCCGCCGAATTACGGGCCGGATTACATTCGCGGGTTCGAACACGTCTATCAGGATCTGGCGGTGAAATACAAGCTGGTGCGGATCCCGTTTCTGCTCGAAGGGGTGGCGACGGACCGGAGCTTGATGCAGCGGGACGGGATCCATCCGACGGGGCGGGGCAATGAGAAAGTGGCGGCGACGGTGATGAAGTTTGTTAGGCCGGTGTTGGCGGGGAAGTGAGACGCAAAGGCACCGGCTCCCTTACGGTCGCGGTTCGGTTACGAGCTATCGGTGCGGCGATGGCGTGCGCGGTGGCATTTTAGGCAGAGGGTACGGAGATTGGTTAAGTCGCATTCGCCGCCGCCTTGGATTACCGGCAGGATGTGGTCGGCATCCCACAGACTTTTGCGCGATCGAGCGGTGATGCCCCATTCGGAAAACGCCTTGAGGCGGGCGGCGCCACGGAGGCGCTTCAAATGAAGCCAGCTGGCCAAGCAATCGATGCCACAGCCGGCGCAGACTCCGCGATCACGCTCCAGGACCTTTTCGCGCAGATAGCCGGGATCGGTTCTGAGACGCCATTCTTCGACGCACCAATTTGAGCAGAACGTGTGGCGTCCCTTGGGCACTTCGAGGTTGCACCAGCGGCACAGATTGCGCCCGTTGGGGCCTTTGGGAAGGCTTTCGCGCTCGGCCCAGCCGCCGGGCATTGTACGGGTGGTGCTCATTCGGTTTCCGTTTCCGTTTCCGCCAGGGGCACTAGCACCGATTCCTTGGCGGTGCCAAGCACGACCGTGGTTCGGGTGCGAACGCCCGGAATGGTTTTGAGCGATTCGAGCAGCAGGCGGTCCAAATCGCGCGTGCCGCGGCAGCGTACTTTGAGCAGATAATCGTCGTCTCCCGCCACGTGATGGCATTCGGCAACTTCCGGAAGGGCGGCGATCCGTTTGAGGAACGCAGCGCGGCGGTCGGGACGGTCGAGCGTGACGGCGACGAATGCGGTTAGCGGATAGCCGGCGGCTTCCGCATCCACCAACGCGGCATATCCGCGGATGACGCCGCGTTCTTCCAGCCGATGCACGCGGTCCGCGGTGGCAGGCGCCGAAAGTCCGAGCTGCTGGGCGAGATCGGCCCAAGTGGCTCGGCCGTTCTGCATTAAGATTCGGACGGCTTTCGAATCCAGCTTGTCGAGCATGGTTTCGAGCATCAATTGACTAATATTACTTTGATTGCTAAGATCTGTCAATGTAATAGATACGATTCAAAGGATTTGTGGCCGCATGACTTACGATTGCCTGGCCAGTGAACAAGCCTTCGGCGAGTTCCTGGATGCATTTGAACGAGGCACCCTGCCGAAAACGATTTGGACCCACGGTGCTCACCTCGCGGTGGGGACTTGGTACCTGGTGACTTTCCCAGAAGATATCGCAATCGGGCGAGTGCGAACCGGCATCCGGCATTACAATGAATGTGTCGGCACTCAGAACACGGCGGACAGCGGCTACCACGAGACGCTGACATTGTTCTGGCTGCGCATCATAGTAGGGCAACTCTCCGAGTTGCCAGGCGCAAGCGGGAGGCTTACGCTACAAGAGAAACTGATGGTCATTCGCAATGTGGTGGAAAAGTTCGGCGGCCAACGGGATCTGTTCAGGCAGTATTACAGTTTTGACGTGGTGGCATCGCGCGAAGCACGCGCCCGTTGGGTACCGCCGGACAGAATAGTTTCGGAGGCAGGGAACAAGAGTACACTGAGAGACATCTAACGTTATGAAGTTGCGGGCTTGGCAAGGATTCGGGTATACTCCGCAATTGCATCCACTACATGTTTCAGGGATGACTGCCATGGCCGCAGGGAAGGCTCAGTTGGCCGGACTCAAGCAAATAACTGTAAACGGGAGGCGGGGAGTGTCGTTACAAACATCTAGATTGTCCTTAGCTGCAGTTGTCGCAATGACAGGCGTGCTTTGCCTGGGGCCAGTGCGGATGATGGCGCAAGCGCAAGCCCCCACGACGGCGGCGCCTCAGAAGAACTGGAAAGACCGGGCGGAGTACGATCTGTACGACGCCATTCAGAAAGATACGAACGCGAAGACGAAGTTGGAAAAGCTGCAGCAGTGGGAGAAGCAGTATTCGACTACGGATTACGCCGATGAGCGGCAGATACTGTTCCTTACCACATACGTCGCATTGCAACAGCCCCAGCAGGCAGTCGCCACGGCCAAGCAGATTCTGGCTACGGATCCCAAGAATTTCAGCGCGTTGTACTACATTATGTTCTTCACGCGGGCGCTGGCGGGCAGTAATCCAACGCCGGAGGTTTTGGATCAAGGGGACAAGGCGGCTAAAGCGATTCTGGAGAACATCAACACGCCACCGCCGAACGTGACCGAAGACCAGTGGAAGACGGCGCGCACGGATGTGGAGAACCTGGCGCACACCACGCTCGGATGGATCGAGTTGCAGCGCAAGAACTGGGAGGCTTCTGAGGCGGAATTCCAGAAGAGCCTTGGAATCAACCCTAATAACAGCGAAGTGGATTACTTAATGGGTACGGCCCTCGCGACGGAGAAGAAGGTGGAAAAGATGCCGCAGGCGCTGTGCTTTTTTGCCCGCGCGGCCACCTTCGAGGGCCAGGGCGCTTTGAATCCGGATGGGCGCAAGCAGGTGCTGGCTTACGTCCAGAAAGCGTACAAAACCTATCACGGCGCTGACGACGGCTTCAACGATTTGATTGCCGCAGCCAAGGCCTCGCCCACCTGCCCGGCGGATGCTGTGCATATTGAAGACGCCAAGACTATCGCCGACAGACAAGATAAGGCAGATGCGGAGGCAGCCGCCAAGAATCCGGAACTGACTCTGTGGAAAAACCTCAAGGCCGCGCTCACCGGACCAGATGGGGCTAAGTACTTCGAGACCAGCATGAAGGGTACAGCGGTGCCGACGTTAAAAGGGAAAGTGGTCTCGATGACGCCAGCGCTGAAGCCGAAAACGATTGTAATGGCGCTGGAGGATGGTACTACTCCGGATGCCACGTTGAAATTCGAGACGCCCCTTGCCGGAAAAGTGGACGTGGGAACTGAATTGTCATTTGAGGGAGTTCCGGCAAGTTATACGACTAGTCCGTTCATGGTGGTTTTTGCGGTGGAAAAGGACAAGCTGCATCGCCCGGCCGCCCATTGAGGGTTAGAAAATTTTCATACGACACGCTCCCTGAAGTTCACTGGGAGCGTTCCTTTTTTTTGGCAACTGCGAGTATACTTGACAGAGACGAACAAGTGGAGGCGTCTGAGTGTTGTTTCAATCATATAAATTGTCGTTGGCCGCTGGGATGATTGGCGTGTTGAGCCTGGGGACGGTAAAGATGCCGGCGCAATCGGCCGCACCTGCGGCTCAGGCGCCGCAGAAGAACTGGAAGGATCGGGCGGAGTACGATTTGTACGACGCCATTACCAAGGACGCCAATGCCAAGACGCGTCTGGAGAAGCTGCAGCAATGGGAGAAGCAGTATCCGCAGACCGAGTGGCTGACGGAACGCCGAACGCTGCTGGTCACGACATACGCCGCGCTGAACCAGCCGAAGGAGACCACGGACGCTGCCAAGGCATTGGTGGCGGGCGATCCGAAAAACTTCACCGGGCTGTACTACATTATGTATTTCACGCAGCCGTTGTACGCACAGACCAAATCGACTGAGGCTCTGGATCAGGGCGAACAGGCGGCCAACACGATCATCGCGAATATCGACACTCCTCCGCCGGGTGTCACCGCGGAACAATGGGCCAAGCTGCGGCCGGACATCGAGCTGCTGGCGCACGTGAATCTTGGTTACATCGATATGAGCCGGTCGAAGTGGGAAGCCGCGGAAGCGGAGTACGGGAAGAGCTTGCAGTTGAGTCCCAACAACGGCCAGGTGGATTACTGGATGGGCGTGGTGATTTGGTCCCCCAAGAAGAGCGAGCGATATCCCGCCGCGATTTTTTACTTCGCTCGCGCGGGCACCTACGACGGAACAGGCGCCGCAGCCCCCGCGCTACGCCAAACATCGCTTGACTTTGCGAGACGGCTGTACAAGAACTATCACGGCAGCGAGGATGGATTCAACGATCTGGTGGCCGCGGCGAAGGCATCTCCCGCACCGCCTGCCGATCTCAAGATCGTTGACGCGGTCAGCATCGAGAAGCAGAAGTTCGCCAATGAAGAGGAATGGACCAAGGCGCATCCCGAGGAGGCTTTGTGGAAGAGCGTGAAGGCCGCGCTGACCGGGGCGGACGGCGCCAACTATTTCAGCACGAGCATGAAGGATTCGCAGGTTCCTAAGCTCAAGGCCAAGGTGGTTTCGCTACAACCCGCATTGAAGCCGAAGACCATCCTGGTGGCTGTGGAAGACGGCACCAACAACACCGAGACTGCCGACGCCACGCTGAAGTTTGAGGCCGCGCTGCCGGGCAAGGTGGAACCAGGGACGGAATTGACGTTCGAGGGCGTACCGGAAAGTTATACGGCAAGTCCGCTCATGGTGGTCTTCAACGTCGACAAAGAAAAGCTGCACGGCTGGACTGGAAAGAACGCGGCGCCCGCGCCGGTGCATCACAAACCTAAAGCCGCGAGCAACTAGCCAAGGCGCTGGACTTCCGGGCTTCGGCCCGAGTCAACACAAAACTAGTCGCGACACGCTCCCAGAAGTCCAAGGGAGCGTTCGCTTTTTGGACTGCTTCATAATAAGCCAGGAAACGCTGAACGCGTGGAGAGGCGGTGGCTTGGACCATGCCGATCAGCATGGCCGCTGTGAGCAGCAATCCCGAACTTAGTTTGGCCCCGCGTCTCATTACATCCATATAGACGATGGCCGCGGGAAATGGTTGGGCGAATTCTTTTTTTCGCCGTTAAACTGAGCGCTCCAAGCGAGCCAGCGGCCTCATCCCACCGGTAGCAGGACCGATTTGCTGGAGGCGTCGCCCATGTTGATGACGACAGCTTTATTGCCGGACCCGAGTCCGGAGGGAACCTTCACGTTGACCTGATAGAGACCCACAAAGCCGGGGGCCAAGCCGCTGAAGCTTACGCTCGCGCGCGCGCCGCCGATGGTAACAGTGGGACTGGCCGTAGTGGACTGCCCCTTACCGGCGACACCATCCTCTGGTGGCGACGATACAGCGCCCAGGCCGGTGCAATAGATGAGCACGGTCTCTCCGGCCGTTGCGGGATGATCCGAATCGGCCAATTGAAAATTGGCATGCAGGATCGCGCCGAACGTGTTGCCTCCAACAGTGTAATTAAAGATGCCGGGCTGGGCGGCCAGCACCGGGACGGAAATGGAAGCGCCCGTTGCCGAATTGATCTCGACGGCAACGGTAGCATTCCCTCCGCTGCCCACTTCCCAAGGAACCTGGAAATTGATTTGTTGTTGGCCGTTGACATTATCCACCGCGAATAGCGCGGCAGAGCGGTTGTTGACGATGACGGAAGTGTTTAAGAACGTCATGGGAAGTGGAAGCGATGACGTAAGGTTGATGCCGGTGCTGGACGTGAGGTTGGCGCCGAATATGGTGGCGATCTCGCCGGCCACAATGCCGCCTCCTGCAAAGCTGGCCCCATTCACCACCGCGGCGACGGTGGGGAGGGAAGCTGTGGCTGTGAAGTTGGCAATGACGGGCGCAAGGCTCCCGACGATTACGTTCACGGTGGCGCTGCCTGTTTGGGAGCCGAGCATCACCGTGGTGGAGGCGCGGCCGGTGGAATCGGTGACAGCGGTGGGGGGCCCGACCGTCGCATTGGTGGGCTGGAACTGCACCGTCAGGCCGGCCAGGGGCAGCGCGGCGCCAGTGGGGTCTTGTAATTGCACCACCAGGGGCTGCGCGAGCGCGGCGCCGGCGCTGCCCGATTGATTGTTGCCGGAAACGACGGCGACGGAGGCGGGGAGTGTTCCCGAAATCGCTTTCAAGTGAAAGTTGTAGCTGAGTGTGGTGCCTGGGATACTCGCTGTCACGGTAGCATCAGTGGCGCCCAGCTTCACGTAGGTCCCAGTGGTGCCGCTGCCGTCCGTGACTCCAATGTTTGCGACCGTAGCTCCACCCGATGCTGCGAAGTCGATCGCATATCCGGCCAGCTGCAGCAGGTTGCCGTTGCTATCGGCGAGGTTAACCAGCAGCGGCGCCGTCAGAGTGGAATTTGGGGCGCCGAATTGGAAATCGCCGCTATACATGGCCAGCGCCGCCACTGCCATTTCGGTAGCGTTGAGATCGAGCTGCATCAGCCAGGCGTCGCCGGTGCTGCCACCATCAGCAACAAGACTCGGATTGGTGCTGGCGCCGCCGGGCTGCTTTTGAAATGCGTTGGGCGACACCGGAAAAAAGAGCGATTGTGTAGCACCCGTCAGGTAGGCGTAGCCGTGTGCGTCCAGCGCCATCGCGTTAACGGTATCGTCATTCTCGCCTCCAAACAGGATGCTGTCCACCAGGCCGCCGGACTTGGTGGGATCGATTCGAATGGCGAAGACATTTATTCCAGCTCCGCTGGGTTTTAACGGAATGGGGGACCCGGGCTGCAGAAATGGCGCTTGGGAATATGTGTCGCCAGTAACCAGGAAACGTCCCTGTGGGTCCAGGGCGCAGCTTATCGCCTGGTCAGTATTGGCGCCGCCGACGTAGCTTGAATAGGTGAGGCCGTCGGTCCCTACAACCGCTGGGTTGATGCGTGCGATGAAGCCGTCTCCGGCGAAAAAGGTGGTGCCCGAGGCACTCGAAGCCGGCCCGCCCTGGAACCCCTGGAACGCCGTGGGAGTCAACGGCAATACGGCGTAAGCGCCGCCGCAAAACACTACCTGGCCGGTCCCATCCAGAAAGACATGGTTGACTACGGTATCGCCTTGGCTACCGAAAAATGTCGCATAAGTCAAGCCAGCCTGTCCAGGCTGGGTCATGTCGATTCGGGCCACGTAGCCACTGAATTGAGTCGCGCTGAACTTAGGCAGATATGCGTTGGCGGTGAAGAGCATGTCCGGGGAAAGAGTGTGACCTGCTATCCAGACCACTCCCGGTTTTTCGACTGCGATCGAGGAGCCGACGCTAGGGCCGACGCTCCCGCCGAGATAGGTGGAGTACACCACTTTACCGGTGGGATCGAATTGAGCCACCTTCATGTCTTGCTGGGAGCCATCGGACGGTTGGATGGCGTTGGGAGTGCCCACCAGGCCGCTGCCGGCGGCCGCAATACCAACCGCGTAGATGCCACCGTCCGAATCGGTGGCCACGGCATTGAAGAAATTCTCATACCGGCCACCATAGTATGTTGAAAAAACCAGTTTGCCATCGCCGGTAAACTTGGTGACGAAGGCGTCAGGGCATAGTATGGGCTCGGTCGGCCCCCCATTGGGGCTGGTTGTCGTACAATCCAGTCCGCCCCCTATTTTCGTTTGCACCGCGTTGAGAAGCGGGAAACCGGTGGCAATGGTTTCCCCGACGGCGGCGATATTGCCGGTGGGGTCGACCGCCAGTCCGAGTACGATGCTCAAGGCATCCGTATCGTCGCCAAGGAAAATTGAATAAAGAAGCTCTGACTTTCCGCCAGCGATGGGTCCAAATTTGGCGATGAACCCTTCCTGATTGGGGAGGGGGCGCTGTCCGAAATCGACTGAGCCTGGGAAGTTATAAGCAACGGTTAAGCCTCCGACGTACACATTGCCGGTATTATCCACGGCAACTGCGTATCCTACATCCTCGCCCACGCCGCCCAGGTAGGTTGAGTAGCGGATGACGGGGTCGATCACCAATTCGCGGGCGCGATCGAATGGATCGATTTGGAACGAAACGGTATGATCGCGATGGACGCGGAACCGCGCGGCCACCTCGCGCCGGCCCTGGGGAGTGTCCTGATAGACACGCGGACGGTGCTGGGACAGCCAGCCATCGCCAATCACCAGGTCGCCATGGGAATTCAGGGACAGCTTCGCTCGGCCGTCGAAGCGCATGCGTATCCGGGATGGGTCGGAATGCGGCGCGACGACGAAGTCGTATTCGAAACTGCGGTCCGAGCCGCGCAAAACCAGATCGATGCCCGGATAGACTCCGTCGTAGCGCACCTTGTTGTAGTTGGGTACTTCGGTCCGCCAGTGGGAGGGGTTGTTTCCGAGGTAGTAGCTGGAGGTGGAATGCAGCAGCTCGTCACCGCGCGGATCCGTGGCTCGTGCGCCGGCCAGAGAGAGACGGACAATCCGATGGCCGGCGGCGGCGAACTCGACTCCATTTGGGGTCAATCGCAGCGCACCGTTCCCGGCGCGGGACACAAACTCGTGCGGCTTAGCGCCCGGCTCGAATAGTACCGGACGGATTGGCGCGGCCCCGGGTGTCGCAGCATCTAAAACCAAGCAAAGGAACAGGCACAGAATCGAATGATGACGCAAGTGTTCTCCTACGCACATAGCGTAGTTCCCGCAACAAACGCCGCATACATTCCGCGAAGAATTTTGCCGCGCCCAACCCGGGACGGCGCGGCAAAATTCAGGTGGGGAAAAACTGAGAAAGACCGCGCCGGGCCTACATCTTGTAGCGGCCCAGGTCTTCGTCGTTCAGACTCTCGAGCCAGCGGCGCAACTCTTCGTTATTGATCTTGTCGGTGGCGGCGTTGGAACTCTTGGAATTCTTGAGCACAGCTTCATCGACGTAGATAGGGCAATCCAGCCGGAGCGCGAGCGCCAGGGCGTCACTGGGGCGGGAATCGACGCTAATCAGATCGCCGTCTTTGTCGAGCCAGATTACAGCATAGAAGGTATCGTCCTTCAATTCGCTGACGACAACTTTGCGAATGCCGGTTCCGAGGCCTAGCAGCAGGGTCTTGATGAGGTCGTGCGTCATGGGCCGAGGGGTCGAAACTTTTTCAATCTCGAGGGCGATGGCGTTGGCCTCGTAGATTCCCACCCAGATTGGCAAGATGGCGTTGCCATTGATGTCCTTCAGCACAACAATGGGCATGTTGGTAACGGGATCCATCATCAATCCGCGGATTTTCATTTCGACTTCCATACAATCCCCCTTTGTGACTACGCTCAGTTCACTCGCTCGCCCGCCAACGAGTTCGGACCTGCACGCGTGACGCGGACGCTGCAGTACGTACCGGCCAGCGTGGCTCCGTCCCGTGGGCTTGGAAACTCCGGGTGAATGAAGTTGAGCGGCCGGTTTTGAGTGGTCCTTCCAATCCATTGCCCCGTGGCCTGATTATAGCCTTCCACGAAGGCCTCCTCGACGGTACCGACCAGCGCGGAATTCCGGCGGATCTGGATGTCGCGCTGCATCTCCTGGAGGATGGTGAGACGC
>Ga0182024_10020655_pt1 | contig 12022 bp, 12 predicted proteins | sample P32metaG_FD_120480 | JGI IMG/M metagenome (GOLD analysis project Ga0182024, IMG submission 120480) | Permafrost microbial communities from Stordalen Mire, Sweden - P3-2 metaG (Illumina Assembly) | ecosystem: Environmental > Terrestrial > Soil > Wetlands > Permafrost | place: Sweden: Stordalen... | reverse complement strand
GTTCCGGCAATAAACACCGCCGAGGGCATCCGCGCGGTTAGCGGTCGGGCGGCGGTTGACTCCGACAATGCACAGTACTACCTCGAATCTAAGTTTGGCGACCAGCTGGATGCCGTGCATATGTCCATGACGACATTGGCGAAGGCTTACCGGCCGAGGGAACCGGCGGCCAACGCGTTTGGCCTGTATGAAACGTTCCGCCCGGAAATTCCCAAAGGGGTCAAAGGCTGGGGAGCAAAAGGCATTCTCGATCTGCGAAAGATTAAGGCGATGGCGAAACGTTGAGGTGGCGCTATAACCGTCGGCGCCGGCGTTATCACGCCGCTGCCGTGGCGTTGTGGATTTGCTTTTACAATTTCTGCCGTCCGCACCTGACACTGAAAACTACGCCAGCGGTGAAAGCCGGATTGACAGATTCGGTTTGGACAGTGGAGCGGCTTCTGGATGAGTTGGCGGTTTAGGGGCCAATCGCCGACGATGGCAGCGGGTTTGGCCGACCACGTTTGGAGCATGAAAGAATTGCTGGAGCGGCCGGCCAGTTTATAGGTTCTCACCCTGCAAGCCTTCGCTACGTGAGCGACTACTGAAAACAATTCCACTCGCCGTCACAAATTGTTTACTGGTTCCAAACGGTGGGGGTGGCCCTTGGGGCGAGTCGTCCGAAGAGATTGCGGAAATCTGTTTTGCGAATTGGCGAGGAAATGGCATCAGGTTCTTTCCATCATCTTTTTGATCTTTAGGTTCGATTGCCATTGCACAGGCTCTCCTTATTGGCCAGTTATGAAAGGGTATACCAATCCCAGCGAATCGGCAAAGGCCATCAACGGCTCCAAGTGCATCTGCATAAATGGATTTTCGGCAGATGTAACATACAAAATTCCCACCATTCCCTTTTCTTCATCAATGTAACCATTTATCGGTGCAATCATTAGGGTTTTTATGTCAGTGAAGCTATCAGTCGGCATTGCAAGCCACGCACCAACGTCTACCGCCTGCAGAATGTCTCTAAGAGGCTGCCAAATAACTGACTCGGCAAGCTAGGAAATCCGGCGAATCAATCATAGTCAGCCGGGTTTTTTGTCAGCCTGTAAAGAAATATACCCCGAGTTTGTTTTTTAACCGTAAAATCCTGGCGACACCTTGGTCGGCTGGGATAGGCAGCGAAAGAGCAGACCGGTTTGGGTTCAACCGTTTTGATCTTCCGAAAGTCACATATTGGTCAGGATCAACGGCGAGGCGGATGCAACAGCCTACGCTTCTGTCATCAGTTGCATTGCGAAAGTACTCGGCTATTCGTTCCGCAGCATCGCAATGGAACTGACGGTAACGGTGTTTATATAGCGAACTGCCCTGATCGGTTTCATCTACGGCAAGCTGAATGATCTCATTGACATCTTCTCGTAAACAATGGAAGAATTGATGGGCGGATTTACCAACCCATAGTTGTCGCACTCGCAGTTTGCGAATTACGAATATCATCCAGGTGGTAACACCCGCCGCAATTGCAAGAGAGAGAGATACCCACCAAGGTTGGGCAAGAGCGATTGAGAGAATTGTGGCGATCGTCTCAAGTATCGTTGCTCCGAAAACCGTTCTAAGTCGGAGCAGCCATCCGAAGCCTTCACGCCAAGCAGTGGTAGGGTCTGCTTCGGCATACCAACAATTCTTGTCTAGTCGTTCCCCAAAAAAATCCAAGTCCACGTTGCATTGCCCTCAAGGTGCCAATCATTAGTCACTACAAAATTATCTTGCGCATAGTGTCATTGTTAGCTGGAAGGGCGTACATCGAATGCGAATTATACGGGGCTTTTTCATACGCCCCGCGACCTATACCTTAGTTGTACCGCCCGCCGTGGGCTGGATCGCCTAGCTTGCTCTCACCCAGCGGGGCTTTTTCTTTGCGCCCGTGGCTGATCGGGTATGATGGGGGGATGAAATTCCGCCTCTCGATCGCCGAACTGCTTGTTACGTTTGTCGTGATTGCGTTACTGACCATGTTGGTCTGGCAACGTGTGGAGTGCTTCCGCATGGAAGCGCGCTATAAATACCAGATCTATGAATTCAAACAGCAGATCGAGGAATTGAAAAGCCGGCTTCCGCCGGAGAGAAATTCTCAGGATTAGACTGACACACTACTCAGCAACACACTAGCGCGCCACCACCCGAATTCGCTTGAATCAAGGCACATTTGAACTACTTGGCGTTTACGTTTGGTTCAGGAGTACACGTAGAATGTCGAGCGACTAGTCCCAAACCACTCTTGTTGAGTTGTGTCGGAATTCGAGCGGGCTGACGAATTCGGAAGCGCTCGCTTATAAACCAAAACATTCTGACGCCGAATCGTTTGCCACGCAGGTTATGCATGCGCCGCCTAATTATCTCTCAAATTGCGTTGCCTAGCACTCAAGCGGTGGTTACCCTCGGTCTGACGCTTGTGGCGATGATCAGTTCGGCTTTAGCGGGCGATTGTCCACAGATTTTGGGCCCCCAACGCAACGGCCAAGCACAAAACGAAACCTTGGCCGAATCCTGGCCCGACACTGGTCCCCCAACGATCTGGAAGCGCGATCTGGGCAGTGGATATGCCGGAGCCGCCGTTGTAGGCGATGCCTGCATCCTCTTTCACCGCCAGGCAGACCAATCCGTTGTTGAAAGGCTCGACGCTGCGACCGGTCAGCGCCGCTGGAAAAAAACCTTTCCGACCCGGTATGTCAGTACTATTGCTCCGGACAACGGCCCGCGCTGCACGCCGCTGATTTACCAGGATTTCGTCTATTTATTCGGCGCCGATGGAGAATTGCATGCACTTTCACTGGCCGACGGGCAACTGAAATGGACACGCGAACTGTACAAAGACTGTAACGCCCCTAGCGGTTATTTCGGTGCTGGCAGTAGTCCCATCGTCGAAGGAGACGAGCTGCTCGTTAATGTTGGCGGCAAACAGGGGCAAGGAATCGTGGCATTCGATCGTAACTCGGGCCAGACGCTGTGGCATCAAACTGACGAGTTGGCCAGCTACTCGTCTCCTGTCGCGGCCACCATTGGGGACCTGCGGCAGGTGATATTTGTGACTCGGATGAATGTCGTCTCGATCGATCCACGTACGGGAGCTGAGCGGTTTCGATTTCCGTTCGGCATGCGTGGTCCGACCGTGAATGCAGCCAACCCATTGGTCGTGGGCGACCGGCTATTTGTCACCGCCAGTTACGGTATCGGCGCCCAGTTGGCACAAATCAGCCCAGCCGGCGCCAAGAAGGTTTGGGGAAATGACGATGCGCTATCGAGCCAATACACCACGCCAATCGAGCACCATGGTTTTTTGTATGGCATTCACGGACGTCAAGATGCCGGTGTCGCTGAACTGCGCTGCGTGGAATTGGAAACTGGCAACGTCCGCTGGAAGCAGCCGGATTTTGGAACCGCCAATTTGATTGGCGTGGATGACAAACTGCTGATTCAAAAAACCTCTGGCGAACTAGTTTTGGCGCAGGCCAGCCCAGACCGATTCATCCAGCTGGCCACGGCTCGTATCTTTCCCGAGGGAGGCGTCGTGCAAGCGTTGCCGGCGTTATCCGACGGTAGGCTATTTGTTCGTAACGAGAGCAAGCTCGTCGTCTTGCACGTCGGCCGCTGACTTGCTCTAAAGATCTTCGCGATTCCATCCAGCCTATTCCGCAAATGCTCAGTGTTTTGTCGACGCTCATTGATTTTGAGAGTTGGACGTCCAATGAACCCGTGCCAGCCGCGCCAAAATTTAGTCGTGGCCTGGGAATCTCAACAGATGCCAGAAGCGCCGCCCCCGTTTTCGATCAATTCCATAAACTGGATAAGATGAATCGGAATCCGGCGACGTTTTTTACTCTACTTACTCATTTATGCCAGCGCAACAGCGTTCTCTATTGAGACCGATAATCCATCCGGCTCGTCACAATCGCTGCCAACCAATGGCCAAGGATGGAATTTTGGAATACTTTCATGACGATCGTGAAAAGACCTGTGCGTGCAGGAATCCACCGACTGAGCGGGTACCCGCAGGTATCGGTCGGCTCCCAGCACAGCCGGTCGGCCCCGCCCCAACTCGCCAAACCAGTATGCCAAATCGTGCCAGACTGGGTCCCTATGTTTGCGCTTCGGTAGGAGCAACTCTAAATGGCGGCGCCTGACGTATCGTAAATAGTTGAGCAGAACTTGAGCTCCAAACCGCGCGAGCAGCTCAATAGTGCCATCAGCATTGGTGACATCGAGAATCCACCACCCCTGCGGCAATCCCGCCGGAGGATATTCAATGGCTGTAGCCGTTACGAAGCAATTGCAGGGAGTCACTTGCCGCAACAGGTGACCGATGGCGCCGGAGGTGGTGACCGAGGAGCGCAGCACGAGCGGCCAACGCGAATGCTCTAATATTGTGTTCACGTGCTGGTATTGTCGCCACGCATCGGATCGTTTTGGAGATACGAGTGCGCGGCAGCCAAAGGTGTCTGAAATCGCTGTGGCCAGCCGGCCAGCTTCTGCGGCCAGTAACAGCACGCCCATCGGCGGCTTGCCCACCGCCGGTGCCAAAATATTGCGGGCCATGCAGAGGATGACGGCCCAAAAGCGATTGGCTGCCGCCGCGTCCCAGGTGAGCTCCCGCACCCGCCTCTTTTCCAATGGTTCGGGCGGATCCAGATTCCTGGCCGGCGTTTGGTCGTTAACCAGCGGAGTGCACAATTCCGCGCGGAAACCTTGCGTATCTAATCCAAATCTGGGGAAGCTAAAGATCCGTTGCCGCCAACCAACCAGATCAGCATCCTGGATGGTTTTTGGTTGGCACATTTCGATGGCCAAGGCCAGGATTTCCCGGGACCAACCGCGCCGCCAGCGGAAGATCAATTCGTCTTTGCGAAAAGCCTCTCGTAGGCACTGCTGCAGGCCCAACAGTTCTGCTCGTCGCTGCGGGATCGTGAAGTGGTGCTGGATTCCATTCCGAGTCACATGTCCGCGTAAGAAATCGGTGCCGTCGTGGCGGCGGAGGATTTCGTCGATGCGGACGGGGTCGCAGACCCTGCCGCTGGTCCGCCGCAAAAACCAACCGTCCTCCCGTTCGATGACAACTTCGGAACGGGCGCAGGCCCGCGGGCCAAAATCCTGGGATTGAGACGACCGTCGCAAATGATCAATCAGGCCGCGGTCAGATTGATTCAGAAAATCGACCCAGGCCTGGGCTGGCAATTGAATCTGGTTTAAGAATTCGGCGGCTCGGTCCGGGGTAAGTCTCTTCAAGTGGTAGCGAAGGGCATCATCCCAGGGCTTGCTACGGCGTTGGGCCCGCCGCAGTAATACCAACGGTGAGGTGAAACCTGCAATCACCTTTTGCGTGAACGATGGATCCAAATACACGTTGGCTTGTGCGAGTTGGGCTTGTCGGAACACCCGCGGTTCGGCGGCGGGGGCCACAACGGTCTTTCGCTCGTCGTCCGATAGGTTCTGCCACGTGGTCACGGTGCGGGAGCGTACGTCGTCTCGGGCAGCGACCACCGGCAGTGGTTGGATGCTGGACTGTAACCAGCGGAGCTGAAGCCGCAACGCCAACACCAGATCGACAAAGACAAATAGTTGATTTGCAACTTCGTCGGGGGGCCGGTGGAGGGCGACGGTGAGCATCGCCAGCCCCGCTTCCGCCGGCCGGCGCCGTGATCGGCCAACGGTCTTGAACAAAATAGCATCTTCTGCCGCCCAAGGACCGAAGGCAGTGCGAACAGACCCCGGGGACCAAGGCGGCAGGCCATTCGTAGCATATTGCCACCATTCATCGGTGCTCTGACCTTCGTCCCCATCGAGCAGAGCGAAGCCGCAGATATTTCCAGGAGAATTTTCGAACGGAATGACCGTCACTTGTTGCCAATCGTGGCCACGAAAGAGGCTTGATCGGCCGGCGCCGCTGCCGCGCCTCGGCGAGCGCCGACCATTGCGATTCAGACGTTCACGAATGGCGTAACTGGCAGGATGAAAAAAGTCTTCAACTTTCCGGGTCGTGACTGCTCCTATAAACCGCAGTTGTTGGGCTAGCTGGCGATCATCGAGATGGTTAGTGGCCACTCGCCACTGCTGATGGGCAAGCACGCCAGGGAGCAACGAGATTTGGATTTCCCGGGCTTGCTCCCAAAACCGGCGAACCGTCAATGTGCGGTCGGTCATCCCGATCCTCCCTGAACTGGGTGAATCCGACATCGGCACTTACGCATTCGCCATCGATGACGGGTATGGATTTGATTGAGACGGCCAGGACGATGGCAAAATGATCAGTTGGCTCGATTGCGTCGGTTCTATCCGGTTTTTGAGCGCATCGGATTGAACTTTACCCAGCAGGCGTGCCAGCACAGGCCACGAGACACGTTTGCTGGTCGAACTCTGGATCTCGGCGTTCAACAAACCCGGCTCGATCGAAGCTCGACGGTCAAGCATTTCCAACACCTGGCCGCGCAGAACTTCACACTCCCGGTGCAATTTTCTCAGATGATAGAACTTCAGAAGCCAATGTTGCGGAATTGAAGTGGTGCCCGCAGCAGATAGCCCGCTGGCATTGTCGTCCGCCAACGACCAGCCGCAGACTTGGCAAACAATTTCGGCGCCGCGTGCTGCTCCTCGACCCCGCTGTTGTGAAATGACGCCCATCTGCCGGCACTGCGGGCACCATCCGCTGGCAATTGCTGCGTAGTGTTCAGCGGAAAACCAATTTAGACTCATGATTACGGCCCTCAAAAAATTGCTAAAGTTTCAAAACCATCTGATGTGTTTGTTACTCAACTATCTCACTGCGGAATGTAACGGCGACGCTCCAGTCGGGCTGGCGCACCGGCGGGCCGCCAGGGATGCCTCACGGTCGCAGATTTCGTTTTCCGGATGGCCAGAATGCCCCCGGACCCAGTGACAACGAACTACATGCTTTTCCAACAGTCCAACTAAATGCTGCCACAGGTAGGCATTGGACAGACGGCCCCCTCCGAGCCGCCGCCACTTGCGAAGGTGCCAATCCGCCAGGTACTGCGTAATCCCGTCGTGCACGTAGGCCGAGTCGGTGAACAACATGACGCGCGAGGGCTCCTCGATCGCTTGCAACCCACGAATCACGGCGGTAAGTTCCATTTGGTTGTTGGTAGCACGCGGAACGCCATCAGCACAAATTTTCCTCCCACCGCCTTCCGGTCGGATGAGCAGGTAGGCCCAACCTCCCGGCCCGTGGTCACCGAAACAGGCGCCGTCCGTGAACAATTGGACTTCGGGTTCAGAAAAAGCTGGCCTCGGGAAGCCCACAGCGGGCTCCCCGAGACCCCGGCCTGTAATGGCCAAATTTCGATGCTGGTGGGCGGAGCCATCAGCGAAAGTCGCGATCGTCGATCCAATCACACGCCTTAGGACTCTATACCGGACGGAAGCACTTCTCCAGATAGTTTCGAGTTCGTCCTTATCAGGGACTTCTTCGAATGCTCGGGAGGCTGCCATTTCCCGGATCCTATTCAGGGTGGCCTGGTGATCTTCTGAGCCGTATGTCGGACCCATCTGATCCACCCATCCCGCCACTACTTCCTGCGCCCGTCTTGGAGCATCTGGATGTATATGGCACTCGGATAATAGTTCGCCCAGTCGTGTCCAACTTTCCGTTCCGATGTTAACTTCCAATCCGTCTTTCCAAGTGATCTGGTAACCAAGCCAGTGCGCTGCTTGGCCGGATCCCAGACGGCGGATGGAGTTATCGGCCCCATGTTTGAGAACTGTCCCGGTTGGTAGGAGCAGGTCATACAGTTCTGCATGGAGCATGGCTGCGGCCTGTTCGTCGGGAGGTACCAAAAATAGGTTATCGGCAAACCGGACAATAGGCACTTCTGGGTGTCGAATCATCCAGGGATGGTCCAGGTGGTGATTTAGATACACGTTTAACAGCATTGGGCTTAATGGGCTGCCCTGTGAAATTCCCCGCTTACCCGGGCGGTCTACTGCCCGTTCAATGAGGTTGCACAGGTCATCCGGTATACCCATGGATTTCAGGCAGATGATTAACCGCTTTCTGGGAACACTCGGAAATGCATTCCGGATGTCCTCGGAAATGACGGTCGTCATGCCTGTTTTAATCAACTGGGTTGCTGAACCCAAAGCGTGTTCCCTGCGAAGTCCAGGACGGTAACCGAAGGAGTGCGCTGAAAACTGTGGGTCCAGATAGGGCCCCAGGATCTGGGCAATGGCCCGGTGCACAATTCGGTCTTCGACGTTCTGGATTTCGATCGGGCGTGTACCTCCACTGAGTTTGGGAATGTGAACGACCCGGACTGCTCCGGGCTGGTAGGTGCCACTGCGAATGACTTCTGCCAGCGCTCTGGCTAAGTTCCATCGCTCGTAGTCTTCCAGCCGATCGCCTCGAATGTTGTTCGGGCCGGGGGCTTTGTCTGGGTCGGACGCAATATGCTCAATGGCGCAACGTATGTTGCGGGAATCGGCGATCCGCCGGGGTAGGTTAGCGGCAAACTCTTTCTTGTCGCGGGCCGTACCACCGGCGATTTCGCTGGCCTCACGCGCATGTCGGCGCAGGTAGTCCCCATAGGTCCCTTCGTGGACCTCGGTCGGGATCTGGCGGGCATGGGCGCCGACGACGCTTAGGCCCGGTCGTCGGCGCGGGCTGTCGTACATATAGACTCCTTTGGTTAGAACTGTTGGGTCAAGAATGGCTCAGTAATTTATAACTGAGCCGCTTGGGCGACGGACACGATGTCCGGTCGTGGTCTGTTGGATGTATCGGTTGTTGAATTGAGTTTGCATCAGCCACTTAGGGCATCGCACGTTGAAGCCTTGTCTTGAGTATGCCAATGCGCGTGACTGAGTGTCGACGATAAATGTTTGTTCGAAATCGTCGACGAAATCGATAATCAGACTCCTGGGACACGTTTCAGCGAACGATGGCGCGGGCATTGTCGGCCGAACAGATCCAACTCCACCGTCGGCGCGAATCAACACATCGGCGATGAGGGTTTCCATTCGGCTAGCGGCAATTGTGGTTACAATTGTTTGGCGAAAGTTCGCTGGATATCGCCGATAACGATCGATATTCTCGGCAGTTACTAATTCCCAGCCGTTCAGCAATTGTGCCAGCATCCGTCCATGTTCCGACGACTCGACTAGGATGACCACCGACCGCCGACCAGCGCTAAACACGGAAAGGTCTTGATCGATTCGGAAATGGGAACAAAGCGCTTCGTCGTCACCGTCGGAAAATGCTAGGGCGACGTCGACGATTAAGCGATTTCTAGTCTCGTTTTGCCAAATGCCGACGCGTTTACGCGCAAGTGGTTCTGAAGGAATCCTGAGCGGGCAAGTGCGACTGCAGCAGAACACCGCCGTTACCGTCGGTATTTTAAGGGCACCATTTTGATCATCTATAATCAATGGCCCCGCCAGCCCCTCAAGGCGTAAGCGTTCGCGTTTGCTTAGTTTCGACCCTGGGGCGATGAAACCGTACAGGCGGTGGTTTTGGTACGGCCCCGCCCCATCGGCAACATTCTTGGTAACTGCGAGTTCGGCATCTGGGAACAGAATGATGTCCCAATCCGCTGGATTGCTCAGCGAAAACTGCTGATAGCTACCGACGGCCACACGTCCATTACACACGCATCCAATTCCTTGGGCCCGTCCCACATTGCCGCCGACGTACTTGGCGATCTCGTAAATCACTTGATTGCAGGCAGCAGTCGTGACCTTCGATAGTGGGATGAAAATCTGCGCGTTCGGGAATAAGCTGGCGATGATACCCATAGTTTGAAATGCGGTTTGCGGCGTGGTCTCAAGAACGAATTGCGGGTTATTAACGACCAAATCGCCGAGCCGGCGCTGCTCGTCGTTGAGGTTGCGATAGAAGTCAGCATCATGAGTTTTGACCACGAGAGGTAATGTTCGCTGGTCATCGATCGTGACACGATAGCCTGTTTTCTGTAACTCCGTTGTGATGCGTGGCACACTGCCCGCCGCTATTGTCACTGAACCGTCATTGTTACTTTCGAAAGCCTTTATGTTGGATTGCTTCCAACCCATGTCGCGGCCACCACTTTTGTATGACAGCTCCGAGTATTGCACCGATTTCAACAGCGAACCTGGAATGTGCGAACATCTAGCACATCGCCCCGTGATCGAAATCATTACTTCGTTGTTGAATGTTGGCTTCATGATGCAATCATTGCCCGATATTTGCTTGTGCCTCGGCGACGAACCAGCGACTCACTTCGTTCGACTCCGTCGTTTAACCATGCATACATATTTATTTTGAAACGGTGTCACGATTTACGGGGTGAAGTCCTTGCGGTTTACTGCAGCCTTTGTCCAGCGAATCAACTGTTGGCAGGTAACGATTGTTTGCTGAAACAAATCGATGGCTGATTCGTTGGCGACATATACTGAAATCTCCTCCACCGCCTGTGGTTTGTTATCCAGAAGCCGATTGAGAAGTTTGAAGAAGGCCAGGTACGTGTCGGTCGCGTCGGGTTGGCGGCGCCGCGATTGTCGTAGAAATGACTTGACAAGTTTTCCCGATTCTTCACCGGCAGTAATCCGAACCGCAATCTGCTGTTGCTGTTCGGTGGACAATCCTGCCACTCTACAAGCAAGCACAAGAGGCAGCTCGCCCCGCGAAAACGCGTACTGCACTGCAAGCGGCGCCTTCAGTAGATGCAGGTATCGGCTCGCGTTTTTCGGAGACATCTGCAATTGTTGGCAAATGGCATCGAGAAGGTCCGGCCGCGCTTGCCGTTTGACCGGATCAGGATCTGGCTTGTACAGGGAGTCAAGGGCTTTAAGACACCGTGCTACAGAGAGGGGATCAAGATGTCGGCGATTTAAATTGTCCTCAATCAGACGCCTTTCGATTGCATCGCAGCCTTGACTTTCAAGGTCGGTCCGAACTATTACTTCGATTTCCGTCCAACCTAGCTTTTTCGCCGCACGGACTCGTTGGTGACCGGCAATGATGGTACCGTCACTTGTGATTTCAATCGGATGTTGCAGATCATTGCGCTGCATATCGGCAGCCAGAGCCTTTTGTTCCACATCTGTCATTTCGGGAAATGACTGGGCCTGCCGCGGATTATCCTGCAGCTTGTCGATTTTCCATTTTGTAGGTTTCTTCGCAGTTGCCATAATTTCACTCCGTTAATTTCTCAAACTGTGTGTTAAATGCTGTGATTGATTATTTATTTTCGGTCAAATCACCGCGTTTTTTGTTCTACGATCCGTTCGGAATTAATGCCGCTTCCGGCACCGTGCCACCAAGTCCCAGCCGAATGAGTTTTTCGAGCTCGCAACGGGGTATTAGCAACCGACCACGGGGACCGGTGCCGTCAATACGCGTCGCAACAATCAGCTTCTCTTTAATCCAACGTCGGACGGTGTAGTCTGAGCGACCTGTGAGCTGCGCCACCTCTTCGACGGGATAATGAGATTTCGTCGTGCCACTAAGTAGTGCGAGAATTTCATCCATCTTGTGGTCGATGGTTTCCAACCTGTCGAAAACAGGTTGCAGATTCGTCGAAGCCGCCCCATTGATGACGTCGGCGGTAGATTCGGCAAATTTGGCGCTCGCGCGACGGGGGCGCAAAGCAATTTGTTTGTACATGTTCAACCTCGAATCGCGTGCTGAAGTAATTCAAGATGACCCCAGCCGACGGCGTGAAATAACTGACCGTCGACCACGAAGATGCGAGGGATGGGAGCAGAATTGCCCTTGGGAGGCGTCAGAAGCTTCGGCAAACCGGAATCGTCGGTGCCGATCATTAGAGGCACACACAGAGCTAGGCAGCCTTAGCTACCAGCCCTCGCGGTGCACACGCTGTTCAATATGGCGTTTAGAAAAATATGCCAGACCCACTGTGCGGTCCCGTATGCAGGACCTCCCATCCCGATTGGAGGTAATCAATGAGCCTAGGAAATAATCTAGCCTTTGCTGCCGACCGAGGCAATGCCATGCTCTGTCATCGCTACATCGATTGGTTGACGGCTAGGTCGCGAT
>Ga0182024_10020654_pt1 | contig 12023 bp, 9 predicted proteins | sample P32metaG_FD_120480 | JGI IMG/M metagenome (GOLD analysis project Ga0182024, IMG submission 120480) | Permafrost microbial communities from Stordalen Mire, Sweden - P3-2 metaG (Illumina Assembly) | ecosystem: Environmental > Terrestrial > Soil > Wetlands > Permafrost | place: Sweden: Stordalen... | reverse complement strand
TAATCATTCCCAGCGTCATGGCAAATGCAAGAAACGGCGAGCGCCGGCTTAAGCCTGCCAGCGACGCGATGTCCTCCGATTCTCTTGTCACAATGCAAATGACGGCAAAAACAGCCCCCAAAGTGAACACGTAGCCCGCCAAATAATACAAGAGAGCCGCCGAGCCGTCGGCATTGAGCGCGGCGATGCCTAGCAGCAAATATCCCGCGTTGGCGATGCTGGAATAACCGAGAAGCCTTTTCAGATTTCGTTGGGGAATGGCGCAGAGGTTTCCATAGAGGATTGTGGCCGCCGCCGCTAGAATGAGAAGTTTATGCCAATGCGCTGCCAGCGTCGGCGCGGCCACAAACAGCACACGCAACACGAGGACGAATCCCGCCGCCTTCGAACCCATTGCCAGAAACGCCGTCACGGGCGTTGGCGCGCCCTGGTAAACGTCCGGCGCCCACATTTGCAGTGGAAATGAGGCGATCTTAAACGCCAATCCCAACAGGACCATTAGCATGCCGAGCAGGAATACGTTGTCGCGGGAGAGTCGCGAACTTTCGGCGCTTAACGCGGCAAATCCCGTGCGGTTGCCCGTACCAAAAATCAGCGCAATGCCAAACACCAGCACCGCCGCCGAAAGCGCGCTCAAGATCAAATACTTGACGCCCGCCTCCAACGATTGCGCGCGCGATCGCTGGAAACTGACGAGGACGTAAAAGCTCACGGAAATCATTTCCAGCGCCACGAACACCATCACAAAATCATTGGCGGACGCCGCGAACATCATTCCCGCCAGCGCAAGGAGGATGATCGCATAAAACTCCCCAATGCCCATCGCAAGGCGGCCGCTGAATTCCACACCGAGTAAGACCGCAAAAATCGCGCTGATCAGAAAGAGCCGTTGAAAAAACAGCGACAGGCCGTCTTGCACGATCATCCCGTGAAAACCAATGCCTTCCCCGCCGATCTGGCAAAAACTGCGTGCCAAAATGACCAACAAACCCACGGCAGCCACGTAACCCAGCTTGGCCCTGGATTCATGCGGCGTCCATAGGTCGATCAAAAGTATCGCCAGCGCAAGCCCAATGACCCCGATTTCCAGCGTCAACAATGAAAGATGATTCATCGGGGATGCGGCCTCATTTGGGCGGCGCTTTCATTCGGGTCTGCGCCAACGGCGCGCACCACTGCGGCCACGCTCGTTTTAATATTGTCAGTCAACAATCGGGGAAAGCAGCCGAACAAAATCAACCCAGCGAGCAGCAAGCCATACGGGAGCCTGCGCCATAAAGTTGTCGCATCCTTCAATTGCGGCCATTCCTTGTCGCCGTGCCAGATGTTGCGGATCGCGCGCAGCATATAAACGCCGCCGATGACCAGTGCGCCCCAGATTGCAAACACCGTGACCGCCGCGGAACGATCCCAATTGCCGAACAGCACCATTGCTTCTCCGGGAAAACCGGCAAAGCCAGGAAGTCCGCAACCGGCAAGCATCGCCATGATCATAACCGTTCCGATGAACGGCAGGCGGCGAAGCAATCCGCCCAAGTGCGGAATCTCCAGCGTTTTCATTTCGTCCCGCAAATATCCGCTCAATGCGAAGGTCAGCGCCGCCAGAAAACCGTGCGCCACCATCACCACCACCGTTCCCGTAATGCCAATCAAACTTAGGCTCGCGATGCCCAGAAACGCGAAACCCATGTGGGCCACGCTGGAATTGCCAATCAGCATGTTTAGATTCCGCTGCCGCATCGCCACCAGTCCGCAGTAAAGAATATTTCCGAGACATAGCAGCGAAAGCACATAAACCCAGCGTTGCGCTTCGTCCGGCATTAGTGGCAGAGCGATGCGGATAAGCCCGTATAAGCCAAATTTTTTCAGAACGCCCGCGTGAAGCATCGCCGTGCCAGTGGGGGCGGACCCGTACCCCAGTGGCGCCCATGTGTGAAACGGCCAGAGGGACACCAGTACGCCAAAGCCAAACAGTAAAATGGGAAATATCCAATGTTGCGGGGCGGCGGCCATTGGATGGGCTTTGAAATAGCGCGTTAAATCGACGATATCGAAGCTGCGGTCCGGGACTGGCACTTGCAGGTATATCCCAAGCAGCCCGATCAACACCAGCAATGCGCCGAGGCTCAGATAAAGTGTGATTTGAAATGTCGCATAATTTTTCTGTTCGCCGCTCCCCCACAATCCAATCATGATAAACGTGGGAACCAGCGCGAGTTCGTGAAAAAAGTAAAAGAAAAACAGGTCGAGCGACGAAAACGCGCCAAGGATGCCTCCGCCCATTAAAAGAAGCAGAATGTAAAATTCCTTTTCCCGCGTCTTGATACTCTCCGAAACCACCGTGGCGGCGAACAAAACCACCGCTCCCATCATGATAAGCCCAAGATTCAAGCCATCGACGCCGACGTGATAGCTGATGCCGAGCGCCGGTGCCCAATGATGCTGCTCCACAAATTGGTAGCCATAAACCGCCGCGCGCCCGTCGTAATTGAAGAACATGTTCAACGCGACCCACATGGAAATAAGTGTCGCCAGCAGCGCCAGGCAACGAATAACAAACCGGTAATTGCCGGGGATCATATGGATCAGCAGCGCGGTCGCCAGTGGCAAAAGTATAATGACGGTCAGTGGTGACATGTTTTAGCGCAGGAGCATGAAATAAAGGACAAGCGCAATCCCCGCCGCGAACAACAGCGCGTACGTTTGCAAATTTCCTGTTTGAACCAGGCGCAATCCGCGCCCTGCCAACTCGGTCGAGCCGTGAACGAAACGCACGAGGAGCCTGAGCGCGAAGTCCACCCCATTGGCAAATTGCGCCAGGGCATCCTGCGTCACCGCGATCAATTCCGCATACAACTCGTCGAAATAAAACTTGTTTCGCAGAATACGGCACAATCCGGCGGCTTTGGCGGGAAGCGGGTCCGTTTCAGCATTCGCGTAAAGCACCCACGCCGCGGCCAGCCCAATGGCAAACGCCGCGAGGCCCAAAATGGCGGCGATTGGGGCGGTTTCGAATGGCTCGAAGGGGGCGAAGAATCGAGGTATTTTCCCACCGTGGGAAAATTGCGGGGTTATAAATTGCGAAATCCCGAAGAACCCCCCCGCCAAAGATGCTATCGCCAAAGCAATTAGCGGCCCCGTCATCACCGCTGGGGATTCGTGCGCGTGCGCTGGCAAATCGGACTTTGCGTTGCCGGCGAATACGACGAATACGAGGCGAAACATGTAGAACGTCTTTAAAAAGACGACCAAGATGCCCACCGCGAATAAGGTCATGCTGTGGTTATAGGCGGCGCCCAAGATGGCGTCCTTGCTGTAAAAACCGCTGAGCGGCCAAAGTCCGCACAGGGCGAGCGTCCCGATCAAAAAAGTCCAATACGTTATCGGCATTTTGTCCTTCAAACGGCCCATTTTCCAAATGTTTTGCTCCTGGCTGACCGCGTGAATGACCGAGCCGGCGGCCAAAAACAGCAGAGCCTTGAAAAAGGCGTGCGTCGTCAGGTGGTACATCGCAGCGGGTGGCTCGCCCAGGCCCACGGCCATTACCATGTAGCCCAGTTGCGAAAGCGTCGAATACGCCAGGATGCGTTTGATGTCATCCTGCTGGACGGCGATCAAGGCTGCCATCAGCGCGGTGATGCCGCCAATCCAGGCGATGACGTGCAAGGCGACGTTGTCGAAGAGGAAGAAAACCCGGCACAGCATATAAACGCCCGCAGCGACCATCGTCGCGGCATGGATGAGCGCGCTGACCGGAGTCGGGCCTTCCATGGCATCGGGAAGCCAGACGTGCAGGGGGAATTGGGCGGATTTGCCGACGGCCCCGCAGAAAATGAGCAATCCAGCCGTTGTCCACGCGGTGTCGAAAATCTCCGGGTTTTTGAGCATTTGATCTTTGATGCCCACGAAATTAAGAGAGCCGACAACGCTCCAGACGAGAATAATGCCGGTGAAAAAACCAAAATCGCCAATGCGATTGGTAAGAAAGGCTTTCTTGGCCGCATCCGCCGCGGCAGGTCGGAAATACCAGAAGCCGATGAGGAGGTAGCTGCTCACTCCGACCAATTCCCAGAAGATGAACATCTGGAAGAAATTATTGCTGACAACGACGCCGAGCATCGAAAAGGTAAACAGGCTCAGGCAGGCGAAGAAGCGGCTGTAGGATGGATCGCCTTCCATGTAGCCGATCGAGTAAATGTGGATGGCCGAGCCGACGCCGGTGACAATCAGCAGCATCAGCACGCTCAAGGCGTCAAAGTGCATGCCGAACTCGATGTTCAAGCGGCCGACGCGGAGCCATTGAACAGAGATTTCCGGGGCAGCGCCGGCGAGGTATTCGGCGAACAGGTCCACCGCCAGCAAAAACGAAACGACGACCGCTGCGACAGATACAAACGCGCTGATTCGCGGGTTCTTTTGCAGAAACAACGTGAGCAGCACTGCCGACAGCAGTGGCAGGAGCAGCATCAGCCAAGGCACAGGGTTGCTCATGTTATAACTTCATCGTCGTCAAATCTTCGACGTGCGTGGTTTGGCGCCGGCGATATAGGGCGACGATCAACGCCAGGCCGACGGACACTTCAGTCGCGGCGACGGTGATGATGAAAAAGACAATGACCTGGCCGTCAAGGTTATTGTTGTAACGGGAGAAAGCGACGAGTGCGAGATTGGCGGCGTTGAGCATGAGTTCCAGCGACATGTAAATGACGATGAGGTTTCGCCGGATAATCACGCCGAACAACCCGAGGGAAAACAATAGGATACTGACGACGAGATAATGTTGAAGTCCGATGGGCGTCATTTGAGGTCCTTTTTGCTCAGGAGAACGACGCCGATCATCGCAATGAGCAGGACCAGCGAAATGAGTTCAAAAGGGAGCGTGAAATTGGAAAAAAGATCCCGTCCAAGGGCAATCGTCGAGCCTTCGGCAACGGAACTTTCCAAGCCGAAACCGAGTCGCGAGTGGCGAGTGGTTTGAATCATCGCGGCCGCAATGATTGCGATGGCAAAAACGCCGAGAGCCGCCATGGAAACCTTGATCCGCCGCTGTTCCTCCTCCTTCAAATCCAAGAGCATGATGACAAAGAGAAATAGGACGATGACCGCGCCGGCATACACAAGCACCTGCACGGCAGCGAGGAAGAAGGCGTGCAACATCACGAAAAGGCCCGCGAGCGAGACGATTGTCAAGACGAGGAACATGGCGCTGGTGACGGGGCTGCGCGTGAAGGGATTTGCAATGACGAGCGCCCCGCACAGCAGCGTCAGCGCTGCGAAGATGTAAAAGAAAACTGCCTGCATCAGTTCACTGGAGATTGTTATGCCGTACGGCGGATGGCAAGCCTGATTGGATGGATAATTGAGAATGGCTACCAGAAAAATCTTGAATTCCGACGCACTGTGCATCCATCGAAGGCGCAGTAATGTGCGTCGCAATGCGCATGGGAAGCCCTTCGGTTCTCGGAGTATAACGCGACAGAGTATAACGCGCTGCTTGTTTCGGCGGAGGTTTCGTGGTAAAAGACAGCGATGAGTGTCACTGGAAAGGTCAAGAACGGTGTGGTTATCCTCCCGCCAGGAACGAAACTGCCGGAAGGAGCTGATGTCCAAGTGGAGACCCTCGACCTCCTGCCTGAAAGCGATCCACGAATCGTCGCGGTCCTGAAACTTGCCAAGCCGCGCCCCAATTGGCCAAAGAACTTTGCGCTTAATCACGCGCATTATACGAAAAGACATCCTAAAAAGGGATGAAAGCCGTTTTTGCCGATAGCTTTCACTTTCTTGCTTTGCTTAATGAAGATGAACGCGCCCACCGGCGGGCCATCCTGGAACACCGCCGCCCTTGGCAAAAGATTATAACGACCGACTGTGTCATCCTTGAGGTCGGCGATGCCCTCTGCCATCACGGTGACCGCGAGGATTTTTTGGGGCTGCTGGAAAGCTTCGACGGCGATTCACGTATTAAGATCGTACGGCTGACTCCGCAATTGCTACAGCGAGGAATTAAACTCTTTCGCAATCGCATCGACAAAGATTGGCCACTGACGGACTGCATTTCATTTGTGGTTATGGAGGACGAAGGAATCGAAGATGCGCTGACTGGGGACAAACATTTCGAGCAAGCGGGTTTCAATGCGCTGCTGCGCTAGGCTGCTTAAATAATCTTACGCCACCTTTTGAATGCGCCAACCTCAGCGGTGCCCAGATCAAACCATTCACCGTTTTTGCGTTTATCTTGAAACCGATTATGCCAGTAAGCTTCAACTCCACCGGGATCGTCAGTTTCGATCAGATGGATTTGAACAGCCTTTTCGGGAAGCTGTATCGCAAGTTCATATCCCCGACGCCCGGCGGCATTTGTCTTCCCGATTTTGTAAAAACGCCCTGACTTTATTAAATAGACGAAGCCGGTCTCAGCCGCAGAATTTCCGGCATCTTCGTTTGTTTGTTCGGCTCGCGACACATACTCGGCGCAGAGACGAAAAACATCTTGGTACGCCGGCTTCTCCTGGCAGAAAACCATAAGCCGTTTTACCAATGCTGTTTTTCCTCCCCAACGATCGAAAGCTTTATCACTTGGAAAACCTTGTTCGGTATGTGCCTTAACGCGCAAATCTCCATTCACTGGGAGCGTTCCGAGTTCTTGCGTGAGCGTTGCATATTTACTGAGGAGTTCCGTTTCATCGTATGCTTTGATGAACTCGCTTTGAGCGCAACCTGCCTCGCGCACGGCATCGCCGAAACGAGGCCAGAATTTTTGCCAGTCCCAAGGTTTTATTCCTGTTTCCTGTTCAAATCGCGCAACGCCAACTGCTTTTCCGCCGTTGGCTTGTGCAATCCTCTTGATTTCCTGGAGAATATGCTCTTTTTTCATGAGACTGTCAGTTCCGTTTGTCGTGATGTTCGATATTATACAAATTGATTTGCGGTCACAATCGTATTTCCAGCCCTTGCTCAATTACGTTGATTAAGCTGCAATTTGATTGCGTAGGACCTCCGCCCGCAATTGCATAAATTCGATAGTCAAAAGGCCATTTTTGCGCCGGTTGCCGTCTTGGCAGAGATCGCTTGCAAGCGGAGCGCATCATCGTCCGGCAAACGCCCTACAAAATTAAAGTGGCTTGAAACTACACGCGAACAACACATCGCAAATTGCGATGAGTTCAAGAACAGAGGATGTCACAAACTGTGATTTCCTGCCAGGTTCGGCGCGGCGAGCTTCAAGGTCACAAAAGTCATCCTCGATGCCGACCTCGCGGCACTTTACGGGGTGCCCACAAAACGTTTCAATGAGGCATTTAATCGCAATCGGAAGCGATTCGCCGATGATTTTTGTTTTCAACTTACGGAGAAGGAATTTGTCAACTTGAAGCCGCAATCTGCGACTTCAAACTCGTCGCAGATGCTGTTGAAAATGAAGTGGCTTTGCCCAACTGGTCACAATTTGTGACCAGTTCCCCCAAGCATTGCGGGCGGCGTATCGTGCGGCATATTGCACGGAATATGCCGCCCCTAAACGGGGCTGGAGAGCTTTTTGGGTCTGGTTTCTACAAATATGCCGCGCCTACGGCGCTGGTGTAAACCACGGTGTTACAGAGGCGCGGAGGAAGAAAATCAAAAGGAGAAATTTATAAAAGTAGGCCGAAGCTCACGAACGCTTGCCAATGGAGCGCAGGTGATAGCGCCGACAGATTTCTTTAGAATATGCTCGCGCTTTAGTCGTCGTTTTGCGCAAAAATCTGCCACGCATTCTTTAAAACAATGGCGACGGAAATAAATTGGGACGGACGCTTTGCGCGGCGCGCTTCACTGATGAAGCGCAGCGCGGTGCGTGAAATATTAAAAGTCGCGTCGCGGCCTGAAATCATTTCGTTCGCGGGCGGTTTGCCTGCGGCGCATTTGTTTCCCATGCGGCGCGTCAAAGCGGCTTTGATGACGGTGATAAACAGGGTGGGGCCTGAGGTCTTGCAATATTCCAGGACGGAAGGCATCACAGAATTGCGCGATTGGCTGGCGCAACATTTTTCAACGCGGCGATTTCAGGTGAATCGCGAGAATGTGCTGATCACAACTGGCGGGCAACAGGCGCTAGATCTTCTAGGACGAATTCTACTGGATGAGGGCGACAAGGTTGTTGTTGAAAATCCCACGTATCTCGCATTGCTCTCGGCGTGGAGACCGACGGGCGCGAAGTTTCTGCCCATCTCCGGAGACGCGAGTGGCATGCGGGTCGAGGAGTTGGAGCCGCTCTTAAAGCAAAAACCGAAGGCCATTTACTGCGTTCCAAACTTTCAAAATCCGCGGGGGACGACGCTGACGTTGTCAAGACGAAGAAGGCTGTTGGAGTCGGCGAGGCGTTATTCGGTCATCGTCGTTGAGGACGATCCCTACGGTGAATTGCGGTACGGCGAAAAAGCGTTGCCGGGTTTATTGCAATTGGACGCGCGGAATCGCGGGCCGGAAGACTTGGACAGCCGGGTTATTCACGTGGGAACTTTTTCGAAAGTGTTGATGCCCGGCCTGCGCATCGGTTGGGTGATTGCGCCGCGCGCGGTCATAGACAAATTAACTCAAGCCAAGCAGGCGGCGGACCTCCATACCAGCACGCTGGACCAGCATTTGGCCTTTGAATTGGTGACGACCGGTTTTTTGGACGAGTTTTTGCCCGTGTTGCAATTACATTATGCTGCGCGTCGAGACGCCATGCTGGGGGCGCTTGAAAAATATTTTCCCAAAGACGCAACATGGACGAAGCCGGACGGCGGCATGTTCGTGATGGTGACGCTGCCGAACATCAATGCAGGCGAGTTGCTGCCCAAGGCATTGAAGGCAGGGGTCGCTTATGTTCCGGGCGAAGAATTTCACATGGACGGCCAAGGGAAAAATACGATGCGTTTGAATTTCACCAACGCGCCGCCTAACCGGATTGAAGCAGGAATCAAAGCACTGGCTGGGGTTCTTCCGTGCGGGTGAGGGCATTTTAGCGGTTTGGGATTTAGACCACAGGGGCACGGAGGCACAGAGAGATAATTTAAAGCGGAGGAATCTGATCCTCTCTCTCCGGATATTTGCCCGCTCGAGGATAGACAGAGAAAGAGCCGCCTATATTATAGCTCTATATATACTGTTCGCCCGTCAACAAACGCGGAACCGCCGTTGCTTGGGCAGTGTCCTAATTTGAGGGCTTATGTAAAGTATCATGCCAACTTGAGTGCGCGTGTTGAATATTGAGAATTGCACTGGCTATAAAGCCAATGCTAAACAAAAGGTATAAAGTCGTCACAAGCCAGTATCTCCAGGGATTTTCTGTGCGACTGATATTTGCGGGATAGCCAACTAAGACGTCGAACAATCCGCGAGAATGAAACATTCCCCTTCGAAACCCCCAAACAACATACGATAAAAGGACGACTCCAAAAACGAAAACAGACCAGCGTGCATTGCTACTTTGGAATGGCTCCGTCTGCATAACATCATGTTTTCCGTGGTTTCCTTAAAAATTGCAATTCCCAATTAGTACACGACCGTCGCTTTACTCGATTTGAGGGATGCGGTATTGTCCACTGTGATGTTGGAAAGTGTGTCAGGGACGGAGGCTGCGGAAACGCAGGCGGTTTCCTTGCATAGGACGTTCTTGCGAAAAGCGGGGCACGCATTCATCCGGGCCAAGGACGATCTTCACGGGATGAGCGCGTTTCTCATCATTACTCTGAGCGTCGCTCTGGCGAAAATCCACAAAGCAAAAAAAGTCATCCAACCTTTGATCCGCGGCCAGATTCAACGCGCAGGAATTAATCTCATGCCAATGATCACCTTCCTTGCGCTCGCATTGGGATTGGTCGTCATCGGACAAACGGTTTTCCTTCTTCACAATTACGGCGCGGAAAGTTACGCGGGAACGGTCATGGCCTCGGTGGTTGTGCGCGAGTTGGGACCGCTCATGGCGGCGATGCTCGTGCTGGCGCGGGTGGGCGCGGCGAACGTCGTCGAACTCGGCACGGCGCGCGCCTTGGGAGAAGTCGAGGCGCTGGAAGCACTGGGCATCGATCCCGTCCATTATTTGGTCGTCCCGCGGGTGATTGGCATGGCGCTCGCGATATTCTCGTTGACAGTATATTTGATCATGCTGGCATTGTTCAGCGGTTATCTGTTTGCGTTCATCGAAGGGGTGCCCTTGCAGCCCGGTGAATATTTTCGCCAGTTGGCCGCCGCGTTGCTGTGGCAGGATTTCGTGCTGGTCGCGTTGAAGACGGTTTGCTTCGGTGTTCTGATCGCCATCGTGACGTGCTACGAGGGCCTTGCGGCGCCGCTGCGATTGGAAGAAGTGAGCCGCGCGACTACTTCGGCCGTCGGCAAATGCATCGTCGGCGTGGTGCTGTTGGACGCTGCTTTCATCGTCCTTTACTTCGTCATTTGATGGAACAGAAATCCCAGCCTGACGCGCCGTTGGTGGAAGCCATAGATGTCGGCATTGCCCGCCCACGCTCAAACCAGCTTATCGTGAGCCATGTAAATTGGAAGGTGGGCGCCGGTGAATTCTGGGTCGTCGGCGGCGGCCAGGGCGCCGGGAAAACTTCCTTTCTTTGCACTGTTGCGGGTTTGTGGCGGCCCGCGGCCGGCGTTGTGCGTCACTTCGGGGAGGACCTCGCGGAATTGTCCGAGCAGAAATTGTTGCGATTGCGCACGCGTGTCGGGTTCGTTTTCAAAGGCGGCGGACGCATGCTCGCGGATTTGACTGTCGCGGAAAGCGTCGCGTTGCCGCTCTATTACCATCTCGATTGGACAGACGAACAGGCGGGCGAACGGGTCAAGGTGATTTTGCAGGCGACGGAATTGGAATGGGCGGCGGATTCCAAGGCGCAAGACGCGGGCTGGGGCTGCCAACAGCGCATCGGCCTTGCGCGGGCGCTGGCGCTCAATCCGGAGGTTTTATTTTTGGACGAACCGCTGTCCGGCTTGGACGCGCACGACCGGAATTGGTGGCGGAAATTTTTGGAAACGTTATGGCAAGGCACGCCACTGACCGAAGGTCACAAAATGACGCTGGTGGCGGTCACAAATGATTTTGGATTGTGGAGCGGCGGCAAGCATAGGCGCGGATTGCTCCGCGGGGGCCGCTGGGAAGAGATTGGCGAGCGCGAGGAAATTGCGGAGATTGTTTAAACATGCCCTTACAAGATTTAACGCCCGAATTGCGGACGCGGCTGCGACAAGTCGAAAGAACGGTTGGGTGGTTTGTCGCGCTGGCGGCAATTGTTCTGCTGGGGGGATTTGCGTATTACATTTATGCGACGGCGAAGTCGCGCGGATGGTTTGTCACCAAGCTTAATTACGCGACAAGCCTCGACAGCGCGGCCCAAATTCATCCCGGAGATGTGGTGACGCTGATGGGATTCGCCGCGGGCGAAGTGACGGACATCCAGCCGAACGACCCAGACAAAAGCCGTGGCGTTACCATTTTTTTCAACATACGCGACCCGTATTGGGGATACATTTGGTATGATTCCAAAGTGCGGGTGAATTCGGATTTTCTGGGGCATCGGTCATTGGAGGTTGTCAAGGGAATCAATGGCCAGCCGAGCGCTTACTTGGACAAAACCGACGGCAAGCTTTTGGTGATGGATCGGCCGCACGCCAGAGATGCATACACGAGTATTTTGGCGAAGTTAAAGGAGGCGAGTGGCAACACGAATTTGCCGACGGATACGATTTTGCAGGAAGCGACAAACGAATTGATGGCGATCATCAAAACCAACCGGGCGGAATTTTACACGAATGCGATTCGCGGGGGATATACGGCAAGTGCGAACAGGAAAGAGCATAATTATTATTGGATTGCGCCGGACGAGCAGCCCGCATTGTCGGATCGCCTGGCGGCGGTGGCTACGAGTGTGCAAATGGCGATGCCGGCAATTTTAGGTTTGACGAACCAGTTGGGTGCGGTTTTGAGCAACGCGAATATCGCGGTGGCTGAATTGCAGGGAACGCTTGCGGAAGCGCGTCCAACGCTGACTAATCTTTCC
>Ga0182024_10020653_pt1 | contig 12023 bp, 10 predicted proteins | sample P32metaG_FD_120480 | JGI IMG/M metagenome (GOLD analysis project Ga0182024, IMG submission 120480) | Permafrost microbial communities from Stordalen Mire, Sweden - P3-2 metaG (Illumina Assembly) | ecosystem: Environmental > Terrestrial > Soil > Wetlands > Permafrost | place: Sweden: Stordalen... | reverse complement strand
CTTAATACTTCGGCTGTCACCTACTCCTCGACCTGGGGCGTGCAATTCCCAGCTTCGATGGCAGCGATGGCAGGCGCACCGGGCGGCGTTGCAGTTTGCGGCGCGGCTCTTTTGATTGACCCACTGCTCGCCGGTGCAACAGCGGCAGCGACGGCCAAGAGCGGTTATTTCTTCACCTATGTTGGCGCCACGGCAACTCCGGCAATCGGCGGATGCACTGGCTTTCAGACCTACACGATTGCGGGACAGCCTGCAAACGTGGGACAGAGTGGACAGCGCGGGTTCTTCAGCGATCAGAGCGGCGTCATCCGTTACACCACGGACGGCAGCGCTCCGACAGTCGCCAGCCCTCCGCTTCAGTAACATCTTTCTACTGCCGCAGGGAGGGGCTGAGCTCCTCCCTGCGATCAGTTTTTCAGAACACAAGATCATACAGAACGCTGCAGTCGAGCCCCAAGAAAACACAACGCAGCCCTCGGCCATAATCAAAGAATCTAGGAGCGGGATTCACGGGTTCCCATCCAGACTGAATTCCTTTTTCTTAGCAGCGGGGCCCAAAGAGAGAAGAGATGAGCAGAAAACAGAAAGGTTTCTCACTTATCGAATTGCTGATCGTAGTTGCAATCATATTGATCATCGCGGCTATCGCGATTCCAAACTTGCTCCGCGCACGTATGGCGGCCAATGAGGCCTCAGCGGTTGGTTCGGTTCGTACGCTTAATACTTCGGCTGTCACCTACTCCTCGACCTGGGGCGTGCAGTTCCCAGCGTCGATGGCGGCGATGGCAGGCGCACCGGGCGGCGTTGCAGTTTGCGGCGCGGCTTTGTTGATTGACCCGCTGCTTGCGGGTGCAACTGCGGCAGCGACGGCCAAGAGCGGTTATTTCTTCACTTAATGTTGGCGCTACGGCAACTCCGGCAGCCGGCGGATGCACTGGCTTTCAGACCTACACCGTTGTGGGGCGACCTGCAAACGTGGTACAAACCGGCCAACGCGGATTCTTCAGCGATCAGAGCGGCGTCATCCGCTACACCACCGATGGCAGCGCTCCGACGATCGCCAGCCCCCCGCTTCAGTAGTTCAGAACCGTATTTTCATTGCGAAGGGGAGATCAATCTCCCCTTTTCGTTTCCCCCAACCCCAACTCCGCCTCCTTTTACGTCGTCCCCAGCCTTCCGCTAGCCCCTGTATTTCCTCTCCGCAAATATCCCTTCGTACTACCAACCCCACCCGCCTTAGCTCAAACGTACTGAACGTACTATGAAAACTGGACCGACCATTTGGGTCTTCCCGACCATTGTCGCAAACATGTGCCGGAATGAAACTGGTCACGACCTGAGATGGTCACTCTAAAGCGAGGACAAAAAAATGAACAACAAACAACGCGGCTTCTCACTGATCGAACTTCTAATCGTCGTAGCGATTATTTTGATTATCGCGGCCATCGCAATTCCCAACTTGCTTGCAGCCAGGACCTCGGCTAACGAAGCTTCAGCCGTCGGTTCAATTCGCACGATCAATTCTTCGGCGGTAACCTATGCTTCCACTTGGGGAGTCGAATTCCCAGCGACCTTAGCCGCCATGGGCGGAGCCCCGGCGGCGTCGCAGTCTGCGGCGCGGATCTCCTGATGGACCCCGTTCTCGCTAACGCAACCGCCGCAGCCACCGCCAAGAGCGGTTATTTCTTCACCTACGTTGGCGCCAACGCAACTCCGGCACTCGGTGGATGCACCGGCTTCCTGAACTACACGATCGTGGCCCAGCCTGCAACCGTAGGACAAACCGGCCAGCGCGGCTTCTTCAGCGATGAAAGCGGCGTCATCCGTTACTCCACCGACGGCAGCGCCCCCACAGTCGCCAGCAATCCGCTCCAGTAACTTCTCGCCGCCATCTTAGGACAAAACGGGGAGAGCAATCTCCCCGTTTCATTTCTCGCAAACGCAATCCCCCTCTTTCGCTTCGCCCAACCAATAAATTCGTACTGTCGGCTTGTCCGGAGCGAACTCCAAGGACATCTTGCGGCCTCTTAGGTCCCAGTTACGCGTTGGTGCCGCCATCGACAGTAAGGTTCGCACCGGTAATATACGAAGCCTCCGGCCCAGCCACGAACTCCACCAACGCGGCAACTTCCTCAACTTTTCCGTAGCGGTCCAGCGCGGTAGCCGCCTTCTGCGGTACGGCCCACTCGCCAGCAGCGGGGTTCAAATCCGTATCGATCGGACCTGGCTGGATGTTGTTGACCGTAATGCCCCGGCTCCCCACTTCTCTCGACAACCCCTGACTGAACATCTTGACGGCTCCCTTCGTCGCCGAGTACGGCACCAAGCCGGGCGTCATCATACGTTCGCCCACGCACGACCCGATCGTGATGATGCGGCCGCCGTTCTTCATGTGCTTCAGCGCTGCCTGCGTCGCCACCATCACGCCACGGATATTAATGTCAATCACGCGGTCCAGCTCCTCCAGCGTGGCGTCTTCAAACTTTTTCGGAATGGCCGTGCCGGCGTTGTTCACCAGCACATCAATGCCGCCAAGCGCCGCAACAGTTTTCTCACCTGCGCTCCGAACTGCGTCGGCGTCCGCAGCGTCCGCTTGAAACGCGACGGCCTTTCCGCCCGCTTGTTCAATCGCCTTCACCACCGCTGAGGCCGCGCCTGCATCTTTCGCGTACGTGATGGCAACCGTCGCTCCATCAGCAGCCAGACGCTTCGCAATCGCAGCCCCAATCCCGCGCGATCCGCCAGTAACCAGTGCCACTTTCTTAGTCAGCGTAGCCATAAAATCTCCTTTAACTTTCCTTCACTCGAATCACGTATCTGATGCTTGCGGCGAGATTCCAGATTGAAAAAAGTTAAGGCCGATCCTACCCGCAAAAAGTGTTGAAACTGCAAGCCTTCGCCCCTGTACTGATTGAACGACCGCATCGCATCTTACGGTGGACGCATCTTCCATTTCCTCCCAAACTATTCAATAACAAGCTTGGGGAGATAGGCGATGGCGCACAGAACCAGTTTCTCAGCAATAAAAACGGAACAGGCAAAACTAGCAAAGAGTTGGAAAGCGGAAGGCCGCCAAAGCGAAGCATGGGTAATCGCCGACCCGGAAATCGTAGAAATTTTCTCTGCCGGCGTAGCCTTCGGCGTCGAAGCGGGCCGCCGAGGCCGCAGCGACCCAGCCTACTCCCCCGACGAGTGGCGCAAAGCCTTGCGTGAAGCCATGGAACACGCCGCGACGGTCGAAGCCAAGCTAGAATCCGCAAAAGACGAACTGCAAACAAAATAACCATTCATCATTGAGATTCTGCAACGATGCGGCTTTTGGCTCGCTTCTGAATAAACGTGTGATCCCTGAAAGCGCGACTGTGAAGCAGCCGAGATGGTTTCCGCCTTAGGTTTTAATGTAGCGCTGGGGCCTTTAGCCCGGCATCCTGCCTTTGGGCGTGTGCAGCCATCCGTCGCGCGCCAGCTTTACCAAAGATTCATTTTGGTCGAATCGAAATACCTGCGAGAACACCAAACAACGAGCAAGCATGAATCGTTCCCTTCGCCAAACCTTGGCTGATTCTCACGTCGCTGCGGTTGCCATCCTGCTGTTACTTTTTTGGTCTTTTCAATGGACCATCGAGGCTCTTTGGGAACCGGTTTCTCGTCTAGCTAAGTTCTTGTTCACTGCGGTGGCCATCCTCGATATTCCTTACATTTCTCCAACATTTGACGCTCCGGATCGCTTTATGCTCATCGATACGTGTTTGTTTTTGTTTTTCGCGCTGAGCTCGATTACAGCGGCTTGGCTTCTTTCGCAGTGTACTTACGGAGAAGGGCCGTTCCGAAGCCTTGGCAGATATCGCCGATTCGCAAGGAAGAGCAATGCTTGATCGATTAAAGCGAACGCTTGTGGAGAGCTATGTAGGCGCGATCGCAATGGGATGGCTGCTTGCAACAGCAGTCTTGGATTTCGTGAGTATCTTCACGACGCCTATTCAAGTGTGGGTTTCGGGAAACGAGTATCGCGCACTTTCACATAACGGTGGGCCTGTAGGCTTTCAGCTGCACGACGCGCTGCCTGCAGCGGTCAAGACATTCTTAGTTCTCCTGTTCTGGTATTTACTATTTCGATGGCTTTACCTCAAGCCCGCCAGGATAGGGTCATCCGATCCAGCGTCGAATCCAGAATAACCGCTCTGAGGCGGGTGGTCAGCCTCTCAATGTCGTACCAGCACTCACCCTGCAGGGCAAACACTCGCGTGGTGCCGCATCCCAGGGGAAGAGTCCACGAAGTGGACAGAACGTGTTATCTTCTGCCCATGCGAATATTCATACCGACGACATTGCTCTTGATTTGCGCCGTACCTTTCGCCTCCGCGCCAGCCTCGCCCGAGAAAATCGCCCAACAAAGCTCCGCGCAACCTTCGCCCGCCGCGAAATCCTCTCCCACCATCCCCGACCTCGCCCAACTCAAAACAATGTCCGCCCGCTTCGCCCCCACTCCCCTCCGCGTGGACATCTCCACCCTCTCCGCCGGCGACCAAAAAGCTCTCGTGAAACTAATCGCCGCCGCCCGCATCGTGAACATAATTTTCATGCAACAATTTTGGAGCCACGACCTCGCAACTTATCAAAAGCTCCGCCACGACCGCACTCCTCTCGGCGCCGAACAAACACATTATTTCCTGATCAACAAAGGCCCCTGGTCTGAAATCGACGAGTGGGCTGCATTCATTCCCGATGTTCCCGCGCGAAAACTCCCCGGCGCGAATTTTTACCCTGAAGATATGACCAAGGACGAATTCGAAGCCTGGGTGAAAACTCTTTCGCCGGAACAAAAAGAGCAAGCCGAAGGGTTCTTCACCGTAATTCGACGCGGCGCCGACCACCAGCTGAAGATTGTCCCCTACAACGAGGAATACAAAGGCGACCTGAACCTCGCCGGCAAGCTCCTCCGCGACGCCGCCGCGCTCACCGACAACGAAAGCCTCAAGAAATTTCTCACCACGCGCGCCGACGCCTTCTCTTCCAACAATTATTACGAAAGCGATATGGCCTGGATGGATCTCGACGTCCCCGTGGACGTCACCTTCGGCCCCTACGAAACTTACATCGACGAAATTTTCGGCTACAAAGCTTCCTTCGAAGCCTACATCAACGTTCGCGACGACAAAGAAACCGCGCGTCTCGCTTTCCTCGGAAAGCATTTGCAGGAAATTGAAGACAATCTTCCCGAAGATCCGCAGTATCGCAATCCCAAGCTAGGAGCTCTCGCTCCTCTCCGCGTGGTGAACGAAGTGTTCAGCGCGGGAGACGCCGGCCATGGCGTGCAAACCGCCGCGTACAACCTGCCCAATGACGACAAAGTGGTCCAACAAAAAGGCAGCAAGCGCGTGATGTTGAAAAATGTGCAGGAAGCAAAATTCCGCGCCACGCTGGTTCCCATCTCGCGCGTAGTCCTCTCCCCCGCGGACCAAAAATATCTGAGCTTCGATCTTTTCTTCACTCACATCGTGGCCCACGAGCTTTGCCACGGCCTCGGCCCGCACCAAATTAAAGTGGACGGCCGCGATACCAACCCGCGCATGGAGTTGAAAGAGCAATACTCCGCGTGGGAAGAAGCCAAAGCCGACGTCACCGGCCTTTTCGCGCTGCAATATTTGATGATCCAAGCCGACAAGGGAAAACTCACCATGCAGCTTCCCCACGGCCCCGAAGCCGAACGCAAACTTTACACCACCTATCTCGCGTCCTCCTTCCGCACCATGCGTTTCGGCTTGCAAGACGCGCACGCTCGCGGCCAAGCCATGCAGTTCAATTTTTTCCTGATGAAAGGCGCCTATATTCCGAATGCCGACGGAACTTTCAGCCTCGACCTCGCTAAAATGAAAGACGCAGTGGTCGAACTCGATAAGGGCCTGCTCACCGCGGAAGCCAAAGGCGATTACAATTTCGCAAAAACGTGGATGGCCACGAATGGCGACGTAAAGCCCGAAGTACAAAAAGCCTTGGCGCGCCTCAAATCCGTCCCCACCGACATCGAGCCCCTCTTCGAAACCGCCGACACCATCAACGCCCCCACCGCGGCCCATTGATGCTGTTTGGTGCACTAGCGAAATCGTGAGTTGTTTCTGCGACTCGGGCGAATTTCGGTGACAGCGATGGCGCGCCAATCGGCACGAGCGGAATGGGCGAAGCGCGCAGTTGTAGCGGCGGCCTTCAGGCCGGCGGTTTTTCCTGAAGCGGCAACCCCGCCCGCCTAAAGGCGGCTCTACAAAGGCTACGTTTACATCGGCCACTCTGTATAATGCGACGGAACAATGTCGCTCCTTCCCGGCACACAATTAGGCCCATACGAAATTGTCGCCCCAATCGGCGAGGCGCATCCACTAGCCCCAACCACATTTCCACAAATAAAGGCACTTCGCAGCTCGGACTCTCGTTGCAGCCGGATCGCAGGTTTGCGCTGCCTTGTCGATAGCCGTCACATGATTCCCCGATTGGGTTATATGGAGGCCTCCTGTCGTGTCGCAATCTGGATCAGTAAGTCGGAACGTGTAGGTGAGCGAATACGGTGTAAGGGCCTCGCTGCAGTTTCTGCACTCGAATTGAGATTGTTGCACGCTTTCCAAGGCTGCCTTGAGCAACAACGGCGGGCCGCTGGTTGCAGCGGCCGACTTGATCGTACCGTCCTTGCGGATTCCGAGCACCACGGTCACATCTCCGGTTATGTGTGCCACTCGCGAAATCGGAGGGTATACAGGCGGCGACAAATTAGTAAGAATGACCTCAGCATGCTTTCCGTCGGCAGGAGCAGATTCCTGCGCAGAGGAACGTGCAACGAACACGGACAAATCCGCCGCGACCAGAGCGAAAATCGTCAGCAGCCAGCGCCGTTTCATATGGCAGAGTCTATACTTGCTAAAACGCTAAAACTACCTTCCGGTGAATTTACGCGATGACGCTTGCCAGCGGCACAAAACTAGGCCCGTACGAAATTGTCGCGCCAATCGGCGCGGGCGGAATGGGCGAAGTATTCCGCGCAAAAGACACCCGCCTCGGCCGCGACGTCGCCATCAAAGTCCTCCCTGAAACTTTCGCGAAAGACGCCGACCGCCTCCGCCGCTTCGAACAAGAAGCCCGCGCCGTCGCCGCGCTGAACCACCCAAACATCCTCGCCATCCACGACATCGGCGAATATAACGGCGCGCCCTACCTCGTCTCCGAACTTCTCGAAGGACATTCCCTCCGCGTCGAAATGAACAATGGCGCGCTGCCCACGCGCCGAGCCGTCGAATACGCCGCACAAATCGCGCAAGGCCTGGCCGCCGCTCACGACAAAGGCATCGTCCATCGCGACTTGAAGCCGGAAAATGTTTTCGTAACGCACGACGGCCGCCTGAAGATTCTCGATTTCGGCCTCGCGAAACTTGCCAAGCTGCAAGCTGCCGCGGACGAAAGCGCCACGCTCGACCACGCGCAGCAGGACACTTCCCCCGGAGTGGTCCTCGGCACCGTCGGTTACATGTCGCCCGAGCAAGTGCGCGGCGAGCCAGCCGACTCGCGCTCTGACATTTTTGCCCTCGGCACGATTTTTTACGAAATGCTCTCCGGCCAACGCGCTTTCCGCCGTGACACGTCAGCCGAAACGATGACCGCCATCCTGCGCGAAGAGCCGCCGGAAATCAGCACGACGAGCAAGCCCATCGCGCCCGCCATCGAACGCATCGTCCGCCGCTGCCTCGAGAAAAAGCCGCAGCAGCGTTTTCAGTCTGCGCGCGACCTGGCCTTCGACCTGGAAGGCCTTTCCGGAAATACTGGCACAAGTGGCCCACAGGCGATATCAGCGACTTCTGAAGAACCGCCGAGCCGCAATTGGCTAATCCCGCTAGTCGCCGGTTTAGTCCTAGCTCTTGCCGCCGCAGCAGCCGGATGGTTCTTCGGCGTGCGCAACGCCACCACCACTCCGCCTCTCTATCATCAGCTCACATTCGAACGCGGCCTGGTTTACGCCGCGCGCTTCGCTCCCGATGGACGCTCGATTTATTACAGCGCAGCCTGGAAAGGCCAGCCCGTCCAGATATATTCGACCGTTCCCGACAGCCCCGAATCAAGGCCGCTGAATCTGCTCAACTCCACGTTGTTTGCCGCGTCTCCGTCAGAATTGGCAATTTCCCTCGGATGCAAAGATCGCTATATCGGAAATTGCCAAGGCACTTTGGCCACCGTGCCTATTTCCGGTGGAGCGCCGCGGCAGATTGCTGAAGGTGTTCTCTCCGCGGATTGGACTGCCGATGGCAGCGACATGGCCGTGGTCCGTGAAGTGGACGGAAAATATCGCGTTGAATTTCCTCGCGGCAAGGTGATCTACGAGAGCGTTAGCCCGCTGGGATACTTGCGCATCTCGCCACGCGCAAACGCCGTGGCATTTGCAGTATTTGTGAGCCCCGACGGCGACGCGGGATCGGTAATCGCCGTGGACAGGAGCGGAAAGCAACTTATCCGTACGCCCACTTACATCAGCGTGGAAGGTGTTGCGTGGGCACCGTCGGGAGAAGAGGTTTGGTGCGCGGCCACCATGACTGAGGGCTGGGCCGACGCCATCCACGCAACCTCTCTTAAAGGCAAAGAGCGCACCGTTCTTCGGCTGCCCGGCATGTTGCGGTTGCACGATGTTTCGCATGACGGCCGCATTTTGCTTTCGCGAGAATCCTGGCGCAGCGGCTTGCAATTTCGTGGACCAGCCGATTCGAAAGAACACGATCTTTCCTGGCTCGATTACGCGCAGCTAAGAGATCTTTCGGTTGACGGCACGCAGATCGCATTTGACGATTGGGGTTCAGCAGCAGGCGCTGTGGGACTTGCCTACGTGCGAAAATCCGACGGATCGCCGGCCGTGAAGCTGGGCGCATGGTCCTCGCCTGCTCTCTCCCCGGACGCTACGCGGGTATTAGTATCCGAAGCCAGCGTAGTAGGCCAAGGGGGATATCTTGCTTTGGTCCCTACAGGAGTAGGGGAAACGCAGAAACTGAAGTCCGGCGGACTTCAGCAATTGGGCGCGAAGGGATTTATGCCGGATGGAAAGTCCGTCTATTTCTCCGCCGACGATGGTCATGGCTGGCGAATGTATGTTCAGGACCTGGTCGGCGGGATGCCGCGTGCCATCTCCCCAGTGATTGCCGGCAGGCCTTCGCACTTTGAAACTCAACTGGCCTCGCCCGATGGCAAATTTATTTTCGCTCCGGAGCTGGACGGAACGGGCAGCCTCTATCCCGTTGCTGGCGGAGATCGGAAGATAGTCCCAGGCTGGTTGCCGCAAGATTTTTGGATCACTTGGTCAACAGACGGCCATTCGGCCTACGTGTATCACGACGAAAAAACCTCAGCGCCCGTGTACAAACTGGATCTGGCAGCCGGAAAGCGAGAGCTGGTGACCACGCTCGCCCCGAGCGATCCAGCCGGCGTAACGGCAGTCTTAAACGTCCGCATGACTCCCGACGCCAAATCCTATGCCTACTCCTACGACCTAGAACTCTCCGACCTCTTTATAGTAGAAAACGTCCGCTGATTAACGGAACCCAACCGCCATTCGTTGACTTGGCTCGGCCTGCAACTTAAGATGTGCGGCACGTGCCATCCAACGACTCACTGATCGGCAAAACCATTTCGCACTACCGTATCGCGGAAAAACTTGGTGGTGGCGGTATGGGTGTGGTTTATAAGGCCGAAGACACCCGCCTGGACCGCTCCGTCGCGCTGAAATTCCTGCCGCCAGAATTAGCGCATGACCCTCAGACGCTCGAACGTTTCAGGCGCGAGGCGAAAGCTGCCTCCGCGCTCAACCACCCCAACATTTGCACGATCTATGACATCGGCGAGGAAAACGGTCAGGCATATATCGTGATGGAGTACCTGGACGGCATGACGTTGAAGCACCGCATCGCCGGCCGGCCAATGGAAATCGAAAGCCTTCTCGATTTGGCCATCCAGATTGCAGAGGGCCTGGAAGCCGCTCACGGCCAAGGCATCGTCCACCGCGACATCAAACCGGCCAACATTTTTATAACGAAACGCGGGCACGCGAAAATATTGGATTTTGGTTTGGCGAAGCTGGCGCCAAAAGCAGAAGCTGTGGCCTCGCAGGCCACGCTCGCCGCGAATGCGACGCAGTCGGTCAACGACGAGCACCTTACCAGCCCCGGCACCGCCGTTGGCACTGTCGCCTACATGTCGCCCGAGCAGTTAAGTGCGAAGGATTTGGATGCGCGTACAGATTTATTTTCCTTCGGCGTCGTGTTGTACGAGATGTCCACCGGCACGTTGCCTTTTCGCGGAGATAGTTCCGCTCTCATCACCGACGCGATTCTGCACCGCGCGCCCGTGCCGCCAGTCCGATTGAACCCGGATGTGCCGCCGGAGCTGGAGCGCGTTATCTCCAGGGCCATGGAGAAAGACCGCAATCTGCGTTGCCAGTCAGCTTCCGAAATGCGCGCCGATTTGCGGAGGCTAAAGCGGGACACGGATTCCAGTCGCTCGGCAACGGTGAACATAGAAGCTCATCAGGACTCGCAGGTATCGAAAGCGCAGCCGCAAATCGAGCACAGTTCCGACACCGCTATCGCTCTCGGACTCGCGAAACGCCATAAAAAGAAACTTACGATTGCGCTGGCTGCCATCGCCGTCTTAATTGTTGCGGGTGGTCTCTGGTTTTATCGGGCAAATCACCCATCGGGCGGCGGCTCGTTGGATTCCGTGGCAGTTTTGCCGTTTGCTAATGGAGGCGGCGATCCGGATACCGAGTACTTGAGCGACGGCATAACCGAAAGCGTTATCAACAGTCTCTCGCACGTGTCGCAGTTGCGAGTAGTGCCTCGCAGCACGGTGTTCCGCTACAAGGGAAAAGACAGCACGCCGGAAAAAATCGGGCAGGAACTCAACGTGCGCGCGGTTGTTACTGGTAGAGTCACGCGCCGCGGCGATGCCTTCCTCGTAAGTGCGGAGCTGATGGATGTGAACCGCCAGTCGCAAGTCTGGGGCGACCAATATTCCAAGAAGCTGGCAGACATCCAAGGCATTCAGGAAGACATCTCCAAATCCATAGCGACAAACCTGCGAATTGAGTTGAATGGAAAAGAAAAGCAGGAGATCGCAAAGCGTGATACAGAAAACCCCGAAGCGTACCGGCTATATCTGCAGGGACGATACTATTGGAACCAGCGAACTAACGACGGCGTGAAGAAAGGTCTGGAATATTTTCAGCAGGCGATCGAAAAGGATCCCGGCTATGCCCTGGCCTATGCCGGAGTTGCGGACTCCTATGCAGTCGGAAATGGAGAGTATCTCGGCCTGACTCCGCAAGAGGCGCGGCCGAAGTCAAAGGCCGCTGCGCTAAAAGCCTTGGAGCTGGACGATTCTCTAGCCGAAGCTCACACCACACTGGCGGATACTTATCTTTACTACGATTGGGACTTCTCCAAGTCACAGCAGGAATTTCAGCGGGCCATTGCCGTGAATCCAAATTATCCGACCGCCCATCAGTGGTACGCCGAATACCTGTATGCCGTGGGACGTTTTGATGATTCGATCGCCGAAGCCAAGCGCGCGCAGGAACTCGATCCACTTTCAGCGGCGACCACCGGATCAGTTGCCGAGGCCTACTATTATGCGCGGAAATATGACCAGGCGATAGAAGCGTACGAAGCGACCCTGAAAATGGATCCCAATATCATTCCAGTGCGCATACGACTGGCATACACTTATGCACAAAAGAAAATGTACTCGGAAGCTGTAGCGGAATGGCAGGAGGTGGCGCGACTATCGGGGGACCCGGCAGCAGCCTCCTTACTGGCAAATATTTACAAAACCTCCGGCTACCCGGGTGTGCTGCAGGCTTTGCTCGATCACAATTTGAAGGATCCTGTCCAGGTCGCGCGACCGTACTCGATTGCGGTTCTTTATGCCCAGATGGGAAAGAAGAGCGAAACATTGACTTGGCTTGAAAAGGCCTACGCTGAACGGTCGGGCGGGATGGTCAGGCT
>Ga0182024_10020652_pt1 | contig 12024 bp, 32 predicted proteins | sample P32metaG_FD_120480 | JGI IMG/M metagenome (GOLD analysis project Ga0182024, IMG submission 120480) | Permafrost microbial communities from Stordalen Mire, Sweden - P3-2 metaG (Illumina Assembly) | ecosystem: Environmental > Terrestrial > Soil > Wetlands > Permafrost | place: Sweden: Stordalen... | reverse complement strand
GAGACGTAGCCGAGTTCTGGTACTTTGCGGTCAACAGAGGCCCATAGACGGCGGTCAGAACCTTGGGCGTAGTCGAGGCGAATGTGGGGGAAGATTGGGCAAAATTCGGGCAGTTTCCCGGTGTTTGGATCAAGTAGGTCAGAACCTTTCATGCCGCGTGGTACGCCCTTTTCGCGAGCGCGGGCATTGCAGTTGGTGGCTGCTTTGTTTTCCCAAGGCTGTAGCCGATTGAATTTGCGTTGTCTAGCGCGATTTTTCTCAATATTTGCGGAACGCCAGCGACGGTCTTTTTCGAGTATTCTTTCGCGATTTTCGGCGTAATAAATTTGGTGTGTGGTTTTCACGGACTCAGGATGTTCGCGCTTCCATTTATTATTTAGCTCGCGGTATCTCTCAATATTGTTTTCACGGTGGAGTTTTTTACGGGCATCGGCACAGGTTTTGCACCCATCACCAACAAAGTGGTCAGTACCGCATTTTTTGCACCGCTTTATTTTTCGGTTGCCCATAATTGACGCTTGACAATACCCTGCGCTTCGGATACAACTGTACCACACGAGGGATAGGAGTCAAGATGGCGGTACTAAATTTACGTGGAGTGGACGGGGTTTTGGTGAAGCAGTTGAAGACGGAGGCTGTGTGGGTGGGAATGGGATTTCACGAGTATTGCGTTGCGATATTGGAGAGGGGGCGGTCAGGAAAACATGCGGTGATGCGTGAGGAGAGAGAAAAGCGGCAAGACCCCAGAAAAAAAATCGCGGATGTTTCGGTAGGGGGCGGGGCGCAGGAGGTTGTGGGTACCCCTGCCCTGCCGCTGTTGGGTAAAGCGCAGAGTGAGGATAATAACTGGCGGCATGAGGTGTTCCGCAAGGGAGATAATTCGGATATTATTTTGAAGCCGCGTGGACATGGGATTTCTACAGAGGCGTTGCGGATTGCCAACTTACCCGATGGTGTGGCGTGTGGTCATGCGGGATGCCTGAGTCATGTCAGCCATGCTTGTGAGGGCTGTGGAAGGATTGCTGGGCGGCGCGTGGAGCCGGTGGGCGGCTGGGATATTTGTGGGACATGCGGACAGGTTCATGGGGAAGGGGAATATTTCAATCACAATTTTGTCAGTGTAAAAAAATCGGAGGAGGAACGGGATGGCGGCTGAAGAGCCTGCGGTGGGAGTTGGAAAGCCGGTGATATCCGTAGAGCAGGCAACCGCTTGGCTGGAGTCGAAAACGGAGAGCAAGGGAAAGTTGCTGGACGGGGAATTTCGTCGTCAAGTCAACATGCAGGCTTTGCGGGATATTTGCGACGGGAATATTCCGACGACGCTGAAGGCTGTACAGTCCGATCACACTGAGGTTGATTTGTGCGGCTTCAAGTCGTACAACCAAGAGGATGGCGAGGATTACATCTGCGGCAAGGAAGTTCACGGGCCGAAGGTCAAACATGGGGAGTGGATCAAAGTATAACCGGGAGATGGGAAAATGGCAGTCGATACGCATAAAGTGGAAGTATGCCGCATTAAATTGGAGCCACACGGGAATGCAGATTCTCTTGAGGTGGCGCGGATTTTCGGATTTACCTGCTGCGTCCAAAAGGGAGCATTTGTTGATGGTCAATTAGCAGCCTACGTTCAGCCGGACAGTGTTGTTGATTCCTCGCGCCCCGAGTTTTCTTTTCTTGCTGGGCATGAGCGCATCCGCGTCAAGCGCCTTCGTGGGGTAGTGTCTATGGGGCTACTGCTGCCTGTTCCAGGGGGTGCTCAGGAAGGTGATGATCTTGCTGAGCACTTTGGAGTCACACACTACGAACCACCTCTTCCCGGATCGTCCTGCGGAGAAGTGGAAGGTGGGCCAGTCGGTATCTACTCGCCGAAATATGATATCGAGTCGATGTATCGCTACAAGCACTTGTTCTTGGCAGGTGAAGAGGTAATTGCTACCGAAAAAATTCATGGAGCCAATTCACGTTTTGTATTCGCACCTGTCGAGGATAGGATGTATTGTGGAAGTCGTTCAGAGTGGAAGAAACAGAATGACTCAAATCTATGGTGGAGGGCATTAGCAAAGCATCCGTGGATTGAGGATTACTGTCGCAAGCATCCCGCAGATGTTCTATATGGCGAGGTTTTTGGAAATGTTCAGAGTCTAAAATATGGGGCTGGGCCGAACGATGTTTTCTTTCGTGCTTTTGACGTACTTCGCGCTGGAGAATGGCTAGATTTTGACAAATGGACGATTGACGTTCCGCCTGAAGGGATTGCGCCTCTGGTTTACCGTGGATCATTTAATTTTGATTCTCTCATCACTCTTTCCGATGGACCAAGTTTGATTCCGACAGCAAACCATATGCGCGAAGGAATAGTAGTTCGTCCTGCACGGGATCGTAGAGACGATCATTTAGGAAGGGTTCATTTGAAGCTGGTCAGCAACCGTTTTTTAGAGAAGGATAGATAAGTGTGGGGCATGGGAGGTAGTGGGATGAGGGAAAACCATTTCGATAACGAGGCACCTCTCTCCAAAATTGGTATTGCGGCGATGATCCTTGGGCTGCTAGGAGCGTTTCTGGGAGCCGCAGGACTGATATCTGGCTTATTTGATTTTCCTAAGCCACGCTTGCTCCTGTCCGACATTGGTTTTCTCGCGCTAGGATGCGTATTGATGTGGGTTGCAACTAAAATCGCGTGCAGCAAGATTGCTTACAAGGATGCCGGGAGAAAATAATGGAAGAACCAAAATTCACTAAAGGGCCGTGGCATGTTTGTTCCGGAACCAAGAGTGTGCAAGGAATATGTTCCTGCATGTCAATCTCCTGCGCTGATCATCCTATCGCCACAGTTGAACGTGGAGAGTGGGGAGACAGTTACCCTTCCCTGCGCTGGGTGGAGGGTACAGGCTCGATTGGCCGCAAGGCTGAGGCGTACATGGAACTTATCGGATATGGCTCAATCCCCGACGAAGAGGCTGTCGCGAATGCCCATTTATTATCCGCTGCACCTGATCTACTAGAAGCACTCAAGCAGGCTCGAATAGTTCTCGGAGAATCTGGGAGTGAAGAGCATGTAAAACAACTAACCGACACGGAATTAGGTCGGCTTTGGATTGCGGTCACAGAAATGGCAGATGCCGCCATTGCCAAAGCGGAAGGCCGGGAGGAACAGGAATAATGAGAAATTCAAAGGGTCACAAACTATCGAATGGATGGCGGAGAATTTACGAGAGTCGGTGTGCCGACCCAAATTGTGAGTTTTTTGGGCAACGCGCACAGCAGGGCGTTTGCTATAGCCGGTTAGATAATCCGAGTACCAAATACATTGACTCGGTTCGGAAGTATGCCGACGCTCGGATGAAGGAAGTTAAGTCTGTTCGGAAGGTTGATAAATTTAATACGGACGCGAAGTGGATTAAGTATCTGGAAAGCAATCTAGAGTGCTGTTGGATGAACGAGGAGTTCACGATGGACGAATTGATTTCCTTACGCGCTCAGGTTGGGAAGCTGACGAATACGCTCGATAAATATAAGAGCGGAGGTCATAGGAAATGAAGGATTTCTATGAATTTGCGGGGTCGCATCCATTTTTGACATTCCTGTTGGCGTATCCTTTTGTACGAACTGGTCGGGTACCCGCTCAAACTTGTTAACCGCTGGATTCGTTCGCGGAATATTAAAAACGCTGGCTGGCCTCCAACTCATCTGGACGCAGATGGCGATGCAGTAAAGCGGGAGGATTTAGGATGAGTTTGCACCGGGAGGGAAATAATGCAGATCGACATGAGGTTTCAGCGGAACGGAGGAGTCCAGATCACGATGACGCCGGAAAATCCAGAGGAGGAGGATGGACTGATAAACCTTCAGGAAGTAGCGATCACGAATCGGGAACTATCGAGGGAGAGCGTCCTGCTGGGGAAGCATCTGTGGACGTACAAGAAGGTGATGGGAGCGTAGGTGGATTAGTAGGGTTGTGGCGTAAGTATCCGGGCTGGATACCTGTCGTCCATTATGTGAGGCGGTAGGATAATTATGAGAAATCCTTTGCGGAAAAATATGACAAAGGCTCAGATGTTGCAGTCGATGGCTGCGACTAGGACAGCAATGGAAAAATGGCCAGCATCACAGTGGGTCATTCAAATGCATGACATCCTGACCCGCATTGAGAATGCCTATGCTGATGGCAGGGAGCCAAGCCAAGAGGAGATCAAGGGCTATCTTAGCGAGATGATTCCTGTGTTGGAGAGGATGTTGTTATGAGCGAATTTCAAGTTGAGTGGGTGCAATTGAGTGGTGGGGAAACTCTTCCTGTTTACAAAATGATATGCCCAGAATGTAAGACGTTGGTGCTTGGAACTAAAGTGAATACAACCTCTATTCCTTGGCGCGGCCACTGTCCGGACGGTCACTCATGGAGAATTGATGCGGAGGCGGATGCATGACCTACGATCAGGAACAGAAAGATCGCGCCAGAGAAGAAGAGGCGGTGCTTTACAAGGCGGAATTCGATTTTCGTTTTATCGAAGGAAGTCGTCGGCCAGCCAAGAAGACGCAGCAATGGGGACGAATGCCGCTCGAACGTGCGCAGAGAATCCGCGCCATTCTTAATGAGGATTGTTGAGGTGATAGACTTCCGCACACGCTTTCGTGACTTCGATGATCCACGGCACCCTTTCCATAAGTGGTGGAAGGAGCATGGACAGTACATGTTATCTGGAGGAGGCAGGAGAGAAATGATTTGGGCCTGTCGCGGCTGGATAGCGCGAGAGCAGATGACAGATGGAGTAGAGGTAACTGGGGATTCTTTAGCCGAGAAAAGGCCACATAGGAAATGGGGAGGGACGTAACAATGTTGACAGATATCCCGCCAGTTGATCCACGACTTGAAGCGATCAAAGGCGTTTTAGGGATGCTGACGGATGAAGGCGGCAAGATTTTCTCCCCAACGCGACTGGATGAGATTTCAAAGAGCATCCTGTATTGGATTGACAAAGTAGAGGGACGGACAGGAGAGTGTGGCGATGCAAAATGACCGGATAAAGAAGGCTACTGAGGCGATACGCAACTGTATGCCGACGACTCATATCAATGATGAGCAGGTGGTTTACTGCGAGATTTCTCGGATTCCCATGCTGGCTCGTGCTGCTCTCCCTCATCTACTGGAGCAGCCGACCGCCGAAGAGATTGTCTACGCCATTAAAGGCTACGAAGGAATGGTAAGAGATGCGATTGCCCGCGAACTACGTAACTTCTGCGCCCGCCGCCGCAACGCCCTCACTGAGCCTCCCCAGCTCCATACGGTGATTCTGGAGTATCCGCCAGATGAGCGGAACTGTGTTCGCAGCACCATCCTCCACGTCACCGGAGTGAAGGTGGACGGAGTGGACGTGCTGGCAAAACCTGCGGCTTCTCCTGTACCCGATCCACGCAGAGAAGCAATCCTCGAAATTGTGAGGAGCATGGCTGGAGAGAACAATGGCCCGCGCTTCTTGCTGACCTCAGAGCAATGGACAGATAACCTCATCTCCGCTATCGACTCCCTGAAAGGACAGTGATGCTCTTGAATGTGGGCGATAAGGTAAAATTTCGCAGCGAATCTCTGCGCTATACGGTGCAGGCAGCCGATGAGCGTTATGCGATATGCACTAAGCCATTCAACCCCAAGCGGACGGTACTCTATTCAATTATCGACTTCAAGGAAAACGTTAGAGGGCCAGAAAATCTTGTATTTAGCTTTGGTGCTGAAACGCGCGAACAGTGTGAGGAGATGTTGGCCCGACTAACTGCTCCCTGTGAACACCTTGAGCCTAGAGAGGACGGGGCAATTGTGATCTGCGACTGCCGCACAGAAGTCTCTCATCGGCATCGGTGTGAGTTGGATATTGAGCGAATCGACTTACCAAAGGAGACGGTAAAGTGAGTGCAATGATATATTTTGTACTCTTGATCTTCACGCCAACTATACTACTGATCGCGGGCTTCGGTCTTATTTACTTGACTTTGTATTTGTACTGCAACCGGGAGGAAAGAAATCATGGATAATCTGGGAATTGGAGAAGTAATCACAACAGAGCAGCATAGGGATGCAGTGCATTTTGCTATTGCTCCTGTCGTGGCCGCACAAAAACTCAAGCCGGGTCAGCATGTAGGATTTATTGGAGACAAGGTAGGCGTAGCCGATACCCCGCTAGGCATCGTCGATCCTTTCCTTGCGAAGCCGGTGAAGGAAGGGGAGAAGTTCTGGCTGTTTCTCTACCCGAATACTGTAACTGGGATGCGGCATGAGTGGATGCATCCTGCCTTCGAATCTGAAATTCCTGTTTCCGATGAGGATAGGGAGAAGGCTCGTCATGTCGCCGAAAGACTTACCAATAGCGGTGAACGGTGGCTGCGGAATTGGTGTGCGACGAACGATAGCCCATCTTACGAATCCATAATGGAAGCCGTCAAAAACGGAGGGTCGTCCGCTACCGATACTGATGATGGCGACTATTCATACGGAGTTACCATCCATGAGGATTACGTTAGCGTATCTGGTTCGGATGCTCACGGAAGTATACCCCCTGAGTTCTGGGATCACGTTGAAGCGGTAACAGGAAAGAAGCAGGTTATGCGGCCTACTGGATTTTCCTGTTCGTGCTAGGAGGATACTAATGAGTGGTACATTCAAGATATGCCTGCCGCGCTTAGTTCATGGCGACTGGCCCATAGGTCACAATCTCATTGCCCAATGCGGAGTCCACGATGCGGTCAGGAATAAAAATGGAGCAGTTTCAGTGGTGCTACCGGACGGGAAGTTACTTGGAGTGAAGCCAGATGAGTACGAGGAGGTTTAATAAGTTTTAGGGCGGGGCATAACATCGCAGCCGTTCCTAAGCGAGTGGAGCGTTAGGCTAATCACCTACACATGGCGAAGAGAAGGGACGGGGTACTTTCCGTCGTGACGCTCTACTCGTGACCCATTAGGACATAAAAGGAGAAACAAATATGAAAGTAGCTCGCAAACACATCATTGCCGCAGTCGAGACTAGCGGTAAGTTGCTGCACTTCCCGAAGTGCGCGATTAAGGCGAATCCCTATACGGGCAAGGATAAAAAGATTGGTGAGTTTGGGTGGACTATTTCGGTAGTCCCGGAAAAGTGAGCGGCAGATGACGATCCACTTGACCATGAAGGACGGGACGAAACGAACCTTTGAAGATCGCGGGGCGGCAGGAGGAAGCTACTGTCAGTCGATGCGTGCGGAGATTGGTTTTGTGGTCATCACCGATGCTTGGGGTAAAGCGACATGGATTCCTGCGGATGATATTGCAGAGATTCAGCAAGAGTCAACACGGAGGTGGTAAATGGCGGACAAGAAAACAACCCGCGTTCTCTTTGAGTACAGCGATGGATCATCTAAGTATGCGGTAGGAGATCACGCGGAGGAAGTTATGCAGTGGCTGAGTGCCTGTCAGTCTATGCAGTGCATCCACGGCGGTCAGTATACAGGGCGTAAGATGATTGAAGTTCCTGCTCCGACTGTTACTCCCGCTCCACACATCGACTCCGATAGGCTTGTAGGGAAAACTGATTGGGATGAGGAGTGTCAAGAGTCGGGGAGGCTGAATAGGCAATGAACTATACTTTACGCCAAGTCGTAGTCGGGAGTTGTATAGCTGTTGTCGCTGGTATAATCGATGGCACAATTATGTTCTTTGGTCACGTTCAAGAGGGTATCCCATTGGCAGCAATTATAGCTATTACGTTCCTCGCGGGCATTATTTCTGCTACGGTAGACAATGAATGGGAGAGGTAACATGTTTAAGTTATGGGGTAGGAAGTCGAAACAGGAGCCGCAATCAGAAGCACCCAGACTCCCACGCGATGAAGGATGGGAGCCATTCAGTCCTGACTTCGCTTTCTACTTTATGGACTGCCCAATCGAGATCAAACGTGCAGAATGGGAGGAGTCGAAGATCACCACTGCTGCCGATCTGTGGCCGCTAGATAATTGTGTGGGACTTTATTGGAGGCGGACAGGATTATACAAAGAGCGTGAGGAGCGTGAGGTTGCTCGGAAAGTAGCTGACAGGCTGTTGGGCAAAAAGCAACACCATATCAAAGGATGGGTCGATCCAGTCACCGGCATAACTCACGAAATAGTTACATCTATGAATGTCACCAGTGCTGCTAGCATATACGGCAATAGTTTGGCGCAAATGGAAGGGAATTCCATGATCCAGCAGCATAACAATGGGATGCTCGGTAAGCTGCTTGGGAGTAGTGGTGGTAGTTTAGGCCCATTGAATCCATTCGATCCCGATAGGTGGATTTGATGCCAGTTTGGGTCAATGGCAAATTTCTAAACACTGAGAACAAGAAGGCAGAGAAGTGGAGTCCTGAGCCGCAGAAGGAAAAGGTGTTGTACGGTTTATGCCCTTGCGGAGAACAGATATGCGAGGGGGACAGTGTGGGTATGGTAGCTGATCACGAACAAGTATGTTGCTATACCTGCTGGCTTGCAGGTGCGCTACCAAACGGGCATTTGGATTGCTGTAATTTAAAGTTACCTGAGATAACTTTAGGGTTATAATGTAGGCATCGTCAGCAGCGGCCTTGGAGGGCTGCACTGCCGCAAAGTCCACTTGGAGGACACCGATGCCATATCAGTATAAACGTAATCCTGTCGGAACAAATCAATTTACCGAGCGACCAAAACGTGAAGTAGCTATAATTATCGGTCCATCTATCGCCTACGTGCCCCTCACTAGGGGGCTATTTACATTGATCGAGGCAGAGAGTGTTCACTACGTTTCGCAATGGAATTGGCAGGCTGCATGGAGTGGAACAACTAAATCGTACTATGCTGTGCGAATGGGTCCACCTGTAGACGGAAAACGCCAGAGGATTTTCATGCATCATGATCTGTGCCCAGAACATAATAAGAAAGTTGACCATCGCAATAGGAATACACTGGATAATAGAAAATCTGGGAATCTTCGCAAAGCCACATTGAACCAGCAATCAGTAAATCGTCGAGTCAATGGAAAGTCTGGTCTGCGCGGGGCAATTTACGTGAGTCCAAACAAATATAGATGCGGTATAAAATACAACGGAAAGCATATTCATCTTGGTTATTTCACTACCGCAGAATCCGCCCATGAAGTATACAAAGAGAAAGCGGTGGAACTATTTGGCGACTTCGCTTGTTTTGAGTAGACTGCGCAGGGCTGAAATTTCCAGATTCAACTTTATCGGAATAACGTCTTGACAGAGCGCAGAGTTTAGATTACTGTTTCGCTATCCGGGAGGAACTATGTCTAAGAAGCTATCAACTCAAGAGAAGGCACGGCGGCTTTGGGTTCGCGCGCTGCGGTCAGGTAAGTATAAGTGGGGGAAAAATAGTTTACATCCCACAGACGACAAGTATTGCTGCCTCGGAGTTCTCTGCGAGATAGCTATCAAGCAGGGGATTATTGGGTCATATGAAGAACGTGCTCCTGGGCTTCCGGATAAGGTGAGGTTGTGGGCTGGACTTGATACCGACAGTGGTGATTTTTCAGATAACCGCCTCGCTGCGATTAACGATGATGCGACCCGCAATCCATTCAAGAAGATTGCCAACCTGATTGAGAAGAAGCCGGAAGGACTCTTCGTTGAGGAGGACAATTGAATGCTCTTCAAAATCGTCAATCCCTCTGATCCCTATACAATCAAGGCCAGTTCTCTGGACGTAGCTGCAATGGTCTCTGTCCTGCTCGGCCAAGGTCAATATCAGTTAGTATCTCTCGACGGCGGGGAGGATGTTCCGTTCTTTGCTTTTGGTGGTTCGGAAGAATGGTGTCAGGAACACTTCAAAGAAAGCCTTATGGAGTTATCGAACCGCGTCATGGATACCAAATTGGCGGAGGTTGCTGACGCTTTGGATTCCGTGCTGTACGGCGACGAGCAGGATCGTGTAGACTTTCTTGCGACGACTGAGGACATGGATCGGGATACGTTTGAGGCTGCTCGCTTCATGCGGCAGGATCACAAACGGTCGTCAATGAACGACATCGGCGAACGGGCATACAGGATGGCATCTAAGTTGCGACAGTCGATTGCGGACGGGATCAAGACGCTTCAATAGGAGAAAGAACTATGGCGTATGGGAAACCTCCAGCGTGGTCTTTGAATGGCGGTCAGTACACAGATGTTCCTCCTGAGCCGTCAAGATGGGATCAGTTTCTCGCCGCCGAAAACTTGGAGGAGCAGGACGCTCTAAAACACAACCCCAAAGTTCGTGAGTTTGTTGTCAGAAACCACCGAACTTTCTTTGTTCCAACGAAGGTTTTGAAGATGTACCACATGGATTGGAATGATGCCTAGACCTACCACTTCAAGGCGAGAGAAGATCGACTCTGTGACGCAGATAATTAAGCGAGTTTGTGGGCTATCGCAGACCGAGGCGTTCAACATTGCGAAGGAAGCGGTTGTGTTCGTTGTGCCTAAGCGACAGGCGGCAGGAAAGTCCGTGAGTAAGGAGGATTGAGTGGCACGACCTTTATCGGAGGACGCGGTTTACGCGAGGAGTTTAGGAATCACAGGCAGACGTGCTGGACAGGTAATAGGCCGTTTGGGAGGTGCTGAGAGGCTTCGTTCCTTGTCTCCGGAAGCTAGAGCTACGCTACTGTCGCCCTTGGGGTATGGGAACAGTAGGGCGGTTGGGAGAGTTAGTTTAGAGAAGCTGGGACTCTTGAGAGCTAAGGAGGGATGGAGTAAGCGATGAATGCCCAAGCGTCTTTATTCGAGGATCGTCCTGCGCCGACCGTGGGTACGCTGAACGCGATTGTGTTGGATATTATGGGCGCGGACAGGAGATGGAGAACTCCTTGGGAGTTATGCGACATCATCCTGCGTGACAAAAAGTTGAAGATAAGCGATTCGTCCTGCACGGCTAGGATAAGGGACTTAAAGAAAGCCAAGTTTGGCGGTCATTCTGTCGAGAAACGCATACGCTCAGGATCACGGGCTTATGAGTACAGGCTGGCGCAATGATAGGACGCGGCAGGAAGGGAGTCAAACTTCGGGAATACCCAGTAACTCCACCCGAGGCTATCCCACCAGAATGCCTGCTACGGACTGCCACTAAGCAAGCCCAAATCTGGGGAAGGATTATTGATGCTTTGCCGGACGATGAACTGAAAGAGTTAGCTCTACAGGAATACAAGAAATTAGGGGAGGTACAGAGGTGAAAACATACATAATCGACGTAGATGGTACGGTTGCGGATTGCTCTCACCGTCTTCCGTTCATCCAGCAGGAGAAGCCTGACTGGGATGCGTTCCATGAGCAGTGTTCGCAAGACGCCCCTATTCAGACTGTGATAGACGTTATCCGAGCACTACAGTTTACATATCCTGATCGCAAATTTCTGTATATCACAGGACGCATGGAGCGCAACCGGGGAATGACGGCGGAATGGCTATCTCCTCTTGGGCTTAGGGTAGACGATCTCCTAATGCGGAAGGAAGGCGATCATCGAAAGGACGAGATCATCAAGCCAGAACTCCTAGCCGAGTGGATAGAGAAGAACGAGGGTCATGAGATTGAGGCTTGTTTCGAGGATCGCCCATGCATGGTTAGGAAATGGCGCGAGATGGGATTCACTGTTTTCCAGATGCAGCATGAGGAATTTTAGGAGAATATTATGAAACCAACTTCGCCAGTAGCACTTGATTCAGAGGATCGTTGGGGCGTCTCAGAAATCACATTCGCAAAGGATCAGCCTCAATACATTCCTTTACCGGCCCTCAAGTTTCAGGACGGCCTCGTGGTAACGCGCTGGAGCCTCTCGTGGCGCGAAAGGATTAGCGTTCTCTTTGGCGGTAGCGTATTCCTTGGCTTGTTGACGTTCAACGGCCCGCTGCAACCCATCAGGATTTCCACTTCGGTTGAGGATGTTGTTGGGCTGATGCCGAAGGATGAGTAAGTGGAACCGATAGATATTGATCCTATCCTGCCTGATCTTCGCGCTCCATTCCCGTGGTTCGGTGGAAAATCTCGTGTCGCGTCCCTAGTT
>Ga0182024_10020651_pt1 | contig 12024 bp, 14 predicted proteins | sample P32metaG_FD_120480 | JGI IMG/M metagenome (GOLD analysis project Ga0182024, IMG submission 120480) | Permafrost microbial communities from Stordalen Mire, Sweden - P3-2 metaG (Illumina Assembly) | ecosystem: Environmental > Terrestrial > Soil > Wetlands > Permafrost | place: Sweden: Stordalen... | reverse complement strand
CGCCGCCACCCTCCAACGCCGCCTCCTTGAGGCTCCCAAGCCGCTCAAGCGCCGTTATGTGCGCGGGCTTGTCTCGGGAATCATCCTGAACCGCGAAAAGGCCATCATAACCGGCCCCAGTTCTGCCATCGCCGCTACCGTCACGTCGGGCGACTTCGACGGCCCGGTTCTCACTTCTGTACGGGACTGGCGCACCGGACAGGATTCGAACTTTCGGCTTTTGGAGTACTCGCACGTCCGCGCCTTATCTCCATCGCAGCAGCGGCGGCCCGAGAAGCCAGCCGAGAAGCGTGGCTGCTGCAATCCCGAGCGTGAACCAGACCGCGAGGAACGGCGCGCCGGTTTCCGTGCAGTGCCAGGCATAGGCGAACGCGCCCGCGCCACCGGCGGCGAGACCGATTGCAGCGCCGGCTTCGCGTAGGCGTGTCGGGGCGAGCCCGCGCATCGCCCACACAAGCCCTGCCAACGGTGGAGCAGAGGCAGAAAGGACGAAGAAAGGACAGACGCGCGCCGAGCCTCCCATCAAAAGCGGCACACGCGCCGCGGGAGCGGCGAAGATGAATTCCAGCGCCCCGAGTGCAAATACGAAAAGCAGCGGCGCAACGAGCCACGGAATTCGCGTGCGTGCGGAGGCGCCAGGACGCGCAAGGCGCTCGGCCGCGAGGCCGGCAATCAGCGCGAGAGAAAGCGGATAGGCGAGCTTCAGCCAGAACATGGCGGTGCGCATCGCGTCGTGCATGTCGGGCCGTGGCCCGAGCAACGTAAGCACAAGGAAAATGGAAATCGCGGCGCCGATTGCGATGCCAGCGAGAAGTCTCCCCGGCACATACCATTGCGACACCGGCGCAAGATCGGCGGACAGGTCTCTCGCCAGATCGCGCGGCATCAGCTTTCGCTTCCACTGCGCAGAAAGCCGGACAGCTTCTTGAGCCCGCGATGGACGGCAACCTTGACCGCCGTCTCCGTCATCCCTCTCGCGGCTGCCGCCTCTGCATTCGACATTTCTTTGAGCTTGATGTCGCGGATGAGCGCTTGCGTTGCGGGCGGAAGCCTCTGGAGCGCGCGTTCGATATCGTAACGCGCATCGACGCTCGCACTCCCGTCGGCCACGTACAGCGCAATGCTGTCGTCGATCGGTACGGTAGCGGCCCGGCCCTTGCGGCGAAAATGATCGACGAGCTTGTAGCGCGCGATCGCGTAGGCCCAGGCCGTGAACAATTGCGTGCGGTCGTAGGTGGCGCGCCGCATGTGAATGGCGATGAGCGATTCCTGGACCAGATCGTCGACCTCCGCTTCATTGTTGTTCAATCGCCGGCGGAAATAGGCCCCGAACCGCGCCTGCATCGCATCGAGAAGCGCGCGATAGGCGGCGGCATCGCCGGCAAGTCCGGCCAGCGTCAGCGCCTTGAGATCGGCCTCCGACGATTGCACAGCCGCTCCAGGAGAATTCGATTGCGGGAGCGGGCAGGTTACACCGGATTCGCTGGAAAGTGCGCGGGTTCCCGCTCACCCGCGCTTGAGCGCTCGATAGCCCTCGACTTTGGGCCCTCTCCCACAAGGGGAGAGGGGAAGTTTCCTCCTGATTTTCCAACGCCGATGCAAGATTCCGATTCCCCTCTCCTCTTGCCCGCCTTCGCTAAAGCTACGGCGGGTCAGGCGGATCAGTTAGTCCGCCGAAGCCTTGGCGTAGGCGGATGGGAGGGGTGTGCAGATACGGGCTGCGAATTTTGCTCAGGCGTGGGTAGTGGTACAGTTTGAAATTCCGCGCTTCTAAGCTCCGCTCGCATCCTGCCGCGCCAGATGGCATATTGCGAGCATGGCAACCAAGCGACTCAAACGCCCCCGCGATCCTGTTGAGTTGGGCAAGCTCGTGGGGGATATCCTGACCGGGCAGGTCGAGGATGTAGCACCCGAAAGGGAGCCTGCCAGCCCGGCACACGAATTCGCACGCAAGGGGGGCCTCAAGGGCGGCAAAGCACGTGCCGCCAAGTTGTCGCCAGAGCGGCGCCGCGAGATAGCTAAGAAGGCCGCTCAGAAGCGATGGGAGCCGTGAGTTGGCGTGTAATTTCAAAACCAGGGTTACTTGCTTCGCCCGTTGTGAATCTGAGTATCGCAACTAGTAGTTCTCGGCCATCGACTGACAGAAATGCCTTGAGCCATCCAAGCGCGGGAATTGGGAATGGTGACATGTCGATGCGCATAAATATGCTTCCCATAGGTGAGTTAGCTTTCCGTCCATTTTCAAACGACGTCCGAATGATAACATCATCAATCGCGCCAACATCAACAACATCAGCATTTCCCGGCATTTGTAACCGCAATGATATGGAACCAATTATATCGTCTAAATTGAAATGCACGCGAATATAAAGGGCAAGTCTAGGCAACATGGTTCGCCCCGGGACAAATTCAGCCAAGTTCGCCGTCTCTGGCATAACGCCAATTATTGAAAACAAGCTTTCTCTTTCCGCGCGAACATCTTCACAAAAAAAGCCAACTGCCTGAATTGTCATGACGCGCCCACCACAACGCGCCACTCATTTGAGTTTGCACCGGCAATTGGTTGCGACGGCGAATTTGGAAACGCCTCCAATTTATGTACGGCTACCTTGGTTTGTGTCACACGCGCTATCAAGGGATGAATGTAATTTGGGGCGGAGCGGTCTTTGAAAAGCACGATTTCCGGAGGCTCGGCCTCTGCATCAAACGCCAACAGAAGATCGCTAATCGTGTTCAATGTCAGATTGCTTGGCGCACTCAAAAGCCTCGATACCTGGCCCGGGTCCTTGCCCATTCTTTCGGCCAAATCCTTCTTGGTAATTTGTTGTTTTTGACATTCTTCGGCTATCCAAGCGACGAGCTTTTCAAAGCAGCAATTCTCGTATCGCCGCCTGTAGTAAGCGATATCGCGGGCCGATTTAGCGGCGTTCTTTGTAAAAGACTTCATTGGACGCTCCAGAGAACACCTCGTTTGGACTAACAGTGATAATCGGTTGATAGGTATAGAAAAGCTTTCGCCAAATTGCCCGCGCCATTCGCTTTATGTTTTTCCATTGGCGTGATTGCCAGTCCACGAGCTTGCCTGCTCGCATTTCTACCAATGCCTCTCTGAGAGCAAAGTTTGTCGAAACAAATGTGTCCTTAATGGGAAACAGCCCAAGCACGCGAATGGAAGGATCGTCTCTCCTACTTCTGATCTCCCAAACAGCGTCAGCCATGGGATACAGCAGGAAAAGATATTTTGGTGATATCGTCTCTTCGGAGACGAACACCTCTAGATCGGCACGCAGCTTGCCGATGCGTTCGTCCCACGCCGTGTTGCCTTCCGTCGAGTTCAGGTCTGCCCATAATCCTTCCCCAACGAAGAGAGCCCGGCGGATCGTGGCACCTCTGGCCTGCGGGATGATCGGAAAGAGCATCCTGCGCTGGTAGCGGTCTACTATCTCTTCCTCGATTGACATATAAGTCAATCACCCCTTAACACCAAGTTATCGGATCACGATTTTTCTCAGAGCGGGAGTCCATACAGTCTCAAAGCAAAACTTTATGCTTGACACTCAAGCATTAAAATGCCAGTTTAATGGCATGAACAAGCTGCCCACCGAGAAACGCGCCCAAGCCCTCCAGATGATGGCCGAAGGCATTTCGCTCCGCGCCATGACCCGGCTAACCGGGATCAGCCGGACCACGCTGATTAAGCTCCTAGAGGATGCCGGTCAGGCGTTCTCCGCGTACATGGATCGCACGCTCGTAAATCTGCCGTGTAAGCGCGTGCAGCTCGATGAGTGCTGGGGGTTTTCCTACTGCAAGCAAAGGGCGGTCCCAACCGCGAAGGCCGCGCCAGCTGGTTCTGGCGACATCTGGACGTGGGTTGGCCTCGATGCCGATACCAAGCTTGTCGTCTCGTACTACGTTGGCGGACGCGACAGCGAAGCGGCCATGATGTTCGTCGACGATCTCGCGCCCCGTCTTGCCTCACGCGTGCAAATCACGAGTGACGGCCACCGGCCCTATATCGAAGCAATCGAAGGTGCGTTTGGCGGCAACGTTGATTATGCGATGCTTGTCAAAGTGTACGGCGAAGCGCCGGAAGGCCAGCGCCGCTACAGCCCCGCAGTCTGCACGGGCGCGATTGGAAAGCGGATCGAAGGCAATCCTGATGCCCGCCACGTCTCTACAAGCTTTGTAGAGCGCAGCAATCTCTCAATCCGCATGGGCAACCGCCGCATGACGCGGCTCACGAATGCCTTTTCGAAAAAGGCCGAAAACCACGCCCACATGATGTCTATCTACTTCATGCACTACAATTTCGTTCGCATCCATCAGACCTTGAAGGTCACGCCCGCGATGGCCGCAGGCGTGACTCCCAAGCTTTGGGAAATGTCTGATATGGTGAAGGTGTTAGAGGAGTGGGAAATGCAGAATGCCGGCTGACCGCCTCGCCTTTACACTACTCAGGTGGATTTTCCGGTGATAGACTTGAGCCTTCAAGGGGGGAGCTGATCCGATGAAAATGCTGTTAATCGCGACGACCGCTCTCGTGTGCGTTACTTCACTTGCCATGGCGGGCACTTTGCCGGAACGTCGCGCGGGGTCAGGCCCTATCGGGCTGGACACCAATCAGGAATTTCTTTGTACCTACGGCTTTCGGCTCTACGCTGCTACTGATACTGGCCAATTGTTTTGGAATCGGGCGGCAACTCCGGTCATTGGCCACGGTACCGCTGTCAACGAGATTATCGTTGAAGATGGTCCGTCCATGGGGAGCAGCCAGAATGGATTCCAGGTCGCAATATATACGTCGCACCTGGGCAAACCGAACAAGGAACTTGTCTCCGCAACCGCAACGCAGCCGGGATGCGGACGGGTGAAAGTGCCGATTTCCCCGATAACACTGGAGTACGGAAAGAAATACTGGATTGTGCAGAGTATGGTGACCCCTTTTAGTTCTTCGGCTACAACCTCGATTGTCTGGCTTTACGACACGAAGCGGACTCACGGAGCATTGTCGCAATCCGGGTCCTTCGTATCGGGCCACAGTCACGTGGGGTCCTGGATGCCCATAACGGGAGGGGTTCCCTTCGCACGCGTCCGGGAGAGCGCCGGGGCATCGGAACTGAATCGTCCTCCGCAGTCGCAGGGCGCCGGCGACGGCTCCATATCTCCCGTGGTCGTTCCAACAAGGCGTGGCGGCCATGAAGGCAACATTCCGAGATATCCGCCCTGAATCGTGCCCGCGTTTACAGCAGCCAACAGACATGGCGCACTTATCGCCAAACTGTACCACTACCCAGGCGTGGGAGAGGGGTACATTACGAATCTGCCGTGGTAGTCTCGTGTCGGCATCGCGTGTAACCAATCCGGCCGCGGGTGCGACTTAGGGACAGTTCCCCGGAATTGGCGATGAGCAGTCTGCCGGAATCACAATCGAATGCCCGCAAGCCGCTTCCCACATGGCTCGCCTGGTGTTGGCCGCGAGGCGAGAGTTTCTACCGCCACCGCGCGCCGGTGCGACTGGCGCACTGGATCAATGCGCTTGCGATCCTCTTTCTGCTCGGCAGCGGACTCAATATCTTCAACGCCCATCCGCGACTCTACTGGGGCATGTATGGGGCGGACGCGGACACGCCCTTCTTTTCCATCGGCGCTTACGACACGCCTGCCGGCACGCGCGGCATCACGCAGATCGGTTCGTGGCAGATCGACACCACGGGATTCCTCGGCTGGTCGAAATATATGGGCGCCTACGCGTCGCGCGCCTGGCCAAGCTGGCTGACCATTCCGAAATTCCAGGATCTCGCCGACGCGCGCCACTGGCATTTCATGTTCGCGTGGATCCTCGCCCTCAACGGGCTCGCCTATCTGGTGTGGAGTCTGTCCACGCGGCATATCCAGAAGGACATCTGGCCGACGCGCTCCGACATCAGGTCGATTCCGCAATCGGTGATCGACCACCTGAAGCTCAGACATCCGGCGGGCGAAGCGGCGAAGCGCTACAACGTGCTGCAGCGGCTCGCCTATCTGGGCGTGATCGTGCTGATTGCGCTGATGGTGCTGACCGGCCTTACCATGTCCCCGGGATTCGACGCCTTCTTTCCTTGGCTGCTGAACCTGTTCGGCGGAAGGCAGTCCGCGCGTAGCGTCCATTTCATCTCCGCCTCGCTGATCGTGCTCTTCATCGTCGTGCATCTCGCCGAAGTGATGCTGGCGGGCCCGATCAACGAAGTGCGGTCGATGCTCAGCGGACGCTACGTCGTGCCGAAGGACCACAGCTGATGGCTTCCACGAAAGACATCACGCGCCGCACCGCGATCGTCGCCGGTTTTGGCGCCGCGGGCGCTCTCATTTATGAGGTCAACGATCTGACGCTCGATCCGCGCTTCGGTCACGTGTTCCGCGGCGTGGAAGATTGGACCAGGCTCAATCAGCGCGCGCTCCTCGCGCCGGGGCAGTTCGCGCGGGAATTCGCGCCTGCGGACATCTCGCCTGTGTTCAAGGCGAACGGCACGCTCAATCCGGGCGGCGACGATTACAACCTCCACGTGGCGGAGAATTTCGCCAATTGGAGGCTCAGGATCGACGGAATGGTCGCCTATCCGATGTCGCTGTCGGTGGCGGAGCTGAAGAGGCTGCCGGCACGCACGCAGATCACGCGGCACGATTGCGTGGAAGGCTGGAGCGCGATCGGCATGTGGACGGGCGTGCCGCTCCGCTTGCTGCTCAAGGCGGCCGGCATGGCGGTGGGCGCGAAATACGCTGTGTTCCATTGCGCCGACAATCTGGAAGGCGAACCCGCGAAGGGCGGCGAACAGAGCCCCGGACAATATTATGAAAGCATCGGTCTCGCGGATGAGTTTCACCCGCAAACGCTCATCGCCTGGAGTCTCAACGGCAAGCCCCTCGACGTGGCGCATGGCGCGCCGCTCCGGCTGCGTGTGGAGCGGCAGCTCGGCTACAAACATGCCAAATACGTGAACCGCATTGAGATCACCGACAGTTTCGCGAAGATCGCAGGCGGGCAGGGCGGCTATTGGGAAGACCGCGGCTATGAATGGTATGCGGGGATATGAGGGAAATTCTCGGTCGCATGTAACCGGTGGCGATTTGCGGACGAATATGTTCGCGGGCTCACCCTTCGACCCGCCTACGCCGAAGGCTTCGGCGGACACGAGTGATAAACAGACCCGCCGAACCCCGGATCGCAGTCCGGGGGTAAGCGGGCAGGCTCAGGGTGAGGGCTTTACTTCCTCATCCTGAGCTTGTCGAAGGACGACTGAGCCGCGATCCTCGCGGCCTTTCTCAAGGAGAAATGAAATGCTTCGTTACGCAAGAGTTGCAGGCATTGCGGTGGTGATCGGCGTGGCACTGAGCGGCGCCGCGTTTGCACAGTCGTCGGGCAGCGGTTCGATGTCGAACGGAGCCGGCAGTCAGTCGTCCGGCTCCATGTCGTCGGGCTCGATGTCGTCCGGTTCGATGTCCAGCAGCCAATCATCCGGCGCGATGTCGAACGGCCAGATGTCGTCCGGCACTCAGATGGCGGCGCCCGCCAAGGCGAAGAAGCCCACGAAGAAGAGCGGCGCCATGTCAAATGGTTCCATGTCCAGTGGCTCGATGTCGAACAGCCAGACCACCACCGACACCACAAACCAGCCGCACTAAAGCTGAAGTGCACAGCGCCTGCGCTCCATTTTCCTCCCCCAACATGGGGGAGGCGGCCCCCACCGGTCCGCGCGAAGCGCGGCCGGAGGATAAACTCCGGGTCGGAGGGGGCATGGATGCGCGCGACGCCCCCCTCCGCCTCCCCCGGATTAAATCCGGGGTCGGCACCTCCCCCACGTTGGGGGAGGAAACATGCCGCTCAGCACACGTCTTCCTTATATCCACGGGGGTGAGATCAAACCCGTCAGTACTCAATGTGAGTTTCTCTTTTTGCCCGTCTTCGCGAATGCATCTCGCGGACATACCCGGGGAACGTGTCCGATCGCCGTTTTGCGGCCGGGATCTGCCCGTTCCGCGCCGCGGCTAGCGGGGTCCTTCCTGAAGTTTGAGAACCTTGCTAGGCTGCGCGCGCGTTCAGGCCATTCGGGCCGGACTGCCCATCAAGGGGATCCCATCGATGCTGCGTCGTTCTCTGCTTGCCGCGTTACTCGCGGCGTTGCCTAGTCTTGCGCCTGCACAGACCATAACCCAGCTCAAAAACCAGCCGCCGAACGGCGCGCAGCTGACGTTTCTGCTGACGGACGGGACGGTTCTCGCGCAGGCCTACAACAACTCCGATTTCTGGGTGTTGTCGCCCGACAAAACGGGAAGCTACGTCAACGGAACCTGGACACAGGTGGGCAGCTTGCAGTCGGGCTATTCGCCTTCGGCCAATTCCTCGCAGGTGCTCGCGGACGGACGGGTGCTGTTCGAGGGCGGCGAATACAGTCCCGGCGGAGACTTCACGCTGACCAACAAGGGGGCGATCTATGATCCGATCAAGCAGACCTGGACGGCAGTCAAGCCGCCAAAGGGCTGGGAGAACATCGGCGATTCCCCCTCGGTCGTGCTGCCGGACGGGCGGTTCTTTCTCGGCGACAAGCTCCACAAGCGAGGCGCATTCCTTGATCCTTCCACGATGACGTGGACGGCAGCGGGCTACACCGGCAAGAACGACTTCAACGCGGAGGAAGGCTTCACGCTGATGCCGGACGGCACGGTTCTGACCTTCGATGTGAAGAAGCATCCAAAGTCGGAGTCCTATGATCCGACGACGCAGACGTGGAGCGAGCTCGGCATCACCGTCGTCAATCTTCAGGCCCCGGATTGCAGCGGTAGCTGCTGCCTCAACTATCCGCCCAAGGACAAGTGCTATTATCCGCCCGGCGAAGTCGGTCCCGCAGTTCTGCGGCCCGACGGAACAGTGTTTGCCACTGGTGCATCGGGTCACAACGCGATCTACACGCCGGGCACAGGCTGGGCGGCCGGTCCGGATTTTCCGAACGGGGACGCGGCCGGCGACAGCTTCGCGACACTGCTGACCAATGGCGACGCCATGGTCGAAGGCAACAGCAGCGAACTGTACATTTGGGACGGCACCAACCTCACCGACGCGAAGCTGCAGGCATACGGCATCATGACCGTCCTGCCGAACGGGCAGATTCTGATTGGCGGTTCCGAGGTCTATAGCAGCTCGGGCAAATATAAAACTGCGTGGCAGCCCACAATTTCCAGCTATCCGTCCACGGTGACCCGCGGCGACACCTATAAGATATCTGGAATGCAGTTTAACGGCCTGTCCCAGGCCGGCGGCGGAATGGGCGACGAGTATCAGTCCTCGACCAATTATCCGCTTGTACAGATCACCAACAATTCGACCAAGGACGTGTTCTACGCCCGCACCCACGACCACAGCACGATGGGCGTGGCGACAGGCAGCAAGACAGTGTCCACCCATTTCGATGTCCCGTCGGGCATGGAAACGGGCGCAAGCTCGCTGGTCGTGGTCGCCAACGGGATTCCTTCGAGCCCCGTTTCAGTGACGGTCCAGTAGAGTACCTGACGCGGGACTCATCCTTCGACAGGCTCAGGATGAGGTCCTCATGGTGAGCTTGTCGAACCATGCATTGCGCGGCACCCGGGGTCTCCCGGGTGCCGGCTTTTTTTGAGACATAAGATGAAGCCAAGGATTCGCGTCGGGATCGGCGGCTGGACCTTCGAGCCGTGGCGCGGCGTCTTCTATCCCAAGGGGCTGCCTCACAGGCGCGAGCTGGAGTTCGCCAGCCGCCAGCTCACCTCCATCGAGATCAACGGCACGTATTATTCGGGCTTCAAGCCCGCGAACTGGCTCAAATGGCGCGAGGAGACGCCGGGCGGTTTCATTTTTTCAGTGAAAGCCTCGCGCTTCTGCACAAACCGCAAGCAACTGGCGAGCGCCGGCGAGTCGATCGCACGATTCGCCGGCCAGGGGATCGGCGAGCTGGGCGACAAGCTCGGGCCGATCAACTGGCAATTCATGGCCACGAAAAAATTCGACGCCGCGGACATGGAAGCGTTCCTCAAACTGCTTCCGCGCGAAGCCGGCGGCGTGAAGCTGCGCCACGCGCTCGAAGTCCGCAACGACAGTTTCAAATGCGAAGAGTTCACCGACATGGCGCGCCGGCACAACGCGGCCATCGTGTTCGTCGACAGCGACGAACATCCCGAGATCGACGAAGCAACGGCCGACTTCGCCTATGCGCGCCTGATGCGCACGAAGGAGGATATCGAGACGGGTTACGCCGCGGCCGATCTCGATCTCTGGGCAAAGCGCGCCCACGTCTGGTCCAAACGCGGGGAAACGTTTGTCTATTTCATCTCGGGCGCGAAAGTCCGCGCTCCGGCCGCGGCGCGTGCGCTGATGGAACGAACCGATTGACGCCGTTGCCTTCCCATACCTTTTGATAGGCATTTTGAGTGCCGGAACGGCATCCGCACAAAGAGAAACTTTATTTTCCTCCCGGACGTTCCATCCTTATGAGCGCCAACGACAATCAACAGCCTTCCACCATCCTGATCGTGGAAGACGAGGTCCTGATCCGCGCCTGTCTCGCCGATTTCCTCCAGGACAAGGGTTTCAAGGTGCTGGAAGCGGGTACCGCCGACGATGCAGTGGAAATCATCGAAAAGGCGGACTCGGCCGTCGATCTGGTATTCAGCGACGTGATGATGCCCGGAAAATTGAACGGCTTCGGGCTGGCGCAGTGGGTGCATGCCATCCATCCCGATCTCCCCATTATCCTCACCTCGGGCCACGCGAAGAGCGTGGCCGAATCCATCAGGCGCTGCGGAACGGCGGCGATGCCCAAGCCGTACGACCTGGAACACGTCGCGGAAGAGATTCGCAAGCTCGTCTGACGCGCGCGCTTCTCTAGCGGCTCCTGGCATTCGCGCCTACCGGCGTCGACGGCGACGGCGCGAGTTTGAAAGTGCTTCAATTCAAACTGCCGAAAACGTCGCAGCTCCAAGCGTACGTGCAACCCAATTTATTTTGCGACTGAGACGCAGATGCATTTGCAGGTGTGCAATTTTGCTCATTTTTTTGATTTGATTTTTGATATGAAGCAAGGAAATCGGGGCGCTTCACCCTCCATCATTTCATGATGCTCCGGCCGGGTTTCGTTCCGATCGCTTTGGCAATTCGAGAAAAGGGCGGGTTTCAGATGTCTACCGACAAGAGAAGTGCGCAAACACTTGAAGCAGAGGTGCGGCACTCCGCCGGGCTTTCGCGCAGAAACGTCTTGCAGTGCGCGACAGTCATTGCGGCAGGCTCCGCCGCTATCGCGATGTCCGCAACGGCACTCGCCGCTGACGCTGGAACGGCCAAGGTTTCGCAACAAGCCGCGGCCTATCAGACCAGCCCCAAGAACGGCCAGCGCTGCACGGATTGCGCGCTCTTCATCGCGCCTGCCTCCTGCAAGCTCGTGGACGGCGCGATCAGCCCGGCCGGCTGGTGCAAATTCTTCGCCAAGAAGACCTGAAGGCGCCAGCAGAGGGTTCGTTACACGCAGCGCGAAGGGGGGAATCGTCATGTCGGCTGGCCGCACGCAGTGGTCTTTCCTGTCCGCTGCCGGAATGCTCACATTGGTATTGGCCACGCTATCGAAGCCGGCATTCGCCGTGCCGAGCTACGCGCGTCAGACGGGCCTCGCCTGTGAGGCCTGCCACACCGTGTTTCCTCAGCTGACGCCTTTTGGCCGGGTATTCAAGGCGAGCGGATACACGCTCTTCAATACGCTGAAGGTGGAGGACATCAACAAGCTGAAGCAGAGCACACTGTCGATCAGCGATCTACCTCCAGTCTCGGCGATGGTGATGGCCTCGGGCAGCTTTGCGGCGAAAGCGAACGATGCCAACTCGAGCGCGACGTCCACCGATTTTCCCCAGCAACTGAGCCTCTTCTACGCTGGCCGAATCGCCGACAATGTCGGCGCCTACATTCAGCTGACTTACGACGACCAGAGCGGAACTATTGGCATCGACAACACCGACATCCGCTTTGCCGAT
>Ga0182024_10020650_pt1 | contig 12024 bp, 13 predicted proteins | sample P32metaG_FD_120480 | JGI IMG/M metagenome (GOLD analysis project Ga0182024, IMG submission 120480) | Permafrost microbial communities from Stordalen Mire, Sweden - P3-2 metaG (Illumina Assembly) | ecosystem: Environmental > Terrestrial > Soil > Wetlands > Permafrost | place: Sweden: Stordalen... | reverse complement strand
TATCTTCAAACGCATCCAGAACGATCCGCAAAACGATCAGGCGGGCGTTCTCTTTGTCATCCGCCGGCACAATATACCAGGGGCGGTTCGGGTGCTGGTTGCCCCGAGGCAATCCTCATACGCCTTCATGTACTGCGCCCAGTATTTGCGCTCGGCGACGTCGTCGAGACTGAATTTCCAGTTCTTTTCCGGGTCGTCGATGCGCTTGAGAAACCGTTTGCGCTGCTCCTCTTTCGAAAGATGCAGGAAGAATTTTACGATGCGGGTTCCATTGCGGTGCAGGTGCTTTTCCAGATTCACGATGGAGCGATAGCGGTCGCGCCAGATGGAATCGTGATCCATCAATTCCGGCGGCAGATGTTCAGCTTTCAGTATGTCGCGATGCACGCGGACTATGAGCACTTCCTCGTAGTAAGAGCGATTGAAGATGCCGATGTGCCCACGCTCGGGCAGCTTGCGCGCGGGATTCCAGAGAAAGTCGTGATCGAGATCCTCGGTGCTGGGATGTTTGAAACTGACAACCTGGCAGCCCTGCGGATTGATGCCGGACATCACGTGTTTAATCATGCTGTCCTTGCCGGCCGCATCCATCGCCTGGAAGATCAGCAGCAGTGACCAGGTATCGGAAGCGTACAGCAGGTTCTGCTGTTTGCTGAGTTGTTCTATACAATCCGACAGCGCGGTCTGACATTCTTCCTGCGAACGATAGAAGGGCTTCGCAAGAGTCGACCATTTGCCGAGATCGACCTGCTTGCCCGGTCGCACACGAAATTCATCTGTATCGATCTTCCTCATCCCGCTACAGTAACAATATGGCACTTTGCGGGAGACTCGCGCCAGCCGTGCTGATCTGTTGCGTGCTGTGTGCGGCGCAGACCGGCCCGCAACCGCCGTGCGGCGGCGAGGCCGTACCGCCATATCCCGCGCTCGATGCGCCCGCAACTTCGAAGCTCTGGAGCCGCAGGGAATTCGGCCGCGACTGGAAACCGCCGGCCTGCACGGGCTGGGCTTCCACCGGTTTCAGCACGCTGGTCACCACCGTGGCGCGGTTTCGTTATGCGGGCGGTGCGGAAGATCTGCTTCGCCGCGTGGGAGAAATTTCGTTGCTGGCGGACACGCGCTACTGGTCGACAACACACCAGAAGTGGCAAGTGCTCATTCCCGATGCTTACCCGCTGACCGGTCCTGATAACGGCCGTCGCCGCGCCAACTTTACCGCCGATGAAATGAAACCGGGAAGTCTTCTCTACTTCGCTCAGACCGATAATCTGACCGGGAAAGGCGTATTTCGCATGCACATCGCGGAAGTATCGCCGGACCGCATCGTCTTCGACATTGAAAATGTGAGCACGCTGCGCTATCTGCTGCTGCCGATTTTCCACCCTGGCGATGTGCAATCGGTCTACTTTCTGGACCGCGGGCAGGATAATGTGTGGGGTTATTACAGCATCCTGCGCACCGGCCTGAATGCGAGCAGCCTGGTGACATCGAACGATTCTTCCGCGATCAATCGCGCTATTGCGGTCTATCGCCGGTTCGTCGGTATTCCGACCGATCAGGAGCCGCCGGCCGCGCGCTGACGGGCCTCAGCGTGCTTAGATAAGTGTGAGGCACTCCCCATGAATGAATCCAGCCACAAAGCGGCAGAAATGCATAGAATCGCCGCGCACGCACACCTCGCAGCAGCCGAGCAGCACGGCAAAGGCGACCATCTGAGCGCGCATGAATCTTCGAGAATTGCGCTGGAGCACGCTACGAAAGCGTTCGAGCTGTCGCAGGCCGCGCATCGCGAATCGGAGAAGCACGCGCCGAAGTAGCTTCGCCTTACGCTTTACGCGAGACGAAGCTCAGCACTTCATCCGCCAGCGCCGGCACGGTAATGATGAAGTTGCCGCCGTAGATAGTGTCTTTGCCCGTGAAGTCAAAGGTCACACAACCGGCTTCTTCCGCGATGATTTTGAGCGGCGCCAGATCCCAGGGGGCTGCCTGCGCTTCAATCCAGACGTCGGCGCGGCCGGAGGCGACCAGCATGGCGTCCAGGCATCCGCCGGTGCTGCGCACGGTCCAGAATTCGGATATCCAGTCCAGAAAATCGGCCTTGAACGGATAGCGGTGCATGAAGCCAACGCCGTTGCAGCAAAGCAGAGCCTGGGCTTTCTTCGTGATCGAAGACGCGCGGATGCGCTTGCCGTCCCACCAGGCTCCTTCGCCTTTTGCGGCGGAAAACATTTCGCCCGTGGCTGGGAAATATTCGTGGCCCGCGACGATTTTGCCATCCTGCTCGAGGCCGATCAGCATGGTCCAGGCGCGTGTGCCGCGAATGAAATCGCGTGTGCCATCAATGGGGTCGATAATCCAGCGGCGGCCGTTTTTCGACTCGCGCATGGCGCCTTCTTCGCCGAGCAGTCCGTCTTCCGGAAACGCGGCCGAGAGGCCTTCGACGATGAGCTTTTCGCAGGCCTTATCGGCGACGGTGACAGGGGATTCGTCGTCCTTGATTTCGATTCCGAGCGTGCCCTCGCGGATCTTCAGTGCAAGGATGCCGGCTTCGCGCGCGATATCGGCGCCAATTTTCAGTTCTTTCTCGTATGCCATTATTTCGCTTTTGTCCAGAAGACGCGAACAACGGAGACCGGCGACGCGCCCGGTCCCTGTTCGCTAATACCAGACTACACAAGCACCCCCACGCTAAAATGAAGCGATGGAAAACTTCCGCGATTTCCAACTGGGCCCGGACCCGTTTGGCCGTACCTGGCACGCGCTTTTCAAGTATCTGCAGACCGGCATTTCGATCCGCCACAGCGATTCTGTCGACGTCTGTTTCGTAATTGAAAGCGGCGATGAGAGGATGATGAAAGTTGTCGTATTGTCTCACCCGGAGATCCGCGAGTTCGGGAAACGCACCGGGCGCGTGATCACAGATACGTGGTGTTCGCGCATGGCCGCCTGCAAGCTGCGTCAGGTGACGGAAAACGGTGAGGATATGGACAAGGAATTCCTGGCCGTCACGCCGCGCGAGATCGAAGAGTACGATGCCGCGATCCGCAAGTGGGAAGCGGAGTGGATTCGCAGCCACGCCGCGTAGGGAGTCCTTCGTAAGCATCCCCGAAATCGCAGGGCTCTTTCAGTCGGTGTTCAGTGAAATGCCGGGTCCGCAGGCTACGAATTGCCGAACATATTCCTGATTGTCGCCATCGGAATGAACATTCGTTGGCCCGCTGGCAAGCGTAGAAATCCGTAGTTCAGATAGAATTGCACAGCGCCTTCCTTCGCGTCGACCACGACTGCGAACGATGCGACCTGTTTCGAATTTATCCAACTGCGCTCCAGGCCATCCAGCAGCAGTATCCTGCCGACCCCCCTTTCCCTGTTGGTCGCGGTTTACAGCGAGTGGGCCCATGAGAGTGGCCGGAATGAACGGGTACTTCGGCAGTTTCAGCTTCTTAACGATTTCCTCCGGCAAGGAACTCCGCTCGAGATGGTGGGCAGAGAGCGTGTAGTAGCCGAGCACTTTCGGGCCATCCGCCATCACAAACGCCGCCGCCACACTCGCCTCGACATCCCGTCTGATGCGCTCGTGAAAATAGCGGTCCAAAGCTTCGTTTCCGCAGTGGAAATCCGGTCGGTCGTGATGCGGCTGGAGGGGTTCGATGGGAAACGTCAACGCTGCGTACCGGACAACTGCCGTTTGTATTGCCGGTAGCGCTTATGGGCGTCCCGAAGTTTGGCATTCGGCAGCGGCGGTTCAAGCAGCGCATCGATGAATACCTTCTGCTGCTCCTGGCTGAGCTTCCATACCGTGTGTTCTGCAATGGCCTGTTTTGCCGCCTCCTGGAGGGCGGCGATCACAAAATCAGTCACCGTACGGCCCTGGACAGACGCGGCACGCTCGATAAGCGCTTTTTGATCTGCTGTTATCCGCGCTTCCAGCCGTTGATCTCGCTGACGCGGCAGGACCGCCGATATTGCCATTTGTTATGCCTCTGCCTTTAGTGTACGGCAGATGGCCGGACGCATCAACGCACGATCAGGATCGAGGGCGAATCACAGATATCTGTAAGCTTCCAGCGTCAAGAACTCCTTCAACTCCCCGCTCAGCGACAACCGCTCGAACAATTCCGCCGCCTGCGGAAACTTCCCGCCATCCCAACCCGGCCGCTGCAGCATCGACGCCACAATCTCACGCACCATCTCAGCCGTAATCTGCCGCCCATCGTTCAGTTTCGCGCCATGCCGCAGCCACTGCCACACCTGCGTCCGTGAAATCTCCGCCGTCGCCGCATCTTCCATCAGGTTGTAAATCGGCACGCAGCCATTCCCGCGCAGCCACGATTCTATGTACTGAATCCCCACATCCACATTCAGCCGCAGACCCTGTTCCGTGATCTGCCCGTCATGCACCTTCAGCAAATCCTCCGCCACCGCATGCACATCCTCGCGCTTCACATGAATCTGATTCGGCGTGGTCATGTATTCGTCGAACACCGCCTTCGCAATCGGAATCAGCCCCGGATGCGCCAGCCACGTGCCGTCATGCCCCGCCTTCACCTCGCGCAGCTTATCCTGCCGCACACGCTCGAGCGCGGCGTCATTCGCCGCCGGATCGTTCTTGATCGGAATCTGCGCCGCCATCCCGCCCATCGCGTGAATGCCGCGCTTGTGGCATGTCTGGATCAGCAATTCCACGTAGCTTTTTAGAAACGCGCGATCCATCGTCACCTGCGATCGGTCCGGCAGCATCATCGACGCATGATTGCGGAACACCTTGATGAAGCTGAAAATATAATCCCAGCGGCCGCAGTTCAGGCCCGCCGAGTGCTCCTTCAGCTCATACAAAATCTCGTCCATCTCGAACGCAGCCAAAATCGTTTCGATGAGCACCGTCGCGCGAATGGTTCCGCGCGGAATGCCCATGTACTCCTGCCCGAACAGAAACACATCGTTCCACAAACGCGCTTCCAGATGGCTCTGCATCTTCGGCAAATAAAAATAAGGCCCCGAGCCCTTGGCCATCAGCGCCTTCGCATTATGGAAAAAATACAGCCCGAAATCGAACAGCGACCCGGAAACCTGTTCGCCATCCACCAGGCAATGCCGTTCCAGCAGATGCCAGCCGCGCGGACGTACCAGCAGCACCGCGGGATTCGCCGCAAGCTTGTACTGCTTGCCGTCCGGATTCGCGAACGAAATATCGCCGCGCACCGCGTCGCGCAGATTGATCTGCCCGCCCACAATGTTGTCCCACGTCGGCGAATTCGAATCCTCCAGATCCGCCATGAACACGCTCGCGCCGGAATTGAGCGCGTTGATGATCATCTTGCGATCCACCGGGCCCGTTATCTCGGTGCGCCGGTCGGTCAGATCGCGCGGAATCGGCGCCACGGTCCATGCGCTCGTGCGAATATGCGCGGTCTCCGGAAGAAAATCGGGACGCTCGCCCGCATCGATGCGGACCTGCCGTTCCGCGCGCTTGCCCAACAACTCCAGCCGCCGGGCGTTGAATTTACGCTGGAGCGCGGTGACAAATGCGACGGCCTCCGGCGTCAGGATCTCTGCGTATTCATTGGAGATCGGTGCGTCGATAAAAACTGCGTCAGTCTGTGGGGCAGTGCTCATAATCTCGTTCCTTCTATTTTTTCAGTTCAGCCTGCAATTGCCGGTACGCCGAATCTTCGAACAATGTCTTGATGCGCTCGCGATTATCGGTCTTCGCGTCGCCGGGTTTGTAAGGATCATTATGGATCGCACGCCCCAAAAAACTGGTTGCTTCGGTATCGTCGGGCGAACGCTGCAGCGCCGCGCGGAACTGATCGGCCGCCGCCTCGTATTGCCCGAGCTTCCACAAAGCATACCCGTAGTTGAACCAGTAATCGGGATCGCTCTGGTCGCCATCGAGCGCCTTTTTGAAACCCGCCGCAGCCGACGCATCGTTGCGCCGCGAAAGCGCAGCCGCCAGATTGTTGAACACCTCATTCAGCGGTACTTCCTCGCTCACCATGCGGAACAGCCGTATCGCCGTATCGTAATCGCCTTCGTAAAACCGGCAAATGCCCAGCTGGAACGTCGCTTCCATGTAATGCGAGTCGGCGCGCGTCACGTGCGAGAGCCACGCGATCGCATTATGATAATCCTTCTTCGCGAAAAGCATGTGGCCCAGTTCGTAGTTCGGCTGGGAGAAACGATCGTCGAGGCGCGCGGCCTGCGTGAAGAACTTCGTCTTCTGATCGGGACTCGAAGCCGGCGTCATCAGACCCCGGACATAGCTTTCCATCGCATCCACGCGTATCGCGGGGTGATCGCGCAGAAAAACGTCTTCCTGCGGCGCGGTTGCCGGAGCGATCTGGTGCAGCACCTGCCACGCCAGTTTCATTTCCATCTGGCCCAGCGTTTCGAGCGAACCGTCCTGCTCGAAAGACTGCGCTTCTTTCAGCTTCTTCAGATCGATCACGTGCAGCACGATTCGCACGTTGGATTTCAACGCGGCTGCGGCATTGGACGGCGGCTCGATCGTGAAATCTCCGAACACAACCTGTCCGGCATCCAGTGTCTCGCCGATCTTCATCACCGTGGCGCGCGTCAGCAAAACCTCGGGCCGAACGCCGAGGCGTCTGTACACTTCCACACGATCGTCGCGCGCAAGGGCCAGGAGGCCGTAGGAACTGAGCACTTCGTGAACCGTTTCCGCGGCACTTTCTCCAATCCAGTCGAGATCGGGCGCGATAGCCGCGTTGATATTGAAAAGCGGCAGAACGGCGACGGTATCGGCGCACCAGGCACACGGAGCAATGGCCAGCAGGACGAGAATTACGCGGCGAAGGAGCAACTACTTCAGGGTAACAAGCGGGTTAATCAGAGGTGACGCGGCAGGCGTGGGGTCCGCGTAATGAGCGCGAACCTTGCGCGCCGCGGCCCCGCCGATCTTCTTCGCCAGTTCATCTTCATTGGCCTGACGAACCATCGTCGAACTGCCGAATTCCTTCAGCAGCTTGCGCACGGTGATAGGGCCAATGCCTGGAATTTCATCCAGCTCCGATGTCAGCGTGCGGGCATTACGGCGCGTTCTGTGGAACGTCACCGCGAAACGATGCGCCTCGTCGCGAATGGTCTGGACGAGGTGCAGAATCGGCGAGAAGCGGTCCAGTACCACAGGTTCATCTTCCTGCCCCAGCACGTAAATAATCTCTTCGCGTTTGGCGATGGACGCCACTTGCTGATCGGTGACCCCGATCGATTCCAGCGCGTCCGCAGCGGCGTGCAACTGGCCCAGGCCGCCGTCGATCAGCACCAGGCCCGGCATTGCCCCGCCTTCTGCCTTCAGGCGTCCGTACCGACGCGAGACTACCTCTCGCATGCTCGCGAAATCGTCGTTGCCCTCCACCGTGCGGATGATGAATTTGCGATAGTCGGCCTTCTTCATCCGCCCGTCTTCCCACACCACCATGCTCGCGACCTTGTCGGTTCCCTGCACATGCGAAATGTCGAAACACTCGATGCGATTGGGCGCTTCCGGCAAGCCCAGCGCGTCCTGCAGCGCTTCCTTAATCGCGGCGGACGACGGCTTCATGACCCGGAAACGCGCGTGGAAACTATGCTTCGCATTCGTCTCCGCCAGCGTCAGCATGGCCTTCTTCTGGCCGCGCTGAGGCGTTACGATCTCCACTTTGCGATTGCGTTTTTCCGAAAGCAACTCCTCCATCACGGCGCAGTCTTCGAATTCCACCGGCACGTGAATCGCGGAAGGAACGAACTGCTGGTCCAGATAAATCTGCAGCAGCAGCGATGAGAAAAATTCCGATGGCTCGAATTCGTGCTGATCTTCCCAGAAGAATTCGCGCCGGTCCACAATCTGACCGTTGCGCATGTGAAACACATTCACTGCGACCATCGGCGGCTCCGCATAGTAAGCGAAAATATCGGCATCGTTGCCCGATGCCGCCGCCATCTTCTGCCGCTCGGCAATCTCTTCCACCGTGGTCATGACGTCGCGCAGCGCCGCAGCCTGCTCGTAGCGCATCTCGGCCGAAGCGGCTTCCAGTTGTTCGCGCAGTTCAGCCGCCAGCGTGGTATGCCGGCCTTCGAGCAGCATTCTGACCTGCCGCACCGCGCGCGAATACGCTTCATCCGTAGTGAGGCCTTCCACGCACGGCCCCAGACAGCGATGAATATGGAACTGCAGGCACGGCTTCGGATGAAAACGCGTCAGGTCCACTTTGCAGCTCGGCACCAGGAAATGCCGGTGGATCAGATGGACAATGCGATACGCCAGGTTCCCCGGAAAGTACGGGCCGAAGTACGTGGAGCCGTCTTTACGCAGACGTCGCGTGACGTAAACGCGCGGAAAACGTTCGTTCGTGAGCTTGATGTACGGATAAGTCTTGTCATCGCGCAGCAGGACGTTATAACGCGGCTGGTATTGCTTGATCAGGTTATTTTCAAGTGCGAGCGCCTCTTTTTCGTTATCGACCAGGATGTAATCGACGCTGCGCGCTTCGGAGATCAGCGTGCCGGTCTTGGCCTCCAGCAGGCGTTCTTCGTTGAAATAGCTGCGAACGCGGGCGCGCAGGCTTTTCGCCTTGCCCACATAGATGATCTTGCCGCCGGTGTCCTTGTACAGATACACGCCAGGCGCAAGGGGCAAAAGTGCGGCTTGTTCACGAAGCTGGCTCACAGGCAGGCGCGGGGAAACTACACTAAAAGTATGTCATGCGGACGAATGGCCGCTGCTCTTTGGATGCTGGTAGCCTGCCTCGCGGTTGCACAAACTCCGCCGGAGGAGGACAAAAGCCTCGCTGCGCCGGTTTTCAGCTTCAATCCGGTGCAGTCGGAGCACGAAGTAGCCGTCGGCGATCAGTATTTCAGCCAGGGCAATTACACCGCTGCGATCAGCCGCTACGACGCTGCCACAAAGTGGAACGACGGCAATGCGGTCGCGTGGCTGCGGCTGGCTCAGGCGCGCGAAAAGAAATCCGATCCGCAGGCGGCGCGCGTGGCTTACGAAAAATACCTGGAAATCGCACCCGCAGGCAAGGACGCGGCATACGTGAAGAGGCGTTTAGCGAGACTGAGGGCCGGTCTGGGCTAGCATCCTGAAACCGCGTTGAGGTGTTCGTCGTGCGATTACACTACAGGGATGGACGAACGAAGGATCGAAATTCACTCGAGCTGTCCTTGCGGTCACAGGATGGAGTTCGCAGTCGACGCCGAGTACGCCGTATCGGCCATGGATAATAACGAGTTTTATATGCCGTGCGCGTCGTGCGGTTTGCTCTGGTATCCATCGGAGCAGGAAGAGAGCGAGATCAGGAAGGACGCGAGTCGTTAACGGAGAATCAGGACAGCACTGCCCAATGATCTGCCGGGAAACTATAATAAAGTCATGTCAAGTTGGCGAGTTGCGGCCGGGTTTTGCCTGCTGGCGGCCGGTTTAGCAGTCGCGCAGACCACGGGTTCGCCCGATTCTAAGACCGAAGCGCCTGCTTCCGGCGAGACCAACTCTTCTCCCTTTGGCCTACCGCCACCCTTCCAGCCGAAGGCGGATGCGCCGAAGCCCGAAGCATCCGAGACGACTATCCCGAAGTCGGAAATGCCGCCCGAGGAAGACAAGAGCGATGCGCCGAAGGATTTTAAATTCAACCCCGTGCAATCGCAGCGCGAAGTGAGCGCCGGCGATTTCTATTTCAAAAAGGGCAACTACACCGCGGCCGTCAGCCGTTACGACGAAGCCACGAAGTGGAACGACGGCAACGCGGAGGCCTGGCTGAGGCTCGGCGAGGCGCAGGAGAAAAAATCCAACGCGAAAGCAGCGCGCGCGGCATACGAGAAGTATCTGGAAGTCGCGCCCACCGGGAAAGACGCCGCCGAAATCAAGAAACGCCTGGCGAAACTCAAGGGTTGATTGCACAAAGGAACGCGCGGGCATTGTGATTGCTCATGTGCGGCTCCTTCTTCCATATCCACGATTCCTGGTCTGCCCACACAGCGTCCGTATCTTTGACGATCACCGCCGATATCGAGAGCTCCCGGCAAACTTGGTCCATGTTAGCGCCGTGGTCGAAAACTTCTCGAACGGGAGTCAGAACGCTTTCGCAGAGCGCAGCAGAGCCTCCGAATACAACGCCACACCCCGGCGTCTCGACAGCCGTTTGCCGGTCCGCATACAAACCATAAAACAGATCCCCGGGGATTGCGTTCGGATTCTGCTGGACGATTGCCTTCTCCGGCAGTTCGCGGCCCAGGCGTTCATACACCTCTCGCAGCGCGTAGGTGCGCTCGCCCAGATGATGATCCGGCGCCAGCCAGTGATACCGCGCGATGTTGAGACTGTCCAGCAGTATCGGATAAATCCTGAGCATCGTAACGTCGTACACAGTCGCCATGGGCCCCAGCGCCAGCATCACGCCCACCGCGCTGAACACGCGTCTCTGCGATGGAAACAGGCCATCGTCCCAAAGCTCGGCCGCCCAAATCAGCAATACGAACTGCGCAAAAATAATTCCCCGCCAGCCGAGATCGTTATTCGAAATCGAATTCGAGCGCAGAAACGTGGAAACCAGAATGCTGGTGACGAGCAGCGCAGTCCCGCACGAATCGCCGCCCTTTTTCCACTGCCTGAGAGCAACCATAAAGAAGAATCCGAATTCGAGAAAATAGTTCAGCGGCAGTGCCAGCGTATTGGCCAGCGTGGTTCGCCATGAATTTCCGGGTCCCATGAGCGCTTCGGCTAAGTAGAATGACCGGACCGCGAACTGAATCGGAAACGTTGTGCCACTACTGCCGGAACCAGTCCCCGGCAACTCCCGCGTTAATTCCAGAAGATATGGAATCGCCATCACGAATGCCACAACGCCTGCAGCACAAATCACGCCCGATTCCACCCTGCGCCCGCGAAACAGCAGTGCCACCAGCCACACGACCAGAAAAACAGCGAACACGAAACTCACATAAATCGACAAACCCAGCGCGCTTGCGACGGCAGCACCGCCAATTGCCGCGCCGGGCACACGCCCGCGCCATCCCGCATGCCGCGCCGCCTCGCGAATCGCGAGCAACGCCGTCACGCACGCAACCATCGCGGCAATCGAATGCGGTTGCCAGAACACGGAATTCACCCACGAAAGCACCGGCTCATTCCACCACTCGCTGCTCGCATTGAACCTGCCCGAAAGCAGGAACGTAATCAGCAGCGGCACAATATCGAGTCCCGTCACGCTCAGCAGCGCCACCGCGATCAGCATTCGCCGGTCCGCGTTGCCCGCCTTCCGCGCGCCAGACAAATGCGTATAAAGCGCGACGGCAGCCACCAGCGCGATGCCGCTCCACAGCGTACCCGCAATCACCGCAACTCTCGCCGTGACAAGCGGCCGCCCCATTCGCCCCACCAGGCCGCACAGCATGTACCAGAAATAGTGATACCGCAGTACGAAGCCGTGCCCCGCATAAAAGTAGGGATTGGCCGGAGGCACGCCAGTCCGCTCAACCGCCGCTGTAATGGCGCTGCGAAGCATGTAATCGAACGAAGTAACGGGCACATACAGCCTGTTTCCGATCTGCAAATCGATAAGACAGGCAGTGCCGATCACAACCCAGCCAGCCGCAATCGCCAGGACCGCAACGCGCTGTTTCGATAGACGCCCGTTCTTCGGCCGAGCCCCCCTGATCAGAACCACGGGGAACGCGCACCACGTTACAGCGCAGGCAAACCACGGAGCCGATGGCGCCCGGAGCCAGCAGAGATATGTCACAATCGGAACCGTCGCGATCGAGAGACAAACCGAAATCGCCATCCGCGCCGCCAGCGTCCGCCGCGTAAACGAAAATATCGAAAGCACCGATCCGGCCACATATCCCGGAACCACCATCAGCAGCCCGAACAGAACGAACGCCGCGATTGTGCCTTCTATATCCACAGCCGTGAAATGATGGATCACTCGAGACGGCCGACCTCGCGCGCTTTCAACCCCACGCCCGAGAGCCGCCGTCCGCGCGCCTCCTGCATCAGCAACAGCAGCAATTCGCCCGCCGCGC
>Ga0182024_10020649_pt1 | contig 12025 bp, 11 predicted proteins | sample P32metaG_FD_120480 | JGI IMG/M metagenome (GOLD analysis project Ga0182024, IMG submission 120480) | Permafrost microbial communities from Stordalen Mire, Sweden - P3-2 metaG (Illumina Assembly) | ecosystem: Environmental > Terrestrial > Soil > Wetlands > Permafrost | place: Sweden: Stordalen... | reverse complement strand
GAGACGGCGACGTGCACTACAGCTTGGCGTAAATCAGATCGAAAGCCTCGCCCACGGTGCGGATCTCTTTGAGTTCGTCCTCGGCGACTTCGATGTCGAATGTTTCCTCGAGGGCCATGACCAGTTCGACCAGGTCGAGGCTGTCCGCTCCCAGGTCGTCACCGAACGAGGCTTCCATCGTCACTTTGGACGGATCAACGGCCAGCACTTCGACGGTGTTCTCAGTAAATTTTGTAAATGCTTCGTTACGCTCCATGGCTCTTTCCCTTACTTTGTGTCGCTTCATGATACTAAAGGTCCCTGCCAGCGGCAGTTATTAAAGTCCGAGCGCGAGTCCTCCGTCGACGGCGAGCACGGCTCCGGTGATGTAGCGCGCGTGGTTACTGGCCAGGAACCCCACAACGCCTGCGATATCAGAGGGTTGTCCGATGCGGCCCATGGGGATCATGGCGGCCATTTGATCATTGGCCGGCCCCAGCTCGCTCGTCATGTCGGTAGCAACCAGTCCGGGAGCGACAACGTTCACCGTGATGGCGCGCGTCGCCACCTCCTTGGCCAGCGACCTCGCCAGTCCCACCAGACCGGCCTTGGCGGCGGCGTAGTTGGCCTGTCCGGGCACGCCGATGAAAGGACTCACCGAACCAATGAAGATGATGGAACCTTGACGGGCCCGAACCATGGAAGCTAAGGTCGCCCGCGCGGTGTAAAAAGCGCCATCGAGATCGGTGGCCAACACTTCGCGCCACTGTTCGTCGGACATGCGCACGGCCAGACCGTCCCGGGTGATCCCGGCGTTTACCACGCACACGTCCACCGGACCGAACTGGGCAATGGCGGTCTTGACCGCGGCCGTCACTTGTTCGGACTGGGTGACGTCCACGCTTAAGGACGCAGCGCAACCCTTGGGCGCCGAGCCGGCGCGCGAGAAGGCGACCACCTGGTCGCCGAGAGCAATGAAGTGTTCCGCGACGGCCGCGCCAATTCCACGGCTGGCTCCGGTGACGATGACGTGACGGCTCATAGTGTTAGCTCCTGAAGTTCGGTAAGTGACGAGGGCGCGAACTGGCGTTCGAACGGGCGGATTCGTTTGGTGAGCCCGGTGAGCACGCCGGCAGGCGCCATTTCAATGGACGTCGTCACGCTCGGGGGAAGGGCCAGGGTTGCCTCCAGGAACTCGACCGGCGAGGTCAATTGGCGCGAGAGCAGTGTTTGCCAGTCGCTGGCCGTGGTGTGCACCCGTGCGTCGACGTTGGCGATCAGCGTGGCCTGCGTCGTGCCCCACGAGACTTTGGAAAGGGCTAGGTCGAGTTCATCTTGCGCGGGAGCCATGAGTGGCGAGTGGAAGGCTCCGCCCACCGCGAGCGGGGTGGCCCGTCGCCAACCGAGATCCCTGTGACGGCTCAATAGGTCGTCCAGTCCCCGTCGGGTACCGCTCACTACGATCTGACCGGTGCCGTTGACATTGGCCACCCAAACCTCGTCGAGCGAGTTGAGTGCATCCTTGGCGCCCTCGTCGCCCCCCATGAGTGCGACCATCGATCCGGCGGACTCTTCGGCCGCCCGGGCCATGGCGGCCCCGCGAACGGCGATGAGGCGCGCGCCGTCATCGAGATTCAGCAGCCCTGAGGCGACCAGGGAGGAAAACTCACCGAGGCTGTGGCCGAGCAGGTAACGCGCACGAAGTCCTCGATCGAGCAGTTCTTGATAGGCCACCATGGAGAGGGCGAAGGTGGCGAGCTGGGCCCGGTCCGTTCGCACCACTTCCCCGTCGGTGGCATTGATCAGCAGCGTCTCGACGTCAATGCCCGAGACTTCGCTGATGCGCGCCACCTGGGGCCAATGCAGTGACGCTCGCCAGGCCAGACCGGCGCCGCCCGTGAGCGATCCCTGTCCCGGGAACAGCACTACCAGATCGTCACGAAAAGGGAGGGCGGCACGATCAGACATTCACTAAAAGTTACTTCGTGCCCGGAGTGGGAGTTGAACCCACACACCCTTTCGAGTAAAGACTTTTGAGGCCTCCGCGTCTGCCGATTCCGCCATCCGGGCTGTGGCGACAACGGTAGCATCGCTCGCGCCGGTCGCTCGCGGCGGCCGAGCGCCACCGTCAGCTGCGCATGGCCATCTCTAAGGTGGATGACATGAAGATCACGCTCTGGCGAAGTGACGTCACGCTGTGCCGCCCGGTGCGCGCGGCGGCGCAAGACCATGACGTTCGCGCGCGGCTTTACCTCGCCGTTGAGCATCAAGCGTTTCTTGGCTACGGTGAAGTTGCCCCCCAGCCTTTCGCGCTTAATGGCGACCCATCCATTGACGAAGTGCTCGAGGAAGTAGTCGAGGTTGTCGTGCCCCTCGTGCTCGAGGTCGCCAATCGTGAAGGCGCCCCGCCTTCGTGGACCCGACTGGCCCGTTTCGCCGGGTCGCGCTCGGCCAGTCCCTTCGCGGTGGCCCTGGTGGAGATGGCGCTGCTTGATCGAGAGTTGCGGGCCTCCGACGTGGAGCCCACATCGTTGTGGACCCGCAATTTCGAGACGCCCAGCCAGGCCACGGTCTCGCTGATCGATCTCGATGGGGCGTGGAACATCGGCGCTGAGGCCGCACGGGTCCGGGTGAAGACCTTTCCGGGGACGCTGTCGCAGGCGGCGTTGGACCGAATAAGCGAGCTCGCCGTACCGGTGCTGCTCGACTTCAATTGTTCGGCGAGCGAGGACGCGCAGGTACTCGATCAGGTTGAGCAGATTTCGCCGGTAGCGACCATCGCGGCCGTCGAACAGCCCTACGCCGTGGGCAACATCATCGACCACGCCACCTTGGCCGAGCAATTGGCGGTGCCGCTCAGTTTGGATGAGGGCGTGCGTTCGGCGCGAGACCTTGCCCAGATTGCCCGTTATTCGGCGGCCTCGCTGGTCTGCATCAAGCCGGCCCGGGTGGGCGGCCTGGCCAACGCCCGTTCGATGGCCGAGAAGGCGGCGGTCCTCGGTCTGCGGTGCTACCTGGGAGGGTTCTTTGAGTCGCCCTACGCGCGCCACGTGCATCGCCTACTGGCACAAAACTGCGTCAGCGAACCCAGCGATCTAGGGCTGGTGGCGGTGGTGGGTAGCTCCGATGAACCTGAGGTGGAAAGCGTCGCGGGAGGGTTCCAAGTGGCGCCCAGTCCCCAGTTGCTCGGACGGGCGCCGGTGATCGCGACGTGGCCCTGAGCCGTTTTACACTGAATCCGTGAGCACGCGGCTTCAGAAACGACACCTAGAGGATCTCCAGCGCCGGCTCAGCGCGGCCCGGGAGAGTCTGGGCGTGCTCCAAGAACAGGTGGCGGTATGGAACGAGGCGCTGGACGACGCGCGAATTCGTTCCCTGGTCTCCGAGACCCCCCTGCAGACCCACGACTACCACGAACTCTCGCGTCACGTGGCGGCCGCCAACGCCGAAATGCAGCGCCGGGCCGGTGAAGTACGTAGCCTGATGCAGGAGCGAGACGAACTTCTTCGTGAGTGGACACCGAAAGACGACAATGGATAAGCGTGCAGTTATTGCCGACGATGAATCAATCATTCGCCTCGACCTCAAGGAGATTCTTGAAGGTGACGGCTACCTGGTGGTGGGCGAAGCAGCCCGCGGGGACGACGCGCTGGCCATGATCCAGAAGCTGGAACCAGACCTGGCCCTGCTGGACGTGAAGATGCCGGGCCTCGACGGCATTGAGGTGGCCCGTCAGTTAAAGGGTTCGCACACCGTGGTGGTGCTGCTCACCGCCTTCAGCCAGCGCACGCTCATCGAGAACGCCCGCGACGCCGGCGTAGTGGCCTATCTGGTCAAGCCCTTTCGCAGTAGTGAGATCCTGCCCAAACTGGCGGCCATCTTGAACCCGGCCGCCGATGAGCCCTTGGAAGTGGCCGAAGTGCGCAACATCGACGACAAGATCGAGACGCGCGAGATCGTCCAGCGGGCCAAGGAGTTGCTGATGGCCGAGCGTGGCCTCGACGAGCCGGCCGCCTTCGAGGTCATACAACAGTCCGCCATGCGCGGGCGCACCCGCATGCGCGATATTGCCCAGCAGATACTCAAGGGTGACTTTGTTGGTTGAGGGCGCGCCCGACCAACGGCCTCTGGTGCTGCTGGACGGAATGTCGCTGGCCTTTCGCGCCTTCTTCGCGCTGACGACCGATATTGCTACCTCCGAAGGCGTGGTCACTAACGCGTTGCACGGCTTTGCCTCCATGCTGCACCTGCTCATCCGCACCCAACAGCCCCGGGCGCTGGCGGTGGCCTTCGATCTGCCGGGCGGCACCTTTCGCGACGCGATGACCGAGGACTACAAGGGTGGTCGGGCCGAAGTGCCGGTTGAGATCGAGCACCAATTCGAGCTGATCCGCAATCTTTGTGACGCGCTGCACATTCCCGTCTTAGGCGTGCCCGGGTTCGAGGCCGACGACGTACTGGCCACGCTCGCAACCTGGGGCCGCGACGAGAAGATCCCCGTGGTGGTGGTGACCGGCGACCGCGACTCGTTCCAACTCGTTGAAGATCCCTTCATCAAGGTGTTGTACAACCGGCGCGGGGTGTCGGACTACTCGCTCTACGACGAAGCGGGCATCGTGGAGCGCTGCGGCATCGAGCCCCAGCGCTACGTGCTGCTGGCGGCGCTTCGCGGGGACACCTCGGACAACCTGCCCGGGGTCCCCGGCGTGGGCGAAAAGACGGCCGCCAAGCTCTTCGCGCAGTATCGCGACTTGGATGAGCTCTACCAGCATTTAGACGACCTGACGCCCAAGTTGCGCGAGAATCTGGCGACCTACGAAGCGCGCGCGCGCAACAACGAAAAGGTCATGACGCTGGTTCGCGACGTGCCGCTCGACTTCACCCTGGATCATCTGACCCTGGGCGGTTGGAACCGGGGCGACGTGGCGGCCTTTTTCGAACGATTCGAAATGAATTCCATGCAAGGGCGATTTGAGAAGTTGATGCGCGACGGTCTGGTGGGCGACTCGGGCGACTTCATCACCGGTTCCAACGGTCCGCGCGCTGACGCCCCCGCATCGCCGGCACCGGAGGCCTCGCGCGGCGGCACCTTGGCTTCGTTGCTGCAGGGAACCTCGGCGCCGTTCGTGGCCTACAACTCTTCGCGGGTCTGCGTCTTGGACGCGGCCAAGTCAGCGTTGGCGCTCGCAAGCCTGACGGAATTCTTTCAGCTCATTGGCGACACCGCCCCGGCGGGGCACAACATCAAGGGTCTGTACCGGCTGGCCGCCGAGCAGAACGTCGTGCTGGCCGATCCGGCCGACGACACCTCGATCATGGCGTTCCTGGTGGACGCCACCAGCGGCAGCTACGACCTCATAGACGTGGCCCACCGCTTCCTGGGCGAAACCATCACCAACGTCGCGCCCTCACTTTTTGACGGTTCCTCGGACGACGACTCCCTAGTGCGCGACGTCCAGGTGGCGGCCCGTTTGCGTGAGCACCTGCGCGCGGAGATTGTTCGTTGGCAGCTCGAGTTCGTCTACCAAGAGGTGGAACTGCCGCTGGTCGCGGTGTTGGGCCGGATGGAGGCCCGAGGGATCTGCGTCGACGTGGAACTGCTGCGCACCATTGCGGCCGAATTCACCCAAGAGGTCGCCACGCTCAACGCCGAGATCCAAAAGGTAGCTGGTCACGAGTTCAAGGTCAACTCGCCTCAACAACTCCAGACCGTGCTGTTCGATGAGCTGGGCCTCACGGCGGTAAAGAAGATCAAGTCGGGTTACTCCACCGACGCCCAGAGCCTCGAAGCGATTCAAGACGAGCACAAGATCATCCCGCTTATCCTTCGTTACCGAGAAGTCGAAAAGCTTCGAGGCACCTACGGCGCGCCGTTGATCGACGCCGTGGCCAGTGACGGGCGCATCCACGCGACCTTCCATCAGACCGTCGCGCGCACCGGGCGATTGTCCTCGGACAATCCCAACCTGCACAACATTCCGGTGCGCTCCAAGGAGGGACGGCGACTTCGTTACGCCTTCGTGCCGACCAAGGGCTGGGAACTGGCGGTGGCCGACTACAACCAGATTGAACTGCGCATCCTGGCCCACCTCTCCCAGGACATCGGGCTGTTGGCCGCGTTCGCGTCCAACGAAGACGTGCATCGCACCATCGCCGGATCGGTCTTTGGGCTGCCCGTCGGCGAGGTGACCCACGAGCAGCGCGAACAGGCCAAGGCCGTCTCGTACGGCTTGGCCTACGGCATGGAGGCCTTCGGGCTGAGCCAGCGACTCGGCGTGCCGGTGAGCGCGGCCAAGGAGGTCATGGACAAGTACTTCGCCGGGTTTCCCAGCCTGCGCGCCTACATGGACAGCACCATCAAGGAGATCCGCACCCAGGGCTACTCGCGCACCGAATTCGGCCGTATCCGCCCCTTCCCCGATCTGGCCACGGCCGTCGGTCCTCAGCGTCTGGCGGCCGAACGCCAGGCCATGAACTCGGGCATCCAGGGCCTGGCCGCCGACATCTTCAAGTCAGCCCTGGTCCGCCTCGACCGCCGTCTCACGAGCGAGAGCCTCTCGGCCCGGCTCATCTTGCAGGTCCACGACGAGGTGCTGGTCGAAGCGCCGCCCGACGAGCACCAGAAGGTCGACGAGATCATTCTCGACGCGTTGGTGAACGCCGCCCACCTGAGCGTGCCGCTGGAGATCTCGCTGCACTGGGGCGAGAACTGGGCCGCCGCCAAAGGCTGAATTCGTCGGTGGTAGGGTCTTTAACTGGGTTTACACCGGCGACCCATTCCTATTCCTCTAGCGGACCCCGGTGTGGTCGTAATGGATGTACGTATGTCGGAAGGCCTTAGCCTCCTCTCCACCCAACAAATGGGTTCCTTTGACGAGGAGGGCAATTACGTTCCTCGCGTAATCACCGAAGACAACATGGTCGGCACCGACCTGGCCACCCTGGTGGGTGACAGCGTGCTCGAGTTTGAAGACGGCGACCTGGTCATGGGCATCGTGGTGAAGATTGACCGTGACGAAGTGCTGCTGGACATTGGCTTTAAATCCGAAGGCGTCATACCGGCGCGGGAACTTTCTATTCGCAACGACGTCGACCCCTCTGAGATTGTGTCCTTGGGTGAGCGCGTCGAATGCCTGGTACTGCAAAAAGAAGACAAGGAAGGACGTCTCGTCCTCTCCAAGAAGCGGGCCCAGTACGAGAAGGCCTGGAGCACCATCGAAGAGTTGAAGAACCGCGATGAGGTAGTAAAGGGCGTGGTCATCGAGGTCGTCAAGGGTGGACTGATCGTCGACATCGGGCTGCGCGGATTCCTGCCGGCCTCGCTGGTTGAACTGCGCCGTGTTCGTGAACTGCAGCCCTACATTGGCAAGACCGTCGAAGCCAAGATCATCGAACTGGACCGAAACCGCAACAACGTGGTGCTCTCGCGCAGGGCCTGGCTCGAAGAGACCCAGAAGGAACAGCGCGGTGACTTCCTCAATAACTTGAAGCCGGGTGAGCGCCGTCATGGCGTTATCTCATCGGTCGTCAATTTCGGGGCCTTCGTGGACCTAGGCGGCATGGACGGACTCATCCACGTCTCCGAACTCAGCTGGAAGCACATCGATCACCCCAGCCAAGTGGTGGCCGTGGGCGACGAGGTCGACGTCGAGGTGCTCGACGTGGACTTCTCCAAGGAGCGCATCTCATTGTCCCTGAAGGCCACCCAGTCCGACCCCTGGCAGGTCTTCGCCGAGAGCCACGCCGTCGATCAGTTGGTCTACGGCCGCGTCACCAAGCTGGTGCCCTTTGGCGCCTTCGTTCAAGTCGGCGAGGGCATCGAGGGTCTCGTGCACATCTCGGAGCTGGCGGCCCACCACGTCGACACGCCCGATCAGGTGGTCACCGCCGGTGAAGAGCTCTGGGTCAAGATCATCGAACTCGACACCGCTCGTCGTCGCATCAGCCTGTCGGTGAAGCAGGCGGCCGAAGGTGGCGAAGTCTCCGAGGAGTACCGCGAGGCCTTCGGATCACACGCCTACGACACTGAAGGCAATTACATCGGCGGCATTGAATACGGCGAGTTCACGCCGGAGACCGAGGCCCAGGCCGCCTGGGCCGAGTATGCGGTCGAAGCCGTCAAGTCCCCCGAACCGGGCAGCGAGCCGGGTAGCGAGCCCGCCGCCCACGGGGCCGAGGTGACGGACAGCGTCGACCAGGCGCCGGTTGTCGAGGCCCCCGCTGCTGAGGCACCCGTTGAAGAGGACGTGGTCGTGAATGACGTGCTCGCTGACGACGCGACCGAAGTGGTCGTTGAAGTGGTGGACGAGACGCCGAGGCAGACCGAAGCCTAGGAGCGACCGCTCGCCTAATAGCTGGTTTCGTCTCAGTAGCCCGCTTCATCACTTTCGAGTGGGAGCGGGCTACTGGCTTCTAACGGTGAGTGGGTAGTGGCACGCGACCTGGTGACCCGGCGCGACTTCCTGGGGCAGTGGTTCTTCGGCGGCGCACTTTTCGGTGGCGTAGGGACAGCGCGTGCGAAACCGACATCCGCTCGGCGGGTCAATGGGACTGGGCGGTTCACCCTGCAGCACGTCGCCGTGGACGGGCGAATCGGGGTCGGCTTCTAGGGCGGCGCTCAGCAGGAACTTGGTGTAGGGATGGGCCGGAACGTCGTAGAGCGTGTCGGCCGGTCCCAGCTCGCATATCTTGCCCAAGTACATGACCGCGACCCGGTCGCTGACGTTCTTCACCACCGCCAGGTCGTGAGCAATGAACAACAGGGTCAGCCCGTACTCGACCTTCAGATCTTCCAAGAGGTTGAGGATCTGCGCCTGGATCGAGACGTCGAGCGCCGAGACCATCTCGTCACAGATGAGCAATTTCGGGCGCATGGCCAGCGAGCGGGCGATGGAAATTCGTTGGCATTGGCCGCCGGAGAACTGCCGGGCGTAGCGATTGCCGTAGACCGCTGGGTCGATGCCCACCTTGTTGAGAAGATCGCTGACCAAGGCGTCACGCTCGGGCCCGGTGACGCTCTTCCAGCAGTCGAGTGGCTCAGCCACGATGTCCTTCACCCGGCGACGGGGATTGAGCGAGCTGATGGGGTCTTGGAAGATCATCTGCATGCGGGTGCGCGCGTGACGCAGCGCGCCGCCCTTGAGACTGGTGACCTCGGTGCCTTCCAGCGCCACGGTGCCGCTGCTGGGCTCGATGATCCTCATCAGCGCCTTGCCGGTGGTCGACTTGCCGCAGCCCGATTCGCCGACCAGACCGAGCGTCTCGCCTTCGAAAATGTCGAAGCTGACGCCGGCCACGGCGCTCACGGCGTGGGGGCCGTGGCCGAACGTGACGGTGAGGTCGCGCACCCGAAGGAGGGGTGGGGACTGGTCGCTCACGAGGCGGCCACCTCACGTGCGCCGGTCAAGGGGTTCCAGCAGGCGAAAAAATGTCCCGCCTCGCTGGCCGGCGTCAATTCGGGCCGCTCCGCGCGACAGCGCTCGGTGGCGTAGGCGCACCGGGGCGCAAAGCTGCAGCCGTCGGAAAGCTGTAACAGGTTGGGCGGACGTCCGGGGATGGTGGTGAGACGCGTGTGGGAAGGATTGGTGATTTTGGGCGAACTGTCCAAGAGTGCTCGGGTGTACGGCATCCGGTGATTGGCAAACACCTCACGCGTCGATCCCATTTCCACGATGCGTCCGGCGTACATGACCACGATCTTGGAGGTGCGCGTGGCGACCACGCCCAGGTCGTGGGTGACCAGAATAACCGACATGTGCAGTTGCTCTTTCAGCTGGTCGATCAGGTTCAAGATCTGCGCCTGGATCGTGACGTCAAGGCCGGTGGTCGGTTCGTCGGCCAGCAACAGTTTGGGAGTGCAGGCCAGCGCCGTGGCGATCACCACCCGTTGGCGCATGCCCCCGGAGAGCTGCCCGGGAAAGGCGCCGTAACGCCGTTGCGGTGAGGGGATCCCTACCAGTTCGAGCAGTTCAATGGCCCGCACCTTGGCGTCGGCCCGGCTCATGCCCAGGCGCACCCGCAACGTCTCGTCGATCTGTTTGCCCACGCGCATCACCGGGTTGAGCGAGGTCATCGGATCTTGGAAGACCATCGCCACTTCGGTTCCCCAGAGCGTGCGCTTTTCTTTTTCGCTGGCCCCGACCATTTCGTGGCCGTTGAGCAACACTGATCCGGTCACCGTGACGTTGGTGCGCTGCTGGAGCCCCATGATGGTTCTGGAAAGTACCGTCTTGCCCGAACCGGATTCGCCCACGATCCCCAGGGTCTCGTTCTTGTTGAGGTCGAAAGAGACACCCGCCACGGCCGGCAGCGGTCCGCCCAGCGTGGCGAAGGTGGTGGTGAGGTCTCTGACCACCAGCAGCTTGGCGGTCTCTTCGCTCATAGCTTCACCTCCGCGAAGTCGTAGTGCGTTCGCAGACGATCACCGATGAAGTTGAGGCTCAACAAGAAGAGGCAGAGGGCCAGGGACGGGAAGATGACCAACCAGGGGTTCTGGGCCATAACGGTGCGGGCTTCGTTGATCATGTTGCCCCACGACGGGGTGGGCGGGTTGACCGAAAGTCCCAGGAAGGCCAGTGCCCCCTCGAGCGTGACGACGGTGGCGATGCCGATGAGCAGGAAGGAGATCAAGATCGGTGCGACGTTGGGCAACAGTTCCTTAAAAAGGATCCGCCGGTCCGACGCGCCCTGCACCTTGGCGGCGACCACGAAGTCACGCGAGGCAACCGAGAGCGTGGCCGCTCGAATTATGCGGTAAACGATGGGGATCGACGCGACGCCGATGACCACGATGATCTTAAAAAGATCACGGGGCACCCAGAACGAGAGCACGGCGATGGTCGCCACGATGCCGGGAAAGGCCAGCAGCGCGTACATGACCGTGGTCACCATGGTGTCGAAACGGCCCCGCCGGTAAGCGGTCAGCATACCCAGGGGCGCTCCGATACCGAAGCCGATGGTCATGGCGCCCACGCCGGCGGTGATCGAAATTCGTGATCCGTAGACGACGCGCGAAAAGATGTCGCGTCCGATGTCGTCGGTACCGAAGAGATGATGCAGGGAGGGTCCGGCGTTGATCAGCGTGTAGTTCTGGTAAAGGGGATTTTGCAGGGGCAGCACGTTGGCGAAGATGGCCCCGAAGAGATTGAGGGCGATCCAGCCCACGCAGATCCAAAACAGGACCCCGAGTGGCTCTCTCTCCTCGGGCCTCTCCAGGTGCGGATGGGCGAACTCGGCGACGATGGCGTGGTCGAAATTGTCACTCACGGCTAATCCTCGGATCGACAATGTTGATGATGAAGTCAAAGATGAAGTTGATGACCACGACGCCCACCGAGACCACCAGGACGATCCCTTGGACCAGCAGGTAGTCGCTGGTATTGATGGCGGCGATGAGTTCGTAGCCCAGGCCCGGAATGGCCAGCAGGTACTGGACCACGAATAGCGCGGCCAGCAGACCGCCGATGTTGACGCTGGCGCTACCCAAGAGGGTCACCGACGAGGGGCGAAAGGCGTGGCGCCACATGATGCGCCGCCGGCTCAGCCCCTTGGAGCGGGCCATGGTGATGAACTCCTCTTGCATGGTGGCTATCAAGTCGCTGCGCAGCACTCGAAAGTACAGCGTGAAGCTGCCAATGGCGATGGTGACGGTGGCCAGCGCCAAACTCTCTAAGTTGGCAATCCAGTCGGTGGCGAAGGGCACGTACGCGGAGGGCCCAGTGTTGGCGAAGCCCAGTTTGATGGACACCAGCAGCACCAGCAGCACGATGACGATGAAGGGCGGTATGGAGAGCAGGGTGAAACTGCCCGCGCTTAGGAGTCGGTCAATGGGGCCGTCGGGCTTGCGCGCGGAGCGCATGGCCAGCGGAATGGCGAATAGCAACGCCAGGATTTGGCTAAGGATAATCAACTCCACGTCGATGGGCACGGCCGCTCTGATGGTGGAGTCGACCGAAACGCGCGAGATGAACGAGGTGCCCAGATTGCCATGCAGCACGTGACCGATCCAGATGAAGTACTGCTCGATGACGGGCTTGTTGAGCCCCAG